>PPYE01311116.1_pt1 | contig 123454 bp, 117 predicted proteins | sample 1559881 | NCBI WGS metagenome assembly PPYE01 (sample SAMN08240022, study PRJNA423297) | Human gut metagenome, whole genome shotgun sequencing project.
CCCTCCCACCGTCCGCCCCTCAAAGCCCTATGCCGCACACCCCGGACAGCCCACGCGCAATGATTCATTCCGTCCTCCCGCCACTTATGACAAAATTTCATTGACGCAGTGGAGAAATAAACGTAATATATAGCTATGAGAAAATTTGAGCTGATAGCCCCATGCCACTTCGGCCTGGAGGCAGTATTAAAAAAAGAAATTATTGACCTGGGATATGACGTAACGCTGGTGGAAGACGGGAGAATCACCTTTTTCGGAGATGAGGAGGCGGTGAGCCGTGCAAATGTATTCCTGCGCAGCGCGGAGCGTATTCTGATTAAGGTGGGAAGCTTTCATGCGGAAACCTTTGAAGAGCTGTTCCAGGGAACAAGGAGCCTCCCCTGGGAGGAATTTATCCCGTCGGACGGGAAGTTCTGGGTAGCCAAGGCGGCCAGCGTGAAAAGTAAGCTGTTCAGCCCCTCGGATATCCAGTCAATTATGAAAAAGGCCATGGTGGAGCGTCTGAAGGGCGTCTATCATGTGAGCTGGTTTGAAGAGGACGGCGCGCCTTTCCCTGTCCGCGTTTTCCTGATGAAGGACGAGGTGACTGTGGGACTGGATACCACTGGGGAATCCCTGCATAAACGTGGCTACCGGAAGCTGACGGCCAAGGCTCCCATTGCGGAGAACCTGGCGGCCTCGCTGATTATGCTCACACCCTGGAGAGGGGACCGGATTCTGGTGGATCCCTTCTGCGGAAGCGGCACCTTTCCCATTGAGGCGGCCATGATGGCGGCTTCCATGGCGCCCGGCATGAACCGCAGCTTTACCGCCGAGGAATGGCCCTCGGTGGTGGGAAAGCGGAATTGGTATGATGCCGTGGACGAGGCGCGGGAAATGGTGGATCTGCAGATCGAAACCGATATCCAGGGCTACGATATTGATGATGCCATGGTTTCCATTGCCAGGGAAAACGCCAAGCTGGCTGGAGTGGACAAGCTGATCCATTTCCAGCGCCGCCCGTTATCCCAGCTGAGCCATCCGAAGAAGTACGGCTTCCTCATTACCAACCCGCCTTACGGCGAGCGCCTTAAGGAAAAGTCAGCGCTTCCCGCCCTCTATAAAGAACTGGGGGCACGGTATGCAGCGCTGGATTCCTGGTCCATGTATCTGATTACCGCTTATGAGAATGCGGAACGGGACATCGGCAGGAAAGCGGATAAGAACAGAAAAATTTATAATGGAATGATGAAGACCTATTTTTACCAGTATATGGGTCCCAAGCCGCCCAGGCGGCAGAATTTACCGGATGGAAGGTAAGAAGCATGAGCAGAAGAATTATTTTTGCAACGGGAAATGAAGGAAAAATGCGGGAAATCCGCATGATATTAGGAGATTTGGACATGCAGGTGCTGTCCATGAAGGAAGCGGGCATTGATATAGACATCGTGGAGGACGGAACCACCTTTGAAGAAAATGCGCTGATTAAGGCAAGGGCGGTGGCGGCCTGTGCAGGCAGGGACGACATTGTGCTGGCGGATGATTCCGGCCTGGAAATTGATTACCTGAATGGTGAACCCGGCATTTATTCTGCAAGATACATGGGGGAGGATACCTCCTACCGCATTAAAAATGCCAATCTCATCGGCAGGCTGGAGGGCGTCCCCAAAGAAAAAAGGACGGCCCGGTTCGTATGTGCCATTGCGGCCGTACTGCCGGAGGCGGCAGAGGGAATCGTAGTAAGAGGAGTGATAGAAGGATATATCGGCTGGGAAGAGAAAGGCACCAATGGTTTTGGCTATGATCCCATCTTTTATGTGGATGAATACGGCTGCTCTACGGCAGAGCTGGACAGCGAGACGAAGAACAGCATCAGCCACAGAGGCAATGCGCTGCGCCTGATGAAGGAGCGGCTTGCCGGGATCCTGTAAGGATCCGGATACCAATGAGGAAAGAAGGTGCCATTAGATGAGGGTACTGATAATCAGCGATACTCATCGCAGAGATGACCGTTTTTTGGAGCTGATCAAACGGGTGAAGCCAATAGACATGCTCATACACTGCGGTGATTCTGAGGGAAGCGAAGACCTTTATCTGGAATATGCGGGCTGCCCGGTGGAAATCGTGTCAGGGAATAATGATTTTTTTACGGATTTGCCCCGGGAGAAGGAATTCCAGCTGGGAAAATATAAGGTGTGGCTTACGCATGGACACAACTATTATGTATCCATGGGGAATTCCATGCTGAAGGAAGAGGCGCAGGCAAGAGGCGTTGACATTGTTATGTATGGTCATACGCATAAGCCTGTCATTGATATGGAAAAGGATATCACGGCGATCAATCCCGGCAGCCTTTCCTTTCCCCGCCAGGAGGGCAGAAGGCCTTCCTATATCCTGATGGAACTGGATAAGGACGGACAGGCCCACTATCATCTGAATTATCTGTAAAAAACCGATGTAAAAAATTTTGTAAAAAAACTGGAAAAAAATTTGGAAATAGTGTTGACATCGGTCAAAAGGTATTATATAATAACTTCTGCGTCACGGCTAAGGGTGAGCAGAAAACGGGGTGTGGCTCAGCTTGGCTAGAGCGCCTGGTTTGGGACCAGGAGGTCGCAGGTTCGAATCCTGTCACCCCGATTTAAGCCAGACACCAATATGCGGGTGTAGTTCAATGGTAGAACACCAGCCTTCCAAGCTGGATACGTGGGTTCGATTCCCATCACCCGCTTACGGCGAATTACCCGCTTGCGGGAAAGGAACCGTTTGAATACGCAGCTGGCTTTCAGCCGGATTGTCCTTTGCTTTTCAGAGCGGACAAGCGTATTCCGGCAGGTTTATCTACAGATGAATCTGCAATGCATTAGTCAGAATAGCCCTGTCGCATTATTGCCAGGCGTTCCCGTAATATGTGTTCGTAGCTCAGCTGGATAGAGCAACGGCCTTCTAAGCCGTGGGTCGGGGGTTCGAATCCCTTCGAGCACGTTAGTGGTTATGAGATTTCTCATAATCCATATGGTGGGTATAGCGCAGTTGGTTAGCGCGCCAGATTGTGGCTCTGGAGGCCAAGGGTTCGAATCCCTTTATCCACCTTCTTGGGCTATCGCCAAGCGGTAAGGCACAGGACTTTGACTCCTGCATTCGCTGGTTCGAATCCAGCTAGCCCAGTTGCAGAATGCTGAAAAGGAATCTTCCTCAATGGTTCTTTTTTTTATTCTCTTTTATGGGAATGAATAATTTTTACAACACAGGGCATCTTAATTGAAAATGGTATGGAGCACTAGCTCAGTCGGTAGAGCACCTGACTTTTAATCAGGTTGTCGGGGGTTCGAATCCCCCGTGCTTCATTCAGGAAAAAGACCGGAAATCCGCAATATCAGCGGGTTCCCGGTCTTTTTAACATTTCTTCAGAAAAGGCAAATCCCCCCAAATATGGCTCACATCCGGCACAATTCAGGAAATGCCAAAATGACCGGAAACCGGATCACGGAATAAGGGCAGCTGCGGCGGCCGGAAGGTGAAGAGGAAGAACAGCAGCAGGTAAATAATAAGAAGAACGGCGCTGAGAAACGGCAGCACGCGGGTTTTTGTCCCGGACAGTGTTGTGGCTGTATCACTGATTTTTTTCTCAAGCAGGGCGCTTATCAGGAAGGCGAGCAGAATTCCCAGCAGGAAGACCATGATATCAAACGCCAGATGATTGGTGCCAAGCAATGCGGTATAGGCATAAAACAGCAGGGGAATGGCAGCCATGCCTGCGGTAAGCCCGGCTGTCCTGGCGGGGAGGAAGGAAGCCGGCCTGCGTGAGGCATGAAAATAATCCCAGACAGAAAACAGCAGGCCGGGAAAGAACAGCAGCTTGATATGCTCCCACACAGATTCATTTACCGGGGCAAACAGGCCCACGATGACGGCGCTTCCCGACCATTCATAAACAAAGTGGAGCAGCGTACCCGCCACTGCGGTAAAAAGTACGCCGTAGATTTCATAACGATATTTTTTCCAGAACATGAGAATTCCTTCTTTCTCTTTTATTTCTACAGAAAGTATTCCCTGTGAGCGCAGAAACACACATTTTTTATCAAAGCAGGATGAAATTGGAAAAATGAGTAGCTTTTAACATCTCAGGTATGGTATATTGATACAGTAAAGTGTTGTAGCGTGTCTTTCCTGATGAGGTAATATATATGCATAAAGGATACGTTTTTTCAAAATACGCATTGGATAAAGATTTAAAGGATATAGGAGGTCTCTGGAGCCGGATAGACTTCAGGGATTATATTATTACGCCTAAAAAGGTCTGGCTGATAAACCGCTGGTTCCAGGCGGGATGTTTTCTTCAGCAGCCTGCAAAGGGAATTAAGAGGCGGAAAAAATATGTGCGTCTCAAAGGCGGAGGCAGAATCGGTCTGACAATTTATGAGCCGGAGAATATCGGCAAGAATGCGCCCTGCCTGGTTTATTATCATGGAGGCGCTTTTGTGCTCAGGGACAGGCCGTCTACACACCGTCTGGCACAGGTTTATACAAGAGAGGTAAGGTGCAAGGTGGTGATAGTGCATTACCGGCTTGGAAAGCCTTATCCTGAGCCTGTGAAGGACTGCTACAGGGCGCTGACCTGGGTGGCGCGCAATGCGGATGCCCTGGGGATAGACAGGGAGAGGATTGCAGTGATTGGAGACAGTGCGGGAGGCGCGCTGGCGGCGGCTGTAACTTTAATTGCCAGGGACAAGAAGGGGCCGTCCATCTGTTTCCAGATGTTGATTAATCCGGTGGCGGATAAGAACATGACCTCCTGGTCCATGCGGCAGTTTGTGGACTCCCCGGGGTGGAATGCGAATCTGAACCGGCAGATGTGGGATCTCTATATGAGAAAAGGGGATTATGGCAGGCCGGAATATGCCGCTCCCATGAGCGCGCCGTCACTGAAAGGACTGCCGCCTGCTTATGTGGAAACACAGGAAATCGACTGCCTCCGGGATGAGGGAAATGCTTATGCGGACAGGCTTGCAGCGGCCGGTGTCCCTGTGGAGCTCAATGAAATCAGGGGAACCTTTAACGGCTATGATGTTTATGACAAAAATAAGCTGGTACAGCTTTCCGTTACCCGGCGCTGCCTGGTGCTGAAGCGTGCCTTTGCTAAGATTCCGCTAATAACCCGCTCATGATACGTTAAGAAAACCGGTAAACCATAGTATCCCTGCCCTGTTTATGCTATTGTGTCAATTAAGAAGATACAACGGTATACAGGAGGAAAAAATTATGTGGGATATCTGGTCTGTTTTATCAATAGTGATTATTGCGGTTGGCGTAATCGGCGGTTTTTATTATGAGAATATCAGGAAATAAGAACAGAACCGGCCTGGAAGGATCGATGTAATACGGATGCAATCATGTATCTGCGTTACATTGGTCCTTATTTTATTTGTACTATCCGGATTCTGTATATACAGGCAGATATTATGCATGTTTTTTCTCGATAATAAGGAAAATATTCTTTCAATTTTTCGCAAAACAATGTAAAATATCAATAAGAATGCCGGCGGTGCGGCGGACGGGAGGAAGAAAGGGATGCAGAACGAATACAGGCTGATTGCGCTGGATATGGATGGAACACTGCTGAATTCCAGGCACGAGATTACGCCCCGGGCAAAACGGGCGATAGAGAAGATTCTGGCGCGGGGAAAACAGGTTGTTTTTTCTACCGGAAGATGTATTGGTGAGATGGAAACCTATCTGGAGGCTTTTCCGGGTATGCGGTATCTGATTTGTGAGAGCGGAGCCTGTGTCTATGATCTGCAGGAGAAAAAAAATATAGCCAGAATACCCATTTCTCCCCGTCTCGTATGCAAAATTATTTCCTGCATTAAGGATGCTGATATCATGGCTTCTTTTTTTATGGGAAACCGTTCCTTTATGGATGCGGCCTATATGAGCAGGCTGGAGGAATTCGGCCTTGGCGGCTTTGACGATGTGTTTGACCGGAGCGTGGTGCGGGTGGCGGCCCTGTTTGATTTTTACCAGGAAAATCCGCTGGAGGTGGAGAAAATCAATCTTTTTTTCAATAACAGAAAGGATCGGGCGGCGGCGCTGGCGAAAATGTCCCGGCTTCCTCTTTCCCTTGCAAGCTCCCTGGCGGGAAATCTGGAAATCAATGACCGGAAGGCGAATAAAGGAGAAGGGCTCAGGATACTGTGCGGGCATCTGGGAATTCCCATGGAGCAGGTAATTGCGGTAGGGGATAACAGCAACGATATCGGGCTGCTGCAGGCCGCCGGCCTGCCGGTGGCCGTGGGGAATGCGATTCCCGGAATCCGGGCGCTGGCCAGGATAGTTGCAGCCGACTGCGATCATGACGGAGCAGCAGCTGTGATGGAAGAATATATGCTGGCTTAAGGCGGGGAAACAGGTGCATCGGAAGGGATAAACAACAGAACAGGAACACAAAAGAGAAGACCGGGCCGTGCGGCGTCATACGCGGAATAAATGACGCTGCCGGGCACAGGGTCTTCTTTTTTTATAGGAAGAACGGCCCGATGTCAGTATCCTTCTGTATTTTTATACATTTTCCCGAAACAGAGGCAGTAAAAGGTGTGAAAATAAAATATTGCAGCTATTTGGAATGCCGGCATGTCCGGCTATGCAGGCCGGCGCCTTGCACTGACCATAAGAATGCGGATCGGGAGAGCAAAAATATACCAATGAAGGCGGAGCAGGGCGGGAGTGACAGTATCTGTAAAGGAGCTGAGACTCTGCAAAATATATAATAAATGAATTTTTTGTGCGTATTATACAGAAAAAAGTCTGTTTAAAGTCATCATAAATTGTGGAAAAAACTCATAATTATACAAAGTGCATATCAAAATTTAGAAAAATAAAAATAAATATAAAAAATATACAAATACACTATTGCAATTCAAAAAATGATGTGGTAATATACAACCATAGCAATTGGAAACGTTACCGACAACGTTACCGATAACGGTTCCGGCAATTAAGCATTCAAAGAAAAGGAGAGGTAATTATGAAAAAGAAACTGATTAGTGCATTACTGAGTGTAGCAATGGTTTCTGCACTTCTGGCCGGCTGCGGATCAAGCGCAGGGACAGAGAGCAGCACACCGGCACCTGCCGATACACAGCAGGCGGAGGAAAGCTCCGAAGCAGCGCCTGCATCAGAAACACCTGCAGCGGAAACAACCGCGGCATCAGGCGGGGAAGGAAAGGTGTATTACCTGAACTTTAAGCCCGAGCAGGCTGATGACTGGGTAGAACTGGCCAAGGCCTATACGGATGAGACAGGAGTTCCGGTAACCGTGGTTACGGCAGCATCCGGCACCTATGAATCCACACTGAAGTCAGAAATGGCTAAGTCCGAAGCGCCTACCCTGTTCCAGGTTAACGGTCCTGTTGGCCTGGCATCCTGGAAGGATTACTGCTACGACCTGAAGGACAGCGATGTTTACAAGAATATTGAGAGCGATGATTACGTGCTCAAGGATGGCGGTTCCGTTCTTGGTATGGCATATGTAATTGAAACCTACGGCATTATTTATAACAAGGCTCTGCTGAATGATTATTTCGCACTGCCCGATGCAGAAGTCAAATCCATCGATGAGCTGAATAACTTCGAAGCGTTGAAGAAGGTTGCAGACGGCATTCAGGCCCACAAGGATGACCTGGGAGTAGAAGGCGCCTTCACCTCAGCCGGCTTTGATGCTTCCTCCGACTGGAGATTCAAGACACACCTTGCCAACCTTCCCGTTTATTATGAGTACAAGGCTGACGGAATTACCTCCACGGATGCAATCAAGGGAACCTATCTGGACAATTACAAACAGATTTTTGACCTTTATATTACAGACGCTACCTGTGAACCCAGCCTCCTTTCCGGTAAGACCGGCGAAGATGCAGCTTCCGAATTCGCACTTGGCGAAGCAGTGTTCTATCAGAACGGTACATGGGCTTACAACGATATTAAAGACAACGAAGTAGCAGATGAAGATCTGGGCATGCTTCCTATCTACATCGGCGTAGAGGGTGAAGAAAACCAGGGTCTGTGCACCGGTTCCGAGAACTACTGGTGTGTAAACAAAAATGCAGCGCCGGAGGATATCCAGGCAACACTTGATTTCCTGAACTGGGTTGTAACCAGTGATGCAGGCAGGGATGCCCTTGCAAACAAGATGGGCTTCGTTACACCTTTCAAGACCTTTGCTGATGGCTATCAGTCAACCAATCCTCTGATTCTTGCCAACGATGAGTACACAAAGGCCGGCAAGACACCTGTTTCATGGAACTTCACAACCATGCCTTCCGAAGAATGGAAGAACGGTGTGGGCAGCGCGCTTCTTGAGTACGCACAGGGCACAGGCAAATGGGATAACGTAGTAACTGCTTTCGTAGACGGCTGGAAGACTGAATACGATGCGGCAAATGCACAGTAAGTATTAAAGGTGAAGGGCGGGCGCAGATTACCCGCCCTTTTTTGAAAAAATGTAACTGTGGAAATACGGAACAGCTGCAAAAAAGAAAGGAAAGAAAATGGCAAAAGCAATAAAAAGATACTGGCCGATTTTTGTGCTCCCTACATTTCTTGCTTTTATCCTGGGATTCATAGCGCCATTTATTATGGGTATCTATCTGTCCTTCTGCAAGTTCACTACCGTAACGGACGCCAAATTTATCGGCTTTTCCAATTACCTCAAAATTTTTACGGATCCCTCCTTCGTCCATGCGCTCTGGTATACGGCCCTGTTTACCGTAGTATCGGTGATCCTGATCAATGTACTGGCTTTTACGGTGGCATTGCTTCTGACGAAGGGCTTTAAGGGAACCAATATTTTCAGAACAGTTTTTTTCATGCCGAACCTGATCGGCGGCATCATTCTGGGCTACATCTGGCAGCTGCTCTTAAACGGCATCCTGCTGTATTTTAACAGGACGCTGACCTATTCCTCAACCTATGGCTTCTGGGGGCTGATCGTACTGATGTGCTGGCAGCAGATTGGTTATATGATGATTATCTATATTGCCGGTATCCAGAATATTTCAGGAGATTTGATTGAAGCGGCAAAAATCGACGGAGCCAATGCCAGGCAGATTCTCAGGAATGTAACGATTCCCATGGTTATGCCTTCCATTACCATATGCACCTTCCTGACGCTTACCAACTCCTTTAAGCTGTTTGACCAGAACCTGGCGCTGACCAACGGGGAGCCCTCGAAGATGTCGGAAATGCTGGCTCTGAATATTTACAATACCTTCTACGGCCGGACCGGCTGGGAGGGCGTAGGCCAGGCGAAGGCGGTGGTATTCTTTATTCTGGTAGCCATCATTGCGCTGGCGCAGAATAAGATCACCCGGAGGAAGGAGGTACAGCAATAATGAATGCAAGAAAAGCAAAACACGGCGGAGTCCTTACCTTTGTTTTTTCGCTGATTTCTTTGATTTATGTATTTCCCATTGTGCTGGTGCTCATCAACTCCTTTAAGAAAAAGGCCTATATCAGCAGAAAGCCCTTTGCCATTCCCTCGGGCAAGATGTATGTGGGGCTGGAAAACTATGTGAACGGCATCAAGAAAACAGGGTTTATCGACGCCTTCTGGACCTCTCTTTTCATTACGGTTCTTTCGGTGGCGGTTATCATCATCTGCACTTCCATGTGCGCATGGTATATTTCCCGGGTAAAAAATAAATTTACCACAGCGCTGTATTTCCTTTGCCTGTTTTCCATGATTGTGCCCTTCCAGATGGTAATGTTTACACTGTCCAAGCTGGCGGATATGATGCATCTTGGAAATCCGCTGGGCATTGTGGTGGTTTACCTGGGCTTCGGCGCCGGGCTGTCGGTATTCATGTTCTGCGGCTTTGTGAAAAGCATTCCCCTGGAAATAGAAGAGGCGGCCATGATTGACGGCTGTACGCCCCTGCAGACCTTTTTCCGGATTGTTATGCCGATTCTGAAGCCTACCTGTATTACGGTTGCCATACTGCAGGCCATGTGGATATGGAACGATTACCTGCTTCCGTACCTGGTGCTGGATATGACAAAGTATAAGACAATTCCCATTGCAGTCCAGTATCTGAGAGGCGGCTACGGCTCCATTGATATGGGAGCCATGATGGGCGTCCTGGTGTTAGCCATCATTCCCATCATCATATTTTACCTGGCGTGCCAGAGATATATCATTGAGGGTGTTGTTGCCGGGGCGGTGAAAGGATAAGGCAATAGTTCAGGCAAAGGCTGAACTGTTACAGGATAAGTGCCGCGACAAAAGGATACGGTTGACTTACCCCACATTTGTCCTTTAAAATAAAGTGGCAGTTTGGGACGACCTGGACTGTTGCAAAATAAATCAGGGTTTCCTGTCGGAATCCGTAGAAAATACCTGCTTGAGCGGGGGACGGGTGTTTGAATATGAGGATAGAAGAAGATGTGGAAGAGATCACAATCAAGGATATTGCCAGAATCTGCAAGGTAGGAGTCAGCACGGTATCCAGAGCCATCAATAACCATCCGGACATCAATCCGGAAACGAAGAAAATGATTATGGACACCATTCAGAAGTACGGCTACATTCCCAACAACAGCGCCAGAAATCTGAAGCGCACGGACGGAAAGTGCGTGGCGGTGCTGGTTAAGGGAATTACCAATCCTTTTTTTGCGGATGCCATACAGATAATGGAAGATGAAATAAAGAAGAAAAAATATTCCATGGTAATCAGGCATGTGGAATTCAATGAGGATGAAGTGGATGTAGCCCTGGAGCTGGTGAAGGAAAAACGCCTGGCGGGAATTATATTCCTGGGCGGATATTTTTCCCACTCCGAGGAGAAGCTGCATAAGCTGCGTATCCCCTTCATCCTCTCCACCGTAGGCTGTGCGCCTGACGGAATGCATCATGACAATTACTCCTCCCTTTCGGTGGACGATGAGAAGGAAGGCTACCGGATGACGGATTTCCTCATCCGTCAGGGACATGAGAAAATCGCCATACTCGCCGCCCAGCCCAATGATGCGAGTATCGGCAGGATGCGTCTGAACGGTTACCGTAAGGCCCTTAAGGACCACGGAATCAAGCCGGACGAGGATCTGATCCGCCACATGCGTCCGGAAATCAAATCCTACTCCATGGAAAGCGGTTATGTCCTCACCAGGGAGCTGCTGGATTCCGGAAAAGAGTTTACTGCCATTTTCGCTCTTTCGGATACCATGGCCGTGGGAGCCTGCAGGGCCATTGTGGAAGCGGGCAAAAGGGTGCCGGAGGACTATTCGGTGGCCGGCTTCGACGGCATTGAGCTGTGCAGCTATTATAATCCGACGCTGACCACCATCCGACAGCCGATACAGCATATCGCGGAGGCCTCCGTGAAGCTTCTGTTTGATATCCTGGCCGGGAGGAGCGGGCATCAGCATAAGGTGTTCGCCGGAGAGCTGCTGGAGCAGGAATCGACCGCAAAAAGATAATAACAAGGCACGGCATATTCCGGTTCGGATTAGGAATATGCTGTGCTTTGTTTTCTTCCTCCGCCGACTCTTTTACTGTTGTTTTCCTGATATTCCCTGCTGGCAGTGGAGAGATATTTTTTGTAGGTTCCATTTTCCTGATTAATGGAAATCAGACCGGCGCAGACCTCTTCCACTTCACCTCCGTGCTCTAATGCCAGACGGCTGTCGAAGTATTCAAGTTCTGGTAAGGGATTCACTATTTTGTAGGAAAATCTATCAACAGTGCCGTTGACCTGGATTTCATATCCGCTGATTATCACACTGACGCCGCTGCTTTGATCATCATAAGGAACATACTCACCCTGTAGTTTTTGGACAAAATTATATTCCCGTTTCTGCTCCCGATTCAGGTCAAAGAAATTTGACAGTACTTTAATCATATAAAGATCTCCGTTTTTGAAAGCCGCGGCAAGCTGCGTTTCAAAATAGTCTTTATTTCCTCTTATGATTTCATTTCTTAAAGCAATTATTTTGGGCGCACTGTCCCCATTTTTGTTCATTCCCTCAGTGGCTTTTATCGCTTCTGAAAATTCACCTTTTTCATTCAGTGCAGTCATCTGTTCCAGAATTTCCAAATTGACGGCATCCTCCCTGGCAGCAGCTTCGACATCTGCACGGGTCTCCACGTCTGCGGCTGTTCTTATCTTCTCATCAACGGAATCAGTGCCTGGGGCTCTGCTTACCTCTTTATATGCTAATTTAGTGCCCATGGCTCTGCCTGCCTTTTTATCAGCTGATTCTGTTTCTGCTGATTGGGCGGTGTCTCCTTCTTCGGAAGATGGTTCCTCAGCAGAGCTTATAGCTGTGGTCTTCTTGGAAGAGGCAGGCCAGGCATCGCATCCTGTCAGGAGTAGGGCATGAACTGAAATGCTGCATAATATAAAAACCAATATTTTTTTATGCTTCTGCATCATAAATATCCCCCTTTTAATAATTCTGTAATTGGAAGTAATTATCCGTCAGGCCTGCACTTGTATTTGTGCGGGCCGGTTTTTTATCAATCTTAAGAAAAATAGCGCAGAAATAACAAAATACAGCGCCGAAGGCGGGCCAGTACGGATTATGCCAGTAACAATGAAGGTTCTGTATAATTACAATTATAATATATCTCCGGATAAAAAGCTGTATCAATGTGGAATAAAACCCAGGACAGTTTATTTTTATCAATTAAGCTAAAATACCAGTTTTGTTAAAGAAATATTTAGAAATTACCGGACTCTTCTTTAAGCTTTGGCTGTTACGATATAGGAAATGAAGGAAAGATAAGTAAAAAAGTTCACAGACAGAACAGGAGTAAGGTATGGAATATGCGGCAGGAGTAAAAAAGGCACAATACAATAAAGTAAAGCTGGAAAACAGGAAAATGCTGATTAAGCCCTCGTATCTGATTACGGCAGTGGGGATTGCCTTCTGCGTGGCATTTACGGTATACGGAATGCAGAAGGGGCTGTTTACCTCCCAGGAAGCAATGGAGCAGTTCCTGAAGCCCTTTGGTATCTGGGGGCCATTGATTTTTGTATTGATACAGGTGGTACAGGTAGTGGTGCCAATCATTCCGGGCGGGGTGTCATGCCTGGGCGGCGTGCTGCTTTTCGGGCCGCTGTGGGGCTTTATATATAATTATGTAGGAATCTGTATCGGATCGGCCTGTGCGTTCCTGATTTCAAGGCGGCTGGGAATGAAGGCTGTGGAACGGGCGGCTGATGGACAGAAATATGGGAAATATCTGAAATGGATGGAAAACGGAACCTTTGATAAATGGTTTGCACTGGCAATCTTTTTCCCGGCGGCGCCGGATGATCTGCTGTGCTTTCTGGCCGGTGTGACTTCCATGTCATTTAAAAAATTTTTAATTATCATTCTTCTGGGAAAACCGCTGTCAATTGCGGCATATTCCCTGGGACTGCAGCTGCTGTTTACGCAGGTGCTTCAACTTATCAGATAGGCGAAAGGGAAAGAGGGTGCAGGTATGCTTAAGGTATTACTTTACAACGGCGGTATGAAGCTGGCAGGGAAAAGCGGCGTGGGCCGCGCAATGGAGCATCAGGCGCGCGCGCTGCAGAATGCGGGGATTCCTTATACACATGATCCCGGAGAGGACTACAACATTGTTCAGCTGAATACCGTATTTCCCGATTCCCTGTGGATGGGGCTGAAGGCAAGGATGCAGGGGAAAAAGGTGGTTTATTACGGGCACTCCACCATGGAGGATTTCAGGAATTCTTTTACGGGATCCAATCTGGCGGCGGGGCTGTTTAAACGGTGGATTAAACGGTGTTATGAAAGCGGTGATGTGATTATCACCCCCACTCCTTACTCTGCACGCCTTCTGAACACCTATGGATTAAAAAAGCCGGTGGTTGCATTATCAAACGGAATTGATCTGGCTGCATATAAGAGGAGTGAGGAGGGAGCCAAAAGGTTCCGCGATGCTTATTGCCTCGCCTCATCCCGGAAAGTCGTTCTGGGCGTGGGACATTATATAGAAAGAAAAGGAATCCTGGATTTTGTCGAGATGGCAAAACGGTATCCCCAGTATGATTTTATCTGGTTTGGCTCCACGCCGTCCGCGCTGATTCCGGCAAAGATAAGAAAGGCTGTGAGGACGCAGCTTCCCAATCTTCAGTTTCCCGGGTTTGTGAGCAAGGAAGAGCTGATGGATGCCTACAGCGGCAGCGATTTGTTTTTCTTCCCAACGCTGGAGGAAACGGAAGGGATTGTGATGCTGGAGGCAATGGCCATGGAAACGCCCGTGCTGACAAGGGATATCCCCGTATATGAAGGCTGGCTGGAGCATGGCAGGACCGTATATAAAGGCAGGGGGCAGGAAGATTTTGCAAGGCTTCTTCCGGATATTCTGGAAGGCAGGCTTCCCAGGCTGACCGAAGAGGCGTACCGGCTGGTGCAGGAAAACAGCATCACCAAAATAGGCGATGCGCTGGCAGGGATTTATGACGGTTTATTTGCGGAGGATAAGACAGAAAGCAAAAACCTGCAGCTGCTGTAAAAATAGAGATCACTAGAGCACAGAGGGGAGCATAATATGAGAATTTTGATTACAACTGACTGGTATGAACCTGTTATTAACGGTGTTGTTACATCCGTTCTGACTTTGAAAAGAGAACTTGTAAAAAGAGGCCATGAGGTGAGGGTTGCCACTCTTTCCGACTGTGGGCATTCCTATAAAAAAGATGATGTTTATTATATGCGTTCTGTGGATATCAGCAGGATTTATCCCGGCGCCAGAGCCGTTTGCTTTCCGGGCAGCAGCCTTTATGAGGAGCTGATCGAATGGCAGCCGGATCTCGTTCACTCCCAGTGTGAGTTCAGCAGCTTCCTGATTGCCAGGAAAATAGCCGGGGAGCTTGGGATTCCGGTGGTGCATACGTATCATACGGTGTATGAGGATTATACCCACTATTTCAGCGCCGGAAGGCCCTGGGGCAGGCAGGCGGCGGCCTGGTTCTCACGTTTTATCCTGGAGAAAACCGATTTTGTCATTGCCCCCACCGCAAAAGTAAAGAAGCTGCTGGAATCCTATGGCGTGGAACGTCCGGTGGCGGTAATTCCCACGGGTATACGTCTGGAACGTTTCCTTCCCGTAAGCTGGGAGCAGGTGGATGAGGACAGAAACAGAATCAGGGAGCAATATGGAATCGGTGAAGGACAAAAGGTTCTCCTCGTCCTGGGAAGGCTTGCCAAAGAAAAAAATATTGAAGAAATCATAAGCTTTTTCGGACAGATTAACCGTGAGGATATGGAGCTTCTCATTGTGGGTGACGGGCCCTACAGAAAAGAACTGGAGGAACTGGCGGATCTGCAGAAGAACAGCTGCCGCATTCATTTTACAGGAATGGTTTCCCCGGAGGAAACAACGGCTTACTATCGGGCGGGTGACATGTTCGTCAGCGCCTCCCAGAGTGAAACCCAGGGAATTACCTATCTTGAGGCGCTTTCCAGCGGCCTTCCTGTAATATGCAGAAAAGACCCTTGTGTGGAGGGCATTGTAAAAGGGAATGAAAATGGTTTTCAGTATGAAACCTATGAAGAATTCAGGGATGAAATCCTGAAAATTGCAGGGGACACGGCCTGGAGAAATTTCCTGTCCGCAGGAGCGGTCCGCACAGGGCTGGAATTCGGAGCGGGGCAGTTCGGGGAAAAGGTATGTGCTGTATACGCGGCAGCGCTGGCAGGCCGCCGCTGCCGTATGAAGCTGTGTATGAAAAGGGCTGCGGCGTCATGACGGTAAAACGATTGTAAATTTGGAAAAAGCATGGAGGAAAAGCCATGCTTTTTTATGTCCCGTTTTTTCGGTATTTATTATCTGAAAGCTTATTTATTTGACTAATCCCTTAAAGCTGTTATAATAAACATATATTAATTTAGGTATTACTAAAATAAATGAAAAGTATAGGTGAGTCAGATGCTGCATATCAAATCGCTGAAGGAAGGGCTGGATATTTTTAAGGCGCTCGGTTCAGAAGTCCGTATAGAAATTATTGAAGCGCTTTTGGAAAACCGCGGGATGAACATGAATGAACTGGCAGGCAGACTGAATATCAGCAATGGAGCCCTGACAGGCCATATAAAGAAGCTGGAGGAATGCGGTCTGGTAAGTATTTCCAATGAATCTGCCGGACACGGCAACCAGAAGAAATGCTTTGTGCATCTGGATAAAATCCTGGTCGATCTGGATGGCCGGGCTGATGATAAAAATGTGTATCAGACTGATATTAAGGTGGGACATTTTTCAGATTATAAGGTATATCCTACATGCGGCCTCGCTTCAGGCAATGCGATTATCGGCGAAGTGGACGACGTAAGGTATTTCGCACATCCTGACAGATATAATGCGGATATGCTGTGGTTTACACAGGGCTTTGTAGAGTATATGATACCGAATTTTATTCCCTGTGCGCAGAAAATCGATCAGATTACCATTTCACTGGAAATCTGTTCGGAGGCGCCCGGCGTCAACGATATATGGCCCTCGGACATATCCTTTATCTTAAATGGCATGAAAATCGCACAATGGACAAGCCCGGGAGATTTTGGCAGCGTAAGAGGAGTATTTACGCCTGACTGGTGGTACCCCAACTGGAATCAGTATGGCCTGCTGAAGATTCTCGTCATTAATAAATCCGGCACCTTTATAGACGGCTTGCAGGTATCGGATATTTCTGTAAAGGATTTTAATTTAGATTATAAGAGTGTGATAAAGTTTAAAATGGAGGTTGCGGAGGATGCGGCGCATGTGGGCGGACTGACCATTTTTGGCAAAGGATTTGGCAATTACAATCAGGATATTTCCGTAAGAATTAATTACAGCCCAATGAATGAATCGGTGGAACAGGAAACGGAGCACTGAAGGGCTGGTTAAAGGTACGGCAGAATACTGCAGGAGCTGTGCTCCCTTCCGGACAGACAAGTGAAAAAGACGCTTGCTGCCCGGGAGGGAGTTTTTTTGTTGCCCAAATTGGCTGCAAAATTAAATTGTAAAAATATAAAATAATAAAATATTTTATAAAAAATAAAATTAATGTACAATAATTATCTGATATTTGTATTTATCCATAAATTTATAGTTGAAACTTAGTGTTTAATTTGATATTATTTTATATAATACAAAATTAATTTAATTATTTGTTGATAGTTTAGAAAGTGATTTAGGAGGGCAAAGAATGAAAGGAAGAAAGAGATCGGGAAAACAAATAGCATTATTGTGCGTACTTGTATTCCTGCTGGGTATTCTGCAGGGGTGCAGCACGACGGAAGAGAACTTTGATAATATTCGCCTGACTGCCGAAGAAGATAAAAATATTGGCTTTAAAAATGTGACGGTGCATGATCCTTCCATTGTGAAGGACAATGGAAGCTATTATATTTTCGGTTCCCATCTTGCGGCGGCAAAATCGCAGGATTTAATGAACTGGAGCCTGATTGGGAGCGGAGTGACAAAGGGAAATCCTATTATACCGGATGCCATGAATGAAATGCCGGAGGCCTTTGAGTGGGCAAAGACGGATACCTTTTGGGCGCCGGATGTTATCAGGCTGAAGGATGGAAAATATTATATGTATTATTGCAACTGTGAAGGGAGCTCCCCGCTTTCCTGCATGGGGCTGGCGGTCTCCGACAGTATTGAGGGGCCTTATTCGGACAAAGGAATTTTCCTGAAATCAGGTATGGCGGGGAAGAGTGAGGACGGAAATCCTTATGATGCAACTAAGCAGCCCAATGTGGTGGATCCCTGTGTGTTTTATGATGCGGACGGCCGTCTTTGGATGATATACGGCTCCTATTCAGGAGGGATTTTTGCGCTGGAGATGGATGAGAATACCGGTCTGCCGCTGCAGCCAGGCTATGGAAAGAAGCTGCTCGGAGGGAATCATCTGCGTATAGAGGCGGCTTATGTGCAGTACAATCCGGATACGGAGTATTATTACATGTTTTTATCCTTTGGCGGCCTGACGTCGGACGGCGGCTATAACATCAGGGTATGTCGTTCCAGAACGCCGGATGGACCATATTATGACAACGCGGGACACGATATGATAGACTGCGCCGGCCCTGGCGGAAGCTTTTTTGATGATCGGACAGCGGAGCAGTATGGAGTGAAGCTGATTGGAAATTACAAATGGGCCTGGCAGGAAGGCGAAGACGGTAAAAACCGCAGGGGCCTTGTTTCCCCGGGACATAACTCCACATATTTTGATGAAGAAACAGGAGATTATTTTATTATTTTCCATACGAGGTTTGAAAATATGGGGGAAAACCATGAGGTACGGGTACATAGAATGTTCTTCAACGAAGAAGGCTGGCCGGTTATCTCACCTTACCGTTATGCGGGCGAGGATCCGGAGGCGTATGAAGAAAAGGCAGTGCCGGGCAGATATAAACTGCTTAAGCATGGCCGGCAGATAACCACACAAATGGAGGAATCGGTAAATATAACCCTATATTCTGACGGCAGAGTCGAGGGAGCCTGTACCGGGAGCTGGGAGCTTTCAGAGGATCACCATATAAAAATTACGCTCGGTGAGGATACGTATGAAGGAATCGTGTGCAGGCAGTATGATGAATTCGGTAAAAAATATGTAATTGGCTTTACAGCCCTGTCTGAGGATGGGGAAGCGGTCTGGGGAAGCGGCCTGGCTGCCATTGAATGAAGCGCCGCGCATTAATTTTATTGGCGGTATGATGGTATGGGCTGTTAAGGTTAGTAAAAATACATAGATTATAGCCGGCACCCCAGACAGTCAGTATGTATTGTGGATTGTCTGGGAACGGCTCTATCTTCTTTCTTAGCTTTCGTATGAATGATGTAAGGTTGCTTCCCTCTGGGGCATTGTGAAAGCCCCAGACATTTTCATATAGTTGGTCTTTCGTAAATACCTGTCCTTTATGGCAAAAGAGAAAGTATAAGAGGTCAAATTCTTTTGCGGTCAAATATATACATTCTCCCTTTTTGTTCATAAATGTTCTGGAAAAAGGTTCTATGGTAAAATCATATTCTTTTTCATAGGTAGTAATAGGGAAACATGGAAATTTTTTAGACAGCCAATCTACTGTTTGTTGAAAAACTTGCTCTTCATCGTTTTTAAATGTTATTACTACAACTTTCCCATAGTTTCACCTGCTTTACTATGATACTTTTTATCAAGTTTGATATTGTCTCATATTTTCTTTACATACAATAGATATTTTCGTAAAATCATATAAGTCTTTTTTCCAATATAAACCAAAGCAATGCCAACAATTATACTAATAGGAATATTTAAAAAAGTTGGTAATTCTAAAACCCCAAGGTTAACTTGCACATTTGGGGTAAAATCATAATATTGAAATATTTGCTCAAATAGCCCTATTTCAAAAAGTATCATTCCTGTTGGGAATAAAATCCCTGTCAGTATTAACACAACAGATAATACCGATAGAAATATTACAACAAATAGAAAAGTTGAATATATTCCATATTTTTTTATTACTGACCTTTGCATTTTATCACCTCAAATCTTTGCAAAGTTTTTAAATATACTTTTTACAAATTAATTGAGCGCCATTTAGAACAGCAGTAACCGAACCTATACCAAAGCAGATTTGCCCAGCGGTTGTTTTTGGAGCTAACAAAACACTGCCAGCAGCAAGAGAAATGCCTGCAATTAAACTTATTGAAATAAAAACAGGAGACCTGCCAGTATTTAGATGTTTACAATTCTTAATCAGATAATTTCTGAATTTACTTAATCCTTCTAATCCGTTGTTCATTTGAATTCCTCCTTTTTATTCAAATACACTTTCAATTAAAACTTCTATCATAAAGTCAACTACTTCTAAATGATTATATGGCAATTTTTCTTTATTAGAATTCGGCATAAATAGAATAGCAAATGCAGAGTTACCCTTGTCTTCATTTATCTTGTATTGTAGCTTAGAATCCTTGATGATATTACGAATATCATTATCACCGTGAAATGCTAATTCTTCAATTTTTTCTTTAGGCAGTCTATTCATAAATGCTATAAAATCTGGAGAATTCATTTCTAAGATGAAAGGTATTTTAATGTATTCTCTATAAATCAACTTTAGTGTATTACACAAACTTTCCTTTGTAGGTGTTTCACCTAGTGTTGCTTTGGTCAAATAAACTAATTTAGTTTGGATTCTCATTATAACATCAAAAAATAGTTCTTCCTTTGAAGCATAGAATAAATAAAATGCGCCTTTTGATATTCCTGCTTTTGCACATAAATCTTCAATATTCGTTTTTTTGTACCCTAGCTTGCTCCAGCTATCTTCGCAATTCACTAGTAACTTTTCTTTTGTCAAACATATAAGCTGTTATAAAAAAAGATTGCCGCAGTAAGCTTCGGCAGTCGTTTTTTGATAGAATAATCAGCTTCGGCAGAGGCAGGAGGCAGTTTCATACGGAAGATAATTTTAAGCAGGAGATAAATTCATGCAGGATTCAAATTTATTTTTGGGCTTGCGTTAATCGAACATATGTACTATAATATGGTAAAAGAGAACAAATGTTCGATAAAAAGGCGCTTAAAATACGGCGCCGTTTGAGCGGAGAGACAGGAATATGGATTACTCAATAGCCGACAGACAGATGAGCATTATGGATAAGCTGGGTATTCTTACGGATGCTGCAAAGTATGATGTGGCATGCACCAGCAGCGGAAATGAACGAAAGGGAGACGGGACAGGTATGGGAAATACCATTAAGGCGGGGATATGCCACAGCTTTTCCGGGGACGGGCGTTGTATCAGCCTGCTGAAGATCCTGTTTACCAACGAGTGCATTTATGACTGCAAATACTGCGTGAACAGATGCTCCAATGATGTGCCCAGGGCATCTTTTACACCTGATGAGGTTTGCAGGTTAACCATAGAATTTTACAGGCGCAATTATATAGAGGGGCTTTTTTTAAGCTCCGGAATCCTTTACAGTCCGGATTATACCATGGAGCTTTTGTATCAGACGCTGTATAAGCTGCGCAGGGAATATAATTTCCAGGGCTATATTCACGTGAAGGCAATCCCCGGGGCCAATCAGGAGCTGGTGAGGATGACGGGCTTCCTGGCGGACAGGATGAGCATAAACCTGGAGCTGCCTACGGCGGAGGGCCTGAAGAAGCTGGCGCCCAATAAGCACAGGAAGAATATCCTCACGCCCATGCGCCTCATACAGAATGGAATTGCCGTCAATAAGAATGAAGTGGCCGTATACAGGCATGCGCCGGTTTTTGTGCCCGCAGGACAGTCCACGCAGATGATTATCGGGGCTACGCCGGAGAATGATTACCAGATAATGTCGGTGGCGCAGAACCTTTATGATAAGTTCAGCCTGAAGCGGGTTTTTTATTCCGCATTCGTACAGGTGAATGAGGATAAGGATCTTCCGGCGCTGCCGGGAGGGCCGCCGCTTTTGCGGGAGCACAGGCTTTATCAGGCGGACTGGCTGCTGCGTTTTTACGGCTTCCGTGCCGATGAGCTGCTGGATGAGAAAAGGCCTAATTTTAATGTGCTTCTTGACCCCAAGGAGGACTGGGCGCTGCGCCACCTGGAATTTTTCCCTGTGGAGATCAACCGGGCGGATTACCAGGTCCTTCTCCGGGTGCCGGGAATCGGGGTGAAGAGTGCGCAGAGGATTGTAAAGGCAAGAAGAAACGGGAACCTGTGCTTTGAGGATTTGAAGCGGATAGGAGTCGTACTGAAGCGGGCGCTGTATTTTATTACCTGTAGCGGTCATATGATGTATAAAACGAAGATAGAAGAGGATTATATCACACGGAATCTGCTGGCGGTGAAGGAAAAGCTTCCCGCGGAGGCGGGAGGCATGACCTACAGACAGCTTTCCCTGTTTGATGATGTCCGTTTTGCCCCGCAGCGGCAGGAAATCAGACAGGCGGCGGGAATGGCTTATTAAGTACCCTCCGGGTCTAACAGTTACAGGTGATGGAGACAGGTGGATGGCATATGGAAAAGATACTGATATGTGAGGATTCCCAGGAGGGGATTTTTACGGGAATATATGAGGCTTATGCGCAGAAATGTGATCATGACAGTACGCGGATTCAGCTGGGAGAGGAAGGAAATCTGTGTTTATTTGCCGAATACAGGGAAATTGTGCCGGACATACAGAAGGCAGACAAGGTAAGACGGACGGTACTCACAAGGTTTGGGGAAGAATGCTATGAACAGATCTGTTATGCGCTGTCTTCCTGGGAAACGGATAAAGGGCAGGCTGTCTACCAGACTGTTGTGGAAGGGCTGAAGGGACGGATCCGGGGCAGCCTGATGGATCATCTGGGAAACCGCTATGTCCACCGTGCTTTTGAACTGAGCAGGGCGGCCGGGAATGAGGCCCATCATCTGCTGGGTTTCCTCAGGTTTGAGGAAACGGCCGGAGGCATCCTGTTTGGGGAAATAGGGCCGAAGAATAATGTGGTGCCGTTTATGATGCCCCATTTTGCAGATCGTTTTCCAAAAGAGAATTTCATTATCTTTGATAAGGGAAGGAAGCTTTATGGAATCCATCAGGCCGGTAAGCCCTGGTTTTTGGCGGGAATGGAGAACGGGCCGGAGAAACAGGATCTGGAGTTTAGCGAGGAGGAAAGGCAGATTCAGGAACTTTTCAGGTATTTCTGCCGTAAGATAACGATAAAGGAAAGGGAAAATGAGAAACTGCAGCGACAGATGCTTCCTTACAGGTTCCAAGAATATATGGTGGAATTTGTAAACAATGAGCAGAAGACAGGCCGGCGGAAAAGTCGGTAACTGCCGGGTATCACACTTTTAAACAAAGAAAGGAGTTTGATTTTGCTCCGCGGGTGACATTATGCAGTATGGCCGTATTTACTGTCATTTTATGTAGAAAAATGGGGGGTTTACATTTACCGCCAATGCTGTATAATATGATAAATCTAAGAAGGTACACGGCGAAAATGCCGTGTTTGTAGCAGTTTCTATTTTATGAAAGGATGAAAGTGTGTGGTAAGTATGAATGGAATCAATCAGTATAAAATTGTGCTGAGACCGGACGAGGTGCAGGAATTTGTAAATGAAGCCTCAAGGTATGATTTCGATATTGACATAGCGTATAACAGCTATGTAGTAGACGCTAAATCTATTCTTGGTGTTTATGGCCTGGACCTTACCCGTGTGTTAACCGTATCCTGCCATGGGTACGATAAAAAATTTGAAAACTACCTCAGAAAATTTGCAATGGCCGGTTAACTGTCTTTCCAAAGCATAATGGATTTGACTCCCTGTAAAGAAGTGTGTACTATCTTTATAGGGAGTTTTTTGATTCTTTTTACAGGCAACAAATAAGGAGGACGGCTTAACGTGGAAATAAGAATATCTGTGCGCAATCTGGTGGAATTTATCCTGCGCAGCGGCAGTATAGACAACCGGAAAAAGGCGGCGCCTGACAATGCAATGGCAGAGGGCGGACGGATACACCGTATGATACAGCGTAGAATGGGATCGGAATATCAGGCAGAGGTGGTCATGCGTTATGTGTGGAATACACCGTCCTATGATCTGATCGTAGAGGGCAGGGCTGACGGCGTAATAAACGGAGAAACCGTGACTATAGATGAGATTAAGGGAACCTACCGGGATCTGGAGAAAATGAAGGGGCCGGTGGATGTGCATCTGGCGCAGGCGAAGTGCTATGCTTTCATGTATGCCGCAGATCATGACAGCGCACAGATGAAGGTGCGTATGACCTATTGCAATATGGAAACGGAAGAACTGCGGTATTTTGTCAGTACGCACAGCAGAGCGGAGCTGGAAGAGTGGTTCATCGGCATTCTGGAGGAATATAAGAAGTGGGCGGATTTTTCCAGTCAGTGGCAGGAGGCAAGGACAGCGTCCATAAGACAGCTGGCCTTTCCTTTTCCCTACAGGGAGGGGCAGAAGGAGCTTGCCACCTATGTATACCAGAGCATCGTCCACAAGCGGAAACTGTTCATTGAGGCGCCTACCGGCGTAGGAAAGACACTTTCCACCGTATTCCCGGCGGTAAAAGCTTTGGGAGAGGGAAAGGCAGAGCGTATTTTTTATCTGACAGCCAAGACCATCACCCGCACGGTGGCGGACAATACCTTCCAGCTGCTGCGTGATAAGGGGCTGCGTTTTAAGACAGTAATCCTGACGGCCAAGGAAAAGATATGCTTTATGGAGGAAACAGAGTGCAATCCCGGCGCCTGTCCCTATGCGGACGGCCATTATGACAGGATCAACGAAGCTATTTATGATCTGCTCACCCATGAGGACCACTATAACAGGGAGATGGTGGAAACCTATGCCAGGAAATATAAGGTCTGTCCCTTTGAAATGAGCCTGGACATGAGCCTGTTCTCCGATGGCATCATATGTGACTACAATTATGTGTTTGATCCCCATGTTTATTTAAAACGGTTCTTCAGTGATGGAGTGCAGGGACAGTACCTTTTCCTGATTGATGAGGCGCATAATCTGGTGGAACGGGGACGTGAAATGTACAGCGCAGTGCTTGTGAAGGAGGATTTCCTTGCGCTGAAGAAAATTGTTAAGGAATATGATTCCAAAATGGAGCATCAGCTGGATAAATGCAGCAGGGAGCTGCTTCCGCTGAAACGGGAATGCGAAGGCTGCCAGGTGGTGTCTTCCATAGACAGCTTTGTGCTGGCGGTGGAGCGTCTTTCGGAAACCATGGAGAAATACCTGGAGGATCATGATGAGAGCCCTGTCAGGGAGGACGTTCTGGATTTTTATTTTGAAGTTTCCCATTTCCTTGAGATGTATGACAGGCTGGATGATAATTATGTCATCTATACGGAGCTGGAGGAGGATGACAGCTTCCTGGTCAAGCTGTTCTGCGTGAATCCTTCCGTAAATCTGAAGGAATGTATGGAACGGGCGCGCAGCACTATCCTGTTTTCAGCCACGCTGCTGCCCATTCAGTATTATAAGAGCCTTCTGGGCGGGAATAAGGAAGATTATGAGGTTTATGCACAGTCAACCTTTAATCCCAAGAAAAAAGCACTATATATAGGAAGCGATGTAACCAGCAAATATACCAGGCGCTCCAAAACGGAGTATATTAATATAGCAACCTATCTGCATGAAATTACAAAAATGAGATATGGAAATTATCTGATTTTCTTCCCCTCACATTCCTTTTTGCAGAATGTGTATGAGGCTTACGAAGAATATTTCCTGGATGAGGAAAAAGAAGAATGCATCATTCAGGAGGATATTATGAGTGAGGAGGACAGAGAACAGTTCCTCGGGCGTTTCGAAGGGAACAGAGGCTGTGAGCTGGGGGATATGATCCATATGGAGATTGAGGAGGAGCAGGAAAAGAGCCTGCTGGGCTTCTGTGTAATGGGCGGTATTTTCAGTGAAGGCATCGATCTGAAGAACGACAGCCTGATCGGCGCGATCATTGTAGGAACCGGGCTTCCCCAGGTATGTAATGAACGGGAGATACTGAAGAGCTATTTTGATGCCATGGGAAAAAATGGTTTTGATTATGCCTATCGGTATCCGGGAATGAATAAGGTGCTCCAGGCTGCAGGAAGAGTGATCCGGACGGCGGAGGATGTGGGAATTGTGGCCCTGCTGGACGACCGGTTCCTGGGAGGGGCCTATCAGCGGCTGTTCCCCAGAGAATGGGACACCTATGAAGTGGTAACGGCGGATCAGGTGGCCCGCCGGGTGGAACGTTTCTGGGACGAGTGGCTATAATAAAGGAAGGCGCAGGCCGCCGGCAGAGGGTAATACTCTGCCGGCGGCCTGGGTTTTATAAGAGGCGCCCTGCTGTCTTAGGTGGGGCATCTTACGGTTCCTGTAACAAAAAAGCGATTTCTTCCTTATAAGGAGGGAGCGTTTTGTCAGGATTTTCCGGATCCGGACAGTAGGGTGTTTCCAGTATCCTGGGGATGCCGGGGAAATCCGGATGGTGTACGATACAGCGCAGCGCTTCGGCGCCGATGGTGCCCTCTCCGATATTGGCGTGGCGGTCTTTTGCCGCGCCCAGGCTGTTTTTGCTGTCATTAATATGAAAAACAGCGATCTGTTCCCTGCCGAGTATCCGGTGGAATTCCTCCATGACCCCGTCAAAGTTATCCACAATGTCGTAGCCTGCGTCATTTACATGGCAGGTATCAAAGCATACCCGCAGCTTGTCATTGCAGGCGACTCCGTCATAGATGGCGGCAAGCTCTTCAAAGCTCCGTCCAATTTCAGAGCCTTTGCCGGCCATGGTTTCCAAAGCTATACATACCGGTGTATCCGGGGTGAGCACCGCATTCAGCCCCCGGACGATTTGGCGGATGCCCGCCTCGCTTCCTGCGCCCACATGGGAGCCGGGATGAAGTACCAGCACGCTGCTGCCCATGGCGGCGGTCCTTTCCAGCTCCAGCGCCAGAAAATCCACAGCCAGGGAATAGGTATCGGGATTTACCGTGTTGGCCAGATTGATAATATAGGGCGCATGCACTACAAAATCCTCGATCCCGTTCTGTTTCATATAATCTTTTGCAGCATCTATATTCAGTTCGCTGACAGGCTTCCGCTTTGTATTCTGGGGCGCGCCGGTATACACCATGAAGGTGTTGGCCCCGTAGGACACGGCTTCGCGCGCCGAACCAAGCAGCATTTCCTTTCCTGCCATTTTTACATGAGATCCGATTTTTATCATAAAAAATACTCCTGTATCAGGTATCTTTTCCGGGTTGCTTTCAGCCGCTTTTCCGGCGGCAGGAAATCAGTATAGCACAGGATTTGCTTTGTGAAAAGATAAAATTTCAGGGAATTATTATGTTGATGTGGATAAAATTGTGGAATGTGCGGATTACCAAAAACGGAGACGATTTTTTTCGGAAATGTCCTGTGGAAAACTTGTTTATGGTGCCATGAATTGTGGATAACTATGTGGAAACTGGGGATTTCTTATGCAGATAATGTCGAATAAATAAGAAATTTGGTACTTATGCACATTTTCACATGATGGTCGATATTGAGTAAAAATGACCCTGTGGTTACTCCAGTTATGTAAATCAATGTGGATAATTCAGAAACCTTATCCACAAAAAACCCCTTTTTATAGGAGTGGAAAATACTGTGAATTTATGTTATCCACACATCTGGATAAGTGGAAAATTATCACCGGATACGTGGAAAAATACCTGTGAGGAAAGCAGTGGAAAGTGCGACCGGTATATGTTATACTTGCACGGGAAACTTTTATTGCGGAGATTTTTGCGGGTTTCCCTGAAAAGAAGAAAAAAGGAGGACACAGCGATGTGGGCTTACGAAAGCGTTTTTTACCAGATATATCCTCTGGGCTTCTGCGGAGCGCCGTTTGAAAACGACGGGACGCAGCAGGCGCCGGAGACTGCGGGAATACGGAAGGTGATTGACTGGATCGGACATATCAGAAAGCTGGGGGCAAATGCCATATATTTTTCCCCCCTGTTTGAATCCGATACCCATGGATACAATACAAGGGATTTCAGGAAGGTGGACCGCCGCCTTGGCACGAATGAGGATTTTAAGGAGGTTTGCTCCAGGCTTCATGAGGAAGGAATCCGCGTGGTTCTGGACGGGGTGTTTAACCATGTGGGAAGAGGCTTCTGGGCCTTTCAGGATGTGCTGAAGAACAGGGAGAATTCGCCCTATCTTAACTGGTTCCACATTAATCTTGGAGGAAACTCCAATTACAATGACGGCCTCTGGTATGAGGGCTGGGAAGGCAACTACGATCTGGTAAAGCTGAACCTGCGGAATGAAGAGGTCATCAACCATATTTTTGAAAGCATCAGGCTGTGGGTGGAGGAGTTTGATATTGACGGGCTCCGTCTGGATGTGGCTTACTGCCTGGATCACGATTTTGTAAGACGGCTGCGCAGCTTCTGCGACGGGCTGAAGGAGGATTTCTTCCTTGTGGGAGAGATGCTGCACGGGGATTATAAGGTGCTGGTGAATGACGGCATGCTGCATTCCTCCACTAATTATGAGTGTTATAAGGGGCTGTATTCCAGCTTTAACAGCATGAACCTGTTTGAAATTGTCCATTCATTGTTAAGACAGTTCGGTCCTGAAAACTGGACGCTTTACAAAGGGCTGCATCTGCTTTCCTTTGTGGATAACCATGATGTTACGAGAATTGCCAGCATCCTGTCCAATGAGAAGCATCTGCCGTTGATCTATGCGCTGATGTTCGGCATGCCGGGAATTCCCTGTGTATATTATGGAAGTGAATGGGGTGCCAAAGGAAATAAAAGTGAAGGGGATCAGGCGCTGAGGGCCTGCTTCGAAGCGCCCGTGGAAAATGAATTATCTGAATTCATCAGCCGTCTGGCTGAGGCTAAAAAGAACTCCCATGCGCTCAATTACGGCGCATTCCGTTCGGTGGTGCTTACCAATAAGCAATGTATTTTCGAACGCGCTGCCGACGGGGAAAGGGTGCTTGTGGCAATTAATGCGGACAGCGAGCCATATACGGCCCACTTTGATGCGGGCTGCGGCATGGCGGTGGACCTGATTTCAGGAGAAAACCACGATTTTGGCGGAGGAAGCCAGCTTGCGCCCTACAGCGCGTATTTCTGGAAGTGCGAAGCGTAAGGCAGCAGCCGCGGAGGTTTAGAACAGTTACATTGAATCAAAAAAACAGAAGTACCGGGCAGGGCTGCTCCGGCGCTTCTGTTTTTTTATAAAGCCTTTTAAAGATAACCCATGTCGGTACAGCAGGGCGCAGACGCCGTACATGGCTGTGCAGGGATTACCGGGCGGCCTCGTCCAAAAGACGGCGCACGGCGCGTACAGCGTTTTCATCGGTCTGCCAGATTTCATACTCGCTCATGCCAGGCAGGCCCATGGATACCCGAGGGTTACGAAACTGCATTCCGCTTTCCAGAATCCGTTTCCCGGACATATGATAGGCTGTCAGGGAGGTCTGCTCCAGCAGTGTGCGTACGGCGCCGGCGTTAATGCCTGCGCCGGCCAGAATTGTGAGATCAGGGCCGGCCTGCGCCTGAAGCTTCTTAAGAAGCTCAATGCCCTCCAGACAGGACGGAGCCTGGCCGGAAGTGAGGATGGTGTTGATTCCCAGGGCCTTTGCCTGCTCCAGGGCCTCAAACGGATCCCGGCACATGTCAAAAGCGCGGTGAAGCGTAACGGACATACCCTCCGCCGCTTCCATCAGCTGTTTCATGGCTTCCATATCCAGCCTTCCTTCAGGCGTAAGGCAGCCGATAACCACACCTTCCGCACCTGCCTGGCGGAACTGTTTAACTTCCTCCAGGATTATCTGGAATTCTTCCTGGGAATAAAGAAAATCGCCAAAACGGGGACGTATCAGCGCATGGATCCGTATGCTGCTGTGCCTGCGGATCTGCCGGTAAAGAGCCAGCGTGGGTGTGGTTCCGCCTATAATCAGGTTAGAACAAAGCTCAAGCCTGTCGGCGCCGCCTTTTTCCGCCAGCAGTGCGGATTCTGCGGAATCAACGCAGCATTCCAGTAAATAAGAAGACATAGCATTCCCTCCAAATCAGTTAATACAGTACATTGACCGTGAACAGTAACATTGTGTTAATTTAAGAAAAAACAGTGTTTTGTACCAGGGTAAATCCGGTGCATCTGCACTAAGTGTAACATAGTACGGACATAAATTCCACAGCGGAACCGCCGTTGACTGCGGCTGCAGCTGCCTGAAAACCGCGAAAAATAAGGAAATATGAATAAATATGGAGAAAACTGCGATAAATGTGTACGAACTGTGAACAAAATCTTATGAAATTCATAATTTGTTAAAAAAGTTTATAAAAACTATTTACAAGTTTAGAGAAACATGTTATTCTCATTTTCGTAATAAAGATTCAGCCGGATATCCAGCTGAGCGTTCGATTAGGAGGAGAATTAATTATGAAGAAAAAATTAGTAGCAGTTTTAACAGCAGCAGTTATGACATCCGCTCTTATGGTAGCTTGTGGTTCCAGCGATGCAGCAGCACCTGCAGAATCTACCGTAGCAGCAACTGAGTCCGTAGTTGAAAGCTCCGTAGCAGAAAGCTCTGAAGTAGAGTCTACTGTAGAAGAGAGCACAGAAGCAGCTTCTACCGAAGCTACTGTAGAAGGTACAACAGAAGAAGCTACAACTGAAGAAGCAAGCACAGAAGCAACTGAAACTGCTTCTACCGAAGCTGAAGCTACTGAGACAGCTACAGAGTCTACAACAGCAGCTGAATAATTCAGCCGGTTATTCTAATAAAATAATAAGAAAGCAGGATTTTCCGCCATATGGAAGATCCTGCTTTTTTATTATTTTATAGGAAGGTTCTGCCTGCGGCCGACGGGGCGGGCAGGCTTTTCCGTTGGCTTCCGGCCGAAATAAGAGGCAGCGCAAAATTATAGGGCAACGGAAATCCGCCGCCCTGAATCGGTCAGGAAATATGCAGCCGGGGCGCCAGCCTGTTGGCCAGGAAACAGCCGGCAAGACCTGCAAGGACACCAAAGATAAGGCCGAAAAATACATCCGTGGGATAGTGTACATACAGATAAAGGCGGGAGAAAGCGATACAGGCCGCCAGGATCAGAGCCGGTATGCCAAAACGCCTGTTGTTTTTCATAATGGCAGTTGCAGAAGCAAAAGAGGCAAAGGTATGGCCTGAGGGGAAGGAAAAATCCAGCGGCGGCGGTATCAGCAGCTCAATGGCCGTATTTACGGTAAAGGGCCGCAGCCTTGCTACCAGGGGCTTCATGATCATATTGCCGGTTACGAGCATAATCAGCAGGGCAATGGCAGAGGCAAGGCCTGTTTTCCTCGTTTTCGGGATAATAAGCAGCACAAGGGTAAGCAGGATCCAGAAAATACCCGCATTTCCCAGAGCGGAAATAAAGGGCATAATCACATCCAGAAATTCATTTCGCAGCAGATGCTGTACAGCGTTTAAAAAATCAATTTCCCAGCTCATAGGTTATCCTTTCGTAACTGTCCGGCGTCCGTACAGTTATTTTTCTTTTTCTAATTTTTTCCTGACAACAATGAAACAGATAAAATGGGCTATGGCGGTTACAAGCCAGGTGACCGGATAGGACAGGTAGAGTACAAACAGGCTCCGGTGCCACTGGAAGATGGTAAATATCCAGACAATCCGCAGTCCGCAGGCCCCGGCCAGCGATACAATCATGGGGAGCACGGAATAATTCAGGCCGCGCAGGCTTCCCACAAGGACATCCATCATGCCGCACAGGAAATACACCGTACAGATGACCTGCATACGCATCAGGCCGTATTGGATGACCTCCGGATCGGAAGAATAAATATGCAGCAGCCTGTCTCCAAGGAAGTAGGCGGCATTGCCCATGACCAGCCCGACAGTGAAGACGAGCAGCTCACAGGTAATGAGGATTTTGTTGATACGTTCTTTTTTCCCGGCGCCCAGGTTCTGGCTGGTAAAGCTCAGGGAAGCCTGGTAGAAGGAGTTCATTGAGGTATAGACGAAGCCTTCCAGATTACTGGAGGCAGTGCTTCCCGCCATGGCGATGGAGCCGAAGGAATTGATGGAGGACTGGATCAGGACGTTTGAAATGGAAAAAACAGCGCCCTGCATTCCGGCCGGCAGCCCGATCCGTATCATCTGGATCAGTTTATCCTTATGAATATGGAGCTTATTCAGATACAGCTTAAAGCATCCTGTCTCATGAATCAGGCAGCGCAGCACCAGCAGTGCGGAAACGCACTGGGAAATAACGGTGGCTGTTGCAACGCCCGCAACACCCATATGGAAGCAGATGACAAAAATCAGGTTGAGAACCACATTGATGACGCCGGCGGCAAACAGAAAATACAGGGGTCTCTGGGTATCCCCTGTGGCGCGCAGTATGGCGGCACCGAAGTTATAAAGCATGGTGGCGGGCATTCCCACAAAATAAATACGCATATACAGCGCTGCCTGCCCCAGGACGTTATCGGGAGTTCCCATCAGGGTCAGGAGCGGTTTGGCAAGAAGGATGCCGAAGAAAATGAGAAAGGTGCCGCACAGGAGACTGAGCAGGACGGAGGTATGGACCGTCTCGCTGACCGCCTTTTCGTGTCTGGCGCCCATATAGTTGGCAACCAGGACATTGGTGCCGATGGAGAGGCCGATAAATACGTTTACCAGCAGGTTGATGAGGGAACCTGTGCTTCCTACGGCGGCCAGAGCCTCATGGCCGGCAAACCGGCCCACAACAACAATATCGGCCGCGTTGAATAAAAGCTGCAGGATGCCGGAAAACATAAGAGGGACGGCAAATTTCAGTAATTTTCCGGTTAGGGGACCGTTGCACATGTCGATTTCATAGGATTTTGTCTTCATGATATGCGGGATTTCCTTTTTTATGTATATTCAGAAAAATTTATAAATTTCCATAATTACCCTGAACGGATAATTATATTATAGATTGTACCTCTGTTTTCGAGGGAAAACAAGGGGGGACATCGTGCCTGCGGATAGTTGGTTACTGTTAATTAAAAAAAGGTGTTGACAACAGTTCACACTATTGTTATAGTAGTAATAGAACAAATAAAACAAATGCAGATACAGGAGGGCAATGTGTATGAATATTTCAAAATTTACACAGAAATCCATGGAAGCCGTGGAACGGTGCCAGAAGCTGGCCTATGAATACGGCAACCAGGAAATAGAAGAAGAACATCTGCTCTACAGCCTCCTTACCATAGAAGACAGCCTGATACTTAAGCTGATTGAGAAAATGGGTATTCAGAAGGAGCACTTTGTTAACCGGGTAGAAAATGCGGTGAGCAAGCGTGTCAAGGTGCAGGGCGGACAGGTTTATGTGGGAAGGGATCTGAATCAGGTACTTACCTCCGCAGAGGATGAGGCAAGGCAGATGGGAGACGAATATGTTTCCGTGGAACATCTTTTCCTGAGCATGATCAAGCATCCCAATAAGGAAATCAAGGCTATCTGGACCGAATACGGCGTTACCAGGGAACGGTTTCTGCAGGCGCTTTCCACAGTGCGGGGCAACCAGAGGGTAACCAGCGACAATCCGGAGGCTACCTATGATACGCTGGAGAAGTACGGCGAGGACCTGGTGGAGAAGGCGAGGAACCAGAAGCTTGATCCGGTAATCGGCAGGGATGCGGAGATCCGTAACGTTGTCCGTATCCTTTCCAGAAAGAGCAAGAACAATCCGGTCCTTATCGGTGAACCCGGCGTGGGCAAGACGGCTGTTGTGGAGGGCCTTGCCCAGAGAATTGTGCGCGGCGATGTGCCCCAGGGACTGAAGGATAAGAAGATTTTCGCACTGGATATGGGCGCGCTGGTGGCGGGCGCGAAATACAGAGGCGAGTTTGAGGAGCGTCTGAAGGCCGTGCTTGAGGACGTGAAGAACAGCGAAGGCCAGATTATACTTTTCATAGATGAGCTGCATACCATTGTGGGGGCAGGTAAGACGGAAGGAAGCATGGATGCCGGAAATATGCTCAAGCCCATGCTGGCCAGGGGCGAGCTGCACTGCATCGGCGCCACCACGCTGGACGAGTACCGCCAGTATATTGAAAAGGATGCGGCACTGGAACGCCGTTTCCAGCCTGTTATGGTGGATGAACCCACGGTGGAGGACACCATTTCCATCCTCCGCGGACTGAAGGAGAGGTATGAAGTATTCCATGGCGTGAAAATTATGGATAACGCGCTGGTAAGCGCCGCCATCCTGTCCAACAGATATATTTCTGACCGTTTCCTGCCGGATAAGGCCATTGACCTGGTGGATGAGGCCTGTGCCCTGATTAAGACGGAGCTGGATTCCATGCCTACCGAGCTGGATGAACTTCAGCGTAAAATCATGCAGATGGAAATCGAAGAGGCTGCGTTGAAAAAAGAAGAGGATCGGCTGAGCCAGGAGCGTCTTACGGACCTGCAGAAGGAACTGGCGGAGCTGAAGGAGGAATTCCAGAACAGAAAGGCCCAGTGGGATAATGAAAAGGCAAGCGTGGAGAAGCTGTCGAAGCTGCGTGAACAGATAGACGCCATCCAAAGCCAGATAGAAATCGCCCAGAGAGAGGGTGATCTGGAAAAAGCGGCGGAGCTGAGCTACGGCCGGCTGCCGGAGCTGCGCAGACAGCTGGAGCTGGAAGAAGAGAAGGTTAAAAATGAAGATCTGTCCCTGGTACACGAAAGTGTAAGCGAGGACGAAATCGCCAGAATCGTGTCCCGGTGGACCGGCATACCGATTTCCAAGCTGACGGAGAGCGAGAGGAACAAGACGCTGCATCTGGACGAGGAGCTTCATAAGAGGGTGATTGGCCAGGATGAAGGCGTTACCAAGGTGACGGAGGCAATTATCCGTTCCAAGGCCGGCATTAAAGACCCTACCAAGCCTATTGGCTCCTTCCTGTTCCTGGGACCTACCGGCGTAGGTAAGACAGAGCTTGCAAAGGCGCTTGCAGCGGCGTTGTTTGATGATGAAAACAATATGGTCCGCATTGATATGAGTGAATATATGGAGAAATACTCCGTGTCCAGGCTGATCGGAGCGCCTCCCGGATACGTGGGCTATGAAGAAGGCGGACAGCTGACCGAAGCGGTCAGAAGAAAGCCCTACTCGGTGGTGCTGTTTGATGAAATAGAGAAAGCCCATCCGGATGTATTCAATGTACTGCTTCAGGTGCTTGACGACGGCCGGATTACGGATTCCCAGGGAAGGACGGTAGACTTTAAAAACACCATCCTGATCATGACTTCCAATATCGGAGCCAATTATCTGCTGGAGGGCATCAGCCACGACGGCGAGATTACGGAGGAAACGGAAAATTATGTAATGGCGGATCTGCGCGCTCATTTCAGGCCGGAGTTCTTGAACCGTCTGGATGAAATCATACTGTTCAAGCCGCTTACCAAAGATAATATCGGAGGCATAATCCGCCTGATTATCGGGGATTTGAACAAACGTCTTTCCGACAGGGAGCTGACGATTGAACTTACTCCTGCGGCAGAGGAATTTGTTGTGGATAATGCATATGATCCGGCATACGGCGCAAGGCCGCTGAAGAGATATATTCAGAAGTATGTGGAGACGCTTTCCGCGAAGCTGATTCTGCAGGACGCAGTGGGAGAGGGCGATACCATCCTTATAGATGTAAAGGACGGCAGTCTGGAAGCCCACAGGAAGGAAGTTCCCGCCAATATGTAACAGCGCGGGCAGGCGGCCCATAATGCGGAAATCGTTAATGGCCGGCTTCCGGCGGCGGTCCTGGGAACTGGATTTTGCGCCAGCCATGAAGGCGTCGGACTGTAAAACTTTAAATGAAAATAAAATCCCCTTCGGTGTGAGATATACACCGGAGGGGATTTTGTAATGGCTCAAAAAATATGGATGCTAAATCCGAACTTGCATTCCAGAAAGTTCAGTTATCTGAATTGTTACATTATTTTGCCGGCTGAAATACAATGCTATTTTTCAGCCTTATTCTCATCTTCTTTTTTCCCGGCGCCAAGACGGCCCATCAGAGCCACGACCAGGCTGATAATAATGATAACGGTGAAAATCCCAACCATACCCTTTCCCATGATGGACAGGGTAATTAAAAAATTATTCCACATAAAAAATACTCCTTTCCGTAACAGTAAGTTAACCTGCGGTTAAAAGCGCCTGTCCTGCAGACAGGTAGGAAGCCAGGCTGAAATCGTCCGTCCTGCAAACAGGCGGAAGCCGGGCTGAAATCGTCCGTCCTGCAGACAGGCGGAAGCCGGGCTGAAATCGTCCGTCCTGCAAACAGGCGGAAGCCGGGCTGAAATCATCCGTCCCACAAACAGGCGGAAACCAGGCTGAAATCGTCCGTCCTACAGATAAGCGGAAACCAGGCTGATAACCAGGCCGCCCGCGATAACGGAAGCAATCTGGCCGGAAACATTGACACCGGTCGCCTGCATGATAAGTATATTGCCGGGATCCTCCTTCATGGCCATCTTCTGTACGACTCTGGCGGACATGGGGAAGGCCGAAATACCGGCGGCGCCTATCATGGGATTGATTTTTTCCTTGCGGAACAGGTTCAGGACCTTGGCAAAAAGAACGCCGCCGATGGTGTCGAATACGAAAGCCACAAGGCCGAGCACCATGATCAGCAGGGTGTCAAGGCGTACGAAGGCATCCGCTCTCATGCTGAAGGAAATGGTGATTCCCAGAAGCAGGGTAATCAGGTTGGCAAGGGAGGTCTGGGCGGTATCGGAAAGATTTCCCAGGACGCCGCATTCACGGAGCAGGTTGCCGAACATCAGGAAACCGACCAAAGATACGGAGGCAGGGGAAATCAGTCCCACCAGGAAGGTAACAATTATCGGGAAAAGGATCCTGGTGGTCTTTGTAACCGGTCTGGCCGGTTTGGCGGGCATGCGGATCCGTCTTTCCTTTTTCGTGGTGACCAGACGGATGGCAAAGGGCTGTACAATGGGAACCAGCGCCATGTAAGAATAAGCGGCGACGGCAATTGGGCCGACATACCTGGAACCCAGAACCTGGGAAACCAGAATGGAGGTGGGGCCGTCGGCAGCGCCGATGATTCCGATGGATGCGGCATCCTTCAAATCAAAGCCCATCAGTGCGGCGGCGCAGATGGCAAAGAAAATACCAAACTGGGCGGCAGCGCCGAAAAGGAACATAACGGGCTGGGAGAGAAGGGGACCGAAATCAATCATGGCTCCGATACCGATAAACAGCAGAATCGGGAGCGCTTCGGAGGCCTCAATCCCTACGTTGAACAGCCATTCAATGATGCCGTTAACCTCTCCGATGCCGGACATGGTCTGGTTGATGACGCCGGACAGCGGAAGATTGACGAGAATGGCGCCGAAGCCCATGGGCAGAAGCAGCGCAGGCTCGTACTCCTTTTTGATTGCGAGATAAATGAGCAGGAGGCCGACAAGATACATAATTACCTGCTGGGGGGTGATGGACAGTAATCCTTCATAAATGAATTCCATACTTTTTCATCCTTTCTTTGTGGTGGTAAAATGTTGCAGGGCTGCAGCGGCATGTACATTTTACGGGAAGCGTCAGACTCTTACAGTAATGGTAAAGCAAAAACGCCGCCCGGGGAAATTCCTGTAAAACCATAAAAAAAGAGACCTTCGGCGTACGCCAAAAGTCTCGTTCTTTCTTCACAGAAAGTGTACAACCATGATTCAGCCTGCCTGTCCCGGCATACGGTACTGTAAATCTGCGTTTCCCGTGATGCGGACGGCCTGAATCAGGGTATGTTGATTGTACATGGATACTACTCCCCTTTAACTTATCTTCAGAATAGCATCAAAAAAGAAGCTATGTCAAGTCCATTTCATAATATGAACAAAATATATACATGAATTCCGGGGGGGGAGTGGCGTGTGTCGCTCTGCCCGGAGCTGGTTTTGTCCCCGGAGACGTCAGCGGCGGCGATACAGTTCCCCCCTGTCCATGGGACTGTCTGCCCGGCGTTCTGCTTTCCGGGAGGGAAGGGGGCTATTTGCTTGTTCGGACGCAAAAATGGGAAATTTCTAACCCGGCCGGTTTACCGATCCGATGTTGAATGACGCAAAACTCCTCTCTTCGTTCGTCAGACAGCGTCATTCGGGCGAACATCGGACCGGTAAACCGGCCAGGTAAGAAATTGTCACCATTTTTGTGTGACTCGCATGCAAATAGCCCCCATCCTTCCCGGAAAGCAGAACGCTGGGCAGACAGTCCCATGGACAGGGGGGAACTGCATCGCCGCCGCTGACGTCTCCGGGGACAAAACCAGCTCCGGGCAGAGCGACACACGCTTTGTAGCAGAAATAAGTATTGGAGGAATTGTTCGGGGATGGAATTGACTGTTTGGGGAAAGAGATTTGGCGGCAGCAGGCTGGGCTAAGAAGAATTAAAAGAAAATAAGCCAGGTTTCTTGAAAGAAGGGCGGGGATTGCCTATAATAGGGGAGGCGCCTGCTGGTGAATTTGCGGGGCGGGTGATGGTGCAGGGGATGTTGGGGCTGTGAAAGGATTAGGCGGTTGCGGCTGATTTTTTGGATGATTATGGAGGTAGTGTTATGGTGATGCCTGAGGATCCGGTGATGCTGTTGAGTTTTGTGAATATGAAGCTCAGGGATTTTTATGGGAGTCTGGATGCGTTGTGCGAGGAGTGCGGCGTGGATAAGGCCGGGCTTGTGGAAAAACTGAAGAAGATAGATTATGTTTATGATGAGGAGAGAAACCAGTTTGTCTGATAAGAGGATAACGGTAAGGCGGGACGGGGAAGAGCGGGTGATCGAAGCGCCTGTGGGAGCAGGATTTCTCAGTCTTTTGAAGATGCATGGGTTTCCTTTGGTGTGCTGTAATGGGAAGGGGACGTGCGGGCGGTGCCGGATTTTGTTCGAGGGACAGAGGGCGCCGCTGCCTGTGGCGGCGGACAGGATCGCTTTTTCGGCGGAGGAGCTGAGACAAGGGTACCGGCTGGCGTGTATGCACCGGGTACAGGGGGATTGTACTGTGCGGGTGGAGTTCGTGGAAAGCAGGGCGGTGGAGGCGGTTACGGCTCATGGCGGCGGGATAAGGGACGGCAGTGCAGGTGCCGCCAAAGACAGCGGCGCGGCGAATGGAGGAATGCCGGGCCGTAGCGCAGAGTATCTGATCGCAGTTGACCTGGGGACGACAACGGTGGCCATGCAGGCTGTGGCAGCGGATTCCCTGCGGGAGCTGAAGCGGGGAGGAAGGCTGCGTATCCTGGGGGAATACAGCTGTATGAATCCGCAGCGCAGGTGGGGGAGTGATGTGATTTCCCGGCTGCAGGCGGCGGAAAGGGGAGAGGCCGGAGAACTGGCAGAGGCTGTGAGAGATGTCCTGGAAGAGGGTGTGGAACAGCTTTGCGGTGAACTGGGCGGGAGGCCGGAGAGTATCTGGCTGGCGGGAAATACTTCGATGGAGCATCTGCTGATGGAGCTGGATACGCGGACGCTTGGAAGATATCCTTTTACTCCGGTATGCCTGCAGGAAATGTGTCTTCCCGGAAGGCAGGGGAAGGACGGCGTTTCGGGACAGGAGATCCGTTTATTGCCGGGAATATCGGCTTTTGTGGGCGCAGATATTACGGCGGGGCTTCTGGCCTGCGGTTTTGCGGAGTGTGAAGACGGGGAATGCAGATTGTTTATTGATCTCGGGACGAATGGGGAAATGGCAATCGGCAGGGGAGACAGGCTTATCTGTACGGCGGCCGCGGCCGGCCCGGCTTTTGAAGGCGGCGCAGGAGTTAATGTGCCGGGAACTGATATGATTGCATTGCTGGCAGAAATGCTGGAGGGCGGTGTGATTGATGAGACAGGCCTGCTCCAGGAGCCTTTTTTTGATACGGGCTGGCAGAAGGGAGAGCTGCGTATCACACAGCAGGATATCCGTGGGCTGCAGATGGCAAAAGCAGCGGTATGCGCGGGTGTGGAGCTGCTGATGGAAGCTATGGGGACGGATGCCTCCCGGATTGACAAAGTCTTTCTGGCCGGCGGTTTCGGTTATTTCCTGGATGTGGAAAAGGCGGCCCGGATCGGTTTATTCCCTCCGCAGCTGACGGGAAGGGTGACTGCGGTGGGGAATACCTCGCTTTTGGGAGCCTGCCTTTATGGCGGGGAGGAATCCCTGCGGGAAAAAGCGGAAGCCATGTGCCGCAGGGCCGAGGTGCTGAATCTGGCGGAATTGCCGGGCTTTGAGCAAAAATATCTGGAACGGCTGAATTTTTAACCGGTGCTTTCCGGCGGGGAATTATCAGACATTGTATATGTCTGAGTGTGACTGTTCAGGATCTTCACAGTTACATACGTTTGCGTTGACAGTTAAATGAATGGAGTAAAAAACTGCCCATCAGGGAACCTGTATTTTGCTCCGCAAAACTAAAATCAGGAGTAAAATCATTTCCTTTTCAGAGGACGCGCATTTTACTCCATAAAAACAGGAGGATAAAAAAGATGAAACTTGTGATTATTGAACCGCTCGGCGTAGAAAAGGAGAAGCTTCTTGCACTGGCAGAGGAAAAACTGGAAGGAAAGGTGGAAATCGTATATTATGATACCCGCGTTACGGATACGGAAACGTTGATAGAACGGGCGAAGGATGCGGATATTCTCGCTTTTTCCAATCTGCCCTTTAAAAAAGAGGTGCTGGAGCACTGTGATAACCTGAAGATGATTTCCGTGGCTTTTACGGGTGTGGATCATGTGGCTATGGATTACTGCCGGGAAAGAGGAATACTGGTGAGCAACTGCGCCGGATATTCCAATACGGCGGTGCCGGAGCTTGTGTTCGGCATGGTGCTGAATCTTTACCGGTATATTATTGAGTGCAATCAGGCTGTCCGTGAGGGAAAGGATAAGACCGGGCTTGTGGGACAGGAGCTGGAAGGAAAAAAATTCGGCATCATTGGAATGGGCGCAATAGGGACAAGGACCGCGCAGCTTGCCAGGGCATTTGGATGTGAGGTTTACGGTTATAACAGGAGCCCCAGAGAAACAGAAGGCGTCACCATGACGGATATGGATACTCTTTTGCGGGAATGCGATATTGTATCACTCCATGTACCGTTGACCGAACAGACAAAGGGGCTGATAGGGGAGGCGCAGCTTCGTCTGATGAAGCCCAATGCGATTCTTGTCAATACGGCAAGAGGGCCGGTGGTGGACAGCCAGGCGCTGGCGGCAGCCCTGGAAGAGGGAAGGATTGCCGGAGCGGCAGTGGATGTATTTGAAACAGAGCCTCCCATCAGTGAGGAGCATCCGCTTCTGAAAGCGCCCAGGCTGCTTGCCACGCCTCATGTGGCTTTTGCTACAAAGGAGGCCCTTTATAAGAGGGCGGTTATTGTATTCGATAATATTGCATGCTATCTGGATGGGAAGCCGCAGAACGTGATGTAATAAGGACCGCTGTTCGGCAGGCCAGGTCAGCGTATTCGCTTCGCGAACCTGCACACGGTACCAGGAAGGAATGATAATTTTCCGTCCTGCTGCATATAGTATGAAAGAAAGCGGAAACCAGAGGTCAGTGTCATGCTGAAGGGAAAAAGATGGATAGCGTTCCTGACGATAGTAGTTTTTACGGCGGCTTTGTCCTATTTTGCAAGAGAGAAAAACGGGGCCGCAAGGCAGGAAGCGTGGTCCTCCCATACACTGGCGGACGCCGGCTATGAGGATGAAGCGCCATATAAGGGCAAGGTGGCCCTGACCTTTGACGATGGCCCGCATCCGGTATGTACGCCGCAGCTTTTGGACGGCCTGAAAAAAAGAGATGTGAAGGTGACTTTTTTTGTGACGGGGGAAAATGTGGAGAGCTATCCTGAAATTGTAAAAAGAGCCAGTGAGGAAGGTCATCTCATTGGAAACCACACCTTCCATCATGTACAGCTGACTGCGGCAAATTCAGATGATTTTAAAAAAGAAATTATTTCAACCAACGATATTATCCAGGAGGTGACCGGAAAGGAAACCTCCTTTATCCGTCCGCCCTACGGTTCCTGGGATAAAAAATATGAAAAGGAGCTGAACATGTTTCCTGTGCTCTGGGATGTGGACCCTCTGGACTGGTGCTCCACAAACGTGGATAAAATCGTGAGGAGCGTACTTGCGGGAACGAAGGAAAACAGCATAATCCTGATGCATGATTCCTATGATTCCACGGTGACGGCAGCGCTTCAGGTGGTGGATATCCTGAAAGCGGAAGGATATGAATTCGTGACGGTTGACGAGATTTTGTTTGACTGAAGCTTTGCGGGAATGGAATGGGAAAAACAGTATCGCTTCAGACCGCTTCCATCTCCTGACGATGGAAGCGGTCTGAAGCGGCAGGGCAGCTGCCTGCGGCGGCATTGCTTTTCCCCAGGGGCAGCCTGGTATTTCTTCCGATACTGAAAATCCGGGTTATGAAGCTGTCAGTCATGGTTATGAAACTGTCAGTCCTGGTTTTCTTTTTTATCCTTTTCTCTCATCTGTTCCATTTCTTTTTCACTCATTTCGGGCGCGCCGAAGGGATATAATTCACGGTAAGCTTCCAGTGTTTTTTCATGGACGGTGCCGGCGGGAATCAGACCCGTGCAGTCATAGGCGGATACGGCGCTGGTGTAGTCCTGATCTTCGGGAATATTGTAATCTTCATCTTTCATGGGATATTTCCTCCTTTTGGATTTTAGTATATGGAAAGCGGATAAAATTATGCGGCGTGTGTCCTGCGGCAGTATTTCAGCGGCTGTGGATGGAGGGAATTCCTGAAGCATTTTCTTACGGTCAGTGCGGTAAATGCGCAGACCTGCCTGAACCGCTGCCGAGGCCTGTCTTTTTTTAAAATCCCTGGCCGGCGCTGATTGATTTCACGGTTGCGGGACGTTATAATAGAGGAAGCCGACGCAAAAAAAGTACGGCATCAGGAGAAAAATACAATGGATTTATTTGATTATATGAGAGAAAACAGTATGGAGAAGGAATCCCCGCTGGCGGCCAGGCTGCGGCCAACAACGCTGGACGAGGTGGTGGGGCAGCAGCATATTATCGGAAAGGACAAGCTGCTCTATCGCGCGATCCAGGCGGATAAAATCAGCTCCATCATTTTTTACGGCCCGCCCGGAACAGGGAAAACCACGCTGGCAAAGGTGATCGCCAATACCACAAGTGCGGAGTTCACCCAGATTAATGCAACTGTTGCCGGGAAAAAGGATATGGAGGAGGTCGTGGCCAAGGCGAAGGATACCATGGGCATGTATGGGAAAAAAACGATCCTGTTCATCGATGAAATCCATCGTTTTAATAAAGGGCAGCAGGATTATCTTCTTCCGTTCGTGGAGGACGGAACCGTAATTCTGATCGGCGCGACCACGGAGAACCCGTATTTTGAGGTGAACGGCGCTCTGCTTTCGCGTTCCATTATTTTTGAATTAAAGCCTCTGTCCAGGGAGGATATAAAGGAGCTTCTGCGGCGGGCTGTCTATGACAGGCAGAAGGGGATGGGCGCCTACGACGCGGAGATAGATGAGGACGCCATGGATTTCCTTGCCGATGTGGCGGGAGGGGATGCCAGGCATGCGCTGAATGCCATAGAGCTGGGGATCATGACCACGCCGCGGGCCGCGGACGGAAAAATCCACGTAACGCTGGAGGTGGCGGGCGAATGCATCCAGAAGCGTGTGGTGAAATACGATAAGACCGGGGACAACCATTATGATACGATTTCGGCCTTTATCAAAAGCATGCGGGGGTCGGATCCGGACGCTGCGGTCTATTATCTGGCAAAAATGCTTTATGCCGGTGAAAGTATCACCTTCATTGCGCGCCGTATCATGATTTGCGCCTCGGAGGATGTGGGAAATGCGGATCCACAGGCGCTTCAGGTGGCTGTGAGCGCATCGCTGGCGGTGGAGCGGGTAGGCATGCCGGAGGCCCAGATCATTCTGGCGAATGCGGTGACTTATGTGGCCTGCGCGCCTAAAAGCAACGCAGCGGTGTGCGCCATTGACGCGGCCATGCGTTGTGTCCAGGAAACAGGAAATCTGCCGGTGCCCCCGCACCTGCAGGATGCCCATTATAAAGGAGCGGCAAAATTGGGACACGGACTTGATTATAAATATGCTCATAATTATCCGAATAATTATGTCAGACAGCAGTATCTGCCTTATGAGCTAAGCGGAAGAGAATTCTACAAACCTTCGGGAAACGGTTATGAAGTGAAAATAAAAGAGCATATGAAGCGTATTAAAAAGGAAGCGGCGCTGCCGGAAGAGGAAGAAAAATATAACGGCGGGGATGTGCCGAAAAGAGGATAGTAAAAAACCCTGACATATACACAGTATTGTTGTGTGTATGCCAGGGTTTTTTATAATTAAAATAACTGTTCCGTCAGGTATTGGTAAATTTCCTTGTTTTTCTTTTGCCAGTTGGCGCAGATGGAAGCTGCCAGCTCCTGGGTAGGGACGGAAATACGGATGTTCACCAGATCCACGTCCTTGTCCTTTGCCACCAGCTGGGCTTCAAATTCCCCGTTTACCAGCTTGTAAAAATTCCCCTGGATAGAGGATTCGTTGCGCAGCTCCAGCTTATGATTTTTAAAATAATCGATAATGTCGCTTTTGATGGCATCGCTGATCCGGTTTTCAAAATAGTGTAGGGTATCGCGCCCTTCGTCGGTGATCTGCAGCTGTGTCCTGTTCAGTATTGTCCGGGATTCAGCCAGACCGGTTTCCATCAGTTCGGAAATGGCTGTCTGCAGGGTCAGAAAATTGGTGTATTCCTTATCCAGGACGAATTCACTGATCTGCGCTGTGGTCAGGGGAAATGTGACCCTGTCCAGCATGTACAGTACAATTAATTTGTAAAGAGTCAAAGGTTCCTGATTCATAGCATTGTCCTTGTCTGATTGAGGAGAGCTTCATGCGCTGATGAAGCGTATTCAATACGTTACGTTTGTTACGGCTCCAGTCCGGAGCTATCAAAAGGCTTTTCGGGCCGTCGCCGGTTACCCGGTGGATGACGATATCGGGCGAAAGGGCGGCAATGCATGTTATTAAAAGGGTAAGGTAGGAATCCAGGGTGAGCACGTGCACCTTACCTGCGCGGTACTCACCGGCCAGGTCGGTATTGTCAAGTATATGCAGAAGCTGCAGCTTGATTCCGAAAATCCCGCACCCATTAAGGAAACGGATGGTTTCCAGGACCATTTCCGTTGTTTCTCCGGGAAGACCCAGGATTACGTGCACGATAACCGGAATCCCGGCGGCGTGCAGTCGGTCACAGGCATGGGTGAAACAGGAAAGCGCATAGCCTCTGCGGATATACCGTGCGGTTTGTTCATGGATGGTCTGCAGTCCCAGTTCGATCCAGATGAACTTGTCCGGATAATCACTTTTCAGGCCTTCCAGCAGCGCCATGACTTCATTTCCAAGGCAATCCGGCCTTGTTGCGATAGAGATGCCGGCAATATCCGGTTCGGAAAGCGCCTGCCTGTAAACGGAATCCAGATAGGATACAGGTCCGTAGGTATTGGTATAGGCCTGAAAATAAGCGATATAGCGGCTGCCTGTCTTTTTGGCCCGAAGAAGCTGTTTGCCGGCTGTCAGCTGTTCTGGGATGGAAAGGGCGCTTCCGGGAGTAAAATCACCGCTGCCGCCTGCGCTGCAGAAAATACAGCCCCGGGTATCCAGCGTCCCATCCCGGTTGGGGCAGGTTAAACCTGCATCCAGCGCTATTTTATATAATTTTTCACCATAGGTGTTCTTACACCAGGCGTCCAGGGAATAATAGGGCTTGCCATGATAATCCATAGTCCTATTTCCGGATGTGTGATTTTACAGATTCGGCTACCACTTCCGCAACCTTCGGATTAAAGGCTTCAGGCATGATATTGTCTTCGTTCAGTTCCCCGTCAGGCACAAGGGATGCGATGGCGAGCGCGGCGGCCAGCTTCATTTCTTCCGTAATCTGTGTGGCCCGGCCTTCCAGCGCGCCCTTGAAAATTCCGGGGAAGGCCACCACGTTGTTAACCTGGTTGGGGAAGTCGCTCCGGCCTGTGCCTACGACTTTTGCGCCCGCGGCTTTTGCAATATCAGGCATGATTTCGGGAACCGGATTGGCCATGGCAAAAAGGATGGCATCCTTGTTCATGGAAGAAACCATTTCCGCGGTTACGATTCCGGGAGCAGAAACACCTATAAAGATGTCAGCGCCTTTCATGGCGTCGGCCAGAGTGCCGTTTTCTCCCTGAAGATTGGTGACCTCCATCATTTTCTCCTGCATCCAGTTCAAATCCTTCGTATCCCTGGAAAGGATGCCGGATTTATCGCACATGATAATATTGGGGAAGCCATAGGTCAGAAGCAGCCTGGTGATGGCAATTCCTGCGCTGCCTGCGCCGTTTACCACGATGCGGCAGTCTTCCTTTTTCTTTCCGGTAACCTTCAGGGCGTTGATGATTCCTGCGAGAACCACGATAGCTGTTCCGTGCTGATCGTCATGGAAAACAGGAATATCCAGGGTGGCTTTCAGCCGTTCCTCAATTTCAAAGCAGCGGGGAGCACTGATATCTTCCAGGTTGATTCCTCCGAAGCCGGGAGCCATCCAGGTTACCGCCTTGATGATTTCCTCCGTGTCCTGTGTGTCAAGGCAGATGGGAACGGCATTGACGCCGCCGAATTCTTTAAAAAGGACGGCCTTCCCTTCCATGACGGGCATAGCGGCATAGGGGCCGATGTTCCCAAGACCCAGGACCGCGGAGCCGTCGGATACCACGGCAATGGTGTTGGCCTTGATGGTATAGGTATAAGCGGCTTCCTTATCATTGGCTATCACCTTGCATGGCTCCGCCACGCCGGGGGTATAGGCGAGTGACAGCGCTTCTCTTGATTTAACGGATGTTTTGGAAACGGTTTCTATTTTACCATTCCATTCTTTATGTAATTCCAGTGCTTTTTCGTTGGTTGTCATGATTTTTCCTCCCATTTGTTTTTCCGGCAGGGTAACGCTACAGAAGTATCATATAATATTTGGTTTCGATTCGCAATAGCGAACCTGGAAGATTGTGTTTTCCGTCAGGATGGAGTAAGATAAAAGACAGAAAGAGACAGGAGGTATAGAATGGGAAAACAGGGGAAAAAGAAACGGATCTGGCTGCGTGTACTGCTGGGGATTCTGGCTGCGCTGCTTCTGGTGATTATCGGTTATGTCCTGTACGTGATGATAAGCTATCACAGGCTTCCGGATGACCTGACGCTGGATGTGAGGACGCCGGAGAATGCGGATACAACCGGTACGGTTTCCGTTGGTACAGATTATGAAATTATCACCTACAATATCGGCTTTGGCGCTTACACGCCGGACTACAGTTTTTTTATGGACGGAGGGAAATCCTCAGTTGCAGCCAGTAAGGAAAGCGTGCTTGCCACGGTTTCGGGTGCCGGTGAGCTGGCGGCGGGCTATGATCCGGACTTCATGATTTTTGAAGAGGTGGATCTTAAAGCCACAAGGAGTTACCATGTGGATGAATACGAGCTGCTGGATAAGTATTTCGGCGGATATTACTCGGATTTTGCCATCAATTATGATTCAGCGTTTCTGATGGTCCCGCCCTGGGAGCCTCATGGAAAAAGCCTGGCGGGAATCGCTTTTTATTCAAAATATCCAATTGCATCGGCTGTAAGGAAGAGTTTCCCCATTTCCACCTCCTTCAGCAAGTTCCTTGATCTGGACAGATGCTATTCCATCAGCAGGATCCCTGCGGACAATGGAAAAGAGCTGGTTATTTTTTCCCTGCATATGTCTGCTTACGGCAACAGCGATGCTATCCGGGAGGCACAGGTGAATAAGCTGTGCGGGGACATGCAGGCGGAATATGAGAAGGGGAATTATGTGATATGCGGCGGGGATTTCAATCACGATTTGAAGGCATCCGAGGATACTGAGGAGGATCGTGCGTCCTGGGCGTATCCGTTCCCCAGATCCGATTTGCCGGAGGGCTTTTCCTTCAGCATGGATTTTCTGGGAGAAGCGGGAAAGGCGGCTCTTCCGGACAGCGCCCGGAATGCGGATATGCCTTATGAGGAAGGTGTGACTTATACGGTGACGCTGGATGGATTTATTATATCGGATAATATTGAACTGAAGGAATATGAAAATATCCATACAGGTTATCTGTATGCGGATCATGATCCGGTGAGAATGGTATTTTCACTGAAGTAGGCGGCGGTGAAACGGGGCGGCATGTTTAGCATGTGCCGCCCTGGGGATGAAAATGGACGAATGAGGCGGCTGCTGTCGGATGGGAAGGGAGAAAAGCGATAAATTACGGCTCTTTTTATAAGGAAAGAACCGGTGCGGTAAATATATTTCAATATTTTGCAGATACTATGGTTTGAAAGAAACAGAGGCCGCAAGCGGCAATCAACCACTATTATGGAGACAGAAATGAAAAACAAAACCTGCAAGGTATTTTTAATCATATTGACCGCAATGTTTATTCTGCCCGGCTGCCAAAAAAGCAGTTCCGGGGTGGACTCCTATCTGAAAGCGCAGGATAAAATCATGGATCAGATGCTGAAGGATATGGAGCTTAAGGAAAAGACCGGAAGTTCCTCACTGGCCTTTCTGACCGGCATGATTCCCCATCATGAATCCGCCATAGAAATGTCGGAGGAGTATCTGAAGTATGCTCCTGAGGATGCTCATTTCAGGAAACTGGCAGAGGATATTATCACGGCCCAGACTTCGGAAATCGAGCAGATGAAAAATATGATGGAAGATATAAAAAGCGGTTATCAGACAGATGGGACGAAAGAGGAAGCCTATCTTAAGGAATATGATGAAATGATGGAAGGACATCATTCAGGTCATGGATCCTCCGATACACAGGATTTGGATACGGCTTTTGCAGAAGGCATGGTGATGCACCATCAGATGGCCGTGGATATGGCTGAGACCATCATAAAATATTCAGACAATGATTCGGTAACGGATTATGCAAATAGTGTAATTGAGCTGCAGGAGCAGGAAATTTCCCAGATGCAGGACTTTCTGGATGGGAAAAACGGCAGCGGAAACACGCACTGGCATTGACGGAGAATAATATTAAACGTTATCTTATATACGTTTTAAACTTATTCAAAATTGATAAAATATCAAGTAAAATACGCATCCTGGAAGCTTTTTGAAAAAAAAGCTTCCTATTTTTTTGAATGTGGTGTATAATGTGGACACATAAAGTTTACTTTTTAGAGTATCGTATCCCAATACATATCTTGTTGACGTCACATGTCCGGTTGCCGGATGGCGCCATTGAACAGACGTGGAGAGCTGGCTTTTCATACCTACGATAAGCGGCAGGTCAGCCAGGTGTCATTAATTTATTTCCCAATAAAAGAAAGAAATGAATAACAGACAGAAGAATCAGCAGGAAGTCATCCTGTTTATTAGCGGGTTGTATTGAACCAGATTCATCGTATTTAATTTTGAAACATTTTGTACTATAAGCACGGAGGAAATTCATGAGCATGAGAGAAAAGTATCAGTCCCTGGCATTGGCAGATCTTAAGGAAATTGCCAAGTCAAGAGGAATCAAGGGCACTTCCGGAATGAAGAAAGCGGACATTATTGAGGCAATGGTGGCCCTTGATGAGGAAGCGGAAGGAAGGCCCGGCACGCCGGTCAGGACGGAAGAAAAGGGAGACGCTGCAGACAAGGCTGCGGCTGCGCCGAAAAAGAGCCGGAGCAGGAGTGTGTCTGAAAAGCCTTTGGAAAAGACTGCCCCGGAGAAAAGGACGGCAGAGAAGCCTTCTGAAGTGAAATCGCAAGCGGAAAAAGAAGAAGAGGCAGCGCCTGCGGAAACGGCAGGACAGGCAAGGGTGCAGAATGTACAGCAGGCGGCACCTCAAGTGCAGAACGCAACCCAGGCACAGAGCGCGGCACAGCCCCAGGCGGTAACGCAGCCGCAGAGCGCTTCACAATCACAGCAGGCGAATCAGTCCCAGACGGCTTCCCAGAACAGACCGGCGGAGCGCGGGACGGACAGGAAACCGATGCGCCGGAATACACAGAACGAGAATGGCAGCCGCAGGAACTACGGAAACCAGGAGCAGCGGAGTACAAGAACCATTATTACGAATAATAACGACAATCGTCAGAATACCGCGGGATCACAGCAAGGTGAACGCGCCTATAACGGAGAACGCAGCGTTCCCCAGAACAGAAGCTATAATACGGAACGCGCGGAAAGCAGCCAGCAGGATAATCCGATGCCGGTTCAGAATGTAAATGATGACGACAAGTTCCCATCAGAGCTGGACAGCGGAGTTGCGGCGCATGGTATTCTGGAAGTAATGCCGGACGGCTACGGATTTATCCGCTGCGCCAATTATCTTCCCGGAGAAAACGATGTTTATGTGGCGCCCAGCCAGATTCGCAGATTTAATCTGAAGACGGGCGATATCGTAGAAGGCAATACAAGAATCAAAACCCAGAATGAGAAATTCAGCGCGCTTCTTTACGTGAAATCCATCAATGGTTATTCTCCGGATGTGGCGGCGAGAAGATGTAATTTTGAAGACATGACGCCTATTTTCCCGGAGGAAAGAGTCCGCCTGGAGCTGTCACGCTCTTCAACGGCCATGAGGATCATGGATCTGATGAGCCCTGTGGGAAAAGGGCAGAGAGGTATGATCGTATCTCCGCCTAAAGCTGGTAAGACAACGCTGCTCAAGCAGGTTGCGCAGTCCGTAAAAGTAAATAATCCGGACATGCACCTGATCATCCTTCTGATTGATGAACGGCCTGAGGAAGTTACGGATTTCAGGGAAGCAATTGAAGGGCCGAATGTGGAGGTTATTTATTCCACCTTTGATGAGCTGCCTGAGCATCACAAAAGAGTCTCCGAAATGGTAATCGAACGGGCGAAGCGTCTGGTAGAGCATAAGAAAGATGTCATGATCCTTCTGGACAGCATCACCCGTCTGACCAGAGCCTATAACCTGGTAATCCCGCCCAGCGGAAGAACTCTTTCCGGCGGTCTTGATCCGGCAGCCCTGCATATGCCGAAACGGTTCTTCGGCGCGGCCAGGAACATGCGCGGGGGCGGAAGCCTGACCATACTGGCTACGGCGCTTGTGGATACCGGAAGTAAAATGGACGACGTTATTTATGAGGAATTCAAGGGAACCGGCAATATGGAAATCGTGCTGGACAGAAAGCTTTCCGAAAGAAGAGTATTTCCTGCCATCGATATTCCCAAATCAGGCACCAGAAGAGAAGATCTGCTGCTTACCCCGGAAGAACTGGAAGCCATCGGTATTCTGCGCAAAGCGCTTAACAGCCTGAAGCCGGAAGAAGCTGTGGATAAGATTCTTGATATGTTCGCACGTACAAGAAATAATGCCGATTTTGTAAATCTTGTGAAAAAAATGAAGTTTATCTGATATCCGGAATTACTGTCAGGCAGAAATATTGCTGTTTTTTTGCTGCTTTTTGCTTATTTTTACTTGCATTGACAGAAAAGCTATGCTACAATTAAAAAGCTGTTTACAGGTTAATCTGTATCCGGCGGCCGAAAGGCAAGTGGATGAGAACGAAATAACAATAAGGGAACACAATAAATAGAAGAGGTGAAATCATGAAAGAAGGAATCCATCCTGGATATTACCAGGCAACAGTAACCTGCAACTGCGGAAACACATTCGTAACAGGTTCTACCAAACCGGAACTTCACGTGGAAGTATGCTCCAAGTGCCATTCATTCTACACAGGCCAGCAGAAGGCTGCTCAGGCTCGTGGACGTATTGATAAGTTCAACAGAAAGTACGGCGTGGAAAACAAATAAGAGCTGCGAAAAAAGGTTGAGGTTATTTAATCTCAACCTTCTTTTTCATATATATACCGCGTAACTGTTCAGTATCCCTCACAGTTACTGTCCCGCACCAAATCCAACACAACCCGTAAGGGAGGAATTAATATGAGTAAAAAGAACTGCGGACACTATTCCGGCATCGGCGGCCAGGCCGTTCTGGAAGGCGTCATGATGAAAAATAAAGATGAATACGCCGTAGCAGTCAGGAAGCCGGACGGAAACATCGAAGTCAAGAAAGAAAAATATGCAGGAGCCCTGGCTGGCAGCAAGCTTACAAAGCTGCCGTTTGTCAGAGGGGTTTTTAATTTTATAGATTCCCTTGTGCTGGGAATGCAGACTCTGACCTATTCCGCCAGCTTTTACGAAGATGATGAAGCGGAAGAAACCAAAACGGACAAGCTGCTGAATAAAGTAACCAAAGGAAATGCGGAAAAGGTATTCATGGGATTTACGGTAGCCTTCTCCATTGTTCTGGCGGTGGCGATTTTTATCGCACTTCCCTATGGAATCAGCCTGCTGTTTCATTCCTATGTCAGGAATGCTTCTCTTCTCGCCATTCTGGAAGGAGTGGTGCGTCTTGCTATTTTCCTGGCATATGTGGCCATTATTGCTTCCATGAAGGATATCAGAAGGGTTTACCAGTACCATGGAGCGGAGCACAAATGCATTAACTGCCTGGAAAAGGGGCGTCCTCTTACCGTCAAGGATGCAATGAGAAGCTCCAGGCTCCATAAAAGGTGCGGAACAAGTTTTCTTTTGTTTGTCATGCTGATAAGCATTATCCTTTTCATGTTCATCCGGGTGGAGAACCCTGCGCTCAGGCTTGTGGTCAGGATTCTTCTGATTCCTGTAATTGCCGGGATTTCCTATGAAGTAATCCGCCTTGCAGGAAGAAATGACAATGTAATCATCAATCTGATTTCAAAGCCCGGAATGTGGCTTCAGAAACTGACCACCAGAGAACCGGATGAAAGTATGATTGAAGTGGCGATTGCCTCTGTAAATGCGGTTTTTGACTGGAAGGCATATCTGAAGGAGGAATTCGGGTATGAAGTGGATGAGTCATGGCTGATGGAGGATGATCAGCCGGAGGATTTCGATGAGGATGAGGACGGGGCGGGTGACGCTTCTGATGGGAAAGATACCAAAACCGGGGAGCCGGCGCTGCAATGAACTACAGGGAATGCTATGAATGGGGCCGGCAGAGCCTGAAGGCGGCCGGAATTGAAGAAGCTGATCTGGATGCCAGACTGCTCCTGGAAACAATATGCCATACGGACAGGAATACGCTGCTGGTTCACGGGGACAGACAGGTGTCCCATGAAGAGGAGAGCGCTTATAACGACTGGATATCCAGGCGCGCCCGGCACATCCCTCTCCAGCACATTACCGGCGAACAGGAATTTATGGGGCTTACCTTTCTGGTAAACGAGCATGTGCTCATTCCCAGACAGGATACGGAAATCCTGGTGGAAGAAGTATTACGGCAGCTGACGGACGGCAGCAGGATACTTGACATGTGTACCGGATCAGGCTGTATTTTACTGAGCCTGCTCCATTATTCCAATGACTGCCAGGGGACCGGGGCCGATATTTCCAAGGAAGCGCTTGCCGTTGCCCGGGAAAATGCGGACCGGCTGGGAATACAGGCCCGGTTTGTGGAAGGGAATCTTTTTGAAAATATTGATGGAAAATATGATTTTATCGTATCCAATCCGCCTTACATTCCAACTGCCGTCATTGATGGACTGATGGAAGAGGTCAGGCTGCATGAACCGCTGACGGCACTGGACGGAAAAGAAGACGGACTTGTTTTTTACAGAAGGATACTTGAGGACGGCACTGAGCATCTGATGCGGGGCGGCGGTCTTTATTTTGAGATCGGCTTTGATCAGGGAGCTGCCGTAAAAAAAATGATGGAAGAGGCCGGGTTTCATGAGGTACAGGTGACAAAGGATTTTGCCGGACTGGACCGGGTGGTATCCGGATTTTGGTATGGGACGGACACCCTGCCACAGTAAATGTATAAGAAAAGCCGCCCGATATGCGGCTGATTATCAGGAAGGAATGGTATAAAAATGTTTGACAGGCTGGAAGACCTGCTTCGGCGATATGAGGAAATCATGAACGAACTGAATGAGCCTACCGTAACGGCCAACCAGGACCGGTTCAGGGCTTTGATGAAGGAACAAAGTGATTTGACTCCTATTGTGGAAAGCTACAGAGAATATAAGAAAGCAAAACAGGATGCGGAGGACAGCCTCTTTATGCTGGAATCCGAATCCGATGAAGAAATGCGCGAACTGCTCAAAGAAGAACACAGCGAAGCAAAAAAACGCATACAGGAGCTGGAACAGGAACTGAAGATCCTTCTGCTCCCCAAAGACCCCAATGATGATAAAAACGTTATTGTAGAAATCCGCGCCGGCGCCGGCGGGGATGAGGCAGCGCTTTTTGCCGCCGAAATGTACCGCCTTTACGTAAAATACGCGGAACGGAACCGTTGGAAGGTGGAAACCGTAGGAGTTGACGAAATCGGAATCGGCGGCATGAAGGAAGTCAGCTTCATGATCAACGGAAAAGGAGCCTACTCCAAACTCAAATACGAAAGCGGCGTACACCGCGTACAACGCGTCCCGGAAACCGAATCCGGCGGCCGCATCCACACCTCCACTATAACCGTAGCTGTAATGCCCGAAGTAGAAGATGTGGACGTTGTCATTGACGATAAAGACATACGAATCGACGTAATGCGCGCCTCCGGAAACGGCGGCCAGTGCGTCAACACCACAGACTCCGCCGTACGACTGACCCACTACCCCACAGGAATCGTTGTATACAGCCAGACAGAGAAATCACAGCTTCAGAACAAAGCAAAAGCATTCGCACTGCTCCGTGCCAAGCTGTATGACATTGAACAGCAGAAAGCACACGATGCAGAAGCGGAACTGAGAAGGAGCCAGATTGGTACGGGGGACAGATCAGAAAAAATAAGGACCTATAACTTCCCCCAGGGAAGGGTTACGGACCATAGAATAAAGCTGACGCTCTATAAGATTGACGATATTATGAATGGGGATATTGATGAATTGTTGGATAGCCTGATCGCAGCCGACCAGGCGGCGAAGCTCCTGAAGATGAACACCCAATAACCCTCACATCCCCGATACCCAGCCCGACGCCGTAAAAAGCCATAAGGCCCCGATGCCTGCTTGCAGAGCAACGGGGCCTTATGGCTTTTTACAAAGCTTCGCGCAGCGAAGCGCGAGAAATCCCGCAGGGATTACTCGCAGGCGTCAGGCGTCCTCCTTCCATCACCCTTCCCCTTCGCCATCTGTCCGCCCATACAGGGGTGAGAATGCGCAGCATTCTCACCCCTGCCCAACATTACAAACCAACTTTTTATAAACTATAGATTTTACAAACTATAGATTTGACAGAATTGCCATGTAATCGTAGAATAAAACAAATGGAAAAGAGTTAACCCATATCAGACAAACAAGACGGCCCTAGGACATTAATTCCCTAACATTCCAATCCATCCCCAAAATCACTAAAAAAATCCCATTAACAAAGGAGAACCCCATGTGCGGAGTATGCGATCGAATTCAAAAAACTCTGAAAGGAAACAACAAATATTTTGTAAAAGAACTCCAGACCGGTTATGTTGTCCTGGGAGACTACCAACGATTTAAAGGCTACACACTCTTTCTCTGCAAAATCCACGCCACAGAACTGCATCAGCTGGAACAGCCCTTCCGTGACCTCTTTCTCCACGAAATGTCGCTGGCTGCTGAAGCTGCCTTCCGCGCGTTCCAGCCTGAAAAAATGAACTATGAACTGCTGGGACAGGGAGACAATATCCATATGCACTGGCACTTTTTTCCGAGGAGAAAAGGGGATACTCCTGTTCCCGGCCCTGTATGGAAGCTTCCCAAAGAAGAAATGTATGCCGACAAATACCTCCCTTCAGACAGCGAACTACAGGAAATGAAACAGAAGCTGAATACCGAACTGGAAAAACTGTTACAGGCAGAATAATCTCATAAACAATAATGTCATACATAATAACATCAGAAAACCATCTTCAATAAGACACCACTGAAAGGCTCCCGATTATGCAACAGTACATCCTGCAAACACCCAGACTCATCCTCAGGCCGCTCACAGCCGCAGATGCGGAAGAAGTTTTTATCTGGTGCTCGGACCCGCTGGTAAACCGTTTCATGCCTTACGCCCTTTATACGAAAACAGAAGACGTACGCAGATGGCTGGAAACCGTGGAAAAAAACGAAAAACAATACGAATTTGGCTTTGTGTGCAAAGAAAATAACCGGTTAATCGGTAGCGGCGGCATAGGCCCGGCGGAAGACAATACACAGTGGGAAATTGGCTACAATCTCTGTTCTGACTGCTGGAACCAGGGCTATGCCACGGAGGCGGCAAAAGCTATGATTGACTTTGCATACCAAGAATTTGATATACATGACTTCGGCGCAAATCATGCGGTGGCAAACCCGGCGTCAGGAAGAGTCATGGAAAAATGCGGTATGTATTTTGACCATTATGGAGAATACAGCCGTTTTGACGGGAGTGAAACCTTCCCGGCAAAATTTTATAAACTTCATCTTGATTGACTTTTTGATCGATTCAGCCGGCCCGGGACTATCCTGAAAAGCCATCGTATCTGCGTTTTCAATCTACATGCAGCTATGGAGCTTTCTGGGATATTCCCGGTTTTTTCATTCCCACTTTTCAAAGATTTTGAATAGTTATGAAACATTAAAGATATCTACTGCAGAAATTAAGAATTCTATACTAAAATATAAAATAAAGATCAACTCCACACAGTTACAAAAAACAAATAACAATTTCCCATATATTTCATCCGACTAAAAAGGAGTTTGCTATGGATAAAAAATTAGCTGTTGTTGTGTAAATTAAAAGGGTTATAAACACTGCGAATATTGCCGGGAATTACCCTGTGCTTTGTATCTGGAAGGTGAAGCTCCCACTAAGAGTAAAGAGGAGAACAAGGAAATACTCAAAGAACATCATCTTCTGCTCGTTATAATGAATGGTTCACAAAAGAGATATGAACAGATAGATGGAATAGAGAGGGGAAAAATGGAACAAATTGAACTTGATGGAATTACCTTCCGATTGAAAACTTGGTGTGATTTTAGCTGGCTGAGGTCCTATGGAACAGCCTTCAGGGTGATTGACGCAACAGGATCGGGATGCCTTTGTATAGGTATGCAGAAAGGGAGTCAGAGATATTTCCTGAAAATAGCAGGTGCGGATACTATTTATGCAGAAGTTCCACCAGATGAATCCATAAGAGTTTTAAAGAATGTGGCAGGCTTATACCAGGAGCTTGCACATCCAAATCTTATACACCTCATAGAACATTTTCCACATGAGAATTTATATGTGGCAGTATTTGATTGGGTGGAAGGGGAATGTCTCTTTGATTTCTGGAATTTTGAGAAATATACACAGAATAAGCAGCTGATAAGGCCCAGCGACAGGTTCCATACACTTTCAGCCAGAAAGAAGCTGCAGTGCGCTGAGGTTCTGTTCTCCTTTCTTGAAAAAACTGCCGAAAAAGGTTATGTTGCCGTTGATTTTTATGACGGCAGTATTATGTATGACTTTAATACTGATCAAACAATGATATGCGATATCGACTTTTTTAGAAAAATGCCGGCCTATAACAATATGGGAGAAAAACTTTTTGGAACAAAAAGGCTCAAGTCACCGGAGGAATATATTTTAGGAGCAAAGCTTGATGAAAAAACCAATGTATTTACGCTGGGAGCTTTGCTATTTGATTTCTTTGGTGAATTCAGCAGCTCAGACATTGCGGAGCGATACATGAAAAATGCTTTTTCCCCTTGTGACCGTGGAAAATGGGAATTGAATACTGCATGCTATGAAGCGGCAGGAAAAGCAGTCAGCGCCGAGAGAAACAGCAGATATAGAACTATCCGGGAATTTCATTTGGTATGGGAAAAGGCAGTGGATTCTGATACAGATATTTAGGCATTGGAATCCGGCCAGGATAAAATTCTATGAAGAAAAACCGTTTATTTTTTATCCTGATACTCATTTTACAGATGCTGTTACATAGATGTTATTATGCCTGCAAAGTTCTGAAAGAGAAACGTTTTTTTGATATGGAAGTTTACTACAGATGAGATTTTTAGTGATAAACATCGTCAGAAGCTTATTTTTTTATAGAAAACGGGGACAATAACAGCAGAAAAAAGTCAGGAGGTCTCCATGAAAAAAGCAAAGGACGATAAACGTATTTCAACCATACCGGACGGCGTTTATGAGGCAGGCGTGGTGGGGCATGGCCCAAGCCATGATAAAAACAGCCATGAAAATACGCCTTCAACAGATGCCCAGGGAAACGGGTATCCCATGCATGAAGCAAAAAACAGGACAGGCAGATAACTGGCCTGTTCTCTACATAAATTCTATTTCACCCCTTAATATAAGAAAAACTTCATAGTATTGCCAGGAAATATTTGATATACTGAATAAATAGCGGATACTGTTCTGTTACGCACTTTTTTCTGAGTATTCTGAAATCTTTGTGCAACAGACATCAATGCGTCATCATACCGCGGAGAACTTTTTTATGGACAGCTGCAGTAAGGACAGAAAAAGGATGAACTGCGATATATGGCAAGATAATGGAGGAAGCATGAAATTTAAAGGAAAAGTAGCCGCATGGTTCTGGCTGATTATCATTGCGGTAAATGCGGTATGTATATACGAACTGCTTTTTGACCCTGATAATGTGCCCATATTATTATTTTCGCTGGCTCTGTGCGATATTATTTTTATACCAATCGTTGTGCGCAACTATGTGGTAATTGAGGAAGAAAACCTGAAGTTGTTTTTCGGTTTTGGAAAGGATTCCATGCGGATTGTTGACATTGTGGAAATCAAAGGTTCCTATTGCCCGATTTCTTCCAGTGCCGCTTCTTTGGATCGTCTTTTTATCAGGGGGAAAAGACAGGAAATGGTGATAGCGGTGAGGGATAAAGCGGCGTTGGTAGCTGAATTGAAAATGAGGAATCCCGCGATACGGGTGTGCAGTGTACCGGGAGTACAGTAATGAACGGCCTTTTCTATTCTGAGGCTGAAAATTGAGGGCAGAGGATACATATATGATGGAAATACAGGTTGGAGCATTGATTTTTGCGGGAATGGGGTTGCTGTTCCTATTGATTGGGATTTTTTTGATGAAAGTGTTTGGCAGGAGGCGGAAGACCGCCTCGATGGTTACCACGGCGCGGGTAGTGGATGTGGAATGCAGAAGAGACAGTGGTGGCAGCACATATTATTATCCAGTATTTGAATACTATGCCGGAGGCAGAATGCAGCGGGTGGTATCGACTTTTGGAAGCAGCCCCTGCCGGTATCAGACAGGAGAAGAAACGGAACTATATTATGATCCGGAAAAACCGGAAAAATTCTGGTGCGAACGCGATACAAAAATGATGAAGCTGCTTTGCGGTATTTTCATGGGAATCGGCGGGATTTTTCTTGTATTGGGCATCGTTTTTATGGTAACTGGAGCATTCTGACTGTAATAGCAGAGAAATTTGATGGAAGCAGGGGAAAAAGGAAAAGCAGAGGGATAAAGGGATGGATGTGCGTATTAAAGTATTAAAGACAGAATTTTATGAGGATATTGCAGATGAATATCTGAGCGAAGGAAGGGCGGTTGGTCCGTGTCCGATTCTGAAGGAAGGGGATACATTTCTTTATAAATCCGGAGAGGAGGCAGTCATGCCGGAAGGCTTCTGTCCCTGGGCATGGGTGGACTTATACGCAGCTATTTCCCGCAGGGCAATCGATCGTGCGCCCAGGGAAGCCGGGAAGGAATACTGGTATAAGCATGAAAATAAGACAATAGAATGCTGCACTGATGGTGTGCGTCCGGTGATTTTTTTGCTGGAGGCGGTTCCGGAGGAGGAATGATGTGTATGGCAGACTGGCCGGGGAGGAAAAATGGCATCACGGCTTTTACATTATCTAATAGCATCAGAACTTGCTGAAAGGCAGGAAATAAAGGATAAGAACCGTTTTTGTATCGGCGCTTTGCTGCCTGACCTGTCGGGGCATGAGGATGGAAGTTACAATACGGCGCATTTTTGGGTGGAGCTGGAGAAAGAAAATAAAAAAGGGATTAACTGGCTTCTATTTAGAGACAGGTATGCGGAGCAGATGGAAAAAGACAGCTTATACCTTGGTTATTACTGTCATCTGATTATGGACAGTATATGGTTTTGTTCCATTGCCGACAAGTATATCAGAAATTATCCGCCGGAAATAAAAAAAGACCGTTATAAGGCAGGATATCGGGATTATCAGAGGCTGAATTATCTGCTGGGAAAAAAATACAACCTGCGTTATAACATACGTAACATAACGATTGAAGAAATTAATGAAGTAAAGGGAGAGCTTCTTGAAAATTTTCTTAGTGCCCTGAAAGATGATATTCAATGTGCATCGGAAGCTAAAGTGGAGGAGCTTGAAATTTATAAATTGGAGCTGATGGAAGAATATATTAATAAATCGATAGCACTGTGTGAGAGTGAAATGGCGGCGTTTTTTCGGGGAGAGGAAAGAGAGCGGCCGGAAAATTATTATGTAAATATCATATAATTTAATATTCCAAAACAGTATAAATTTAATGTGGAAAAGGTGAGGAGGAAAAATGCGTTCAGAAAAAGAAATGCTTGATTTGATTATAAAAACTGCAGAAGAGGATCCGCGTGTCAGGGCGGCGTATTTGGAAGGATCCCGCGTTAACCCTAACGTTCCCAAGGATATTTTTCAGGATTACGATGTGGTATATGTTGTAAACGAGACTAAATCCTTCCGTGAGGACAGGCAATGGATTGACAGATTCGGGGAACGGTTGTTTATGCAATATCCGGAAGATAGCATATATTTCAGTTCTGATGTGGAAAACTGTTATGGCTGGCTGATGCAGTTTACGGATGGAAACAGGCTGGATCTGCATGTAAGTACCATGAAGGCGGTACTGGGCAGCCTTGAAATCTATCGGATACTGGTAGATAAGGATGGTATCCTGCCGGAAGCAAAGCCGGCCTCGGATGAGATTTATTGGGTGAAAAAGCCGATGGAAGAGCAGTTTTATTTTACCTGTAATGAGTTCTGGTGGTGTCTGGATAACGTGGCGAAGGGCCTTTGGCGGGAGGAGCTTCCCTATGTAATGGATATGATAAATCTGTATATCCGGCCGATGCTTACCAGAATTCTGGAATGGAAAATCGGCAGGGATAACAATTTTTCCGTCAGCGTGGGAAAGTCGGCAAAATATATGAAACGGTATTTGCAGGAGGAAACCTATAAAAGGTATCTGTTAACTTATTCCCAGGCAGAAACAGAGGCTGTTTGGGATGCAGTTTTTATTATGTGCGATCTATTCAGGCAGATAGAGGAAGAACTGGCTGAGAAAATGAACTTCCATTTTGATGCGGCGGAGGCGGATAATTGCAGGGCATATCTGGAGCATGTGAGAAAACTGCCTGCAGATGCGAGGGAAATATATGAATCTTAGCGGGGCAGAAGAAATTACATCATGCAGGCTAATTCTCAGGCCGGATGAAAAGTGTAGCGGTCTGGAAACATTTATATGGACAATCTTATTAAAAGAAGGCAGAAAAATAATTGGCCATTTTAAAGCGCAATATGAGCCGGAAATAAATAAAATAACATTACAGTTTGCACTGGATGAAGTCTGGCAGAATAAGAAATATATGCAGGAGGCGCTCAAAACCCTGACGGATTATCTGTTTGAAAAGACTGATATAAACAGGGTTGAGGCTCACTGCAATGGTAAAAATAAAAAAGCTGTCGCAGTGATGCTGAAATGTGGGTATCAATTGGAAGGACAGCTGCGGCAGGCCCAGTCTTTCGGCAATGATGGTGAAAAAACAGATATTATATGGTTTGCTCTTTTAAAAACAGATTATCTGTGCAAGAAAGCAATGGCAGATTTAACGGTGGATGGGTTAGTGATTACCAATTATAGGGAAAGTGGTGGACTGCCGTTACGGAATATAATGCGTCTTCCTGAAAAAGAAGCGTTTCTTTTGGCGGAGAGACTTTCAGCTGCTACAACTTCAAGGAATGATCGGTACGGCGATTATTTTGAACGGTATTACCAGAAGAGAGCGGCAACTGAAAAATGGCTGTATAACCGTTTCCTTGAAGGAGGCGGAAAGCCCAAAACGATGCATCCCATATATTTTGTATTAGGGGAGCACAGCGGTTTTCAGAGCTTTTTTGGAAATCAGGATAAAATCAGTATTCCGCTTAGCCATATAGATGATATGGAGGTCAGTTTTACGCCCAGGGACAGTATGCATTTGAGGAGTATGGGAATGACGGAAGGGACTGTCTGGAATAAAAAACAGTTTTTTCGTATGATTAATGATTCGGAAAAAAGCGTTGGCGAATTTATTTTTGACCTGCCTGGTCTTTTTCATAATCCCGGAAGCTATATAGAGGTACAGCTATGGAACGATGCGTATTTGGCAGATTATTTATAGGTTGGAATTGCCTACGTGGGAGGTACAATGGATATACAGTCGGAATTCGATTTTATAAAGGCCGCAGAAAAAGATATCGCAATGCTGACAGCAACGAGAATCCAGGTACTGCGGGCAGCTAATGGGCTGGAACTTTCCGTGGATATGTCTGCCGTTGAAAAAGAATCCAGGGATTACTATGAAAAAGCCCTCAGGGACGGCAGCCATGCGGCCTATCTGGTTTTTGACGCTGAGCTGTTTGTCGGGGCCGGAGGTATCAGTTTTTATCGGGTGATGCCCACCTTTCACAATCCGTCGGGCAACAAAGCATACATTATGAATATGTATACGCACCCGGATTACAGACGCCGCGGGATAGCCTCAGCGGTTCTTGATTCGCTTGTGAAAGAAGCGCTGACAAGAGGAGTAGAGCATATTTCACTGGAAGCCACCTCAATGGGAAGGCCTCTATATACAAAATTCGGCTTTGTCCCAATGAAGGATGAGATGATCCTTCCTGAGGAATTTGTGAATGGCGGGAAACTATAAATAACAGGAAACTATAAATAACAGGAAATTATGAATAGAAGAAATCTATGAATGACAAAAAAATATGAATGAGAGAAAACAACAGGAGAAAGCATTTTGAGTGACAGGCCTGATTTAAAAAAAGATTTGGACAGTAAAATATTTCGCAGCTATTATTATTTGAAGGAAGAACTGGCGACGTTTTGCAGGGCGGAGGGGCTTCCCGTTTCAGGCGGAAAAAAGGAGCTGACGGAGCGTATTGCCAGCTATTTAGACGGCGGAGAGGTTATTGCGGAAAAACCAGTTGCCAGGAAAAAAAGCGGGGTTGGATTTATTACCGATGATACTCCGATTGAGCCTGATTTTGTTTGCTCCAAGAAGCATAGAGCTTTTTTTGAGGAAAAAATAGGAAAAGGCTTTTCTTTTAATGTTGCTTTCCAGAAATGGCTGAAAGCGAATACGGGAAAGACCTACGGCCAGGCAGTTGACGCCTATTATCAAATCCGGGAGGAAAAGAAGAAGGGCGGGACAAAGATCGACAGCCAGTTTGAATATAATACCTATATTCGTGATTTTTTTGCTGAAAATCAGGGAAAAACGCTGAAAGAAGCCATTAAGTGCTGGAATTATAAAAAGAGCATGCCGGGACATAACCGTTATGAAAAAGCGGATTTGGAGGCTCTTGTGCTTTAACCGCCTGGCTCTGATTCCGGCGGAGAAGCAAAAGGGAAGAGGAGAATATGATTAGAAAGTTCAGAAATGAAGATTTGGAACAGATTATGCAGCTGTGGCTGCAGTCCAACGTACAGGCACATGGTTTTATAGAGAAAACATATTGGAAATCACATTACAGCGAAGTCAGAAAAATGATGCCCGAAGCGGAGATTTATGTTTTTGACAGCGAAGATGGAATCCTTGGTTTTCTGGGGCTGCAGGAGGATTATATCGCAGGGATTTTTGTCGGGGAAAATAATCGGGGACGCGGTATCGGCAAGCATTTGCTTCAGTGCGCCAAGCAGAATCGCGACAGCCTCTCCCTGCATGTATATCTTAAAAATGAACGTGCCGTGCGGTTTTATGAGAAGGAAGGATTTCATATAGCAGGGGAACAGACTGATATAGAGACCGGCGAACAGGAATATTTAATGGAGTGGAAAAAGAAAGTACTTTGAATAAGGTTGATTCAGACGATAGGTGGGAAGGAAAAGAAATACTTCATGCCGACAGAGCTGGGAAGGGGAGAATAAAATGACACCGAATGAATATCAGAGGCTTGCAATGACCACATTGAATCCCTCTCTTGAGAAAAAGGATATACTCATTAATGGCGTAATGGGACTGTGCGGTGAAGCCGGGGAAGCGATTGATATTGTGAAAAAGCATCTGGCGCAGGGACATGAACTGGACCGGGAGCACTTAATAAAGGAACTGGGGGATATTGCATGGTATCTGGCGGAAACCGCTACCGCTTTGGATGTCAGCCTTGAGGAGGTCCTGCAGGGAAATATCAAGAAGCTGAAGAAAAGATATCCCGAAGGCTTTTCTGTTCAGGATTCAATGGAAAGGGACAGGAACGATTTGTAACCGGAAGCGCAGATTTTTACCAGGAGAAAAAAGATGAAAAATTATCAGAGAGAGTACCCGTTGTTTTCCCTCTGCGGATTAAACTGCGCGCTGTGCCCCATGCACCTGAATAAGTATTGCCCCGGCTGCGGCGGCGGAGAGGGGAACCAGTCCTGCGCCATATTCCGCTGCAGCAGGGAACACGGCTGTCCGGAATATTGTTTTCAGTGCGGTGAGTATCCCTGTGAAAAATATGACAGTGTGATGGAGTATGATTCCTTTCTGCCTCACAGAAATATGCGCAGGGATATGGAACGGGCAAAAAGCGGTGGGATGGAAGCCTATCAGGCGGAACTGGAAGAAAAGGCGGCAATTTTGCAGGAGCTGCTGGATAACTATAACGATGGACGCAGGAAAACCTTTTACATGCTGGCAGTGTACCTGTTGGAACTGCAGGATCTCAGGAATGCGATGGAGCAGATTGTACGTGAAACGTCAGGGGGAGGAAAGCAGGAAACGGCGAAAGAAACGGTACAGGAGATAACACTGAAGGAAAAGGCAGCGGCAGCGGTCGGATGTTTTCAGGCAATTGCCCAGGAAACGGGAATTGTTCTTAAGCTGAATAAGAAGCCTGCTAAGAAAAAGCAGGAGTAATTGAAGGAGCATATTTACAATAATATATAAATAAAAAAGTGAATGTGAAAGGGGAAAATTATGGGAATGACATTTCAGGAGGCAATTCAGCTTTACAGGGATATTTACCACAGATTTGAAAAGGTTGAGGGAAAGCCATGGGGAATAAACGGCGCTATGATAGAATTGACCAAACAGATGGGCGATTTGTCCAAATGTATTATGCTGCAGGAAAACTATTATTCCTATCAGGGGAAAAAGCCGGAGAATCTGAAAGAAAATATCGGAAATGAACTTGCAGATATTCTGGGACAGCTTATCCGGATTGCCGACTGCTACGGCATTGATTTGGAAGAGGCGCATAAGGCAGCCAGGGCAGATGAGGATATGGATCTGAAAAGACGGGGAGTCTGACAGTAAGAAACAGTATCATGATAATGATAGCTGCTGAAAAAGAGGAGGAATGTGTATGTATAGCTGGTTAAACGTGGGAAGCCTGCTTCTGGGCCTGACAGCGCTTGTAATACCGGTAATTATTATTGTCCGATATAAAAAGACAGGAAACAGAAACCAGCCGGTTTTATATGGAGCGAGTATGTGTGCCTGTGCCTTGTCCCTGTTTTTTCAGATATGCTACAGTGATCATCTGGTCAAAATTAAGGACTGGTCAGCACTTTCTGATACCTCGGAGGCGGTAGTGTCAGGGGCTCTGAATCTTCTTCTGGGGACGATATTATTTAATGTGATTGCGCTTGTGATTTGTTATGGGAAAAAGGCCGATAAAAAACAGTGATGTTTTCAGTATGTTTTAGCTGTCAATTATACCGGAATTGCGCATGAATACAGGATTTTCCGCAATATAGACATGTGAACAAGACAGTAAAATGGTGCCCGATTGGTGCCCAAATAAAATAACAGCTTGCGAGAAGTTTTGAAAAGATATTTTTATATTCGACAGAATCGTATTGAAATCATAGAATGAAACAATTGGTAAGGCGTTCATGCGCCTTCGGCAAATAAGCCGCAAAACGACAAATGGAAATTTGCAAGGAGTATATATTATGGAATTGCGAAAAGTAGATTCTGAGAATATTTGGAAGATAGTAAAACTGAGCGTTTTTGATGAACAGAAGGGCTTTGTTGCTACTAATACAGAAAGCATACTTGAAGCTTATGTCACTATTACTGCCGGGGGAACTGCATTGCCTTTCGGTATATATGATGATGATATTTTGGTGGGTTTTATTATGTTTGGCTATGGAACAGTAGGTGATGAGGATGAGCCAATGATTGCCGCCAGTAATTATTGCCTTTGGCGCTTTATGATAGACAAGATGTATCAGCGACAGGGTTTGGGTAAAAAAGCCATGCATGTGGCATTGAACTATCTGAAAACGTATCCCTGCGGCGCAGCGGACAGCGTTTGGCTTTCCTATGAGCCGGAGAATATCGCAGCGAAAACGTTATATAGCGCTATGGGCTTTATCGAAAATGGAGAAATGTGCGGTGATGAAATTGTTGCAGTACGAAAGCTCTAACCTACTGCCTAAGTGCAGGCGGGTATAGTATATCCCTGTTCCAGCGGTCAGAAGATAACAAATAAGGCGTTATTTTAGTTTGGGGCAATAGAAAATAATTATGAAAGAGATTGATTGGCTGAAAAGCAACGTTATCCATTGCGGAGTGTCAATGCTGACGTTGCTATACGCTGAACGTTTTTACGCAAAATAAGCAGTTTGGATGATCTGGCAGCAGGAACAGCCGGGTAGAAAGAGAATTTATAACGGAAAAGGAATATAGCATGAGAAAAGTAGTTTTGTATCTTGGAATGAGTCTGGACGGATATATCGCGGACAAAAACGGCGGTGTGGGCTGGATGGAGGAGGATGATACGGGGAGCCTGGAGGATAGCAGCTACCCGGATTTTGTTCAGACAGTGGATACCGTCCTGATGGGATATACCACCTATCATCAGATAAGGACGGAGCTTTCGCCGGATAACTGGGCATATGCGGGAATGCAGACATATGTATTCACACATCGCAGTGAGCAGGATGAGGAGGAAATACATTTTACAGATAAAGGACCTGAAGAGCTCATCCGACGGCTGAGAGAACAGAAAGGGAAGGATATCTGGCTCTGCGGAGGCGCTGATTTGGTGAAGCAGTTCGTGGAAGCGGACCTGGTAGATCAGTACAGGATTACCGTGCTGCCTGTGCTGCTGGGTGATGGTATCCGTTTATTTGGAGGCGGTAGCCGGCAAAGGAAGCTGAAGCTGACAGGGACAGAGCGGTATGGCGGTATGACAGAGCTTATTTATGAAAAACAGTAACCGCCCGGCGGCATTTTTCTGCATGCCCGGCATGCATATGCTCCGGCGTGCATAAAGGAGAGGAAATGAAGGAAAGTACAGAAAACAGATGCAGACAATTCATAAAAAATAAAGAAGTAATCAGGAAGGAATTCAGCTGGGAAAGCACCTATATGTATCCTCTTTGCGCGGCAATTTTCACTATGAACGGCAAGGAGGCGGACGGCGGGCAGCTGAAGGCATGTACAGAGCTGCTCAGGCAGCATACGGGCATGTTTTCCAATTTCCGAAGCACTGCCAGACTGCCAATCGCATCCCTGATGGCGGTATCAGGGAAGCCGGAAAGTACGATTTCGAATGCGCTGAAGGTATATGGGATGCTAAAGGAGGAGTTTTTCGGTTCTGCTTATCTGCCTCTGACGGCGATGGTAATTGCGCAGATGGCCGAGCCTTTTGACTATGAACGTATTGTAAAACGAACCCGCGCGTTATATAAGGAAATGAAATCAGAGCATCCGCTGCTTACCTCCTCGGAGGACAGCTCCTTTGCCGCGCTGCTTTCACTGTCGGAGAGGGATGACAGTACATTGCTATCGGAAGCGCAGAGGTGCTATGAGCTTTTGAAGCCGCAGTTTTTTTCAGGGAATGCGGTTCAGTCGCTGAGTCATGTTCTTGCGCTGGGAGACGGAAGGGCGGAAGAAAAATGCAGCCGGACGCTGCTGCTCTATGACCGGCTGAAGGAACGGGGATACAAATACGGAACGGATTATGAGCTGCCGACGCTTGGTGTGCTGGCACTGTCGGAAAGCGATTTGATGGAAATCGTGACGGAAATGACGGATACGGATGATTTTCTGGCAAAGCAGAAGGGACTGGGCAATTGGAGCATCAGGAGAAAACAGCGGCTGATGTATACGGGAATGCTGGTACAGGGAGAGTATGTAAAGGCAGGCAGCCTGGAGACCGCTGCGATCAACGGGACGATTTCCATGATTGTGGCACAGCAGGCAGCCATGTGCGCAGCCGTCGCGGCCTCCACGGCAGCCGCCGCCTCCAATTCCTCCTCATAAGTCAAATTCCTCCAAGCAATGGGGCATCAAATTTGAAACGTCGTGAACGGCGGTATTTGACTCTCGCGGCAGCCGTCAAAGGGATGTACGAGTGCATCACCTTGGCTCGTTGATCGCGGAAATAAAAAAGAAAAGAGAAAGTGTATGGAAATTATCATCAGACAGGAGCTCCCGGAAGAGTACTGGGAGACGGAATATATGACTAAAAAAGCATTCTGGAATCTGCATTTTCCGGGCTGCAATGAGCATTATCTTGTCCACCGGCTGCGTTCTGACAAGGCGTATATCCCGGAACTGAGCAGGGTTGCCGTGTCAGACGGCAAAATCGTGGGAACCATAATGTATTCCACAGCCAGGATCGAGGGCGCGGAGGGGAGCAGTAATGAGGTGCTTTGCTTCGGGCCGCTTTGCGTTGATCCGGCAATGCAGAATATGGGGATTGGCGGCCTGCTTTTGAATACGACAATGCAGCTTGCCAGAGAGGAAGGATATCCGGGAATTGTGATTTTTGGGGAACCGGGCTATTATCCTAAATTTGGTTTTCAAACCTGTGATCATTATGGGATTACCACCGCGGAAGGTAAAAATTTTGATGCATTTATGGGAATTGAGCTGGTGCCCGGAGGCCTGCGCAGCATGCCGGGAAGGTTTTTTGAAGCGGAGGTATTTGAGAGCCTGACCGAAGAGGAAACGGAAGCGTTTGATAAAGGTTTTCCTTACATGGAAAAGCTGAGGCTGCCCGGACAGTGGGATTATGATGCCGGGACCAAGCAGAAAGATGGGGAAGAAGCATGATTTTTATAGACTCGTCAAAATGTACGGGCTGCGGGCAGTGTACGCGGGTATGCCCATTTACGGTACTGCGGCTGAACCAGGAGGGAAAGGCGGAAAATACCGGGAAAAAGTGTATTGCCTGTATGCATTGCGCGGCGATTTGTCCGGCGGATGCAATAACTTATGATTCCCGGCCCGCTGTGGCGGAAAAGACCCAGCCTCTGCCGGAGGACTGCAGTACAACGGTAAAACAGCTGATATATCAGCGCCGTTCCTACCGCAGGTTTTTAAAGAAAAAAGTTCCAGGGGATATCCTGCGGGCTGCGCTGGATGCGGCGGAGAATGCGCCCAGCGCCAAGAATGAGCATCCGGTCCGGTGGATAATTCTGGAGAGTGAGGAAATCAGGCAGTGCATCATGGACTGGATTCTGGAATATTGTAAGGAAAATCAGGTTTCTATGGAACTGATTTCGGAATATGCCAATGGGAATAATCCGGTAATGGGAGAAAATGCGGTTATTATCATCGGAATATGCCGGAGAAATTCCATAAATCCCGCGCAGGATACGGCAATAGCCCTGACTACAGCAGAGCTGCTGCTCCAGGCTGAGGGGATTGGCACCTGCTGGGGCGGCTATCTTACCCGTTTCCTGAATCTCATTCCGGAATGCCGCATGATCCTGGAAATTCCGGAGGGCTATGAAGTATACGGGACGCTGCTGGCAGGCTATCCCGACCGTCAGAATTACCGTTACCTGCCTGCCAGGAAAAAGGCGGAGATAAAAATTATCTGATTTAAACGGAAACGGCGGTGGCCTGATTATCCGGAAGGGAAAGAGGTATATGGAAGGATTATATATTATCGGAGGCTCTCCTTGCAGCGGCAAGAGCACCATAGCGGAAATGATTGCCGAAAAGTATGATTTTAACTACTTTAAGGTGGACGATTATCTGGAACAGTATATGAAAAAGGCACAGGAGGATGGGAAGCCGCTTTCTGCAAGGGCCATGAAGATGTCCCCGGAGGAAACCTGGATGCGCAGCCCCCGGTTACAGACGGAGGAGGAGCTGGAAATCTACAGAGAGATTTTTACATATATATGGGAAGCTTTAAGCACTTTTCCGGAGAAAAAGAAAATCATAACGGAAGGAGCGGCATTTTTGCCGGAGCTAGTTTCTGCTGTGGGAGTGGACAAAAAGCATTATATCAATATTGTTCCGGTGAAGGATTTCCAGTACCATTTTTACAGCCAGAGGCCCTGGGTTCCCTATATTTTAGAGGGCTGTACAGATAAGAAAAAGGCTTTTGAAAACTGGATGGAGAGAGACGCGCTTTTTGCGGAAGCGGTGCATGCGGATGCAAAGCAGAGAGGGTATGCCTGCCTGGTAACGGACGGAAGCATTGGAATTGATGAAATGTTCCGGACGGTATGCAACCTGTTTGAATTATAATAAAGAAGCTGCCATTCCCGGGAGTTTTTTCCGGGGCTGGCAGTTTTTTCTTTTACTGTGTAATCCATAGAAAAATACGGGAAATAATAGTATAATAGAAACAGTCGCAGCAGTATGGAGAGCTGAACTGCTGCAAACAAATTATGCTGAGAAAAACTGGCGGAGAAGCCAGAGGAGGAGGTAATAGATGGAGGAAAGAATAGCCACTTTGCGCAGAATCCTGGATGAAAGCAGCTATACGGTAGCCCTGTGCGGATCGGGAATGATGGAAGAAGGGGGATATATCGGAGTAAAAAATCCGGACAAAGCGTATGATATTGAAAAGAAATACGGATATTCGCCGGAAGAGATTTTTACCAGTGCGTTTTATAATACGCGGCCGAAGCTGTTTTTCGATTTCTATAAGCAGGAGATGCTGAACGGCGGCCCGGAGCCTACGGAATCAGAGGCTGTGCTTGAAAAGATGGAGCAGGGTGGGAAGCTTCAGTGTATTATTACAAGCAATATTTATGAGTTGTGCCAGAGGTCTGGTTGTAAAAATGTAATAGAGCTGCACGGAAGTATTTACCATAATATCTGCCAACGGTGCGGCAGGGAGTATCCTGTGGAGTATATCAAACAGGCGCATGGGATTCCTGTATGCGAGGACTGTCAGATTCCCATTCGCCCCGGTTTGTTTTTCTTCCGGGAAATGGCGGACAGTCAGCTGGTAACGCAGGCGGTGGAGGAGATTAACCGGGCGGAGGTTCTGCTGTTACTGGGAACCAATCTGAATTCGGAGGTATTTTCCCACTATATCAAATATTTCCAGGGAAAATATCTTGTGATTATACATCAGCGGAGCCATTATCTGGATGACAATGCGGATATGGTTTTTATTGATCAGCCGAAGAATATTCTGTCCAGGCTGGGATATGTGTAATCTTGCCGTGTAATCCTGTAGGTGCTTTTCAAATGGGGGATGCCTGCATAATGGAATAGAGAGAAATGGCCGGAGAAAGGAAGGCTCCCGGCCATTTTTGATTTGTTTTTAGAAGGAAGAATATGCGTTCCAGGCTGTCCGTTTGGCGGTTGCAGTGAGGGGTGAAGCGGGGTTACAGTTTCACCGTTTTTATAATAAAAGAGAGCGGCATTTTCTTTGCCCTGAAAGGCGAATAGTAGGAATCCGAAAATTCATATTCATGGGAAAGGGTATCGGCGTCCGTTTCCTCAACAAGTTTTTCCACCTTAAAGCCGGCACCAGCCAGGGCATTGATCCAGCCGGACATCTTATGGTTATGAATGGTGACAGGATTTCCGCGCTGGATATAGGAAAAAGGATTTTCATCAAGATATGAGCCATTTAGTACCAGCTTTTCCCCCTCCGCATCGATGCAGCGCATAAGAGGATGATCCCATGAAAAAATGAGAATGCCGTCCCTTTTCAAATAACGGGAAATCCTGTCTATTGTAGTATTCAAATCCACAGTCCATCCCAGGGCATAAATAGAATAGACCACGTCAAAATAGTCTGTGGGAAGACCGCAGTCAGATTCCATGGGCGCGTTGATAAGGTGAGGCTCATATCCTGACTGTGTCAGATAGGTACGGGCATTTTCAAGCTGTCTGGTGGACATGTCAAGGCCCCATATTTCTTCGGCTCCATGTTCTTTGCACCATTTCAGGGAATGGCCGCTTCCGCAGCCGATATCAAGAACTTTTTTTCCGGTAAGGGCAGGAAATAACTGCAGCTCTTCCTCTGAAGGGACAAGGCAGCCGTAGCTGGGAAGGGCTGTGCTTCCAAACCAGGAGTCAGCCATAGCATCCCAGCTGTTTTTATTTTGTTCCAGTATTTTAGTGCTGTTTATGTTTTCTTCTATCATGTTGTTTCTCCTTGGGCGGTAATCCAATCATTCAAATCGATATCCAGATAGCTTTGTATTTCCTGTTTCAGGGATTCTGACAGGGTATCGGCGCGTCCGAAGGAACGGACATAAGGATTTATGTAACGTTTTTTGGCAGCTATTCTAATGTTTTAGAAAGATAAAGAACCAAATCATCATTATTGCAGCAATTACCGTAAGGCACACAGATTTGATTCTGATACCACACGCCGGTGCCGTCAGGAACATAACCTCTTTTTACATACATGCGCTGTGCGCTGCCATAGCCGGAATGGAGGCCCACACCCAGACATACGGTATCCGAACGGGTTTTGGCGAGCTTTTCCGCAATGTCCATCAGGCGGCGGCCGATCCCGCGGCAGCGGTATTTTTCCAGGACGCCGAAGTCAACAATTTCCGGTATGTTCCTGTTTGCAAAAGCGCCGGCAGGCGGATTCCAGTAGACATTGATATAGCCTGCGGGAGCGCCCTTATATTCGGCTGTCAGAGCAAGGCAGTCCCCTTTTTCCTGATCGGCAATACGCATTTTGTATTTATCCGGGGAGGCATGCCAGCCCTGTTTGATTTCTTCATCACTGAAGATTTGAGGATCCGGTTCCCGCATTTCCCGGATAAGAATGTCATTTTCATTCAAATAAATCATAGAAATTCCTCCCTTGCTGGTACATAATTGATGAAAATTTGTTCCGCCTTATACAACGGCCTTTTTTGTAGTAGAGGTAGCAGGCGGAACAATACACGCAGCTTTTTTGTAAATGTAATGTCAGTATACAGGGTAGTTCTGCAAATGGCAACATGAGAGCAGAAACAGTAACACGAAAATAAAAGCTCGGATATTACGATATGAAATTAGAAAAATTGAATAATTGGGATAAGTTTTTCGGTGAATAAAGCCAGAAGTAACCTGAGATGCCGGGATACTGGATAATTTATGTAAAACGGCAGAATACTAGAAACAGATGTAAATAAATTTTTATCAGGAAAATTTTTTGGATTTCTGTTGACGGTTTGGCTTCCGGTTTTTATAATAAACTTTCAAAAAAACTTTTATTGTGAGCGTTTATGCTGTGATAAAGCGGTTAGGAAGGCCATCAAATCTGTGCTCACGATAAAAGGGTTTCAGGAAGATACGGACTCAGACGATAAAATACGCCTGAGTCTTTTCATGCCGGAGCAAAGCAAAAAGGAAAATCCTCTGCTTGCCAGGGGGCTTGCATTTTGCTCCGCAAAACCAGGAGGAAAATTCTCTGCTCGCCAGAGGGCTCGCATTTTGCTCCGCAAAACTAGGAGGATTGATATGCTGCTGCAACATGAGAGAATATGGATAACGGGGGCACAGGGGCAGGTGGGAAGCGCTTTTGCCAGGATGCTTGATACAACAGAGCTGGATGTGCTTCTTACGGATATTGACGAGGTGGATATCACGGATATGGACGCTGTGAGGAACTATGCCGAAATGTACAGGCCGGATTGTGTCATTAACTGTGCCGGAATCTGCGGTCCGGCGTTCTGTGAGGAGAACAGCGATCTGGCCTATAAGGTAAATGCCGTCGGCGCGCGGAATTTGAGCGTTGCCGCCAGAAGCGTGCACGCGGAGCTGGTGCAGATATCCACAGATGATATTTTTGACGGGAGGGCTTCGGAGCCTTATAACGAATTTTCAACGCCCAGGCCGGTTACGGTATATGGGAAATCAAAGCTGGCCGGAGAGGAGTTTATAAAAACTATTGCGCCCAAATTCCTGATTATCCGCAGCTCCTGGGTTTACGGAGACGGGGAAAATTTTGTGACGCAGCTGTTGCGGAGAGCGGAAACGGAAAGCTGCATAAGGGTGCCCGGGGATCAGCTGGGAGCGCCTACAAGCGCGGATGAGGTGGCAAAGGTGATTTACCGGCTGCTGGAAAAGGATGCCTATGGTCTGTACCATGCGGTCTGCGGCGGTGTGTGCAGCCGGTATGAATTTGCCAGGCGCATCCTTACGCTTGCAGGAAAAAATACGGAAATCCTGAAGGCGGACAGCGCCGGGGAAAACGGTCATCCGTCCTATGCGGTGCTGGATAATCTGATGCTGCGTCTGGATGACATTGAGCTTCCGGTATCCTGGGAAGAGGCGCTTCGTGTCTATATGAATAAAATGCGGCGGTGAGGATGCCGGGCGGCTGTGACAACACTGTAAACAGAAGTAACCGTTCCGTAATCGGGACGATTGCAAAAGGAAGAGGATCGATGAAGAAAAAGAAACGGAATCTGACAACCATTATATCTATAGCATTGATTTTGGGGGCGGCTGCGGGGCTGGCGCTGAATCTTTGGGTACCTCAGGGGTATGTGAGGGATGAGGTGATTGTCAACGGTATTTTTTATGTGATAGGGCAGGGGTTTATCAGGCTGATGCAGATGCTGGTGGTTCCGCTGGTTTTTTGCTCCCTTGTCTGCGGCAGTATGGCAATTGGAGATACCAGGCGGCTGGGAAAGGTCGGTATGAAGACCATTGCTTTTTATCTGTTGACCACGGCTATCGCCATTACGGTAGCCATATTGCTGGCAAGTCTGATCAATCCGGGGACAGGGCTGGATATGGGGAGGATAGAGACAACGGAAACTGCTGTGGGGGAAAAGCTGAGCATGGCGGATACCCTGCTTCAAATTATCCCAACCAATCCGCTGGGGGCGCTGGCAAGCGGGGAGATGCTGCCTATCATTCTGTTTGCGCTGATAATCGGCGTGATTCTTGCGCACAGGGGAGAAAAAGCGGATACGGTTTCTTCCTTTTTCAGCCAGTTTAATGATATAATGATGGATATGACCATGGGGGTGATGAAGCTGGCTCCGGTGGGAGTATTCTGCCTGATTGCCAGAACCTTTGCCGGGCTGGGGCTGGATGCCTTCCTGCCGCTGCTGAAATATATGCTGGCTGTGTTTCTTGCCCTGGCGCTGCAGGGACTTGTGGTTTACCAGGTGCTGCTGAAGCTGTTTACCGGCCTCAGCCCGGTGCGTTTTTTGAAGAAATTCGCTCCGGTTATGGCGTTTGCCTTTTCCACGGCGACCTCCAATGCCACCATCCCGCTTTCCATCGATACGCTTCACCGTAAGATGGGCGTGAGCAAAAAGATTTCTTCCTTCACGATTCCGCTTGGGGCCACCATCAATATGGACGGCACGGCTATCATGCAGGGAGTGGCAGTGGTGTTTGCCGCGCAGGCCTTCCAAATCCAGCTGAGCGCAGCAGATTTCCTGACGGTAATCGCTACGGCCACGCTGGCGTCCATCGGTACGGCGGGCGTGCCAAGCGTGGGGCTGATTACACTGTCCATGGTTTTTAATTCCGTAGGTCTGCCGGTGGAGGCAATCGGCCTGATTATGGGGATTGACAGGATTCTGGATATGACCAGGACGGCGGTCAACATTACAGGGGATGCGGTCTGCACCACCATTGTGGCCAGGCAGGATAATGCAGTGGATGTGGAGATTTTCAACAAAATGGTTTAGTGCCAAATTCTCCCATTCAGCCTGGCAGCGCCATCCGGGGAGGGAAAAGTATGGAGAAAAAAGCGCCGGACACAACGCCGGTTGTATTGATGAATTTTACCCATGTGTATGAGCAGGAAAGCTTCTATAAAAAGGAGCCGCACTGCTGGATTGATCTGACGGATCTGGAGGGTGTGAACGGGTACTGCGATGAAAATGCGGGAAAGGCCATCCGGGAGCGGATTGCCAGGCTGTCTCCTTATGGGCTGCATTTTATTGATTCCGGAAATTATCATTATGTGAGCAAGTTCTGGACGGACAGGATACGGGAGGATTTCGTGCTGGTCCTGTTTGATCATCATACGGATATGCAGCCTTCCCGGTTTAGGGAGCTGCTCAGCTGCGGTTCCTGGGTGAAGGATGTGCTGGATGAAAATCCTTTTGTCCGGAAAGCGGTCATAATCGGCGCGGATAAGCATTATCTGGACCATATTGATGAAGCATACCGCGACAGGCTGGTTTGTTTTACTACGGATTCGCTTGGTATGGAGAAAAACTGGCGGGCATTTGCCCAGGCGCATGTGCGGCTCCCTGTTTTTATATCCATTGATAAGGATGTGCTTTCACCAAAGGAGGAGATTACGGACTGGGATCAGGGAAATATGAGTCTGGCCATGCTGGAGGGGATTCTCCAAATCCTGATTCGCAGGCACAGGATCCTTGGGATCGATATTTGCGGGGAATGTCCTGAACTTCTGGGAGAAGGTCTGGAAGCGGTTCGGGTGAACGACACCGTCAATGAAAAGCTGGTTAATTTTCTGAAGGATCAGATTTTCATGAAGCACAACCGGGCCGTGATCTGCCGGATTGAAGATCCGGATTTTGGCTGTGAGGAACGGCCGGAGGGCAGGCCGGCGGCCTGCCGGGTATTCCTGAAGGAGCTGCCGGAAAATGGAGATGGCAGCCGGTGCAAAGACAAAGTTTTTGCCATGCTGATGGAGGAAAAGCTCCTGGAGGAACGCGGACTGGCGGAAGGAATGACGGTGGTGCTGGATGAGGACGGCACGCTGGTAAGATGGGAGAATTAAAAAGGAAAGGGAGCAACTCGGAGGGGGATGTATGAAGCTTTTGATATTCGGTATCGTGGCAAGCGGTAAAACTACGCTGGCAAAGGCGCTTTCCTGCAGGCTGGGGATCCCCTGGTATGAAGGGGACTGCATTGCATGGGTACAGGATAAAAAAACGCGTTATAAGAGAACGCCGCAGGAACAGCAGGAGGTCATACGCCGGCTGGACGCAGAGGGAGACTGGATTGTGGAAGGGTGTTACCGGGAGAGCCAGAAGATTCTGTTTGATTTGGCGGACCGGGTGATTTTCCTGGATCCGCCGCTGCATGTGAGGAAGCGGCGGATTTTTACAAGGTACGTGAAGCAGAAGCTGGGATTGGAGGCCTGCCATTATAAGCCGGATCGGAAAATGCTGAGATGCATGTACCAATGGACCCGGGAATTTGAAGAAGAACGGGGATATTATGAGGAGATTCTGAAAGTTTATGAGAATAAGCTGGTGAGAGTTAAAAACAAAAGACAGCTGGCAAAGATTTTGGAAACTGAAGGTCTTTGAAAGGCCGGTGGAGAAAAGGATAGAGCGCCGGGGGCGCAGAGGGGAGCGGGAATGAAAAGTGCGATTTTTTATGGAAAACATGATTTGAGGCTTGAAGAGTATGAAATGCCTGTGGTGGGACCGGAGGATGTGCTGATTCAGGTAAAGGCCTGCGGTGTGTGCGGGACGGATGTACATATTTATGAAGGGGACAAAGGGGCTGCGGAAGTAACGCCGCCTACGATTCTGGGGCATGAATTTTCAGGTTTGGTAGTCCGGACGGGGAAAGCCGTCAGTAACTGCAGGGAGGGAGACAGGGTCTGTATTGATCCCAACTGCTACTGCGGAGCCTGTGAAGCCTGCAGAAACGGGGCGGCACATTTCTGTGAGCATATGATTGGATACGGAACGACCGTAAATGGCGGCTTTGCGGAGTACTGTGCGGTGAATTGCCGTCAGGTCTACCGGCTGGGGGAAAATACCTCTTTTGAGCAGGGCGCCATGGCGGAGCCGGCGGCATGCTGCCTGCATGGTCTGGATATGTGTGAAATCAGGCCGGGGCACCAGGTGGTGATTATCGGAGGCGGCATGATAGGGCTTCTTATGGTGCAGCTGGCAAAGCTGGCCGGGGCAGCCAGAGTAGCGCTGCTGGAGCCTGTGGAAGGAAAGCGTGAGGTGGCAGGAAGGCTGGGCGCGGATCTGTGCATTGATCCGCTGCATGAGAATGTAAAGGACGCGCTGGCGGCTGCAGGAATGACCTGGATAAATACGGTGATTGAATGTGTGGGAAGGCCCTCCACCATGGAACAGGCAATTGAAATTGCCGGGAATAAAGCGGTGGTAATGATGTTCGGGCTGACAAAGCCGGAAGACACGATAGCGATTAAACCGTTTCAGATTTTTCAGAAAGAGCTGGTGCTGAAAGCATCCTATATCAATCCTTATACCCAGAAGCGGGCGCTGGAACTTATTGATTCCGGACGTCTTGATGTGAGCAGCATGGTTTCTGAGGTGTGTGGGCTGGAGCGTCTGGAGGATATTCTGAGCAGGCCTGAAATTCGTGCTAAGGGGAAATACATTATTTCTCCGGAAAAATAAAACTGGTTTAGCAGAAAAAAATGTGGAGCCGGGCCCTTGCAGGGGCCGGCTCCGTTGGAGTCATTGATTGTGGTGCCGGTTATCCAATACCGGACCGGTGCTCCGAAACCCGATCGGTTATCAGATACCATCGGCCTGCTATGGGATAATGGTTATCTTATACAAAGCCTTATCAGTCGTACACTGATTCGGATTCCCATTCCAGGATGGTTCCGGTTGCCGCATCAATATCAAATTCATATTTCATTTCATTGTAGACGATTTTCACTTCATATTTCATTATCCCGTCATCATAATCCGTCTTGATGCGCAGGTTGCTGTCCGTGGCGCCAGGCACCTTTTCCAGTGCAATTTTCTTGGCGTCGGCTTCGCTTATGGAGCCGGCCGGGAGGGCGGCGTTTTCGCCAGATGTGGAAGAGCTGGCGGAATGCCCGTTATGGGTTTCAAAATCAAAGCTGCGGATTGCGCCGGTAACAGCGTCAATGTCGTAATCGTACTCCGTATTCCCTGAAACAAATTCAACCTCATACTCTGTAACGCCGTGATCGGTATCCAGTTTCATTTTGAAATAGGAAATATCCTCTTCCTTAAGGCCGGCATGCTCCAGTGCAATTTTTTTGGCATCCTCTTCACTGATATAAGCAGCCTGGCCTTCGGTTCCTCCGCCTGCGGCTGCGGCAGCCTTTATTCCGCTGTCGGCTATGGGAACACTGTCTCCTGCAGCAGGAAGCGGCGTATCGCTGTTTTGCTTTTCCGTGACTGAAACGGTGGAGCCGGAAGCGCCTGCCGTCAATGTTTCCTGGGTGGTGGTGATTTCCTGGGTTACTGTATTTTCGTTGTCCCGGCCTGTGCAGGCTGTGAGCAGGACTGCTGATATTCCAAACATACAAGGCAGTAGAAATAAATGTTTTTTCATAATGAACTCCTTTCTTATTTTCCCTTTTGTTAAACTAATCTTATAATGTCAAGATTAAAGGAAAATTAAGAAGGAGAAAAAATTATTGTTTAACCGCAGCCTGCAGAAAAGAGATGGGCAATTAAATCTGCTGTAAAAAATCATTGAATATTTGAACGTGAAGCTCTTCATCAAGCGACAGGCGCGCGAGCATTTTTGAAACGCAGGGATCCTTGATTTCCTGTGACTGTTCTGCATATGCCTGAGCGGCAAAACACTCTGATTTGGCGTTATTGGAAAGAAGGGTGCGAAGGTCGCAGCTGTAGTTTATCATATTTCCGCACCAGTAGGAGTTGTTCATTGTGGAACGGCATTCCGGTTCGCCGCCAAGAAGCGCAATCAGCTGGCCGATGATGGCATAGTGGTGCTGTTCCACCGCGGCCAGGCGTTTTATGACGCAGCGAATGGTTTCATAATCATTTCCGATAGTCCAGGACTGGTACAGATAGGTGTGCACGGTGGTCATTTCACTGGCGGCAGAGGCGAGGTCAGGCATGAGTAACTGGGCGTACTGTGGATTTTTTTCCTGAACGGCGATGGGAGGATACCAGTTGGAGTGTATTACCGGAATGCAGTCAGGGTTGCTGCAGATGCTGTATTTGATGTTGTTCATGAGATGTTCTCCTGGGAAAAAGTATCGATATTATTTAGTAATTTGTATGTGAAGGCAGAGGGATATAGAATTACTTTGTTTTAAATCGGCTGCTTTTTGAGATAGTATATTTATTTACAGGCGTATGTTAAAATAGAACAATGACCTGTTACATTTTTCAGATGTATTGGAATGCAAAAATCGACGGCGCAGAGCCTTGGCCCCGTATGCCGTAGCTGGTACCGGGGACGCATGGCAAGGACATAACAAAGGAGTAATCATGCTTCATAATAAAAAGCAAAACTGGAAACCGTTTGACATGAATAAGAAGCCCGTAAAGCAGTATCCGTTTCTGGTGCCGTTCATTTGGGGCGCCTCCTGGCTGATGACCAGGAGGTTCAGGCTGAAAATTGAGAAAGAAAATATGGAGCATATCCGGCCGCCCTATCTTGTGCTTTCCACGCATCAGGGTTTTTCCGATTATTATATTGCGCCGCTGGCACTGTTCCCTCACCGTGCGAATTATGTATCGGATATGGAGGGCTTCGCGGCCTTTGGCGAATGGCTGTACCGGGGCATCGGCTGTATTGGAAAGAGAAGATATGTTTCCGATGTGGCGGTAGTAAAAAACATCTATTACGCTTTACATAACAAAAAGCAGATTGTTGCTGTTTTCCCGGAATCCAGACATTCCAATGTGGGAACCACCTCCAGGATTCCGGGAAATATGGGGAAGCTGGCCAAACTGATGAAGGTGCCGGTGGTGACGCTGTCTGTTCACGGAAGCTATCTTGCAGGCCCCTTCTGGGACGAAGAGCACATAAGGACGGTGCCCATGGAGGCCAGGCTTACCTGTATTTACACGGCACAGGAGCTGGAGAGGGCCGGGGATAAGGAGGTTCAGCAGAAAATAGAGGAAAAATTACAGTATGACGAATACCGCTGGCAGAAGGAAAAGGGGATTGCCATCCGTTATAAAAACCGGGCGGAAGGGCTTCATATGGCGCTTTATCAGTGCCGGGCCTGCAAAACGTCTTTTCGTATGGAGAGCTGCGGCTGTGTGCTGCGCTGTTCCGCCTGTGGGGCGGAGTGGGAAATGGACGAGTACGGGCAGCTGCAGCGGGGAGGGGAAACACAGAGGATTCCCGACTGGTATGAGTGGCAGCGCAGGAACGTGGAGGAGGAAATTCTTCGGGGAGAGTACCGCTGTGACCTGTCTGTCCGTGTGGAAGCGCTTCCCAATGCCTCCGGTTTTATCCCCATGGGAGAGGGGAGGCTGACTCAGGAGGAAAAAGGGTTTACGCTTTCGGTGCAGGATAAGACGCTTGTGTTTGACCATGTTTCCAGGGAGTCCGTGCAGACCGAATATAATTACAGAGGGCGGGGAGCCTGCATCGTGCTGTCAGACAGGGACTGCTGCTATTATATTTATTCGAAGGAGCCGGATTTTGCCCCCACGCGGATACAGTTCGCCGGAGAATATTTTTACCTGCATGAGAGGAAAAAATTTTGCGTGCCGATGTAACAAAAATTATTCCGGAGACTCTAATTAAGTGAAAGGGGGGCTGCGGAACATGCAGGGGCAAAACGAAGTAGAAAGTCTGTACCGGGAATATTCCGGTGATGTTTACAGGTACCTGCTGTACATGTGCCGCAATCCGCATGTTGCAGAGGATCTCTGTCAGAGTACTTTTCTGAAGGTGATTTCAGGGATTCGGGGGTTTCGGGGAAGCTGCCCGGTAAAAACCTGGATTTTTACCATTGCCAGGCACGAGTATTTTCACTGGCTGCGGGCAAATCCGGCAACAGAGGAACTGCGGGAGGACTGGAAGGAAATGGCGCACGGCGGCGCGGATGTGGCGGAGCAGTATGAGAAGAGGGAACAGGCGGCCAGGGTTTTTTCGTATATAAATGCCCTGGAGGAGCCGCATCGTTCGCTGATGACGCTTCGGCTGGTCAATGAGCTTTCCTTTCGGGAAATCGGTACCGTGCTGCAAAGAACAGAAAACTGGGCGCGTGTGACCTTTATGCGGGACAAATGCAGGCTGATCCGGTATCTTGAGGAAGCGGAAAACGGCCGGCCGGGAAAGGAGTGCTGAAGTATGAAAGAGGTTATTTGTAATATTGTACAGGATTTGCTGCCTAACTATTCGGAGGAACTGACTTCGCCGGAAACGTCGGCGGTGATAGAGGAGCATCTGGAAACCTGTAATGAATGCAGGCGGCTCTATGAGGATTACAGGAAAACGGTGGAGGTGGCAAAGCCGGAGGAGGTAAAGGCGAATAAAAGGATTTTGCGCAGGATATGGTTTCAGTCGCTGTGGTATATGTTCTGGCCATGCTTTTATGCGATCGCCCTGATGGGCGGATGGGAGAACGGCGCTTTGATTTTTCTGGCGACCTTAAGCGGCCTGCTTGTGGTGGCGCTGTTTCAGTTTCCTGCCTATGATATGTATTTTGATGATGAAAAGAAGGGGGAATATTATAAAAAAGAGGCAGGCTATCTGAAACGGGGCGAAGGAAACTGGCTGGTGAGGAACCTTACATGGCTGCTTCCGGTGATTGTGCCGCTGCTGGTGGGGGTGATACCGAAGCTCATTTCCCTGATTATGGGATAAAGCGGCAGAGGGGAATACACCAGATGTAAAGGCGCCGGGTGAAAAACATGTGGCAGACAGGAGCTGGACAGGGGGCGGCATATCTTCGTGCCGCCCCCTGTCTGTTCGGCTATGGGGAGACGTTACTTTTCCGCATTTCTTGGCTGCGCGGGAAATGTAAACGTGAATCGGGTGCCTTCTCCGGGACTGCTTTCCACGGAAATTGTGCCCTTGTGAGCCTGCGTGATCCATTTGACCATGGGAAGCCCCAGGCCGGAACCCTGCCGTTCCCCGGAGCTTCTGGCGGAATCCACCTGATAAAAACGGTTCCATATTTTATCCAGCTTATCCTTTTCAATGCCGATTCCGTCATCGGCAACAGAGCCGGTAATGTATCCGCTGCCGGAGGAAAGGGTAATGAGCGTATGGCCGTTCTGCCGTCCATAGGTGATGCTGTTGGAAATCAGGTTGATGAAAAGGCGCATCATCATGGTTTCATCTCCGCAAAACAGGATATCGGGCTGGATATCGGTTTCCAGCGTGATGTTTCTTGCAGCAGCAAGGCTGCGCTGTTCTTCCGTTATGATTTCGGCCAGCTCACTCAGGTTCAGGATTTCGGGATGGAGCTGCTGCTTTCCGCTGTCTGCGCGGGCCAGGGTGAGGAGCTGGGAAATCAGGTTGGACATTTTGCGGGCCTGGTTCGTTATGGCCCGGATGCAGCCTCTGGTTTCCTCAGGGGTGGTATCTTCCCGGGAGGCATATTCGCATTGGGAGAGGATGACGGCTACGGGGGTGCGGAGCTCGTGGGAGACATCCGAGGTAAACTGTTTTTCATTTTCAAAGGAGGCCTGGAGCTTATCCATCATACGGTCGAAGGTATGGGCCATTTTGTGGACCTCATCCTTTCCTTCCCCTACCCTTATCCTTCGGGAGAGGTCGTTCCCTTCGCTGATCTGCCGGGCAGTCTCAGTCATGTCGGCCAGGGGGGCAAGGGTTTTGCGGATAATCAGGTAGCCGCCCGCCGCGATGCAGAGAACGAAAAACGGCAGGAAAATAAGCGCCAGCCGCACCAGGATATGGAGGGCGGCATCCGTCTGTGTCTGGGAGGCGATGCCGCGTACCCACAGATTGCCGTAGCCGTCAATTTTCTGGCAGTAATCGTAGACATACCAGAGATTCTGGCCGGAGGTCACCTGCTGGATTTCATCCATGATAAGCATGGGGGCGCCGTGGAATAAAGAAGGCGTCCGGCCATACAGCAGAGCGCCCTGCGCGCTGTAAACGGAAATATAGATGCCTTCTCCCAGGAAATTGATATCCTTGTCAAATTCCAGGACGCCGTCCTCATATTCTATTTCATGAAAGCTTCTGGTTACCGTATCCTTCAGCCGCAGCTGGGCATTGGAAAGCACCTGGCTGCTGCTGATAGAAAAAAGAAGCCAGAGTATGACGATTATGAGGATGGTCATGAAGACGGTATACCAGAGTGTGATTTTAAGCTTTATGGATAAATTTTTCATCGTATCCCTTTCGCTGGCGGCTTCGTTTTAAGCTTCCTTCAGTACGTAGCCCACGCCCCGGACCGTATGGATGAGCTTGGGGGAGAAGCCGTCGTCTATTTTTTTGCGCAGATAGCGGATGTAGACATCCACTACGTTGGAGCCGCCTTCGTAATCGTAATTCCATATATGCTGTTCTATTTTTTCACGGGTCAGGACAATGCCCTGATTGCAGATCAGATATTCAAGGATGGAGAATTCCTTGGAGGATAGGGTGATCTGCACGTTGCCGCGGGCCGCAGTCCTGGCATCACAGTCCACAACAAGGTCGGCAATCCGGTAGCAGTTGTCCGGTCGGCCGCCTTCACGGCGCAGCATGGCACGGATGCGCGCCAGCAGCTCTTCGAAGGCAAAGGGCTTTACCAGGTAATCATCCGCGCCGCCATCCAGTCCGGCTACACGGTCGGGCACGCTGTCCAGCGCGGTCAGCAGGAGCACGGGTGTTTTATTTCCTGCGCTTCGCAGCTTCTTCAGCACTTCCAGCCCGTTTATCCCGGGCATCATGATATCCAGAATTATGGCGTCGTATTCAGCCATGGCCAGGCAGTCAAGGGCTTCCCGGCCGTTTTGGCAGGAATCCACAGAGTAGTGGTTTTTAATCAGAGTTTTTGTGATGACATCGTTCAGATCCTTTTCGTCTTCTGCAACCAGTAAGCGCATGGGAGCCTCCTTTTTTTATTAATGGTGTCAGATGTATATGCTTATTTTTAATTATGCATGGGAATAATGAAAGTAATATTAAAAAGGGCCGGTTAAAAATATTTTGCAGCAGCAGTTTCTGTCTGAAGTATATCATTTTTGGCAGTAACTGTGAAGGAATGGAAAAGTTACGGAAATATGGTTATAGTTGTAACAGTTCAGTCAGATTTGCGCATTTACTGCGCAAACCGTGCGAAAACGTGGTGACAGCAGTATCCGCCCCTCGCCGAAGGCGACTTATAATGGGCGGATGCAGTAACAGTTCAGCCGAAGGCTGAACTATTACTTATAGTTTTGCCTGGAAAAAGAAAGGGTTGACAAATATAACTGTAATTAATATAATTACAGTATAACAGGTTAACCGGTACAGCAAACGGAGGAAATGCATGAAGAAAAGAATGAAAAAAAGGCTGGCGGGTATTATAACAGCAGGTGTGATTGCGGGGACGCTTACTGCATGCGCAGCTGCCGGGAAGCAGAGCGGAACGGTGGAAACGCAGCAAATGGCGGAGGGCGTGCAGGCGGAACAGGGTATGGAAGCGGAACAGGGCATGGAAGCAGGACAGGGCGCGCTGCCGGGTGAGAGTGGGCAGACAGAACAGGAGGATACAATGCAGGCGGAATATCATAAAATATCAGCAGAGGATGCAAAGAAGAGGATGGATTCGGGAGATGAGATTATCATCTTGGATGTGAGGACACAGGCAGAATACGATGAAAGCCATATCCCAGGGGCTATCCTGATTCCCAATGAAACCATCGGAAATGGTAAGCCGGAGCAGCTGCCGGATACAGATAAGGAGATCCTGGTATACTGCAGGAGCGGCAACCGCAGCGCCCAGGCGGCGAAAAAGCTGGTGGAGGCAGGATATACGCAGATTTATGATTTTGGAGGAATTATGGACTGGCCTTATGATACTGTGAGCGGAGAAGAATAGGGCGGGCATAAAAGAATGACTGGTATTATGGAAAACGGCGGCTGTCCATGCGGGCAGCCGCCGTTTGACGTTCTTGTTTCATCAGTTCTGGCTGATCAGGATTTCGGCTATTTCCAGATCGTTTCTTGAGGCATCTTCGGATATCAGGGATATTACTTTTTTGACGTAAGTGCCGTCCAGTTCCAATTCTTCGGATATGGCGGAAATGGTGAGGCCTTTTGCCAGTTTTTTTCGTATCATGGCTACAATTTTTGACTCGCCTTTGGCCAGCCCTATTTCAATTCCATCATCGACCAGCATCTGTCCCAGTTCAGTCATAAATATCATCTCCTTTACTTTGCCTAAATCCTTTTTGCTTAAGAATTTAAGCGCCAACGTATACATTACGGCCTGCATTTTTTCCAGTTCCGTTTTCGTTACGGCATTTGGGGCGGATTGGAGAAAATGCAGGCTTTTTACGATTCTTTCTCCAATCGTCAGACGTCCGGACATCAGAGGGCTTAAAAGCAGCGGAACCAAATCCTCTTTTTCAAGAGGAACTCCCTGCTTTTCTTTTGCCTCCAGAAGAGCGAATAGCCGATCCGAATTCCGGCCCTTCAGACGGATGGCTTTTATCCGGTAGATGCTGATGCCCTCTGTCAGCTTTGTTATCGGCTTTCTGACCTGGGAAGAGCAGATAACATAGGTGATGACCTGGACATGATAGGTACGGCTGGTGGTTGCTTCGTATTCCCGGAAGCGTCTGAGATCCTCTGTTGTGATGGAATCACTTTCAAATTCCAGATGGATCCAGGTATTATCTGCCGATACATAGTTGAAATCCTGGTACATCTGCCGCGCCTCAAGCTTTATCAGTTCGGTTGGGGCAACATATTTGGCTTTGCCGGTAATGCCGAGCAGAGGCATCAGTTCCTCGCCAAAATACTGCGCGGCGGTCTTCAGGGCCAGATCCTCATGATGAAGATTCCTGGACTCCGTCTGTGGTTCAGACTTTTTTTGTTCTTGCTGCACACGGCCTCCTTTTCCTGTAAGCCATGTGTAAATGTCTATCTTCCATTCAATTATAACTGAAAATCCGACACCGGACAACCGATTCTTACTTTTTCTTTTGTTTTAAATTTATAGTGGAAATAAAGAATAAAATGAAATGTTGTCCGACTGGACAGATAAATTCATTTGATAAGAGGAAGAAAAGGTGATTTGGGCAGATAGGATTTACACATATTATCCGGCTGCCGGTGTTGGTTAAGTTTATCATAATTTTGTCATAAATGAAAGGGAATAGTTATACTTTTTGTTGACAGCCTAACGAATGTTAGATATAATACACCTAACAGTTGTTAGAGGAGGGGAGAAGGATGGCGGCAGACAGTACAAAGGAACGGATTCTGGATATTTCATTGCAGCTTTTTTCTCAGTATGGCTTCAGTGCCGTATCCATTAGGGATATCTGCGGGCAGGTACATATTAAGGAAAGCTCTGTTTATTATCATTTTACGAATAAGCGGGCTATTTTGGAGGAGCTGGGAAATCGGTTTGAAATGATTGCGGGAGGGCTGATGCAGCGGTTGGACGACGCAGTTGCGCAGCTGCAGGGAGAGGGCGGGAGCGGTATATCCGGCGGCGCGGCAGCGAAAGTTTTTTTCCATGATTATCTGATGGATAATTTCTGCAATCGCTATATCAGGCTCCTGCATATGGAGCGCAGCGGCAGCGAGGCTATGAGGCAGGCATATGATAAATGGATTTTCGAAGAACCGCTGAGGTTTCAGGAAAGGATATTTAATGCATTAATTGAGAAAAAATGGATTCCGGCGGCGGACGGTGAATATCTGGCGCTGAAATATTATGCGCCGATTTATCTTTTTTTCCAGCGATACCTGTTGGGAGGAGAACTGACGGAAGCTAAGAAAAAGCTTTTCCTTGAAAAAGCAGAGGAACATATCACGGAATTTTTCAAAGAAATGGGAGGCGTCTGAATGGCAAACATAATTTTGACAGGGGGAAATCAGGGAATTGGGTATTTTATGGCGGAGAAATTCCTTCAAAACGGGGACTGCGTTGCAGTGCTGGATCTGGAAAATGACAATCTGCGGGAATTGAAAAAGGAGTATCCCGGCAGGCTGCTTGACTGTATCTGTGATATGAGGGACGCAGGCGGCGTTGTCGAAACGGTGAACCGGATCGCAGCTTCCTTTCAGACCATCGATATTGCGATCCATAATGCCTGCCGGTGTACCTTTGATTCCATGGCCGACACGGCTGATGAGGTTTATCAGGAAGTGTTTGACGTGAACTATTTTGGCGCGCTGCGGCTGTCCCGGGCGGTGCTTCCTCACATGAGGGCACAGCACTGCGGAAGGGTGGTATTTACAAGCTCCGGCGTAGGCGTAATGGGGTTTGCAAATATCAGTCCCTATGCATCCAGCAAAGGCGCAGTGGAGGCGCTGGCTAAATGTCTGAGCCTGGAATATGAGAAAGAGGGGATAACCTTCCATATTCTCCATCCGCCGCTTACGCGGACAAAATCCTCGGCTCCGTTCCCTTTTCCTGCGGAATATAAGGCGGATCCTAAAACCGTGGGATATGGGCTGGCGGAGAATATCAATGGAAAAGGCTTTGTTATCTGCCATAGCTTTCTTCAAAAGGTGCAGACGGAGCTGTGTTATCTTTTCTCATTGAGGATGGGCAGGCTTATGAGTCGAAAAATGGCGGCGCTTTCCGTGAGGGAAGGCAATACTTGAAATACATATAAAAAATCCGGCAGGCCTGATGGGCCGCCGGATTTTTTTATATATGGAGTAAATAAGTTTACATCTAAAGGCCGGATTCGGGGCCGGACACTTAAGATGCGGATAAGCAAAATCCAGGAAATGGAAGACAATGAAAGCTGTTCCTTATGCTAGAATGATATCGCAAAAAAGAACAAATATAGCCTGGGATAGCTAAGATGCACAGAATGTGCCAAAGTGCCGATTTCATCACTAAAAAATCTACCTGTATCTTCTTGAAAGATTCCTATTATTAATAAATGTATTTAGTTATATTGATTATAAACATATTTTTACGATACGAGGAGGATTTATATGAAATTTGGCGTTGCTGTGGATGTAAACAGAACTGATATCGTTAAACTACCCGACGCGATTTTATGATATTATCGGATGTCTGTGATTATACACTTTTCTTTGATGCATTGAAGAAAGGGGAATATGATGGGCCAATTGTGCTTGAGGGCAGTGCGGATGATTTTGAAGAAGGAGTTCGTGCGACCATGGAGGTTTTAAGAAAGTATTTGGATTGACATCAATAATAAAAAGGAGGGAAAGTATGCTGGATCTTGATATAGAACAGTTTTGGAGAGACGAAGAACATGCTCATGAGGAAAACTGTTTTTCAAAAAATGCGGCGCAAGTAGCTTTGGGAATCCGCATGAGCGGAGAGTGTGTATTTGCGGAATTGGGAGAACCGGGGGATCAGTGGGGATATATCCCACCGGAAAGAAGATATGAACTGAACTGTAGATATAATGAGAAAGCAGTTAAGATTGTGGGAAGGCCTATGCTTCCGGAAATCAAGCCATCTCCGGAATCTGAAAAACCGAATGTGACAATACCGGAATACAGACAGATTGGTGAAGTGTTTGGCGGCAAATATATATTTGAGGGGGGGACTCTTTGGCTGAATGGTACTCTAAAAGGGGAAGAGGCCCTGGCTAAAAAGCTGGATGAAGTAGAAAACATGTTAAAGGATCCGGAAAAGTTTCGTTCCTTTGTCCTTCCTGCCGACTGGGACCAGCGGTGCAGGGCTGTGTATGAGCTGTATGGTAAACGACCGCAGCAGTATGTGCATGTACGCGGGCCGGTTACTCTGGCCGCTTCCGTATTTGGTACGGAGGAATTACTTTATCTGTATTACGATGAACCCGAGTTATTTACCAGGTTTGCGGATGTAATTGGGGATGTGATACTTGCATATATCGAGTTGTTCATCCATGAGTCTGGCCGCAGTGATGATAATTTTGAACATGGTTTTTCATTTGCAGATGATAATTCATATTTGATGACACCGGAAATGTATAAAAAATTCGGATATCCGATTCTAAAAAAGGTTTTTGCTAAAACATCCCCAAATATTGAAGATGAGAGGTATCAGCATTCAGATTCGGCAATGGGGCATCTGATTCCATTGCTCGCTGATTTTAAATTAACCGGATGCAATTTCGGTCCAACTGTCACAGTACAGGAGATTCGCCGTCATATGCCGAATACCCGGATAGATGGTCAGCTGGCGCCGTTCACATTTATGCGTAACAATCAGGATAAGATTATCGAAGAGGTTCGCCGTGACTGCGAGGCTGCGAAAGAAAATGATGCCAGAGGACTGAATTTCGCAACCGCAGGTTCCATTAATAATGGTTCTTTGCTGACCAGTCTTCGTACGGTGATGGCAGCAATACAGAACTACGGAAGGTATTGAGTGAGGAAAAGCACAGAGTTTAATACAGCATAATCGTATGGAAGCTATTGGAAGAACAGGGAGGGTGTTATGGAAACAATATTTAAAGACAAAAATGGAAAACCAGTTTATGTGTTGGGGCTTCAGGCGCACAATTCCAGCAATGGCTGCTGGGAAATGATTGATCGGAGTATTTCTGCGGTAAAGCAGTATCATGGAAATACCTTGGAGGTACCTGTTTACTGGTATCAGATTGAACCGGAAGAGGGGCGCTTTGATCTGAACATGGTGAGGACACTGATAAAAAAAGTGCGGGAGAATGAATTGTATCTTATTATACTTTGGTTTGGTTTCAGTAAGAATGCAGACCTGACTTATATGCCGGAATGGGCAAAAAAGGATACTGCCCGTTTTCGGCTTGCAGTAGGGCCGGACGGCGGCGTGGTCCCGATGATGTCAGTACATTGTGAAGAGACTATTGAGGCAGATAAAAGAGCGTTTATGGAATTGATTAGCTGTATCAAAGCAGAGGATGAAGCAGAGAGAACCGTTTTGGCGGTACAGGTGGAAAATGAGGTTGGGTATTATCCCATTGACCGTTGTTATTCTAAAAAAGCGCAGGAGGATTTCGATAAAGGAGTTCCTGAAGAATTGAACGGAGTAGAATTGGAAGGTTCAGATGCTTCCCAAAACGGCAACTCATGGTATGACCGCTTCGGACGTTATGCTCATGAGGCATTTTCTTCCTGGTATTTTGCAAAAGCAATTGAGAAAATCGCGTCTGCAGGCAAAGCGCTTTACCCTGCGCTTCCGCTTTGCATGAATACCATTGTGGGCGAGGTACGTCAGCAAATCGGCGGACAAAGCTATTCGTCCGGAGCACCTGTGGGAAGAGTGCTTGAAATCTGGCAGAAAGGCGCTCCCAGTATCGCGGCCTTTGGCGCTGATATTTATCAGGAACATAAGAGTGGTTACCTTGCCACCTGCGAATCCCACGCAAGGCTTGGAAATCCATTGTTCATTCCGGAAACCGGAACAGGGGGGGAAGGCTTTGCGATTAATCATATTCATGCTGCGGCAGATTACAATGCAATCGGAATCTGTGGATTTGGGGCGGAAAGTACGCTGGATGGAAATGGACGGCTGACAGAGGCTTCCCAAAAGGTAGCTGATACTATGGAAATTATCAGATCCATGTCACCCATGCTTCAAAAATACGGAGGTACAGAAAAAATTTTCTGTGTGACCCAGGAAGAGTTTCAGAAACTGGCTTATGTAAAGAGAAAACTTTATCATATCACCTTTTACTTTACCACACTTAATGAAAAAGGCAGGCCGCTTGGAAAAAACCTGAGGGTATGTGGGAAGCTGGCCGAAAATCCGGATGCTTTTAATCAAAGAGGAAGGGCTGTTATTTATGAAGCATCTCCAAGTGAATACTATATAGCCGGCGTGGGATTTACTGCCCGTTTTTTGAAAAGAACCGATCCGGAGGATCCTTTCCCGGGAAGAACCCTTTACAGCCGTGCTGCAACAGAATTATCGGCTTTGACAATTGAAGAAGGACATTTTACCCGTGATGGGGAATGGGTATGTGAATTTGTAAGGCGAGGCGATGAAATTGACTGCGGTGCCTTTGTCTATCCGGGAATTGTTTTAAGAGTAAAACTGAATCCTGATGCTGCTACATATGTGGAATGGTGAGAAGGAGATATTATTATGGAAAGACAATGTTGTTTGAAATCCCGCCCGGTATTAAATCCGCTTCCCAGGCAAGTGAGAGGTGTGGAAAGCCCTGTTATCCTGCTGAATGGAGAGGGATGGAAACTTAAAAAAGGTGTGGATGAAAATGAAATCATATCAGGTGATTATACAGGAGGGTGGGAATCGGTATCTGTCCCGGTACAGCCGGCGCTGCATCAGATACAAGGAAGGTATGCTTACTCCCGCTGTATCACGATTCCTGACGATTGGAAGGGACAGAGGATTTTTATACGTTTTGACGGAGCTAACGGACTTGCCGAAGTATATTTAAATGGCCATTTTATAAAAAAACATTACGGCGGTTTTGTCAGCTGGGACTGTGAGATTACCGAATATGCAAAAGCAGGGGAAACCTGCCGGCTCAGCGTGATTATGGAAGATAAAGCCGGAGAAATCAGCATATTTAATTATGGCGGCCTGATCAGGGATGTTACCATATATGCAGTGCCTGAGGTACATTTAACCAGAATGCATTGTGATACAGTATTTGACCGGAGCTTTACAGATGCAGCGCTTACAGTACACTTATCTTTTGCAGGGGATCCTGATGAAGTGCGACTGCAGCTGGAAGAGGCGGATGGAAGCCGCATTCAGCTGGGAACTATAAAAACGGAAACGGATAAGGAAATAGATTTCTCCGTATGGGTAAAGCATCCGGAAAAATGGGATTGTGAACATCCCAATTTATATATCCTTATTGCGGAACTGATTTATGCTGGACATGTGACAGAAACTGTAACTAAAAAAATCGGATTCAGACAGATTGAAAAAAAGGGAAAAGAGGTTTATGTAAACGGGGATCGTATTAAGCTCCACGGGGTAAACAGGCATGATACTTATCCGCTGACAGATCGGGTCGTAACGCATGAATTGGTGGAACAGGATGTGAAACTGTTTAAGGAAGCAAATGTGAATTTCATACGAACCAGCCATTATCCTCCCAGGCCTGATTTCCTTGATTTTTGTGATGAATATGGCATTTATGTAGAGGATGAAGCTTCTATTTGCTTTCTGGGGTATGCATGCAGACAGCTCCAGAATGATCCCGAATATAAGGAACTGTTTCTGCAGTGTTTTACAGAAATGATTGAACGGGATTATTCACATCCCTGTATTTTATTATGGTCCCTAGCAAATGAATGTGTTTGGGGAGATAATTTTACCCAGTTAATTCGATATGCGCATGCGGCCGATGCACAGAGGCTGACTATATTCAGTTTCCCGGCAGGACAGTTTGAGGATGATGAGCAGGCTGACGTATGGAGCGCTCATTATGTGGCTTTTGACAGCGATTTTTCAGCAAGGCAGGATGCAATGGGACGAACTGTATGCATGCCTGCAGATGTTCCGGTCATACATGATGAAAGCATACACGTTCCTGCGATGGAATCCCAGGATTTGGGAAGAGAAGCTGGTATACGTGATTTTTGGGGAGAGCGCCTGGATCTTTTTTGGAAAAAGATCTGGGATACGGATGGTGCACTGGGAGCAGCAATTTGGGCAGGGGTTGACGATACTAAAAAGTCAGAGGATTCATTGACTGGTCCGGCCTGGGGGATCATTGATGGCTGGAGGAGAAAAAAACCGGAATTCTGGCATGTAAGAAAGGCTTATTCTCCTATATTACTTGAAGAAAAGGCGGCAGAATGCGGAGGAAAAGTTTCTGTTGCAGTCAGAAACCGTTTTTTACATAGCAATCTGAACGAGATCCGGATTGACTGGAAAACAGATAAAGAGAAGGGAAGTATGTTTGGGCCGGATGTGCGGCCGTTTGGGGAAGGCATATTGGTTTTTCCAATTTCTTTTAAAAAAGGAGAAAAACTGGAAGTAACCTTTACGGATAAGCTTGGAAATTTGCTGGATGAGGCGTTATTTGTAATCGGAGGAACAGATTATTTATTGCCCGGTATGAGCGGTAAATGTCCGGAAATTCAGTATGAAGAACAATATATACGTGTGGCGGGCAAGGATTATGAGATTCGTTTTTCAAGGGAAAACGGTATGATTCAGGAAGGTGTATGGAAAAACCAGGTGGTGGTATGCGGAGGGCCGTATCTGCATCTGACGGGGCTGCATCTTGGGAAATGGTCTCTTGCGTCCATGCAGGTGAATGAGGAATCAGGTTGTGTACATATTATTCTGGACGGAGCATATGACCAGGTTCAGGTCCGTTTTGATATACGGCTGGATGCGGAAGGCTTAATGAAGACGGAGTATGAGTTTGTGGATATGCCGTACAGCAGTCCCAGAAGAGTGGCGCAGACAGGAAGTATCTGTGGACAAAGCGGGGGCTATGATGAGGTGGGAATTTCCTATCTGGTACCGAAAGAATCGGAAACCTTATCGTGGAAACGGAAAGGATACTGGAGTGTTTATCCGGAATGGCATATCGGCCGTCTTGAAGGAAGAACATCAAAACATTACCCTGGCGGAATTAACAAGCAAATAGCGGTTCCCGACAGAGAATGGAGATTTGATGAAAAAGATACTTCTGTTTATGGCAAGTATGATATTTGTGACCGAGGAACCCGTGATTTTGCTTCCATGAAATTTCATATATACCATGCTGCTGTCGGCAATGAAAACGGAATGTTTCAGGTATATTCTGACGGAAAAGATTCGGTAAGAATGCAGACACAAATAAAGGCGGAGAATATAATCAGCAGCCGAAATGCAGCAGTGATCTACACGGGGAATTGGCATGAGACAGATATTCATAACCGGGGATTGGATGGAGTGGAAATGGTATCAAAGACTGCAGGAGACAGCTGTGAATTTACCTTCCGGGGAACCGGAATCCAATGGTATTCCAGTCTGGACAGCATCTGCGGAACAGCAAAGGTTTATCTTGACGGAAACCTGGTAAGGGAAAATTTGGAACTTGGATTTCCACAGGGAATGAAGAATCCGCGGTATTATGAAAAATTTTATAGCCGTTGTGTTTATACGGCTCAGGATCTGGAGAAGGGAAAACATACGCTCCGAATCGAGGTTACAGGGAAAAATTCGAGAGATTCCTTTAACAGCTATGTGAATATTGATCACTTTGTCGTTCTTGAAGATGATGTGCTGGGAGAGAGCAGGCTGATTATCAATAAGGATTACAATTATACACATCTGTCATGGGGAATATATGAGAAAGAGGCAGTATGTGTGGGAACAGGATATAAGGGGAGTGTATGTACCAGAATCGGCGGGCTTCCTGTCTGAATGAAGAATCGGCAAAGGCATCAGTTAAAATCCTGGAAAGGGTCAGAGAAGGAACATATGGGGAAAAGAAAAGGTATATGTTTATTGAGTCTGTGCCTGCTGATGCTTTTTGCAGGAGGCTGCGGCACAATTAAAAATGGAAATGAAAGCAATGATGGAATCCGGGAACAGGAGGAACCGATAGTAATACGCTTTGCATGGTGGGGAGAACAGGCACGCAACGATAAGACCAGAGAAGCCGTTGCCCTTTTTATGGAAAAAAATCCGGATATTCTGGTTCAGACAGTCAGTCTTCCTTTTGAGACCTATTACGAAAATATGGATATTTTTGTAGAAACCGGGTATATGCCTGACGTATGGCAGGGATATGTGGGCGCCAATAATAATCTGCTGCATGCGGGTCTGATAGAACCACTGGAAGTATATGTGGACAGAGGGCTGATTTCTATTGAAGATATTTCAAAGAGTCTCCTGGAAACAGGAATGATAGATGGAAAGCTATACGGAATCTCTTTGGGATGTAATGTAAAATGCATGATGGTTATCCCGGAGTGTTTCAGGAAGGCCAATCTGGAAATACCGGAAGAGGGATATAAATCTTGGGAGGCATTGGAGGCAGATTTAATAAAAATAAAAGAGAACGGAATTGCTCCGGTTGCGGGACATGTTTTTGATCGTGATTTTACCTTTGAGTATTTCTGTCTGCAGAGGGGGGAAACAAAATTTACGGGATCCGGGAAAGCTGAAATCGGTTTTTCAAAGAATACATATGTGGATTATTATTGTATGTGGTTACGTTGGGAAGAAGAAGGCCTGATTCCTCCTTATATTGCTACCTATATGTTGCGGAAACAGCCGGATGAGGAAGAAACGCAGCCGGAATATGTGGTAAGTTTTCTCTATTCCAATCAGTTTGAGCAAAGGTCTGAAAAAAGCAAATATAGATTGGAGCTTTTGCCGCTGCCCGGCATGGAGGATGTCGGTGGTATGGAGATAAGGCCGGGGATGCATATATGTATGTCTTCTATCTCTGAACATAAGGAAGCAGCAGCCAGGTTGATTGATTTCCTGATTAACGATATGGAAGCAAATCAAATTTTGAATGCGGAGAGGGGGATGCCTGCATCTGTTAAGGTGCGGAATGCGCTCCTTCCCGGGTTTAATGAAACCCAGCTGGAAATGGCAAGGTTGATAGAATTTGCAGAACAACACAGTATATCTACAGGACAGATTACGGGAGATGATAACAGGGCATTGGATGCCGGAGTTCAGGGCGGACTGATGGAAGAGTTAGAGCAGCAAATTATGCTCAGGCAGATTGAACCACAGGATGCTTATATTATTTTGTCTGAGAGATTTGGTGGGAAAGGTTGAAATAATGAAGAGGATATACGGTATTTTTTTCCTGATATTTCTGCTTCTGCTGACAGGATGCGAAAACAATGAGAAGGCACAGTATTATATACAAAAAGAAGACGCGGTTGCAGACGGAACAGTAACATTGGAAGTCTTTGCCTGGGAAGATGAAGAGGAGAATCTTAGAATCCTTTCGGAAGCATTTATGAAAGAAAATGCTGATATTTCAATCAATATGAACATCCTTCCTGTCTCAGAGTATTCACAGCAGATGATGGGAATTAAGAAAGGGATGCAGACCGGGGATGTGGTCCTTTTTTCCAATATTTCGGAGCCGGTTGTCTGGATTGAGAAGGATGTGCTGCAAGATCTGGCCCCATGGCTTGAAAATACAGAGGAATGCTATGAAACCTGGTATCAGGGGGAGGATGAAAAATACATCTCATATATGCGTCCCTATCGAAAAAGTAAATGGGCGGTTTATTATAATAAAGATTTATTTGATCAAAGAGGAATTCCCTATCCTCAAAGCGGTTGGACCTGGTCAGATTACGCACAGACGGCTGAGAGACTTACCGGGCAGGTAGGATTGAACAGGATTTATGGCTCCCTGAGTTATGCACCGGATAATAAATGGTGGAGAGTGCCGGCCCGTACGGCGGGGGCGAATAACCCGCTGAATGAAAAAGAACTGCAGTTGTTTATGGAAGCGGCCAAGTGGTGTTATGAACTGACCTATGATTTAAAAGCTCAGGTACCCTATAAGGATAGGACAGGAAATTCGGGAATAAGCGGGGAAGAAATCTTTCTGGAAGGGAATACGGGGATGTTTTTTTCCGGTGACTGGTCTGCTGCCATTTTGAATGAACTTATTTTAGAGAAAAAACTGGATATTTCTTATGATATTGCCCCTATGCCCCGTTGGGAGGAGGAACCTTTTTACAGCATATCCGATGCGGCAGTGGTGGCTATGACGGCATCCACTGCGCATAAAGACGAGGCTTATGCATTCATACAGTTTATTGCAGGGGCTGAGGGAGCTGCTCTTCTGGCGCAGCGGGGTTATATTCCGGCGTGGAATTCAGAGGAAATACGTAAATTATATTTAGATTCCATGACACAGCCGGAACATTTGGAGTATTTCTTTGTGGAAGGTGAGGTTAGTAGTGTACCGGCTAATATGGGGTACGCGGAGGCGATAGATATTATGGAGGATGAGATTGCTTTCTATCTGCTTCAGGAACAGGATCTGCAGAAATGTATGGACAATATCAGGGCGGCATTAAAATTCCCGGATACCCAGGAGTGCAATACACAGGAGTGCAATACACAGGAGTGTATGGATGAATAAGAATAAGACAATTACCTATCGGTTTATGCGGTACCTGATATGTATAATCATACTGTCCAATTGTCTGACCTTTTTCTGTCAGTATTTTATTATACAGAACAACATGAAGAACCAGTCCATGGAGAGGGGAAAGAACCTGATGGAATCCAATCTGTCGATGATTGAACAATACTTCCGGGATGTGGATAATATCGCCTATTCTCTGATTTACAACAGAGATATTGTTCGATTTTTGAAGAACGATGTTGACAGAGCGGATGATTTGAAGTGGCTGGACGGGGTGGAAAGTCTGTATTTTAATTCACGTTCAGATTTACGCCTCAGTTTTTATAAAGATGGAAAATATAATAATATATATTCGCTGCTGATTAAAAGAGATGTGTCGGATTACCGATATGAAAAATGGTATCAGGAGATGCTCTGGACCGGAAAGGAAAGGATTCTGATTTCAGGGACAGCAACCAAGGATGAGCCTGACTTTATACACTCAATTATATACCGGATTGATGATTTATATGGAAATGATGTGGTGGGATACTTAAAAATCGATATGGATTTGAAGTACCTTAAGGAGATCTTTGTTCATGATTACAGCAGGATTGCCGGGACGTCAATTACTGATGAAGAAGGGAAAATGCTGTTTTGGGATAAGCTGATTATTGAACTGGATGACAGTGTTTACAATAGCCGGGAACATGGGGTGCTGGAAACGGAAGAGTATCTTATTTCCTATGGTACTTCAGAAAATACGGGATGGCATATTTGTATGGCCATGTCAAAAGCAGAGCTGTTTCGTAACCACTATAAACTGATTCCGGTACTGTTTGGACTGCTTCTGGCGATTTTAGCCGCTACTGCACGGATTTCCAACCGCTTTTTAAATATTATTACTGTTAATTTTAAAAGATTATCCGAGGGAATGAAGCTGGTAAAGCAGGGGAAACTGCATGTAACAATAGAGCCTGAAATATCGGATGAAATCAGCCTTCTGATTCAGGAATTTAATGAAATGATGCAGAAGGTCAACAGCCTGATGGAGACTGTGGAGGCAAAGCAGATACTTTTAAAGGAGACTGAAATCAAAGCGCTGCAACAACAGATTAACCCCCATTTTATGCATAATATTATGGAAACTATCATAGGACTGGCCAGTGAGGGAATGGATGAGGAAGTCATTCAGATGAGTGAGTGTATGAGCGATATGCTGCGTTACAATACCAGAATGAATGATGTAACCACACTTCGGGAAGAGCTGGAGCAGATTCGCAATTATGTTCAGGTATTGAAGATACGTTTTCAGGATCGGTTTGAAGTTTATTATGATTATGATGAGGAATGTCTGGATTGCATTATAGTGAAATTTATGCTGCAGCCATTGGTGGAAAATTCACTGACTCATGGGCTGTCCGAAACCTGGAAGGATGGAATGCTCCGGATTAGGATTGTAAGGGAAGAAGATTTGATTTCAGTCATGATTTTTGATAATGGTGTTGGATTTTCTGAAGAACGTTTGGAGGAAATGCGCAGACAGCTGGAAATAACAACGGAACGACCGCTGGATTATATCAATCAGTATAAATCCCTTGGAATTATGAATGTTCATTTACGTCTGCGTTTGTATTATGGCGAAAAATACAGTATTGAAATATTCAGTAAACCGGGACGCGGAACCTGTATTTCTATTAAAATACCATATATAAAAGAAAACAACGAGGACAGAGCAGATGTATAAAGTAATGCTGATTGACGATGAGAAGTTTATTCGGAAAAGCCTGCGCAACCGGATCAATTGGGAGCGGCTGGGACTTCATGTGGAAGCGGAAGCGGAAAATGGCGTGGAAGCACTTCAGATGCTTGGTCAGATAAAGCCGGAGATTGTATTTGTGGATATCAGGATGCCTTTGATGGATGGGTTAAGCTTTATACGGGAGGCCAGAAAACAATATTCTAACATCCATTATATTATCACAAGCGCTTATGACGATTTTGAATATGCCAGACAGGCGATCAGTCTGGGAGTGGATGATTATATTATGAAGCCGGTTAAGGTGCCGGAGGTAGAAAGCCTTTTAGAAAAGACTGTCCATAAAATTACGGAGGAAGAAATCAGTAAGCAGCTGAAAGAAAAAATGCTTGCTGAGGGAATGACTGCTGCAACACAGGGGAAAAAGGTGGCTGCCATTGCTTTTTATGTAGAAGAAGCTGACGGAATTGAACTGATTATTCATTCCGGGCTTCAGGAAATACTGAATCAGGAGAAACAGGTAAATATATATCGGCTTCGGGAGTATTCCTGCACGGATTGTTATGTGTATTTGCTGAGCGGCGAGGAACTGGAGGAGCATTGGCTCTTTGAAGCAGCAGCACAGATATGGGCCATGCTGAGGGAAAAAGAAGGAACGGCCGCGTGGTCGGAGATTTTGCCGAAGTCGGAGATAAAGGCGGCGGCAAGAAGATGCATACGGCTTTTAAAAAGCAAAATTTTTTATCCCGAAAGAAAAATTCTTACTAAAATCAGTTTTGGAAAAGAAAACGAAAAGGCTGAAGAAGAGCAGCTGAATCAAATACGCCATGTTCTGGGAGGAATTTACAGACAGCTGCCGAATGGAAATTATACGGCGATTCGGGGAGAATTAATGCTGCTTCCTGATTTGATTGTGAGCAGAAATAACAGAATTGTTATGATTGAAAGCTACATAATGGAATTAGTAATGGTATTGGAACGTTTCGCCCAGCAGGAGATGGATGAGCTGGAAACGGATATTATATTTCGCCATGTGAGGGAGAAAGATTATTTACTCCGGTACCGGACAGAAGAGGAACTTAGAGCTTCATTAAAAGAGATGATTCGCTGTGTATGTGAAATCAGGGATAAAGGGGAACGTAAAGAACTGATTACAGACATCAAGGAATATATTCGAAATAATTATTCGGAAAACCTGAGCGCTGCGGATATTTCAGGTGTATTTTTCCTGAATACAAGCTATCTTTCAACCCTGTTTAAAGAAAAAACGGGAATGACCATGACGACTTATATTGAGGCGGTTCGTATGGAAAAAGCAAAACAGCTTCTTCTTAACAGGGAACTTTCAATAACAGAGGTTGCTGCATATACGGGTTATTCTGATCCGAATTATTTCTCAAAGGTTTTCAGAAAATATACAAGTATGTCTCCAAGAAGATATCGGGAGGAAGCAGAAGAAGACAGCGAATAACCATAATAAATTACCCCTGTCTCCTGAAAAAATTTCTGTTTTTTGTAAACCGGCTTTGCTATTCTGATCATGTCAAAAATATTGAAGCGGAGGGTAGCTATGGAACAGAAAAGAGTAAGAATGGGGATTATTGGAATCGGTAATATGGGAAGCGGCCATGTAAAAAGTTTTATTGAAGGAGAAGTCTCGGATGACGTGGTACTGACAGCGGTCGCGGACCTGAGAAAAAGCAGGAGGGAGTGGGCGAAAGAATATTTCAGGAAAAACTGTACGGACATTGTAGTATTTGATGATGATGTGAGCCTTATTGAATCGGGCCTGTGCGATGCGGTTATGGTGGAGATTCCTCATTATGATCACCCTGCCGTAAGTATACGGGCTTTGGAACACGGATTACATGTATTATGCGAGAAGCCTGCAGGCGTGTATGCAAAACAGGTCCGGCAGATGAATGAAGCCGCAAAGAAATCAGGCTGCGTATTTGCCCTTATGTTCAATATGCGTACCGGTGCGGTTTACAAAAAAATGAGGGAACTTGTCTGCAGTGGGGAATTGGGAGAAATAAAACGAGTAAACTGGATACTGACAGACTGGTACCGTTCGCAGATTTATTATGATTCCGGTGACTGGAGGGGAACCTGGGACGGAGAAGGCGGCGGGGTACTGGTTAACCAATGCCCTCATAATCTGGATTTGCTGCAGTGGATCTGCGGAATGCCGGTCAGGCTTCGCTCTTTTTGTCATGAAGGAAAGTGGCATAATATTGAGGTGGAGGATGATGTGACCGTATATATGGAGTTCCCCAATGGTGCCACAGGTGTATTTGTCACCAGTACGGGAGATTTGCCGGGAACAGATCGATTTGAAATTCTTTTGACAAAAGGGAAGCTGGTATGCGAAAAAGGGAAGCTGGAATGTTATCGTCTGAAAGAAGATGAACGGGTAACTATGTTTACAACACAGGATGGATTTTATCGGGATTCCGGAGAGTATGAAAGGATAGAAACAGAGCCGGGGAAAAACGCGCGTGTGGAGGTTATCGATGCTTTTGCAGGAAATATTTTAAGGGGCACTCCCCTGGTTGCTGATGGACAGGAAGGGATTAATGAAGTGAATCTGGCAAATGCAATCCATCTATCTTCCTGGCTGAAGCAGGAGGTAAGCATTCCTGTGGATGAAGATATATTTTTGCAGGAACTTTCGAAGCACCGTGCCGTATCCAAACGGAAAACAGAGGTAAAGGAAATAACTTTTTTCCAGTAAACGATGAGAGAAAGGGCTGGATATGGAAATAGAAAAGGAAGTACGTCTGGGGATTGTTGGCATTGGCAATATGGGCAGTGCCCATGCAAAAACAGTTTATGACGGCAAAGCGGAAGGACTTCGGTTGTGTGCGATTTGTGATGTGGATGAAAAGAAGCTTTCCTGGGCAGCAGCAGAACTACCTGGAGTGAAAACCTATCTGAATTATAAAGAGATGCTCAGCAGCGGCGGACTGGATGCAGTGCTTATCGCAACACCTCATAAGCTGCATCCGGTAATTGCGATAGAAGCATTGGAAGCAGGCCTTCATGTATTATCAGAAAAGCCTGCGGGGGTAGATATAAAAAGTGTCGGCAAATTAAATGAAACTGCGAATAAGTCGGACCGGGTTTTTGAGATTATGTTTAATCAGCGGACCAATCCGCTTTTTGCGCATCTGAAGAATATGGTAGAGACCGGTCAGCTTGGCGAGATGAAACGAATGGTTTGGATAATTACCAACTGGTATCGAACACAGAGCTATTATGACTCCGGTACCTGGCGGGCAACCTGGAGTGGAGAAGGCGGCGGAGTTTTGCTGAACCAATGTCCGCATAATCTGGATATCTGGCAGTGGATTATGGGAATGCCTGTAAGTGTTCAGGCTTCTTGTCAATATGGCAGATATCATGATATTGATGTGGAAGACGAAGCTGTGATTTATGCAAAGTATGAGAACGGAGCGTCTGCGGTATTTATTACATCCACAGGGGAGTATCCTGGTACGAACCGGCTTGAACTAAGCGGTACAAAAGGGAAAGCGGTGATAGAAAACGGTATATTGAAATGGTATTCCATGGAAAAGGACGAAAGGGAGCTTTGTTATGTACTGGAAGAAAACACTTGTTATGAACCGATAAAATATCAGGAAATTGTTCCGGAGTCAGAAGGGCCAGGGCATTTGGGCATCCTCCGGAATTTTACCAGGGCTATACTGTATGGCGAGCAGCTTTTGGCGCCGGGGATTGAAGGAATTAATGCTTTGACCCTGTCCAATGCAGCATATCTGTCTGACTGGCTTGGAAAGGAGATAATACTGCCTTTAGATGAAGAAGAATTTTTAAAACAGATGAAACTTCGTCAGGCGTGGGAAATAAACGGGAAAGGGAAGAAAACGAAAGAGATGAAGCATGAAAAACAGAAACTGGGGGTGTATTCTGACCGTTGGAATGTTAGGTGGTGACAGGGGTGCTGTTTAGTAATGCGGATTTGAAAAGGCTGATCATTCCGCTGATATTTGAACATATTCTGGCCATTACGGTAGGAATGGCAGATACAATGATGATAGCCAGGGCGGGCGAAGCGGCAATGTCAGGAGTATCCCTGGTAAATATGCTGAATGATCTGATGAACCAGGTGCTGGCGGCACTGTCAACCGGAGGTGTCATCGTAACTTCTCACATGCTTGGGGCAGGAAAAGCGGAGGAAGCACGCAGCTCTGCAAAACAACTGATTGCCATGGCATGCGGGGTTTCTTTGTTCCTAATGATATTTATGTTTTTTCTGCGCCGCCCTGCCCTGTCTCTTTTTTTTGGAAATATTGAAGCGGACGTGATGGAAAATGCAATACTTTATCTTATAATAACCGCATTCAGTTTTCCCTGCATGGGATTGTATAATGCCTGCGCCGCTTTATTTCGGGCAATGGGAAATACCGGGGTGACTTTTCGGGTTTCCTTGCTGGTCAATTTAATTAATGTAACAGGAAATGCTGTTTGTATTCTTGGATTGCATATGGGAGTGGCAGGTGTTGCGCTTCCCACACTGCTCGCAAGGGGAACAGGAGGTTTCCTTTTATATCTGTCATTGAAGAATAAAGAAAATGTAATTTATTTGTCAAAAGAAAAATTTCATTTTAATCTGGAGGTGATTAAGGATATTCTGCGGATAGGAATCCCAAGCGGTTTGGAAAATGGATTTTTTCAGCTGGGAAAATTGATGACGGTCAGCTTTGTATCAACCTTTGGAACAGTCCAGATTGCTGCAAATGGCATTGCAAATAATCTGGATAGCCTGGGCTGTCTGATCGGTTCTCCCATGATATTGGCAATGCTTACTGTGGCGGGACGCTGTGCAGGAGCGGGGGATTTAAAGCAGGTAAACCATTATGTAAAAAAATTACTGAGAATTACATATCTGGCTTCAGGAATTCTTAATGCAGTTATTTTATTGTCATTAAACTGGCTGCTTGCACTATATAGTGTAAGCGCGGAAACGGCGAAGCTGAGCTATTCTCTTGTAATGATACATAATGGAATTGCCATTATACTGTGGCCGGCAGCTTTTGTTCTGCCGGCGGCACTGCGCGCATGTAAGGATGTACGGTTTGTAATGGTAACTATCTCGTTTTCCATGTGGGCATTCCGTGTTGGCCTTGGTTATATTCTGGGAGTTATTTTAGGGCTGGGAGCAATCGGTATCTGGCTTGCCATGCTGGCAGACTGGGTATTCCGTGCAGCATGTTTTATCGGACGGTATGTCCGGGGGAAGTGGAAATTGAAAGTAAAGTCTGAGCATGAACGATTGGATATCACCTGAAAATGGGGGAGAAAATCTTATGCTCACCAGCAGGGGCATATTTTGCTCCGTAAAACAGCAGGAGGATAAAAGGGATGAATAAGGGTATGTATATTACAATTATGACGGATGAATTTGGGGAAGATGTTTATAAAGTATTGCCGTTAGTTGCAGAATGGGGAATGAAATATGTGGATTTCAGAGGTTTGATAAACGGCAGGCCCATAGAGAAGCAAACAAAAGAAGAGTTGCGCGAATTAAAAAGGACGCTGGATTTTTACGGATTGAAAACAGGGGTAATTGATTCTTCGTTGTGCAAAGTGAATTTGCCGGGCAAGGAACGTCTTTCGGAGGAAATGGAGAAACTTGAAGGAGTCATCCGCGCATCAGAGGTTTTGGAATGTAACTGGGTGAGAAGCTTTAACTGCTGGCAGTCGGGATATGGCGGCCCCCGGTCAGGAGAACTTGCAACGCGCCCTGACATGCTGATGCAGGTAGTGGAGATGTTTGAACCTTTCCGCAAAAGGGCTAAAGAAGCAGGGCTGGTACTGGGATTCGAAAACTGCGGACAGACCGCAAAAGAAGTCATTGCTTTTTTAAAGGCAATTCATGAACCTGGATGGGGACTTTGCTGGGATGTATGGAATGACTCTCCTCTTATAGATTTTGAAAACGGGGATTGTACGGATTATTTTGCAGAAGCCCTGAATTATGCGAATATGCTTCATGTAAAAGCCAACTGTGTCAGCACGCTGCCTGAACTGGATTATATGAAAGCTCCATGGGAAAGAATCCTGGCAGGAGCAGCCGCCCTGAACCGTGAAATCCCCGTGGTAATTGAGGCCCATAATCCTTCAGAAGGTCCGCTTGGCGGGAAAAACAGAGAAGTGTGCCGCCGTATCTATGACTATCTGATTGATGTCTGGCCGAAAAAAAACTGACAAATGTGCACACTGTGGACATAATGGAGGCTGGAGAGGCACCTGGAAATGTGATGGAGGAGGAGCGCTGAGCAATCATTGGATTTGGGTCAGTACAGATATTTATAAAAGAAAAACCGGTTCCGTTTGGAATCGGTTTTTTTATGGGCAGAAACGCAAGACAACAGGCACAGATGTATTGGGTGAAAATTTTACTTGTATGTTCTTGAAAAATTTCTATCGGAAAAGCAGGAGATAAATTAATATTTTAGTAAGAAAAATGTTAAGGGGAGGAGACGTAATTGGGTAAGAATTTTACTAAAACGAATGCCGGTACACTGAGCAATACTGTCAGAAAAAAACGGAACGGCATAAAGCTATTTTTGTATGCACTGCCAATGATTGTGATTGTCTTTATTTTTAACTATCTGCCTCTTTGGGGCTGGTCTTTTGCTTTTTTCCAATATAAGGCCGGAAAGAGTGTGTGGGATTGTGTTTTTGTAGGCTGGGATAATTTTACCGCGCTATTTGGAAATGTGGTTATGCGCCGTAATCTGGTGCGTGTACTGACAAATACATTTGGCATTCATTTGCTGGGATATCTGTTTACTCCGCTTCCGTTGTTGTTTGCTGTATTTCTCAGTGAGATGCGCAGTAAGAAGTTTCAGAAATTTGTTCAATCAGCCACCACGCTGCCGAACTTCGTCGGTTGGGTCGTTATTTATTCCCTGGTAAACAGTTTTTTGTCTTCCGGAGGGTTGGTAAACACCGTTCTGATGGATACAGGGCTGATTACGGAGCCTAACAATTTTATGATTTCCGGAGATCATATCTGGATTAAAATGGTGCTGCTTCAGCAGTGGAAAAGTCTGGGATGGAGCGCAATTGTATACTTTGCCGCGATTGCAGGAATTGACCAGGAAATGTACGAGGCGGCGATGGTGGATGGGGCCAGCCGAATGCAGCGTATTCGTTACATATCTGTTCCCATGCTGATTCCGACCTATTTTGTACTGCTGATTATGGGAATTGGAAATTTCCTGAATACAGGAGTCGATCAGTATCTGGCATTCAGTAATGCACTGAATAAAGAAAACATTGAGGTACTGGATTTGTATGTATATAACCTTGGTATCAAAGGAGGGCAGATTTCCTTCTCCGTGGCAGTGGGAATTATGAAATCTGTAGTTGCGCTGACACTGTTTGGCATGGCTAATTTTGCATCTAAAAAGATCAGAGGGACAAGTGTATTTTAGGGCGAGGAGACAGAGTAATGGCAAAAGAAACACAGTTAAAAAAGAAAATAGCAAAGGCAGATATCCCTTACAATGTGGTATGCGGAATTATTTTTGCAGTATTCGTGCTGATTTGTATATTCCCGTTTTATTATCTGTTTATTTGTACAATCAGTAATCCGAAGCTGGTGGAAGTAGGCCGGATTATCCTGTATCCGGAGGGGCTGACGCTGAAAAATTATCAGGAAGTAATGAAAGTCCAGAATTTGGGGAATGCAACTCTTGTTACTATAGCCCGTACGGTTTTGGGAACAGGGCTGAGTATGCTGACAACTTCATATCTTGCCTATTTTTTTACAAAACAGGAAATGTGGGGAAGAAAGTTCTGGTATCGGGCTGTAGTGGCTACTATGTATTTTTCTGCGGGAATGATACCTGTTTACCTGAATAATAAAATGTTGGGGCTGCTCAATACATTTTGGATATATATCCTTCCCGGTATGGTCGGTGTCTATAACATGATTTTGGTAAAAACATCCATGGAGTCCATGCCCGCAGAACTGGAAGAATCGGCGGTACTGGACGGAGCCGGCTACATGACCCGTTTTATCAGAATTGTTCTGCCGCTTCAGAAACCGATTTTGGCTACTGTCGGATTATTCAGCGCGGTAGGCCATTGGAATGACTTTTTTACCACACAGCTATATGTAACCAAGCCCAAACTGTATACGTTGCAGTTCCTTCTTTTTGAATTCCAGAACCAGATCAGGAATGCAGCGCAGCAGATAAACAGTGAAGCCGAGGCCCTGGGGACGGCCTCTACGATTCAACCAACAAGTATACGGCTGACATTGACAGCAATTGTTATCATACCGATTATGCTGGTCTATCCCTTTATTCAGAAATATTATGTTAAGGGAGTTATGATTGGTGCAGTGAAGGGCTGATTATTACACAATGTCAGAGAGTATAAAAAAGTACCGGGAGGAAAATAGTCTGCTCACAGGGGGGATTACATTTTGCTCCACAAAACAAGTAGGAGGACAGGGAATGAAAAACAAGGTATTGAAAAAATTATTAGCGCTTTCTCTTGCAGCCGGGATGGCGGTTGCCGCAATTGGGTGCGGAAGCAGCGAAACAACGGCAGAAGGCAGTGCACCAGCAGAGGCGGTGTCAGAAGAAGCGTCCGCGGAAGGAGTGACGGAAAAGACAGCTTCCGGGAAACTGGATCTGGTAACGATTTACCCTTCTGACGGTTCCACAGCAAGCGGTGTGGTTACCGGTTACAAGGCTGATATTCTGGCAAGGCGCGGACTGCAGGCGGAGGTATGGGCATGGTCTGAAGAAAAGACAAATGCAATACTGGCCAGTGGGGAGCTGCCGGATATCATGTTTGTAAACAGTGAAAAATTGAATACTTTGATTGAAGCAGGATTGGTTCTGGCTCTGGATGATTATCTTACAGAGGAAAAGCTTCCTCATGTACTGGGCGATTCTCCCCTGATGACTGCAATTAACTATTCAAGAGAATATCGGAGTGCAGGAACGGGAACGTTGTATGGAATTCCCACGCAGGTTGGTGTATATGAACTGCCTAAAGACAATGGACTTTGGGTAGACACCGGAAGAGATGCGGTAAAAGTAAACTGGGATGTATATTATGCAGCAGGATGTCCGGAAATCAATTCAATCGATGATTTAATTCCTGTAATGAAGAAGATGATGGAAACAAAGCCGGAGGCTGATGATGGGACCAAAACATGGGGAACCATACTGAATGCAGGAAGCGATGCCACCTATTGGGGTAATATTCAGCTTTGGAATAAGTGGTTCGGTTATGAAAGCGACAATCTTCCTTATCTGATTGAGAGTGATATGATAAATGGCGTTTACAGCAGTATTCTGGAGACCGGAAAAGACAGCATGTATTATAAAGGACTGAAATGGTATAATGAATGCTACCGTGAAGGGGTAATGGATCCTGACAGTATCAATAACGACAGAGAAACTCAGAAGGCGAAGGTTGAAAAGAGCCTTGCATGCATGATCCCCAGCGGAACCGCAGCAGGATGGGTCGGATATCTGCCTGTATACATAAAAGGCCAGCAGCTTTATCCTGAGAAGTGGCTTCAGTCTTATGGCATTGATAACTATCTTGTTGTAAGTGCAAAGTGTAAAAATTTAGATGCAGCACTTCGGACAGTGGATATGCTGGCGGATCCGGATGCCTATTTTGAGATTTACTGCGGACCGGAGGGCATCTTTTGGGAATATGATGAAGAAGGTCTGGTAATGCCTACCGAATATGGCCTTGACTGTGCAATTAATGGGACAGAGGCAGAAATTAATGGTGAAAAAATAGTTCTCTGGCTGGATAAGGATCGCATTACCTCAGACAAATATGCTGCCTCATATTTTGGACCTGACGGCGCAAGAGAGTATAAGGGTGTATCGGAGTGGTATGAAGTAAAGGCTATCAATAATGATAATGAAGATTATGTACAGTGGAGAGAGACCTTCGGTTATGACAGATTTTATGATCAGGTGGTTGACAACAATGCTTTTTATGCGGAAAGTCCTTTGGACAATGTAGTAAACTTCTGCCCTCAGCCGGAGGATACGATGCAGCTGACTATCGATGCTATTAAGGAATGTGTCGTAGAGGCAAGCTGGAAAATGGTATATTCTGATTCTGAAGATGCTTTTGACAAGATATGGGATCAGATGATTCAGGACTGCATCGAGTTGGATGGAGAAGCTATTGTACAGTGGAGAATGGATGAGCTTAATAAGGCAATGGAGATTAAGGATGCACTGAGTGCTGATTAATTATATGGACTGAGCCTGTTGGTTGTTTATTTTATGGAAGCCGGTGCATTGAGGGGGATGCACCGGCTTTCATTATTTAAAAATGAGAAAGGAAGCAAGAATATGAGGTGTGATAGAAGTATTGATTTTTCAAAATCTGTTTTGTACGATGCAAAAGTTTTTCAGTCTTCAAAGCAGTTAATAGATGTACAATTGGGAAAAAACGGAGGAGGGGTCAGCTTAGAGGGTGTGCCAACAGCAGGGAAAAGGTATATTGTCGGATATATTACCATACTGGAGACGCATTCTCTTCCGATGACACTTCGCTTTTTCTGCTATGGAGAAAAAGAGGAACGGGCTCACATACGGTTTACATTGCTGCCCAATCTAAAAACCAAGGTATATTTTGATTTGGCCTGGCTTAATCTGAACCGTGGAGGCTTGGGGAAAACTCCTGGATCGCTGAAAAAAGTCATGTACGGTACCAGAACAGATATTTCGGAAGTAGAAAGGATAGAACTGGGGGTAAAGCCGGTATTTCATAATGTACATGTAATATTTGAAGATTTTGAGTTAACGGATGAAGAACCGAAGGATTTTCCGCTTCCGGACAAAAAAATGGTAGATAAATTCGGACAGTATAAAGAAAAAGAATGGCCGGGAAAAATACACAGTCAGGAACAGCTGGCGGATACCATGCATAAAAATGAAGGTCCTGCCGTCTGGGGGAATTCCAGCTGGAATAAATGGGGCGGGGACAGCAAACGGAAATTAAAGGAAGGCAGCGGATTTTTCTCTACATGCAAAACGAAAGATGGAAGGTGGCATTTGACAGATCCGGATGGCTATGATTTTTTTTCGATGGGGATATGCTGTACAAGACCACAGAATATGGGAGATATTACAGGAGTTAAATCATTGTTGGAGTGGCTTCCGAATGAAAAGGAGGAAACATATCGTTTTTACTGTAGCAGGGAACATCCCTGGTTTGGAACTAAAATGGAGCAGTTTGATTTTCTGTCTGCAAATTTGTACCGTGTATATGGTGAAACATGGAAGGAGAAGGGAGAAGAGCTTGCCCATCATATCTTGATGTCTAACGGAGTCAATACACAGGGAAACGGTCCGGCAATGAATGTGAATAATGGAAGCAGCAAGATACCTTATACCCGGCAGCTGCCTGAGTTCCCTTCTACAAAAATAAATATTTTTCGTGATTTCCCGGATGTATTGTCTCCGGAGTATGCCGATAGCAGCGCTGAATGTGCAAAGGTGCTCAGGGAATGGAAAGAGGATTCATGGATGATCGGATATTTTCTTAGAAATGAACCACAGTTTAATTTTGTGGCAGGTATCTCCATCGCAAATGAAGTGCTTCACAACCCGGCTAATACTTATTGCAGACAGGGACTGAAAAAATTTCTGATGGAACGGTATAAAACAGTGGCTTGTCTGAATCAGGCATGGCAGGCTGATTTTGCAGGCTTTGATTGTCTGGATGAACCTTTCGACGACTGCATTAAGAAATATCCTGGTTCCAGGGAGGATCTTAGGGAATATTCCGTATATCTGGTAAGCGAATACTGCAGTATTCCCTGTGATGCCTGCCGGAAAGAGGATCCCAATCATTTAATTCTCGGTTTGCGATGGTCAAAGATGAACAATCCGGATATGCTGTCCGGTTGGCAGTTTATGGATGTTTTTTCCTTTAACTGCTACTTGCTGGAGCCTTTGACGGATATGAATTTTGTAACAAATGCGGGAGTTGACCGTCCGCTGCTGATTGGAGAATATCATGCAGGAGCATTGGACAGAGGGTTGACTTGCACAGGTATCAAGGGGGTTGCTTCACAGGAAGACAGAAGGCTTTTATGGCGTGAATTTGTGGAGAGCTGCGCTGCGCATCCTTTTGGGGTTGGTGCGCATTGGTTTGAATTTACAGATGAATTTATTCTTGGACGTTTTGATGGAGAAAATTATCAAATTGGTATTGTAGATATCTGTATGCAGCCCTATCAAGAAATAACGCAGGGGATACATGAAACTGCACAGGTGATTTATCAGGTAAAGAACGGAGAATGCAGGCCTTTTGACAAAATGCCAAAAGCGATACCGATGATAGGATAAGGAACTGCGATATTACGCATTGACATTTGTGTCTTCATAATCTTATTATGAAATAACGTAACTATACAGTACCCTCACAATTACGTTATTGTAATGAAGTGAAAAGATTGCCGACTGTTCATTTTTTGACATAATGCTTTTCATTTAACAATAAAAGGCAGCAGGAATCTGGAAATCTTCAACAACCAAGGAGGACCAAATGTCAGATATCAGTATTATCGGCGCCGCCGAAGGCAATCTGAAAAATATTTCGCTGGACATCCCCAGAAATAAGCTTGTGGTATTTACGGGCCTTTCCGGTTCCGGTAAATCCACGCTTCTCATCGATGTTCTCTACAATGAATGCCAGAGGCAGTATCTGGAAGCCATGGCCTTTCAGGGCATTCATAAGCCGAAGGTGGAACGCGTGCGTGGCGCATCCCCGGCAATAGTGATTACCCAGACGGATGCGAACAGGAATCCCCGTTCCACGGTAGGCACCATGTCGGATATTTACACGGATTTGCGTATGGTTTATGAAAAGCTGGGCAGCAGGAGATGTCCTTACTGCGGCGAGCTGATTTCGGCAGCCGGCTGCAGGGAGGAGACGGAGAAAAAAGGAAATGACTTTTATGTGTACATGTATTGCTGTAAATGCGGCAGGCGTATGGATAAGATAACACGCACATATTTTTCCTTCAATACCACGGAAGGCGCCTGCCCAACCTGTGAAGGGCTGGGCAGGATTCATGCCATAAAAAAAGAACGGACAGTGGATGAGAAGCTGTCTTTGGAGGACGGCGCGGTAAAATACTGGGAAAAGCAGTACGGGAAATACCAGCTTTCTGTGCTTCACCAGGCATTTTCCCATTATGGGGTTCCTGTGGAGCCGGGGACTTTGGTGGAACAGTTTGATGATAAAAGAAAGGCAATTCTTTATTATGGAGTGGAAAGTGATGAAGTAAAACAGGCCTTCCCCCATATTACGCCGCCTAAGAATACGGCGGCAGGCAGGTTTGAGGGCGTATATCCCATATTATGGCGGCGGCTGGCGGATAAGGACGGGGACGTAAAAAAGCTGGAGGATTACTTTGAGGTGAAGGAGTGTCCCGACTGCAGAGGGGAGCGGCTTTGTGAGCTGAGCAGGAGTGTAACTGTGCAGGGGCTCCGTCTGCCGCAGCTGTCACTTTTTTCCCTGGACAGGCTGTATGCCTGGGTGCGGGAGCTGCATGCGTCCCTGGATGAAAAACAGATGGAATTTGTGAGGGATTATCTGACCGATATGGAAACCAAAATCAGCCGTTTCCTTAAGGTGGGGCTGGGATATCTTTCCCTGGACAGGCAGACGGTTACTCTGTCGGGCGGGGAACTGCAGAGGCTGAGGCTTGCGGCTGCACTGGATTCGGAGATCACAGGGCTGATTTATATCCTGGATGAACCTACGGCCGGACTGCATCCCAAGGACACGGCCGGCCTTGTGGCAATCCTTAAAAGGCTCCGGGATTTGGATAACACGGTGCTTGTGATAGAGCATGATGTGGATGTAATCGCCTCTGCCGATTACCTTGTGGATATCGGCCCCGGTTCCGGAAAATTCGGCGGGGAAATTGTGGCGGAAGGGACGCTGGAGGAGATAAAGCAACAAAAAGAAAGTATGACGGGAAGATATCTGTGCCGTCAGCCCGCCTGGAATACACGGTACAGAAAACCGGCCGGGGCGGTCAGAATAGAAAATGCGGACAAGTTTAATTTAAAGCAGCTTTGTGTGGATATCCCTACAGGCTGCCTGGTCAGCGTAACTGGGCCTTCCGGTTCCGGTAAATCCACGCTGGTCTTTGAGGTACTTGCCAAAGGAAGGGCGGATACACAGAAAAACCGGGTGCTGGGCAAGGAACAGTTTAACCGGGTGGTTGAGATCGGGCAGGCGTCAATTTCCAGAATGAAGCGATCGAATGTGGCCACCTATACTGAGGTTTACACAGAGATACGGGCGGTTTTTGCCGGTACGCAGGCCGCAGTAAACGCCGGTTTTTCTGCAAAGCATTTTTCCTTTAATACAGCCGGGGGCAGATGCGGGAATTGTGAGGGACTGGGGTATGTGGACAACAATATGCTGTTTTTTGCCAATACGCAGGTGGTCTGTCCGGTCTGCGGAGGGAACCGGTTCAAAGAAGAGATCCTTGCGGTAAAATATAAGGGCCTTTCGGTGAAGGAGGTTCTGGATTTGTCGGTGGATGAAGCTGCGGAGTTTTTTGCTGAACAGGCCAGAATCAGGAAAACGCTCAACCTCCTTCAGGCTGTAGGCCTTGGATATCTGCAGCTGGGGCAGTCGCTTACCAAATTATCAGGTGGCGAGGGACAGCGGCTGAAGCTGGCCAGAGAGCTTGTGGGAACGCCTCAGGGAAGGAGAAGCCTGTATCTTATGGATGAGCCCACTACGGGGCTGCATCCCCAGGATATCGATCATTTTCTGGTGCTTCTGAACCGGCTGGCAGATGCGGGAAATACGGTAGTTGTGGTGGAACATAACCAGCAGCTCATCCGCAGCTGTGACTGGGTGATTGACCTGGGTCCGGAGGGCGGGGAGAAGGGGGGATGTATCCTGTTTGAAGGAACGCCGGAGGAGCTGAAGCGGGCCGGTCATACCGCAACAGCAGAATATCTGTAAAAATTAACACCGCTGCCTCCGGGCAACGGTGTTTTGCTTCACTTTTTTATGGAAGCAGAGTCATAGTTCTAACTGCTGTAATACTGTGCCTGGGCATTCCACAGCTCATGGTATTTTCCCCCGGTATCTGCCGCCAGTTCCTCATGGCTCCCCAGCTGTACGATCTGCCCGTTGTCAAAAACGGCGATTTCATCGCAGAACCGGCAGGAGGACAGGCGGTGGCTGATGTAGATTGCGGTCCTGTTTCCCACGATATCATTGAATTTTGAATAAATTTCCGACTCTGCGATTGGGTCAAGGGCGGCGGTGGGTTCATCCAGCACAATGAACGGCGCATCCTTATAAAGCGCCCTGGCCAGCGCAATTTTCTGCGCTTCACCGCCGGAGATTTCCACGCCGTTTTCCTCAAAATCCTTATACAGGCATGTCTTCAGCCCGTCAGGCATGGAGGTACGGCGGTTATCAAACCCGGCCGCATCAAGGCAGGCTTCCACCCGTTTCGTATCGTAATCCATATCCGCAGCCACATTTTGTCCCAGGGAAAAGGAAAACAGCTTGAAATCCTGAAAGACCACGGAAAAGATTTTCATGTATTCCTCATAATCATATTTCCTGATGTCAATGCCGTTGAGCAGGATTTCTCCTTCCGTGGGATCGTAAAGGTGGCAGAGCAGCTTGATAAAGGTGGTTTTTCCGGAGCCGTTCATACCAACCACCGCCAGCCGCTCGCCAACGCGGAATTTCAGGTTGATATGGCGCAGGGCGCAGGTATCGGAGCCGGGATATTGGAAGGATACATCCCGGAATTCAATTTCATATTCATTGTCGCTGCCGTCACAGAAGGCGCGTTTTTCCACGGGAAGCGTGCCTTTTTTCAGCACATCTTTGATATTCAGATATTCCAGCGTGGAAAGCTGGCGGTTGGAGGAGACAGCGTATTCCTCCAGCGCGTTGAAGACGTTGGTGACCGACTGGGAAAAGCGGTAGATAATGCCTGCGTATTTTACAACGGCTCCCGCAGTCAGCGCTCCCGCCGCGGCGCGGAGCGCTACGAAAATATACGAGATGATTTGAAGCGTTCCGGCGGACAGATTGCTGAAAAAGCCGGATTTCATATTGTTGCTTACCAGCTGTTTTATCCATCGGTTCTTTATCACAAGGTCCCCGTCAAGTTTACTTTTAATCAGTGGTTTTGCATCATAGATGCGGATATCCTTTCCATAATGATAATCCTGATCATTCCATAAAAAATAGCCAAGATAGCTTTTATCCAGAGAAGGATCGTCCAGCAGGCGGTACAGCTCTTTGTTTTTAACAGAGGTAAACCAGAGGTTGAAGGCGATGATGGCGCCCAGCGAAAGAAGCAGCAGTATTGCCGGGATATCTGAGAAAAAATGTCCTTCCATAAATAACGGCAGCATAAGTACTACGGAAACGAAGGTGGATATCAGGCTGTTCAGCAGATATGGCAGCTGCCATACAAGGGAATAAAAGCCGGCGCCCCAGTCGTTGTCATGCCGGATCCTGACGCGGATATCGTTTACGGCAGGACTGTCCAGCAGCGGATAATCCATGGAAATGGTTTTCATGCTCATCAGGGTATCGTATCTTTTGCCGCACATACCGATATGTACATTTAGTATTTTGGAAAAATAAGCTTTCAGCACCGTCAGCAGGAAAATAACGGCTACAGCCGCCAGGGAAACGGATATGATTTCAGTAAATTCTTCCCCGGCCTGCAGCCCGTCCAGGATATAGGCGGACAGGAGAATCCCGGCAAAAGGGATTGCCGCTTCAATTACGGATGTGATTATGCTGTGAATGAGCAGCCATTTATCCATGTTCCACATAAGTCTGATCGCAATGCCCACAGGCTTTAATTTATTATGCTTCAGCATAAGCCGCCGCCACCTCCTTGTTTTGATAGTACTGGCTCTGCAGTGCAAACATCTGGCTGTAAGCGCCTCCCTTTTGCATGAGTTCGTCGTGTGTGCCTTCCTCTGTGATTTTCCCATTGCTTAAAAATGCGATTTTGTCGCAGAAGCGGGTGGAAGCCAGCCGGTGGGAGATATAGACAGCAGTTTTATCCGATGCAATTTCGTGGAATTGTTCGTAGGTCCGGCTTTCCGCGATAGGGTCAAGGGCTGCGGTGGGTTCGTCAAGAATCAGGATGGGTGCGTCTTTATAAAGCGCCCTTGCCATGAGCAGCTTTTGCTGCTGGCCGCCTGATAAAACGATGCCGCCCGTTATCTCCTTTGTCATGGGGGTGTCAATGCCTGTTGGCTGCCCGCAAAACTGCTCCCAAAGCCCTGTTTTGACAAGACATTCCTCCACACGGTTCCGGTCTGTTGTTTTCAGCTCCTGCATGGAAACATTCTCGGCGGCGGTGAAGGGCGGGATATAGATGTCCTGAAAAACGGCGGCATACAGCTTCAGCAGATCTTTTTTCCGGAAATTGTTTATATCCTGGCCGCCGATTAAAATTATGCCGGAATCAGGTTTGTAAAAACCGCAGAGCAGCTTTACCACCGTGGTTTTTCCGGCGCCGTTGACACCTACCAGGGCGATCTTTTCTCCGGCATTGATTTTAAGGTTAAAGTGATCCAGCACGAAGCCGGTATCCGTTCCGTAGGAAAAACAGACATCGCAAAATTCAATGGAATATTCTTTCAAATCCGAAAGTGCCAGGGGCGTTTCCGGTTCCGGATCATTGGTATTATCCAGAAAGGCGCGCATGGAATTCATTTGCAGATTAGCGCCGTTCAGCTCGTTGAGATTGTTTACGATGCCGTTGACAAAGCCGGAAAAAGCCGTGACAGCGCCAAAATACAGGGTAAACTCCGGTATCGTAATCTGTCCTGCGGAAACGGCGTATATCAAATAGGAGTAGGCGATGCCGTCCCGCAGGAAAAGGACGAAAGCGTTCACAACGCCGGAAGCGAAATATCTGTCCTGGATTTTGCCCGCCAACTTTGCACTTTCCTCTATCAGGCTGCCGCGCAGCTCCTGAAACCAGCCTCCTGCATGATAGAGCCGCATGTCCTTTCCGAACGCTGCATTGCTTCCCGTACGGATAACATAGGACAGCTTTTTTTCATATGCCGCCGTTAAATCTTTCTGTTTATATTCATAGCTTTGCGCCTGCCTGGTGCCAAACAGGCTGATGAGCGACAGCACGATAAGAAGCAGTACCATATAGGGGCTGAGGGAAGACATAATTCCGGAGTAAATGAAAAAACACAACAGGCTCACCACAATGTCAATGGAGGAAACGATCATAATGGAGGTGCCTGACCAGTCGCCGTTACGCAGTGTTGACATGGCCCGCTGATACTTCGTCTGTCCTTCTTCGCTTTCCACGTTTTTGTAATCGCAGCTTAAGGACTGCAGGAAAAGCTCCATCTGGTAATAGCGGCGCATATCATTGTACATGATGTACTTTCCTTCATTTGCCATTCCTGACAACGCCATCGACAGGACCATGACAATGCCGAACCCTCCCAGCACCAGAAAAATCTGTGCTGTATCCGCGCTGCCCATCACCAGGTCCAGCGTGATTTTCGGGATATAGATGCCAAATACCGGTGAAATCACCGACAGAATTACCTGCATTATGATGAAGATAAGCAGCAGCGGATGCTCCCTGCGGATACATTTCAGCAAAAAGGTGATGTTTTGAAAAATATGGTATTTCAGGGGTTCTTTCTTCTTTTTCACGATGTATCTCCTCCTCTTGTCAAAGTATACCGCAGGTACGGGCCAAATGTCAGCATCAGCACGAATGGTATGCGTGCCGGCACAAACGGCAGAAATCCAGGCGGGGATAAACTGCAGCCAGCCGCGGGAAATGGAATTTATGTAAAAAAAGCGCCGCCGATCGGCCTTGCCGTCAGCGGTGCTTTGCAATGTCTGTTTTCCATAGATTATTTGTAACTGGCAGTTGCTTCGCAGTTACTGCCGGAATCTATCCCAAGTCGCCTTCAGCGGCGGATTTTGGCCTGAATTCAGGTCCCTGAGCTGGGCGCGCTCACCTGCATTCCGGCATTTCTGTCCAGGGAAGGGTCGGAGGTCAGCTGTGTGCCTCCGTTTTCCACAATCAGCCGGTCCAGCGTCCGGGTATAGGTATAACCCAGGCTGTCGGTGATAACAAGCTGCAGGCTGAAGCTGTCACCATCTTTCAGTGTGGCATCGGTGGTGAGATAAGCGGCGTCACCGGACACGCCTTGTGCATTCTCAAACAGGGTATCCGAGGTGAGCAGCACGTCATTTTGATAAAGAGACAGCATGGCCTTCACGCCGTGGTTATTTCCAGGGGCATCACAGCTGACCTGCACATTGGCGCTTAGCGTTGCCGTCTGGGTTCCGCTTGTGCGGGACCAGTTAAGAGAGCCATAGGCCTGCCAATCGATCAGATAGTGGGAAAAAACGGAAAGGCTTTCGTCCAGGATTTCTGTGGTGTCCACACCGTCGCGGGTACAAATCAGGCTGATGGCGGCGCTGCGGCTGGTAACGGGAATGGATAAATCCGCGGTAAAAAAGCCCTGCTGCGACAAACTGGCCGGGACTGTCCCGCCGTCATTTCCGTCTGACCAGCTGATGCGCACAGTGGTGTCCGCTGTGGTTTCCCGGAGCGCTGCGCTGACATGGACAGCAGCCTTCCCGTTCTCAAGCTCACCGAATTCAATGGAGGAATAGGAGGTGATTTTCTGTTCCTCCTCCTGGAGCGCCTGAATCTGGCTGACAGCGAGCTGGACGCTGTTGTCAATCTGCCGGGGGATGGAGGAGACATCAGTGCGTAGCAGTTCGTTCTGTTTTTTCAAATCCTTACATAGAAAGAGAAGGGCGGTGTTCAGGGCGAGGGAGAGGATGAGCAGGAGGGAAACTGCAGCTTCCCATATTTTTTTCTTCATCAGGCGACCTCCGTCTGCCGCAGCGGCTGTGGGCAGTTTCTATAAAAGTTTATCAAGCTCTTTGTTAAGCTGTGATTTCAATGCTTCCAGTTCTTCTTTTGAGGGAAGATATTTATCTTCTGACAATTGTGCGCCCAGGCTCCAGACAGGTCCTCCTGTGGGGGTGTCTCCGGATCTTCTGGGAAAAATATGCCAATGCATGTGACGTCCGGTTCCGGCTCCGAGAAGCTCATAATTTAATTTATCCGGCTGGAATGCATTATAAACCGCCTCTGCCACAAGGGACATTTCACGGAGAAATTCCATTCGGAAGGCTTGTTCCAGGAAATGCAGCTCCGTTGCGTGTTCTTTGCACAGAAAGAGCGTATATCCTTTTATCCGCTGATAGTCGCCGATAACCACATAGCCTGTGTTAAGTTCTCTTACAAAATATGGGTTTTTCCCTGCTTTAATCCAGTCAATTCTTTCACATATCATACAGTCATTCATGCAGACAGCCCTCCGTGCTGAAAATTATTGTGTTGTTCAGAGTTGTTTTATTGTTATTTTACCATGGCGTACCGGGGAATGGAAGGCCGTACTTTTTCCATAGGAAGGGTTCTGTTTTGTTGATTGTATCATTGTATTAATTACTTGACACAGCGATACGAAAGTGATAGTATCAGGATAACAAAACAATATCATATATGATAATAATACCATTTATGATAATAATTGATACTGCAGCAGAAAGGATATGAGCCAATGAACCAGCAGGATTTTACGAAAATAATTATGAATCCCGTAAGGCAGCGCATCGTTCAGTATCTGATTCTTCATGAGGAAGGCACGGTATCCTCCATCAGGGAAGAGCTGAACGATATTCCGCCGGCCAGCCTGTACCGGCATATCAAAATACTGTATGAAGCAGGGGGTATTGAGGTCGTGCGGGAGCGTAAGATACGGGGAACGGTGGAAAAAACCTATGCGCTGGTAAAAAATCCGGCAGGGGAGTACAGCCGGGAAGGTGCGGCGCAGATGATTCAGGCGGCGCTCTTTTCTCTGGCCGCTTCCTTTTCCCGCTATTTTGCACAGGAGGAGAACGACCCGAGGAAGGATTTGCTGAGCCTGTCCACCTCCACCCTGCTTCTTACCGATGAGGAGTTTATGGAGATGACCGCTAAAATAGGGGCGGTGTTCAACGATTATATTTACAATAAACCGGAGGAAGGCCGGAAAATCAGGCGGTTTACGCTGATCTCTTCTCCAAGCGAGGAAGAGTAGCGGCGATCCGGTTAACTGAATTGTCAGGAAGAATAGGAGAATATTATGTTAGAGATCATCAATTTTTCAAAAACCTATAAAGGCGGGAAAAAAGCCGTATCCAACCTGAACCTGGAAATCCTGCCCGGGGATATTTACGGTTTCATAGGCCACAACGGCGCGGGGAAAACCACGACCATTAAGGCTGTAGTGGGAATCCTGGATTTTGAGGAAGGGGAAATCCGCATTGACGGGCATTCCGTAAAGGAGGAGCCGCTTGTATGCAAATCCCTTCTGGCTTATATACCGGATAATCCGGATCTGTATGAACATCTGACCGGTATTCAGTATCTGGATTTTATTGCAGATATTTTTCAGATTCCTTCTGCGGTAAGGACGGAGCGGATCGGGGAATATGCGGAGCAGTTCGGAATCACGGAAAGCCTGGGCGATCTGATTTCTTCTTATTCCCACGGCATGAAGCAGAAGCTGGCCATCATCTCCGCACTGATTCATAAGCCCCGGCTTCTGGTGCTGGATGAACCCTTTGTGGGGCTGGACCCTTCCGCCTCCGTGGTGCTCAAGCAGAATATGCATGCCCTTTGTGAGGAGGGAAGCGCTATTTTCTTTTCCACGCATGTGCTGGATGTGGCGGAAAAGCTGTGTAATAAAATCGCCATCATCAAGGAAGGCGTGTTGGTGGCTGCCGGCGAAACTGCCGGGCTGACACAGGGTAAATCACTGGAGGAAGTATTTATGGAGGTGGTCAGACATGATTAGCACGAGTATCCGTCTGTTAAGGATTCAGCTGCTGAAGGACTTCGGAATCAATGAAGTCATGCATTGCAGGGACGCGGGGAAAAAACGAAAGCTGGTTTTCATGCTGTGCATTTTCATATTCTGCGGGGGGCTGCTTGCCTTCTATGTCGCGGGGGCAGCGTGGGTTCTGTGTGTTTCCGGGGCACAGGACAGCGTTCCCGGCTTTGTGGTTGCGGTGTCGAGTATGGCTATTTTCATCTTTACCCTGTTCAAAGCGGGACCGGTGCTGTTTGCCGCCGGGGATTATGAGATGCTGACGGCCCTTCCGTTGAAGCCGTCGGCGATAATTATGAGCCGTTTGCTTCATATGTATCTGAGCTCCCTGCTTTTGTCGGCGCTTACCATAGCGCCGGCAGGCGCGGTATATGGCCTGACGGCGGCGCCTTCCCCTGTTGTTTATGTGCGGATGTTTATCAGCCTCTTTTTTGTCCCCTTGGTTCCCCTGACAGTGGCGTCTCTGATTGGAACTTTAATCATGGCCATTGGTTCCCGCGTGCGGCGTAAAAATTTGGTGATTATTTTACTGTCCATGACTTTTACACTGGGAATCCTGGCGGTAACCATGCTTTTTTCCTCACGGGCGGAAAATATGGAGCTTCAGGATATGGCGGGGATGATACGCGGTGCAGTAGAGCAGGTAAACGGCATGTATCCGCTGACCGGTCTGTATACAGCGGGGATTACCGGCGCAAATCCGGCGGCGCTGGCCGGATTTGCGGCCATATCCATGGGGATTTTCCTCCTGTTCATCGCATTGGTACAGTGGAAGTATGTACAGATAAGCAGTGCGCTGCGTACGCATGAGGCAAAGAAGAATTACAGGCTGCAGAGCCTGAAGCAGCGTTCCGTGCTGGGCGCTTTGTACAAAAAAGAGATAAAGCGTTATTTTGCCTCTAATATATACGTAATGAATACAATGGTTGGATATATACTTATGGTAGCGGCAGCGATTGGGCTTGCGGCGGCAGGGATGGATAAGCTGGAAAGCTATCTGCAGCTGGAAGGGGTGGGAGGCACACTGCCTGTCAGCCTGGGAAGCATGCTCCCCTTTCTTTTGTCGCTGATGGTGATGATGGGGGGCACTACCTCAAGCTCCATTTCCATAGAAGGAAAGCAGTGGTGGATTCCCAGGTCGTTGCCCATTCCCTCCGGTTTGATTTTGGATGGTAAAATGCTGGTGAATCTGACTTTTGCCGTGCCTTCCATTCTGCTGGCAGGAACGATTCTGACGGTTTCCGGCCAGACCGGGGGCCTGAAGCCTGTCTGGATATTTCTGGTTCCGCTGGCCTATGCGTGTTTTTCTTCGGTTCTGGGAATTACCATTAACCTGAAAATGCCGGTATTCAACTGGGACAATGAAACTACGGTAGTAAAGCAGAGCGCTTCCACTTTTGTATCCGTTCTGGGAGGAATGCTGCTGGCCCTGGTTCCCATCGGACTGCGCTTTGCGCTGACAGGGGTTCCGGCCGACCTTTTCCTGGGAGGGGTGACGGTGCTTGTTTTACTGATAACCGTTATTCTTTATGGAAAGAACAGAAGATGTGATCTGCGGAAAATTGGATAAACAACCTTAGGAGGACACTGCTGCCCCGGATATCAGACGGAAAGCTCTTAAAGAGTTCAGGATGGTATGTGGGGCAGCAGTTTTTGCGGGAAAGGGCATAGGAAATCAGGAATCCTGGTGGTGATGGGGAAAACTGAAGCTTTGTGGGGGAAAGAAAAAATTTCTGACACAGGAACTGTTTTCTCTCAGTTTTTTAAAACTTCAGAAAAGCTTTTAAAAAAACGTTTAGTTTTGTGTTGATAATATTAAATTGGTATGTTATTATTATTTCGTCACACGGCAGTATCTATGCTGCTGTAGTATCCGGCCGTCCGGCCGTTCTTTCATTTCGGCGCTTCCTTTTCGAAGC
>PPYE01342868.1_pt1 | contig 123134 bp, 166 predicted proteins | sample 1559881 | NCBI WGS metagenome assembly PPYE01 (sample SAMN08240022, study PRJNA423297) | Human gut metagenome, whole genome shotgun sequencing project.
AGGGGCTTGTTGTCAGGAAATGCGGTGTAATGCGCTGTTTCACAGGGTTTTGCCAGTTCTCACAAAATATTTCAGGGAATTATTGTTGCCCCAGTGTTGATACTGATAATCTTGGGTTACTATTTCTTCTGTCACAATTTTGTGTATCATATTCTTTGATTTTATGGCCAAAACAAGAGGCCCTTCAAAGAAGAATTTTTTATTATATGCAGGTTCATTGATAATCCAAACAGCTCCATCTACTTCTGGGCAGTCAACACATGCAAAATATAGGGCAACCAATGGATTTTCGGTAAAATCTAATAGCCGTGTTGGAACCCCAAAATGCTGGACAATTTCAAGCCATGCTGGTATATCTTCAACCGGAATGTCTTTTACAAATTGACACGCTTCTGAAATAAAATCATTCAGAATGTTACAACAATGAACACATCCCTCTAAAAACCGGAGAGGCGCCGCTAACGCGACGCCTCTCCGTCTGAAGCTTAATATTTCCTGCCAGAGATCCTTTTGGTACAGCCCACGCAATCTACACAGTGCACCTTTTCAAGTGGTCCACTTTATTTTTCTGTCAGTTCATTCTTTCCTTGTTGCAGCTGTCATGTCCTGTGGTACATCTTCTCCAGAATCTGCACCAGTTCCTCTTTGGAGGGCTGAATGGGGTTACAGGCATACCCCATCTCCTGCATGGTCAGATCAGCCAGACGGTCCAGGTCCTCTTCCTTGACGCCGTACTCTGACATCATAGGAATCCGTAGGTCCTTCATCAGTTTCTTGATGGCCTCAATGACATCTTCCGGCTTCAGGTCATCTTTCTTAAGGCCCATAGCCTTGCCCACTTCCACCAGCCGTTCCCCTTCCACGGGGATCTCATACTCCAGCACATAGGGCAGGCCAAAGGCGTTGCCAATGCCGTGAGGGACATGCCACACCGCGCCCAGGGGGTGGGCGATGCCGTGCACCAAGCCCAGCAATGCGTTGGCAAAGGAGCAGCCCGCCAGCATGCTGCCCATCATCACGGCGCTTCTGGCCTTCAGGTTGATGGGCTCCAAAACGCAGGTCTTCAGATTGTTGTAGATCAGCGAAACCGCCTTCAGGGACAGCATGTCCGACAGGTCGTTGGGCGTTTTGCAGGCATAGGATTCGATGGCATGGGTCAGCGCGTCCATGCCGGTAGCCGCCGTAATGCCGGCAGGCAGGCCAATGGTCAGCTCAGGGTCCACAATGGCCTGAGTGGCCACCACACTCTTGCCGATCAGGTTGACCTTCTGATGGGTAGCCGTGTCGGAAATCACGGCGAAATCAGTCAGTTCCGAACCGGTACCGGCGGTGGTGGGAATGGTGATCAGGGGGCCGGTGCGGTTGGGAATGGCATCCCACTGATTGGCATAATCCCGGATGGTCCCGTCATTGTACAGCAGAACATTGACTGCTTTTCCGAAGTCCATGCAGCTGCCGCCGCCAACGGCAACGATGGCGTCCGGCTTGTCCGCCTTGTACTTGGCAGCGCAGGCGGCAACCGTGGTGTCCTTCGGATCGGGCTCCACGCCGTCAAATACCTCCGTCCGGTCGCACACCTTTTTCGCGGTGGACACCACTCGGTCGGCAATTCCCGATTTCACGATCCCCTTGTCGGTGACCACCAGTACGTATTTGGCGCCAGCCTGCTTCAAAACGCCCTCCAAATCGTTCAGGCTTCCAGGCCCCCAGAACACCTCAGGCATCAGCTTAAATCCCATCTTTGCTACCTCCTTGCCATTCCTGCAGCATCTGTGTACATGCTCTTCCAAAAAACATCAGGTCGGTGCCGCAGATAATGTAACGGAAGCCCTTTTCCGCGTATTCCCTGGCCTGCGCCACAGACATTGCAAAAATGCCTGCAAACTTATTGTGCTTTTTGGTTTCTTCCAATACGATATCGATTACTTCCTTGACCCACGGATCAGAGGTCTGGCCCACGATACCCATGGACTCCGTCAGATCCATGGGCCCGATGAAGACTACGTCCACCCCTTCTACCGCCGCGATCTCCCCCACATTGGGTACGCCGGCAATGTTCTCACACTGGACCGCGATCAGCATATTTTCATTGTTATGGGTCACATAGTCCCCTTGGCAGAAGCCGTAATCTGCATTTCGCGGCATGGTAAATCCCCGCATGCCGCAGGGATAATACTTGGCGGCACGCACCACCTGCTCGGCCTCTTCCCTGGTGTTGACCTGGGGTACAAGAAGGCCCTGGGCTCCGGCATCACAATACCGCAGAATGGTGGAGTCCAGCTTATTGGGCACCCGCGTAAACATGGTTGCCCCTCTGCACTCTCCCGCCATGTTCAAAATCCGGTTGGTCTCAGGGCCGGAGGGAGAATGCTCACTGTCCAGCATAATAAAGTCGAATCCTGCAATGCCCATGATCTCCACAAGCTCCGGGCACATGGAATTGGCGAAAATACCAAACAGGGTCTCGCCTGCAAGCAGCTTCTTCTTCGCTTGATTGTCTCTCATATCAGTTCTCCATATTGTCTTCCGGCCGGAATCCTTCCAATTCATAGCCCATAACGCCGCCGGCGCTGAACCGCTTGGGATCGATCTCCCTTACAATCACGCGGACCTGCTCCGGCTTTACGTTCAGCTCTTCCATCAGCACCTTTGCAATGGAGCGGGTGAGATTCTCGCCGTGTTCATAGTCCTTTCCCTTGGGATACTGAATGGTTGCAAGAACTGGCATTTACGCCCCCTCCTTTCCAGGTTCCGGTGTTTTTGCAAACACCTTGGGCTTTCCTCCAATGGCAAAGTGGTTGCCTTCACTGGACAAGATATACATCCGTACCTCTTCCGGCTTGCAGCCAAGGTTTTCACACAGAATCTCCGTTACTCTGGCCGCATACTTCCGCTTTGCCTCGTCGCTTCTTCCCGGTCCGATGGTAAACACCACCGTGGGATTGATCCCTTCCGCCTCCGCGCCGCCTGCAAAGCTCATGGCCGGTTCGGCCTCAAAAACACTGACGCGAAGCATGCGCGTCTTGGTGTTCTCCAAAATCCGTTCCGCTTCCCGCGGGATATGCAGCAGGCATTGCTCAATGGCTGCGTCACTGCATCCTTTTCTCAGCGTAATATCAATGGTCGGCATGGTCTTCCCTCCTCGCCGTTAATAGTCTGTATTGGTGCAGTCAAACATGACCTTTCCCTTTACCACTGTGGCAACGGGAAGCACCTGCATATTGCCCTGGGTCTTGACACCGAAGGCATCCACAAATTCCACCGGGCCCTCCTTCAGCTGCAGAACGCTGATGTTGGCGGGATTGCCTACCTGGAGGCCCACGGTCACATTATTCATTACCGCGGCAGGGGCGTCGGTCACGCAGTACAGCACATCCTTAAAGTCCATGCCCAGTGCCATACACTCCGCCATATGCACATTCAGTCTGGACGTATGGGGATCGTTGCTGAGGGAGGACAGGTCGGATGTGATCATCTGGGGCAGGAATCCCTGCTCAAAGGCCGGCTTTGCCATCTCTACGCTCCAGTTTCTGGAGCCGCGCCCGGTATCGAAGATGACGCCGTTTTTGCGGGCCTCCCACACCTCCGGGACCACACGGTAGTTCTCATCCAGGATATTACCCTTGTTATAGGTATGGGTAACCACATCGCCGGGCTTGAAGTAGGACAGCCACTCTTTGGGCGGGATAGGCGGGTTTGCAATATGGGCAAACAGGCGGCAGCCGATCTCATCGCACGCCTCGCGGGTCTTCCGGAAAACCTGATGGATCAATTCGGGTGTGGATGTCTCATTGGCCCCCACCAGGATCTTGATGCCCACCAGAATGTCCTTGTTGATCTCGAAGCATTCCTTCAGGCGTTCAATGTTGACCTCGCCTTCGATATCCTTCCAGAGCTCTGCCGCACAGCCGATCTCGGCATTGACCGTCAGCATCAGCGCAGCCTGAATGGTGGCCGGGAAATCATTGATGCAGGCCTTCCGATTCCGGTTGAAGCCGGGCCAGGAGACGCTGCCGAGATCAATGCAGCCCGTAATGCCCCGTTCAAACATGCGCTCCGGAGGGAAGTTGAACCACGCGCCGTCCACAACATGCACATGCCCATCGATCAGGCCGGGGACGACATAGCAGCCCGTGGCGTCGATCACGCGGTGGGCACAGATCTTCCCCGGCAGATGGTCCGGGTCGATGATAGCCGCGATGTTGGGTTCCAAGATACCCAGATGTCCAATCATATCCACGCCCCGCTGAGGGTCATAGATACGCCCATTTTTGATCAGTGTGTCATAGCAGATTACACGGAAGCCCATAAAAAATCCCCGCTTTCTTTAACAACCGACAATCTTCAGAATCAAATTTGCAGCACCCAGGCCCAGATAAGCACCCATGGCCTGTCCCAGAACCGCCAGGATACAGCCGGGAAGCACCATGTCCTTCCAGTTATAGTTATCGCACAGAGGGCCAATGGTAACCGGGCCGCCGATCAGGGCCATATGAGAGATCAGACCGTACTCCCAAGGCATCTTGGACAGCTTGAGGGCCAGGAACACCAGAACGAAGGACACCACATAGATGAAGATCACGCCGCCGGTAACCTTCCAGGTGCTGTTGGCGATGCTGGACAGAGTAGCGTTTGCACCCAGGGAGAAGATATACATACCAAACATATAGGCGGCGATATCCTCACTGACCTTGAACTTGCCGATCTTGGTGAAGTTAGCCACGATGATGGCAATGCCCGCATAGAAAACGATGGAGTAGAAGCCGGTAACCTTGCCGAGGAAATCGCCAACGGCAGCAATCACCATGGCAGCGCCCATCACAACAGCCACGTCAACGGCGCCCACAGTCTTGGTCTTGTTCTTCACTTCCTCCGCATAGGCCAGACGCTCTTCCTCGGTCAGGGCCATATCAGAGATCTCATCCTTGTAGGACTTAAAATGATTGTTGAGGAACTTGCCCTTGCCGATACCGAACGCGGCCAGGCTGTAGACCATCCAGATGATCATGCCGGTGGCGGAGAACACCACCAGGTCGCCGTCCTGCAGGCCCAGAGAAGCAGCCACGGCAGACAGCGTAGAGAAGTTGCCCACCATGTTGGCAGTAATGGCACCCCACAGCTTCCAGCCGCCCTGATACTGGAAAATAACGCCAGCGGCCACACAAATCACAAATACAATGATTGTCGCTCCGGCAAATACTACGATCAGCTTCTTGCCAACTCGCCACAGCTGTCTCAGGTTTGCCTGGAACAGCATCAGTACCACCGCAAGGGGAATAAAGTAAGTGGAAAGCGCCGTGTACTGATCGCAGAACTGAGGCACCACATTCAGGTTAACAAAGATAAAACCGCCGATGATACAGAGATTGATATAGCCAAGCGCACGGCCAAATTTGGTATTATGGCTCAGCCAAATAGAAATGCCAGTCCAGCCCAGGATAATGCCCCACATAAGCCACGCATTGTTTCCTAACATATTCGTCTCTCCTTATCTCTTTTTTCGGGGTAGTTCCTTTCTGTCTATTTAGGTATGAGGTTTTAGCACGGGATCAAACCCGATGTATCTTGCTCGCTTTTCACCGATGATGTTCTTTCCGTCCATCGCCTTTTTATGTGCTGCGGAGATGTCCGCCTGATGATCGATCTCTCCCTGCCGGGTGTAGCGATGGTTTTGTACAGAGACAGGGTCCCAGTCAATAACCAGTTTGCCGTCCTGGATACGCGCTGTCCCGCGGGCCTTGCAGAATGCACAGGTCACCTGCGCCCCTGTTCCAGGAACAATCACATTGCAGTGGCACCCGGGACAAATACCCTCATGGCCCTGATAGCCGGCATGTTCTTTGTCCTGAATCGCCCGGACCACTGCCGCCCCCAACTGTTCTGCCCGATCCATCAGCGCATCGTCCAGCAGCACCATGGCAGGTGCGGTATAGCCGCCGGCCACCAGCCTGTCCACAACGATGGCGTCCTTGCTCAGGTTGGTCAGCACAAGATTCATAATGGGCTCCACAAAGTCGATCCAGTCGGAACCGCCGATGGCAATGGCCGCACAGGCTTTCTTCTGGGCCTTGCATCTGTTCCGGTAATCTCTCCCTGCGCCCAGCGCACGATTCAGCATGGTGATCAGATTGCCGGAGGGCAGAAGATCATATACCGGAGCCGCCACAATGATCCCGTCTGCATCAGCCAACGTATCGAGCAGCCACTGCATATCGTCGCTTTTCTGTACGCACAGTCCATCGCCGCCGGAGATCAGTGTCTTCATGCAGCTTTCACACCCGGTACAGTCCTGAATGGTCAGGTCCGACAAACGAATCAGGTGTGTATCCGCTCCTGCCATCTCCTGTACAGTCAAAAGGGCGTGCTTTAGCAGGATCTCATTGTTGCCGTTTTTTCTCCCTGCCGAAATTCCTATGATTTTCATTTACACCACCTGAAGTTCAATGCTCCCTACTTCACTGAAGTCCGAGCGGACCACATCTCCCCGGTGCAGGAACATGGACGGGATGATGGCGCCCGAGAGTACAACAGACCCTGACGGAAGCGGCAGATCCAGGTCCTGATACAGCAGCCGCACCAGAGCAGCCACCGCCCGCGCCGGATGTCCCATAACCGCTCCCGAAGAACCGAAATTCACATATTCATGGTTCAGCATGGTCCGTACGGCCAGGTTGGCAATATCGATCTTACAAGGATCAAAGTGCTCTTTTCCCAAATAGAATCGGGCAGAGGACACATTGTCGATCACCGCGTCGGTCAGCCCGCCCACTTTGAAGTTGCGATAACGGCTGTCGATGATCTCAAAAGCCGGCGCAACATACTCTGTGGCATTCATTACATCCGCCGCATACACATCGGGACCATAGAGCTCCTTCTTGGTCACAAACGCCAACTCGGTCTCCACCTTTGGATGGATCAGCTCATCCAGCTTCAAGCATCCTTCCGTCAGCAACATGTAGTCCATCAAAAATCCATAGGACGGTTCGGCACTTACCTGTACGCCCTCCAGCGTCATGGTCTCCCGGACCTGGGCCAGCTTTGACATGCTGGTGTTCCCCAGCTTGGCGCCGATCACCTTATGTCCCTTTGCTTGCGCCAATTCAAGCCGGATCTTCATGGCCTGATAGGCTTCCTCCCGGGTAATATCGGGATACTGGGTGCGGAAAGATTCCATTTCCGTTCTGCTCTCCTCTGCATCCAGCGATATCTGTGCAAGCTTTCTCAGCATCTCCTCAGACATTGCCATAACTCTTACCTCCCTTCTCACACAAACTTGACGCCGACCGACCCATATCTGCCATATTTACAGCAGAAGTAGTCGCCTTTACTCACATTGACTGCTTTTACCGCCGAGCCGGCAAGGATGATCTCGCCTTTCTTCAGCGGGTTCCCCAGGGAGCTGAACTTCTCCGCCAGCCACGCTACAGACTTGGCCGGGCCATCCAGAATTGCCGCCCCGCAAGAGGTCTCCAGCTGCTGCTGATTGCGTTCAAAAATGAAGCTGATCAGTCCCAGGTCTGTCTCTCGGGGATCAATAGGTGTGTCTCCCAGTACATATCCTCCAAATGCCGCATTATCCGCCACAGTATCAAAAATGGTTCTGGGCCGGTCATTGTGCTGGCGGATATCCACGATCTCAAGGCAGGGAACTACATACTCTGTTGCCTGTACCACCATCTCCTCTGTTACTTTGTCGTAATCAAGGTCTTCCCGCAGCTTGAACGCCAGCTCCGCTTCAATGGCCGGCTGACAGAAGACGCCCTCAAACTGAATCACAGAATCGTTCTCATAGCAGTCATCCCAAAAGATGATGCCATAATCCGGTTCCTCGATACCCGCCAGCTTACGCATGACATTGCTGGTCAGTCCAACCTTCTTGCCCGACGTGTGACGGCCATGTTTTACATACTCCTCCACCATGACACTGGCGATCGCATATGCGTCCTGGTAGTTGATGTCCGGATAGAGATAGCTTGGCGGGGTTATCAGTTTTTTGTCAATCGTTGCCATATAATGCATCTTTCCGGCCTGAATTATATCCTCCCGTTTCATTCTTCTCACCATCTTTGTATAAAATTTTATATTTATATAATATAATTTTATCTTTATGTGATATTTTACTATCACAGTGATGGTTTGTCAATATAAAATGCAGCAAAATTCACGACGCACTCATTACCCTCTTTATTTTTCCTTGCATGATTGCTATAATATAATTGCAAATAATTTGCATCTGTAGAAAAGGCGGGTGCTACAATGGCCGAAAAGACAGAACATAACAACATCTCTTTGGATCGCGCATTTCAAATCATAGAATACTTAAGCAGCTCCAATGTACCGCAAACCGTTACCGAGATCAGCCAGGCACTCAACTTCAACCGCGCCACCACCAACAATCTTTTGGGTACCATGCTGCGGCACAATTATGTGATCAAGGATGGACACGGCAAGTATTCCATCTCCAGCAAGCTGTTTGAGATCGGTTACGCCTATCACAATCACAACCCGCTGGTCCACGCCTTTGTCCAGCAGAATTTCTTTGAGACCCACCACTATAATTGCGCCCTGGGCCTTGCCATCCCGGTACATCCCATGAAGGCCATTCTGCTGTGTGTACAAAACAACATGGATAACTTTGAGGATATTCCCATGGTGGGGTGCTCCCTGCCCGCCTACGCCTCAGGCGCCGGCAAACTGTTGCTGGCCTACGCTTCTCCCGAGCAGCGCGATGCTTTTTTCGCCCGGACTCCCATGCTTCCCCTGACGCCAAACACCATTACTGACCGCAGTGTTTTGGAGCAGGAGATCGAATTGGCAAAAGTCCAGGGATATGCGCGGGACACCGGCGAAGTGCGGCCCCACCTCTGCTGCGTTACGGCGCCTGTTTTCGGCACCCGCCGGGAACTGACCGCAATGGTAAGCATTACAGGCCATAAGGATTTTGTGCTGCCCAATGAACAGAAGTTGATTCAGGATGTTGTAAGCTGCGGCAAGCTGATTACCTTCCGCATCGGCGGTATCGCGCCCTGATCCCCCCTTTGTTTTTTCTGCTCGGGGAACCGAACAAATCGGTTCCCCGAGTATTTTTTATGCCTTTCCAGGCCTCCCAGCACCTTGCAGAATAGCCCTGGCCTGGTCCAGCAGCTCCTGGCTCACGCCGCTCACCAGCACCACGTCCTTCAGTTCCGGAACGGACTCCAGCAGAGTGGATTTGATCAGAGTCTCCGTGGTCAGCATGGCGGAGGGGCAGCCGGCGCACTGGCCGGTAAGCCGGAATCGGTACACCCCGTCCCTGCAATCCAGGGTCTGGATATTCCCTCCGTGGAGAGCCAGATCAGGGCGCACCTTCTCCTCCAGCACCCTTTCGATCCGTTTCAGGATCTCGCTGCCCTCAGACATCTTGTATCACTCCTTGACGTGGGCGATCTTCTTGGCCAGTTCCTTCTTCATGGGCAGGTTGCCCTGGCGGGCGATCATGATGCGCTGCGCCTGGGGAGAGCCGGCGCCGTGGAGGGAGTCGGTACGGTAGCCCATGGCGGCAGTGCCCAGGGTCAGATTCTCAATGAGACGCAGGATGCGGAAGCGGTTTTCCACCGACACGCCGGGGGCCGCCTTGAAGTACTTCTCCACATAGGGCCCCAGCTTGGGGTCCTTCAAGTCGGCCTCAGAGGGAGCGGTAACTACCACACCGCCGGCAATATCCTCAGCCAGCCGGGCAATCTCATAGGGGAAACGGGTGACATTCTGCTTGCACACATTGGCCAGCAGCAGGTCGATGATATAGTTGCCGCTGGCGGTGGCGTGGCCCTCGGCAGAACAGGCAATGCCACAGCAGTACAGGGTCTCGTTGAGATGGGTCATCTCGATGAGCTTGTCCTTGATGTGGGAAGCCTTCGCGCAGCCGTTGTAGTCGGCAGCCACGGCGGCGGCGATGAGCACGTCGCCCACACCCACCTTACAGCCTCCGTAGCTCTGGCGGTGGTAACCAGCAAAACGCTCCACAAGCATACCGGCAAACTCGGTCTCGCCGCAGATGAAGATGCCCTCGGCGTCCATGGGCACGGCAAAGGACACGGCATAATCCTTGTCCTCGGGCCCCATGGAGATGGTAGGCATGATGATGATCCCATGGCTGTTCAGGGCGCCGGTCTGGTGGGCCTTAGCGACCCGGACCACGATGCCGTCAGGGCGGCGCTCCACCACCCGCAGGAACAGATCGGGGTCTTCCTGCTCATGGGGAGCCTTGGAGCGGTCGCCCTTGGGATAGGTCATGGCACCGTCCACCGTCAGGTCGTTCTCCTGGACATAGGCAGCAAATTTATTGAAGTTCTCATGGTAGCTGGTGCCGTACTTCTGGTCAGTCTCATAGGTGGTGGAGTAGACGGCGTTGAAGGCGTCCATACCCACACACCGCTAGCCAGCAGGCGCTGCATCTTCACCTTCTTCACCAGGTCCTGAGCGGACTGGTGGATGTGGGTGAAGCGGTTGACCTGCTTGCCGGTCAGGTTGGAGGTGGCGGTCATCAGGTCCTGATACTCCGGCTTCTGGGCCAGATCATAGGTCATACGCACACTGTTCAGAGAGGGGTGGAGGATGGGGCGTCCACCGGGTTCTCCACCTTCTTGCCAAACATGTAGACCTGCATATGCATCTTTCTGATGCTCTCAATGTACTATTCTCCAGTCATCAGTGCCATACTGCTCATCCCTCCATCGGTTGATCTGCCAGCCGCTTATAGCTGAGATACCGGCTTATGGCGTCTTTCCGGGTCTTCTCATACATCTGCTGAGCGTGCTCCGGCTCTGCCAGCGTCAGCGCCATGTATCTGTTCTCACTCTTTAAAAACGCCTCAAAATCCCCAGTTGGCTCCTTGGAATCCAAGCTGAAGGGATTCTTGCCCTGAGACTGCAGCAGCGGATTATACCGGTACAGATGCCAGTATCCTGCTTCCACTGCCTCCTTCATGTGAGCCTGGCTCTTGGACATACCGGCTTTGATGCCATGCTCAATACACGGGCAGTAGGCAATAATGAGGGACGGGCCAGGGTAAGCCTCCGCCTCACGGAAGGCGCGGACTGTCTGCTCAGGATCATATCCCATGGCCACCTGAGCCACATAGACATAGCCGTAACTCATGGCCATCATGCCCAGATCCTTTTTCCGGGTCCGCTTGCCCGTGGCGGCAAACTTTGCAATGGCGCTTGCAGGCGTGGATTTGGAGGACTGTCCGCCGGTATTGGAGTAGACCTCCGTATCAAGCACCAGAACATTGACGTCCTCACCGGATGCCAGCACATGATCTAGGCCGCCATAGCCGATGTCATAGGCCCAGCCGTCACCGCCAAAGGCCCAGTAAGACTTTTTACTCAGATACTCCTTGTCCTGGAGGATCTCGTGGACTATCTCCAGCACATCCGGGCGGTCACAGTTCTGCCCCCGCTCGGCCACAAAGCGTTCCAGCGCTTCCACCAGTGTCTTGGTAGTCTGCTTGGAGGCCTGTGCATCCGCAAATGTCCACAGCCACTGGCTGCACACTTTCTGGAATTCCGGCTCACTGCTCAGCCGGGAAACCTTCTCCTTCAGTCTGTCCCGCACCTTCCGGGCACCCAGCAGCATGCCGTAGGCATACTCCGCGTTATCTTCAAACAGCGACATGGCCCATGCCGGCCCGTGGCCGTTGCTGTCGGTGGTGTAGGGAGTGGAAGGGGTGCTGCCGCCATAGGCAGAAGAGCACCCGGAGGCGTTGGCAATATACATGCGATCGCCAAACAGTTGGGTGGCAAGCTTGATGTAGGGGGTCTCACCGCAGCCGGCACAGGCGCCAGAAAACTCAAACAGAGGCTTTGCAAACTGACTGAGCTTTACATTGCTCTTTTCAAAGGCGGCTGTCTTATCCGCAATCTCACGCTGCGCATATTCCCAGCACCCAGCCTCATCCATCTGACTCTCCAGGGGACGCATCTCCAGGGCCTTTGTCTTTGCAGGGCAAACCTCCACGCAGCTTTTACAGCCCGTACAGTCCAGCGGAGACACCTGGATCCGGTACTGGTAGCTCTCCAGCCCCTTGCCCACGGCCTTCTTTGTCCGGAATCCCTCAGGCGCACCCGTCAGTTCCTCTCCGGTGGCCAGATACGGACGAATGGCCGCATGGGGGCAGACAAACGCACACCGGTTGCACTGGATGCAAAGATCGGGGTGCCACACAGGCACCTCGGTGGCAGCGCCCCGCTTTTCGTAAGCAGTGGTTCCATTGGGGAAGGTACCGTCCGCCATATCCGCAAACGTGCTGACCGGCAGTGCGTCTCCCTCCTGCCGGTTCATGGGTTCCACCACATTTTGAATGAATTCCGGCAAGTTTTTGGGAGATTCCTCTTCCTCCAGATGGGCCCAGCGCTCAGGCACGTCCACCCGCTGCAGTTTTTCAATGCCCAGCTCAATGGCCCGCTGATTTTTCGCCACCACATCCTGTCCTTTTTTGGCATAGGTCTTTTCCACCGCAGCCTTCATATAGTCCACGGCATCTTCAATGGGCAGGATACCGGACAGCTTGAAGAAGGCACTCTGGAGGATGGAATTGGTCCGGTTGCCCAGTCCGATCTCCTTTGCCAGATCAAACGCGTTCAGGATGTAAAACCTGACCTGCTTCTCAGCCAGGGCGATCTTGACCTGTACGGGCAGCTTTTCTTCCAGCTCCTCCGCTTTCCAAATGGAGTTGAGCAGGAAGATACCGCCCGGCTTGATCTCCTTCAGCAGATCATACTTCCCCAGATAGGAGGGTGCGGAGCAGGCCACAAAGTCGGCCGCCGTAACCAGATAAGGAGAGCGGATGGGGGCTTTGCCAAACCGCAGATGGGACTGTGTCAGGCCGCCGGACTTTTTGGAGTCGTATACAAAGTAGGCCTGGACATTCAGATCCGTATGGCTGCCGATGATCTTGATGGAGTTCTTGTTGGCACCCACCGTTCCGTCCGATCCCAGGCCCCAGAACTTGCAGCTGACCGTGCCTTCCGGGACAATGTCCAGCGCCTGCTTTACCGGCAGGGACAGGCCGGTTACATCGTCTTCAATGCCGATGGTAAAGCCCGTCCGGGGCGTTTCCTGCATCAGGTTTTCAAAGACCGCCACAATCTGCGCCGGTGTGGTGTCCTTGGAGGCCAGGCCGTAGCGCCCGCCCACGATCACGGCATCCCGGCCCGTCTGGTCAAAGGCGTTGCGCACATCCTGATACAGCGGCTCACCCACCGCGCCCGGTTCCTTGGTCCGGTCCAGCACAGCGATCTTCTTTACGCTCTGAGGGATGGCCGACATAAAGTGCTCCACAGAGAAGGGCCGATACAAATGGACGTTCAGCAGACCCACAGACTTGCCCTGGCCCCGCAGATAGTCCACCGTTTCCGCAATGGTATCGCACACAGAACCCATGGCAATGATCAGATATTCCGCATTTTCGTCGCCGTAGTAATTAAACAACTGATAATTCCGCCCGGTGATGCGGTTGATCTCGCCCATATAATGTTCCACCGTCTGAGGCAGACTGGTGTAATAGGGATTGGCCGCCTCTCGCTGTTGGAAGAAGATATCTGGGTTTTGGGTGGTGCCTCTTGTGGTGGGGCGCTCCGGATTCAGAGCACGCTTTCGGAAGCGATTGACCGCCTCCATATCCACCAGAGGTTTCAGGTCCTCATAGTCCAGCGCGTCAATCTTCTGGATCTCATGAGAGGTACGGAATCCATCAAAGAAATGAATAAAGGGCAGGCTGCCTTTTATGGCGCTCAGATGGGCCACCGCGCCAAGATCCATGACCTCCTGAGGATTGGATGAGGCCAGCATGGCCGTTCCGATCTGCCGGCAGGCCATGACGTCGGAGTGGTCGCCAAAGATGGACAGGCCATGGACAGAGAGGGTACGGGCCGAGACGTGAAATACGCCCGGCAAAAGCTCGCCGGCCACCTTATACAGATTGGGGATCATCAAAAGCAGGCCCTGGGACGCTGTGTATGTGGTGGTCAGAGCGCCGGCGGCCAGCGAACCGTGTACCGTTCCGGAGGCGCCCCCCTCTGACTGCAGCTCCACCACGTCCACGACCTGGTCAAAAATATTTTTCTTGCCTTTTGCGGCCCATTCATCTACATATTCCGCCATGGGGGAAGACGGAGTGATGGGGAAAATGGCTGCTACCTCGGTAAATGCATAGGAAATATAGGCAGCCGCCGTATTCCCGTCCATAACTTCTTTTTTGCTCACGTTTAAGCTCCTTTCCGCCGTCTGCCGGACCCGTCAGGACAGGCCGTCTGCTCCGGTATAGCGCAGGATATATACGCCGTCCTGCTGTGTGCTGATATAGATGTAGTCCCGGTCGTCCACCAGCACGTCCTCAGTAATGGCGATCAGTGCGCCGGGCATCAGATCGTGGGTCCTGTTGTCGGTCAGCATCTTTGGGGGATCCGGCGGCAGAAAATAGGCGTCCTCACGAGGTCTGAAGGGATCGGATACGTCAAAAATCCGCAGTCCCGCGTGGAAGTAGCAGTTCAGAACCTTGTTGTTCAGTTTCTCATAGACATCCGTACCGAAGGCATCAAAGCAGTTATGGGGGCCAAACGGCACCCGCACCCCTTCCACATAGTTGAAGTTCTCGCCATGGGTATAGCCCTCCGGTACCTCCGGGTAGGGAAATACCGAGATCAGATTGGGGTTCTCAGGTTCTGTTACCTCAATGATCCCAATCATGTTCATGGCCTGGGTGGTGATCTTTTTTCCAAATCCGCTCTCCTTTTTCCCATTGAAAAAGGAGCTGCGCTCACCCTCGGTGGAAACCACCACGTAGGGCCGGTCCCCCAGAGGATAAGCACTGTGCACAGGCGCGCCGGACGCGCCCCGTCCAAAGGGCGGATTCAGCGGGACCTTGCCGATGAATTTGGGATTTTCCTTATCGCTGATATCCAGCATCACCATACCCACATTGGCATAGGCCAGATAGGCCACATCATCCTTAACCGTCACCGCATGTACAAACGGCTTGAGCAGGTGCTCTCCAAACTTGGTATGGCTTTCCCCCTGAAGGATCTGCTCCGGAACGCACCATCTGGACGCCTCCACCGGATGAGTGGGATCTTTCAGGTCAATGATTCTCAGGATAAAGCTCTCATATCCCTCGCAGCAGCCGGTAATGTAGGCGTAGCGTCCGCCTCCGTAATAGGAGCGGTGAACGCCCTGTCCGCCCGGACACTCGAACTGTCCCAACAGCTTGGGGTTTTCCGGGTCGGTTCTGACGTCCCAGACCATCATGCCGCACCAGGCCGGCAAGTCCGGATCGCAGCCCGTCAGAAAGCTGGCCATGGTACCGTGGGCGGTGATCATCAGCCCGTCCGCCACCTGGATCTTGCATGTATTCTGTCCGTCCCGAACGCCGTCGTAGAACCACGGGCCCTGTACCCATCGCACCTTTCGCGGGTGTATGGGATCGGTGACGTCCAGAATGGTCCAGCCGTTGTGGCGCCAGGACGCGGTATATAAGTAATATCTTCCGTTGACCTTCTGCATGGCCATCTGAAACGCCGGACGGCCATCCAGATCGTCATACCCGATCAGTTCGATATTTTTCATCAGAGGTTGTGTTCTTCGCTTCATGATTCTCCATCCTATACTCTGGTCATTTCCGTGGTTCAGCGCTCAATAAATTCAATCAAAATGTCCTCAGGTCCATGAATGAAGCACACATAATTCCCCAAAAGGTGCAGCGGCCCCATAACAAGCTCCACATCATGGGCTCTGCAATGCTCCACCAGATGATCCAGGTGATCCACCGCAAAGCAGATATGCTTTGTCCCCAAGGTTTTGACATCGTCGTTAGGCTGCTTTCGTTCCTCCGGCATGGGAATATACTGATAGGGCTCAAACAGTTCGATCTCAAACTCGCCATTGCGGATGAAAGCCAGCTTGAAGCCCGCGTCGGGCAGCTCATCCCTGCTGATCTCGTCAAAGCCGAGGATCTCATGGAACCACCGGATGGATGCATCCAGATCACTGACGCTCATTCCGCAGTGCAGCGGCTTTATGGTAAAGTTCATTTGCAGTTTCCTCCTTTTGATGATCTTTTTTCAACGGCATGCGTCTTTCTACAGAAAAACGGACGGCAGCAGGCAAGCCAGCTGCCGTCCGTTCTAACCTTCCACGGTCCCGTTTCGGAAAGCGCGCCGGTCTTACATGGGTGTTGGGATAAAACTAACTAATTCTTTCCTACGAACTCATCCTTGATGGTCAAAGCAAGAAGCAAAGAGATTACATTCAGTACGGCCAGCACGATATACGCCATACTATAGGAAAAGTTCTCGCCAAGTACGGCCACCACAAATACGCCCGTACATCCAATCAGGCTGGCAATGGGCTGTAAAACGCCATAGATCACCTGAAAATCATATCGTCCCCACACCGTGCTCAGCAGCGAGATCAGATAATTGGATGTACCGCCCAGCTGGATCGCCAGCAGGGGCAAAGAAATATAAATCAGCGGTCGGATTCCGGACAAATTCATCAGGATCGAGAGAATTGCCAACAGGATGGTAATGATAATGGAGCTTTTCGGTCCTACTTTTGCATCCAGCACACCGCAAAGGATGCTCCCGAAAATCGCCAGAACTCCGGCAACACCCAGCATAAACAGGATTTCCGTCTCACCATAGCCGCTGGTCAGCATGCGGGGATAGAAATTGGTCATGATTCCGATGGACGTAAGCTGCATCGCACCAATGACCACCGCAATCTTCCAGGCATTCCCGCAATGCAGAACCTTCTTTACGTTCCAACTGGACGTCCTCATATATGCAAGGCCTTCTTCCAGGGCCTTGTCTGTGGCTGTCCGGTCGCTTTGCTTTTCATTGTCGGGGAATGCTCCCATCTGTTCCGGATAGTCCCGCACAAAGATAAGACAGCAGATGGCAAGCAAAACGCATGCAGCGCCGAAAACATTATAGAAAAGCACAGTTCCGCCGGCGGCAAGCATACCTGATGTAAATGCCGTGGCTGTAGCGGCAGACAAAGGATAACCCGCTGTAGCCCATCCCATGGCCAGTCCTTTTTTCTTGGGGAACCAATTACCGATCACGATTCCATCGGCGATGTAGGCAAATCCCATGGCACCTACCATTGCAGCTGAAATGCAGATAAAATACACCGCATGGGTGGAAGCATGTCCCCAGAAAAAGCAGGCCACTCCTGTCACAAGAAGGGAGCACACCCAGGCAAACCGCGCCGATATCTTTCTGGACAAAAAGCCCCAGAGAAATCCACCGGCCACTGCGACCCATCCGCCTGCGGTAGAGAAGAAAGAAAGCAGGGAATAGTTCATGCCTGTAGCCTGAAACGCAGTTCGTGTGACATTCAGGGAATCATTGATCAGTGCGCTGTTTACGAAGATGCTGACAAATGCCAGAATCACAATGAACCAGCCTTTGGCGCCAAAGTTTGCGCTGACCTTCGTTGTCTTGTACTGTTGATTACTCATGGTCCTCTCACCCTCTTAGGTCAAATCTACAATCCCTCCACCCATCAGATTGTTACGGCATGCGCTGACCGTTACGGATTCCGGAGTTCAGACCTCCAGTTCCATGCGGTTGATGATATCATTTTGCAGGTTTTCACCCAGCTCTACGAAATAGGCGCTGTAGGTGGCCACCCGAACCAGCAGGTCCCGATACTTCTCAGGTTCACGCTGAGCGGCGCGAAGCGTATCCGCGTCGACGATGTTGAACTGTACAAAGAAGCCGCCGGTCTCCAGGAAGGTCCGAAGCATAGAGGAGAATTTGCGCATGCTGGCGGCGTCCTTCAAAGAATTGGGGCTGAATCTCATATTCAGCACGGAGCCATTGGTCAGTCTGGTGTGGTCGATCTTGCTGACAGAGCGGTAGGTGGCAATGGGACCGCTGACATTTCTGCCCTGGTGGGGAGAGATACCGCCTTCCGAAACGGGTTCTCCCGCCTTTCTGCCGTCAGGCAGCGCGCCCACGTTGTAGCCAAAAATGACGTTTGCAGTAACAGCGGCCGCCGCGCAGTTGATCTTGGTCCCGCAGGCGCCCTTCATGCTGGTCAGGATCTTTGCGCCGTGCATCAGCACCTCGTTTACAATATTGTCTACATAGTCAATATCGTTGCCGAACTTGGGAGCGGCCAGAAGCATCTTATGGATATCCTCAGCGCCTTCGAAGTTCTTGTCCATGGCGTCGATCAGCTGCGCCATGGTGATCTTCTTATCTTCAAAGACCACCTTCTTGATGGCGGCAAGCGCGTCACCCACGTCGGGGGCGCCGGACATGGAGATTGCAATCCGGGAATACTTCAGGCCGCCGTCCGCCATATCCCTGCCGGACTGGATCGTACCGTCAAAGAGAACCGATTCAAAGGGCACCGGACGATATTTGGCAAACATATACCGGTCGGAGTTGCGGAACATGATGGCAATGGGGAAGAAATACTCCACCTGCTTCTTGTAGGCCTCCACGACCTCTTCATAGGAGGTGAATTCCCTGGGATCACCGGTCTCCACGCCGATCAGTTCGCCGGTCAGACGCTGGCGGCCGTTGTTCAGAGCCAGCTCCAGCAGCAGCGGCATGTTGATATTTCCGCCGGGAAGGTCGGTGGACTTGCCGGGAATGGTGGGGTTATTGCAGCCGGTAATGACGTAGTTTCTGGCATCCACCAGATCATAGCCGTCATGGAGCAGCTGCTGGATGCACATTTCATCGCTCATGAACTTCAACTTGCCGCGCAGCGCCTTGGCCACCTCAATGGCTTTCATCACAAAGGCCTCCGGCGTCTTCTTGGAGATGCGCACTACCAGATCGTTGGAGGGCAGACCCACATCCAGGTCTGCTTCCAGGCAGAGGTAGGATAGTTCGTTGACGGCATCGTGACCGTTTTCATCCACGCCGCCCACATTGATGTTGACCGTCTGCGGCAGGCCGGTAAAGAAGCCGGAGGTAATGCGGTCGGTGATGATGACGATCTCGTTGGCCTTCAGATAGAACATGGACAGCAGCATCTTGGTCTCGTCCCGATTCAGGATCCCGGCCTCAATGTCCCGCTTGTAATAGGGATAGAGCCACTGGTCGATCCGGCCGCCAAGGCTCATGCCATATCCGCAGCCTTCAATGTTCATACAGATCCAGATCATCAGCATGCTCTGAAGCGCCTCATAGAAGGTCCGCGCCGGCTTTGCGGGCACCTGTGCACAGATCTCGGAGATCTTGAGCAGCTCCGCCTTGCGCTTGGCATCCTCGCAGGTCTCCGCCATCTCGGCGGCCAGCACGGAATAGCGCATGGAATAATCCATAACCGCATCCAAGGAAATCAGGCAGGCGTTCAGATACTGCATCTTCTCAAACTCATCAGGGTCTGCAATATTGATCCCCGCAATTTCATCTTCCACTTCTTTTCGGATCCCGGACAGGCCCACGTTCAGCACCTTGACATAATCCACACAGGAATGCTTCAGGTAATGTCCATTCAACGCATAGACCACGCCGCCGGCCGAACCGGTCTCCAGATAGTGCAGCTTGTCCTTGGGCACCTTGGCGCTCCACATGGCGATCAGGTCCCGCTCCTTCCAATAGGGGAGGAACTCCTTTACCTTGGCCTGATCCTCCGGGCTGATGGGCTCAAAGGTATCCTGGGGGCGGGTGGAGAGCTCGTCCATCTGATCTGCCAGGAACTGAGAGCTGATCTCAGGGATAATGTTGCCGCCGCGATACTTCATGGTCATGCGGCCTACCAGCAGCTCATCTTCAAAGATTCCAATGGTCTTGTTTTTCAGATTCATCTCCAGAGCCTTTGCCTGGCGATAGGCAGGCTCGCGCCCCTCGGTCTCCTGATAGGCCTTGGTGGTATAAATGCCCCGCTCAATGTCTACTTCCGCTTTTCGGACATGTCTGTCCCGCATTCTCTTGATGCGCGCCTGATACTCGTTCATACTCTTCTCCTTTACTGTTGTTTTCATTGATTGCTTTTCCAGCTTATCCGGAGGAAGCCTGCCGTGCAGCCCTCATCCGCCGATCTGCGTATTCAGTCCTCTGCTTGCAAAGATCTGCTTCAGCGAGGTCTCTTCTTCCGGGGTGTACGTCTTTACATCCGCGATGGCATAGGGCATGCCCAGCTGATCATACTTCTGGGCCCCATACTTATGTACCGGCAGCACATCCACGCGCCGCACGGATTTGAGTCCCGCAATAAAGTCAGCCGTCGCATTCAGTTCCTGCTCCGAGTCGGTATAGCCCGGAATGACAGGAACCCGAATGATGATATCTTTATGCAGCGAGTCCCGGTAAAGCAGGTTTTTATGGATGATATCGTTAGGTACTCCCGTATTCTGGATGTGCATCTGGCAATCCATCCCCTTCAGATCAAACAGCACCAGATCCGCTTCCGCCAATGCCTGCATGCCGGGCTCCGTCAAGATATACCCGCAGGTATCCAGCGCTGTATGGATATAGGCCTCTTTGCACTTATGAATCAGTTCCAGGGTAAACTCGGGAAAATAGGTAGCCTCTCCTCCGCCGATGGTTACGCCGCCCTCAGCGCCGAAATACAGCTGATCCCGTACAATCTGCACAAAGAGCTCATCCACCGTATAGTAGACACCAAAAACATCCAGCGCATTGGTGGGACAACCCTTCATGCATTCCAAGCAGTTGTTGCACAGTGCCCGGTCAATTCTGACCTGTCCGGTCTGCGCATCAAAGGTAATCGCATGCTCCGGGCAGGCGCCTACGCACTTACGACAGCCATTGCAGTCCTCTTTGGTATATTTCAGCTCTGGAAAGGTTTTTTGCCCCTCCGGATTGCAGCACCACAGGCATTTCAGGGGACATCCCTTCAAAAAAACAGTGGTACGAGTACCCCATCCGTCCACAAAGGAGCCATGAACGATGTTGAAGATCGGCGCTCTGAGATTCCCTCCCATGTTAGACCCTCCTAAAAATCTTTACTTCATTATAGTAAAATATGCTTATTTAGTAAAATATATAATTATTATAATTTAATAATTAGTGCTTATTGAACAATATTTTATATGTGCTATAATAATTTTATCCTCTCAATCTAAATGCGCTACCAATGAGGTGAGAAAATGACCTTCCGGCAGATCGAATACTTTATGTCTGTTGCTGAGCACAGGAATTTCTCCTCAGCAGCTAGGGCGCTCTACGTTTCCCAGCCCGCAATCAGTCAGCAGCTCTCCATGATGGAACAGGAATTGGGCTATACTCTGTTTGTCAGAAACAAGCGTTTTGTGGCTCTGACTCCGTCCGGCCAGATCTTTTATGAAGCATGCGTCAGGATGAAAGCCATCTACAGCGACGCAAATAAGCAAATCAAGCATATGCTTCATAAAAACACCAAGCAGCTTACCATCGGCATTTTGGAGGGATTTTCCTTCCCCAGTCTGACAACTGCGCTAAAGCACTTTTGCTACAGCCATCCGGAAAATGACATTCATGTGGAGAGCCACAGCTTCTCAGGACTTACAGACGGGCTCATAAACGGGCATCTGGATCTGATCATTACCATTCTGTTGGATTCTTCCCTGGAACATATCGAAAAAAAGGTTCTGATGCAGACGCCCTGCATTCTGGTCATCTCCAAAAACCATCCTCTGTCTGAATGCGAAGAATTGTCCATTCAGGACTTTGATGACGATATTTTTTATCAGATTGCCAATGAAGCGCTTCCTACCGCCAACAGTTTTATGAACTCCCTTTATACGCACTTCAATATCACACCCCAAAAAGTGATTAACGTACCCAATCCGTCATCCATGCTTCTAATGTTGGAATCCGGCGTCGGGGTCGGGGTCTTGGATCGTTACTGCTATCCTGAGCTGCGCAAATACAGTGCTCTTCGCAGTATTAACATTGATCTGAAGCATGATGTTACAGCAGCCTGGAATTCCCAAAACACAAACCCGCTTATCCGTCAGTTTTTGAACTATATTGATGGTGCATTGGCTTTGCACGACCAAACCAACAGATCTGAGCAAGCATAAAATAAGGCTGGACAGCCACCTATTATCTGTACCTAAGGCAGCAAAAGAGCCACGACAGATGTGAACTGCACCCCATTTGTTAGACAGTATGGTATACTGAATAACAAGTGGGGTGTTATATTATTCCAAAAGGAGTGCCAAACAAAAAATACACACCAGAATTCAAGGACAAGCAATGAAAGCTAAGAACTGGCATACAATATTGGTTTGAGGTCAGCTTGGCACCCGCACGCAGCAGATCAGCGGATTCCTACAGCTCGGCTTCCAGTTTGCGAATGTTAATTATGTTTCTCCTCCGGGATATATTCCATAATGGCACCAAAATCCGCATCGACCACAGCGTAGATCTTTTTCAGTACCTCAAGGGTAACTGCTTCATCACGGCTTAGTTTTGTCATCGTGTTGGGGGCAATGCAGCTTCTTTTCGCAGGCTTGCCTTACTTAACTTTTTGCCGACCAGAAGTTTCCAAATCCCGTTGTATAAAGCAGTCATTTATTTGTCCTCCAGGTTATAAAAATTTGGTTTAATAAATTAAATTGAATTTTTGGTTCCTGTCAACCACATAAATACAATTTTTATGCTTTTGTAGGAGCAGCACTGGACAGGCGCAGGACCTTAACGCAGCAAGCTTTTTCAGTGATACTATCAACACCGGTAGTTGAGGTCATATATAGAATATTTATATAAAACGGCGTAGGCTGTTAAATTTGAAAGAAAATGCTCCAAAAGGCCCTGCCATAAGGCAGGGCCTTTTGCCATGAAGGGGGAATTTTAACCGATTTATGAAAGATATGTAGCATGTTTTGAGCTCTTACTAACTTCCCGTCACAGTCTAAGTTAGAGCTGTTAAATACAATATATGCAGCTCAGATGACCTATTATTCTCCAAACAGAGCATGGGGGTTGGAGTACATCCACACGCAATGCGTGTATGATATTTTCTGCGACTCAGATGAAAAAACAGGGACGCCTCTGGACCTGTTCGCCATGCTGGAGGGCTTCCTGGATGACGCTCCGTCGGAGGAGTCCCCGTATCTGGAGCTGACAGAGTTTTTCCGCCTTGCCGAACAGACGCCCATCAGTCTCACATTCCGGTAGATTGAGGAGATCCATGGGGAACCTCTGGATTGGGAAGCGTTTTTCTTTGAGGCGTTTTGGTATGATGACGGGCCGGGATATTCCTCCACGCTCTGGCAGAAGGAGGGGTTCCCCTTCCATTTTTTCCTGCCGTCACACCCTGAGTACAGCATTTCAGATTCCTGGCGGAGCCAAGGCTATCAAATCAAATCGCTGTATCTGTCCGGGCAGCGGGTGGTATTCCGCAGGACTGTGCGGGGAATGTCCGGCCTTGCGATTCACAAAGCCCTGACAGCGCGGAAGCTGCCGGATGGGGCGGTTTATGAATCGAAAAAGTTCTTCTCCTACTTAATCAAGAAATATGGCCTCTAACGTAAAGATGCGCTTCATATATGATACCTGAGAGCATCCGGGCGTTGCAAAACACCGGAAATCGCGGTAAAATAAGCCATATTATTTTGCCTTTGGCGGGGAGGCTGGACTATGAAGCATGAAAGCCAAATCAGGATTCTGCATCTTCTGCACTACCTCTGCCAGCATACAGATGAGGAGCATCCCGCCTCCGTTGCGGAGATCCTGTCCTTCTGGCGGGAACAGGGGATCGTGACGGACCGGAGGAGCGTATACGGAGATATCGCCCTACTGATGGAGCAGGGGGTAGATATTGTCCATGTAAAAGGAAACCGGAACAGCTACTTCCTGGGCTCCCGTATGTTCGAACTGCCGGAGGTGAAGCTCCTGGTGGACGCCGTGGAGTCCTCCCGGTTCATCACCAGGAAGAAAAGCGCGGAACTGATCGGCAAGCTGGCGTCCCTCGCCAGCTCGCACCAGGCTAGGGAGCTGAACCGCCCCATCTATATGGATGGCACCGCCAAGCCGGACAACGAATCCATCTACTATGCCGTGGACGTTCTCCATACCGCCATCCGGGAAAAAGAACGGATCCGATTCCAGTACATAGAGTATACAGCCCAAAAGGAAAAAGTCCTCAAACATGGTGGCGCATGGTATGAGTTCAGCCCCTACGCCCTCATGTGGCAACGGGACTATTACTACACCGTGGGCTGGTCGGAGCGGCACGGGAAGCTGGCGCAGTTCCGGGTGGACCGCATGGTCAACACGGAGCCGCTGGAGCGGCCCGCTGTAGAAACACCGGAATTTGACGCTGCGGATTACGCCTCCAAGGTCTTCGGCATGTACAGCGATGAGATCGAAACCGTCACCCTGCGCTGTAAAAACGAATTCATGCGCAACGTCATAGACCGCTTTGGAGACGGCGTCCAGACGGAGCCGGACGGCCCGGACCACTTCACCGCCCAGGTGGATGTGGCGCCCAGCCCTCCCTTTTTCGCCTGGGTGTTCACCTTCGCGGGGGGAATTCAGATCACCGACCCTGAGAGCACCCTGGAGGAGATGCGGCAGATGGCCGGATGGCTGAACTAAAAGGAAAAAGATGAGGTGTACCAAAAACTGTACACCTCATCTTTGGCCCCTTGCAATACAAACATTTGTTTGATATACTGTGTTCGTGTTCCCTATTTAGTAAACGACCGAGGGGGTGATCAGAAAATGGAGCAGACTTTTGGAGGCTTTGTACGCCAGCGGCGGCAGGCCATGGGGCTCTCCCTGCGCGGCCTCGCGGCGCGGGCAGGGCTGTCTCCTGTGTACATGAGCAGCATAGAGACAGACCGGAAAGCGGCGCCCGCCCAAGAGAGCCTGGAACGGCTGGCTGTGGAGCTGCGGCTGGGAAAAGAGGAGCGGGAGATCTTCCTGGATCTGGCGGCGAAATCCCGAAAGCAGCGGGTTTCGGCGGATCTGCCGGACTACATTATGGAGAAGGATATCGTCCGGGCAGCCCTGCGCACCGCCAAAGAGGTGGACGCCACAGACGAGGAATGGCAGGAGTTTATTGACCGCATCACAAAGCGGTGTAAACCTGCCGCGGAGGAACATGAATGAAGAAGCTCTACTACCGTGAACAGGCGCTGGAAGGGATCGCCCGCAAGGTCCTGACTTCCCACAACAGCCTGCTCTATTATGGGCCGCCCGCTGCGATCCCCATTGAGGATATCATAGAGGCCCACGGCCTGATTCTGGAGTTTCAGTGCCTGCGCAAGAATGGCCGCATCCTGGGCAAGACCATTTTCGACGATGGCTGGGAAGCAGTCTATGATCTGGACAACCAGGAGTACACGCTCTTCCCTGTCAAGGCCGGGACCATCCTGATCGACGCCTCCCTGTGCTGTGAGGACGGCAGCGCCGGCCGGCTGCGCTTTACCTGCGCCCATGAGCTGGCCCACTGGATCCTGCACAAAAAGCTGTACACCGGCAGCGGAGAGAGCGCGGCATTGGCCGCCGCCGTCAAGGAGGACGATATGGAGATCCAGGCCAACCTCCTCGGTTCCGCGCTCCTGATGCCCCTGCCCCAGGTAAAACGCAGCTTCTACCGACTCCGGGCGGGCCGCGGCACTCAGACCCTGGTGGCGGAGATGGCGGAGCTGTTCCAAGTCTCCCGGCAGGCCATGCGCATCCGGCTGGAGAGTCACAATTTGTTGTAAAAAATTTACCGTAGTGTTCACCAAATAGAGAACAATCGAAGGAGATGGAAGATGAAGAGAACGTCGGAGGTGGCGATGTACTGCCCGGTCTGTACAAAAGGGAAAGTCATCGTAGCCGCGAACCAGCGGGAGGCAGAGCGCATCCGCCTGGTGCGGCCGCAGAACGCGGACCGGGCCTCGTGCTTCACCAAGTGCCGGTCCTGTGGGTCACAGATCGGCATGGAATTTCAAAGGACGGAACCCGAAACAACGCCGATCCCCATGATTGGCCGTGTAACCCCGTGATATCCCCCAGGACATAAAACTCCATATTTGATCTTGACTATACTTCGTCAAGCGCACCAACCGCCGCAGCCGGGATCTCCCGGCCAATGCGGAGCCTCGCGTTCGGAGCCTTACAAGCAGCTTTTCAGCTATGCGTAAGGCTCCGATTTTTTTGCGCCCTTTTCGCTTCGCTGAACGGCGGAAAGGGGCCCGATGCGAAAGAAACGTTGCTGGCAGCCTTACATAGCGAAATACCCGTGATCCCCTCTCTCAGAGCGCAGACCCCAAAATCTGAGATCGGAGATCACAAACATGAAAACAACCTACCTGGTCAACAAAGAGCAGGCGGATGGCAGCGTCCATCTGACTGCGGTATCCTCCGCCGAATGGCTGGAGGTGGTCGAAAGCAACAAGAGTCTTCCGGCGGACTGCCGCAGGTATTTTATCCTGGACTATATCGCGGAGGACGGGGATCTGGACCGGATGGTCATTGAGGCCCCCGCCGACGTCTACCGGGACTGGCACCGGGAACACATGGCGGAGCGGCGGAACCGGGAGCATGGAAAGGGATTGCGCAGGCTGTCCCTGGACGCTCCTATCCCCGGCAAAAGCGATCCCATCCGGCTGGGGGAATCCTTGGCCTCGGAGGAGGATCTGGAGGAAGCGGTCTGCAGCCGGATGCTGATGGACGAACTGCGGAAAAAGCTGGCCGCGTGGAAGCCCTGGGCCAATGAACTGCTGGATCTGTATCTCCTTGGGCAGAGAAGGACCTGCACCGCCGCTCTGGCGGAAAAATTCGGCGTGTCCCAACAGGTGATCCGCAAATACAAGCGTCAATTTGAGGAATATGTAAAAAACTTTTTGCTTGGTGTTTCGCTTTGAAAGGCTTTTGTGAAAAGGGGAGGTGTAAGGACATTTTCTCCTTCATGGAACCTTGAAATGTGAATACCAGCAGCACGGATCACCACACGGACAGCGCGCAGCGCCCGCCATGACCCGGAGGGACTTTTGTCCCCTCCGGCGAGCGATACAGCCTGCGCGGAGCGGCCCCTGGCAAGGCCGCTCCCTATCGCCTGGGTTGAAAGCAGTAAAGACCCTTGGGATATGTCTGTGGAGACTGCCCCCCTCATCCGTGCTGTTCCCTGACTCATCGGGGCGCGAGCTGCAAATACGATGAGATAAGTATGTAACAAAGAAAACAGCTTTAAGGGGAATATTCGGAATGAAAACAACTGATACAAGGCAGAACGCCCATGCTGAAATCGACCATATCTTCAAAGACCTACTCCCCGCCAAAGGCATGGCGGAGCGTCCGGCGCAGGCTGCTCTGAGCCACCGAATGCTGGACGCCATGCTGGACGGCGGCATTGCCCTGTGTGACGCCGGGACAGGGATCGGCAAGACCTATGCCTATCTGGTGGCCGGCACGGTGTTCCACCGCTGGAGGGCCGCCAATGGACAACTTGGCAGGCCGCTTCTCATCTCCACCTCCAGTATCGCCCTCCAAACCGCCGTGGTGAAGGAGTATCTGCCCTTCCTCTCCTGTCTGCTCATGGCGGACGGCATGCTGGACCGGCCCCTCCGGGCGGTGATCCGCAAGGGCAAGGCCCACTATGTATGCGACGAGCGCCTGATGAGGCGGCTGGGGCATGTGGATCTAAGTAAGAAGAACAGGCAGGCGGCGGAGGCCCTGCTCTCTCTGAAGGAGCATCTGGATCTGGACCTGGCGGAGCATCTCAGCGGCTACGACCGGGAGCGGGTGTGCGTCCCCCAGCTCTGCGGCTGCAAGCGGGAGGCGTGTCGGTACCGGCTCTTTTTGGAGGCGTGCTCCTCCGGCCACTTTCACTTCCAGATCTGCAACCACAATCTGCTGCTGGCCGACGCCATTCACCGGGCCACGGGCAGACAGCCCCTCTTCCCGGAGTATGGTGGCATCATTATGGATGAGGCCCATAGGCTGCCGGAGACCGCGCGGCAGATGTTCGGCGTGACCCTGGCGGCGGAGGACTTCCGCGGCCTGATCCGCAGCCTGCGGGCGGAGCGGTATGTCCTGGCGGCGGAATATCTGGAGGAGGCGGCCAGACCCCTTCTCCGGGCGCTGTCCCAGCCCTGGGAGGAAATCACACCCATCTCCCACTACATCCCTCTGCTGGCAGATCCAGAGAGCATTCTCCCCACCATCCAGAAACAACTGAACGGCCTGCTGTCCCCCACCCAAAGGATGAAGCTGGACAGGCTGGCCGGCGCCGTCTCCGTGTTCCGCAAAGGCGGTTCGGAAGTGGTGCTTTATACAGCGGAGAACAGCCAGGGCGGCGCCATGCTGTGCGCCACGATTTCCGATCTGACCAGCCAGCTCCGCGCGGCCCTCTGGCAGCAGCGGCAGCCCATGATCCTGGCCTCCGGCACCATGGCCGTGGGCACCGACTTTCGCCGCTTCAAAGAGGAAACGGGTCTGCTGACTGACGGGAGGGTGGCGGAGTCCGTGGCCCCCTCGCCCTTCGATTACAAGAGGAACTGCCTGCTGTACCTACCACAGTTCCCGCCCAAACAGGACGGCGAGGGCTGCTATGACGAGCTGGCTGCGGAGATTGCGGATCTGCTGGACGCCGCCCACGGCCACGCCCTGGTCCTGTTCACCTCTTACGCCGCCATGTCCTCCGTGACGGAACGGCTGAAAAAACTGCGGCCCGGCGATACACTGTTCGCCATGGGACGAAACGCCGCTCACACGATGGAGCAGTTCAAGGCCAGTCCCGGCTCCGTCCTGCTGGCCACCGGGGCCGCCTGGGAGGGCTTCGACTTTCCCGGCGACTGCGTGTCCCTGCTCATCATTCCCCGGCTGCCCTTCGCCTGCCCGGACGCGATGAAGGAGAAGGAGCGGGAAAACTATGCCTCTTTGAAGGAATTCCTGCGGGCCGTGGTGGTGCCGGAGATGCAGATCAAGCTGCGCCAGGGCTTTGGACGGGCCATCCGCACCGAGACGGACACCTGCGTGGTGGCCATCCTGGATGAACGGGCCGCCCGGGGCCGCCGCTACCACCAGGCCGCCCGCGCCGCACTGCCAGAGATGCCCGTCACCAGCAGCCTGCACACAGTGGAACGGTTTATCCGCAGGGTCAAGGCGGAGGGATACTTCCAGGAGGGTACGGCATGATCAACACCAGGACAGAGCTGCAGTTCCATATCGCCATGGGCATTTTGGAACAGATGCGGGAGGCGGGATTTCTGACAGCCGAGGAGGCTGCCATAGTCCGGCGGCTGGCCATAGAGAAATACCGCCCGGTCACTGTTCGGGAATAGTGTTGGCTATTTCCGGTGAGGTGTGGTAGTGTTGTCGTTGCCAAAAACCAAAAGGAAGGAGATGGCGTCATGGCCGCGAATGTAACCTTTATCCCGCCCAGGAAAGTACAGCCAGAAACCCTGCGTGTGGCGGCCTACTGCCGGGTCAGCACCGGCTCCTCCGACCAGCTTCACTCCTACGCCGCCCAGATCAAAGCCTATACCGAGCTGATCAGCAGACACAAGGGCTGGGAGCTGGTGGACGTATACGCAGATGAGGGCCTGACAGGCACCCGGATGGACAAGCGGGAGGATTTCAACCGCATGATGGCCGACTGCCGTAAGGGCAGGATCGACAAGGTGCTGGTCAAGTCCATCTCTCGCTTCGCCCGGAACGCCCGTGACTTTCTGGCCTCCCTGCGGGAGCTGTCCAGCCTGGGCGTGGCGGTCAAGTTTGAAAAAGAGAATATCGACACCGGGACGCTCACCTCAGAATTGATGGTGAGCGTCTCTGGTTCTCTGGCCCAGCAGGAATCCATCTCCATCTCTGAAAACCAGCGGCTCAGCTACCTTCGGAGAATGGAGAGGGGAGAATTCATCACCTGCAAGGCTCCCTTCGGGTATCGTCTGCGGGAAGGTAAGAATCTGGAGATCATCCCGGATGAGGCGGCTCAAGTGTGGTGGATATTTGAAGCCTACCTGTCGGGGCTGAGTACCACGCAGATTGCGGAGGAGATCACCCGGAGGGGATTCCGCACCAGGGATGGAAAGTCCTGCTGGCGGCATACCGGTATCCTCTATGTGCTCACGAATGAAAAATATGTGGGGGACAGCCTCTGTCAAAAAACTTACGCATCATCTTTTCCCTTCGTGAAACGCCGGAACCACGGACAAAAGGATCAATACTATACGGAATCCACCCACCCCGCCATCGTTTCCCATGAAGTATTCAATAAGGTGCAGGAGCTCCTTAAGCGGAAATCAACTGACACGCCGAAGGTCCGTGTCAGGTACCCCCTCACACTGAAAATACAGTGCGGGGAATGTGGGACGGCCTTCCAGCGGCGCCAGGGAAAAAGCGGCCTTGTGTCCTGGGTCTGCCGCAGACACGATGACAAAGCCTTAGACTGTTCCGTGGGCAGGATCCGGGAAGATGATATCTATGCAGCCTTTGTGCGGATGTACAACAAGCTGAAGCATCATGACGGGATCATTCTCGGGCCTGCCATGAAACATCTGGAGGACCTGAACACAGCCCTCCAGCGCAATAACCCCGCCATGCTGGCGGTGAACAGGGCCATCGCCCAGGCTGCGGAGCAGAGCCACAACATCAGCAGGCTCCAGACAGCGGGGCTGCTGGACGCGGACGCCTGCGCCGCAAAACTGGCCGCTGTCAGCGCCCAACTGACAAAGCTCCGGGGGGATCGCCGCCGCCTGCTGAAAAATGGAGACATTGAGGAGGCCATCGACTCCCTGCGCCAAACGACGGATACGCTCCGGAATGGGCCGGAAAGCCTGGACACATTTGATGAAGAACTGTTCGAGGGACTGGTGGAGCGGATCATCGCAGAGTCTCAGACCCGAATCCGCTTCCGGCTCAGGGGCGGCATAGAACTGGCGGAACAGCTTCGGGAGGCCACAAGATGACAAACCGGAAGATCTTATATGGATATATGATCCAGAACGGCGACATTACCGCCAAAGAGGACGAGGCCGCAGCTGTGGCAAGGGTATTCACCCTATACCACACGGGCCTTTCCTACCAAAAAATATCTGACATCCTGAACGGCGATGGTATCCCTTACAGCCAGGAGGTGCCTGTCTGGAACAAGCACAAGGTCAAGCGCCTGTTGGAGAATCCTCGCTATACTGGCCGGGACGGGTATCCCGCTATGATCGACGATGCAATGTTCCAAGAGGTGCAGATGCAAATCCAGGGCAAAACGGCAGAATACGCTCCACGAGACCGCCGCCCCGCCCTGGAGTTGAAGGAACTTCTGCGCTGCGGCGGCTGCGGCGGCAAGCTCCACAGGACCGCTGGTCCAGGGAGGAAAAAAGATACATTATACTTAAAATGCAGCGCCTGCGACGCTGTGTTCACCATAGCGGACAGCGACCTGCTGGCGGAGGTTACTCGGCAGGTCTCGTCACAGGAGACTCCTCCTGTGACGGCCTACCAGCCCTCCGAGGAAGTCATCCGTCTCACCAACGCCATCAACCGGGGGTTGGAGGACCCGACGGAGCCGGAGGAGATCGTCTCCCTCATCCGGCGGGGCGCCGCGGCCAGATACGACTGCTGCCCCGCACCAATTCCATACGAAATCACCGGCTACCAACCGGATGTAGACTTAGACTGTATCCGGCAGACGGTTTCTTCTATCACCTTATCGGCAGATCACACGGTAAGGACGGTATTCCAATAGGCCGCCCGCCGGGAAAGGACAGGACATGGCACAGACATTGGAACGGCGGGTCAGGATCATCCCCGCCACACAGAATCCCACCACAGTGAGAGGCCCCAGGCGGGGCAGGCAGCGGGTGGCCGCCTACTGCCGGGTCAGCACCGACAGTAAGGAGCAGCTGAACAGCTACCAAGCCCAAAAGGCATATTTTACGCAGAAGATCCAGGAAAATCCCGATTGGGAGATGGCAGGTGTGTTTGCCGACGAGGGGTTGAGCGGCACCAGCCTGAAAAAGCGGAAAGAATTCAATAAGATGATCGCCGCCTGCAAGCGGGGCCGCATCGACATGATCCTCACCAAATCCCTCTCCCGCTTCGCCCGGAACACGGTGGACTGTCTGGAGACGGTCCGTATGCTCAAGGCCAACGGCATCGGCGTCATCTTCGAGAAGGAAAATATCAATACCCTGACAGAATCCAGTGAGTTCCTCATTACCCTGTTCAGCGGCTTCTCCCAGGCGGAGATTGAGTCTCTGAGCCAAAATGTAACCTGGGGCAAGCAGAAAAGTATGGAGGACGGCAACGTCTCCTTCCAATATGAAAAAATGCTGGGCTACCGCAAGGGGGCGGACGGAGCGCCGGAGATCGTGCCGGCGGAAGCAGACACCGTGTACCGTATTTACCGCAGGTACCTGGATGGATGCAGCCTGGGGCAGATCAAGGAAGAGCTGGAGGCGGACCACATCCCGACTGCCCGCGGTGTCCGGGGCTGGTCCTATCAGGTGATTCGAAACATCCTGACCAACGAAAAGTACATGGGTGATGCCCTGCTGGGCAAGACCTACATCACCGACTGCATCAGCAAAAAAGTGAAAAAAAATAACGGGGAGCGGCCCATGTACTATGTGGAGAACAGCCACCAGGCCATCATCCCCAAAGACATGTACCAGCGGGTGCAGGAGGAGATGACACGGCGGTCCAGCAAGCGGAAGGTTATGCAGAAGACCGGCAGGACCGAGCAGGGCAAGTACTCCGGCAAATACGCCCTGTCTGAACTATTGGTCTGCGGGGAATGCGGCACCCCCTACAAGCGGGTGACCTGGGCCAGAAACGGCAGGAAGCGGATCGTGTGGCGGTGCATCTCCCGGTTGGAGTATGGGACCCAATACTGCCACAAGTCCCCCACACTGGACGAGGAAAAGCTCCACCGAGCCATCCAGGAAGCCATCAATGAATTCGCCCAGGCGGCGCGGGAGGTAAAGACCGATCTGCTGGAGTTTACCGCTCTGGCCTGGAGAGGGCAGGAGGGCGATGGAGCCGCACTGCTCTCCCTGCGGCAGAAGCTGGCGGACATCACCGCACAGCAGGCCCTGCTGCTGGACCAGGTGCTGGAGAACATGGAGGACGCCAGCCTCAACGCCCAGCTCAAGGCCCTCATGGACGAGAAGCAGGCGGCGCAGGAACAGATCCAGGCGCTGGAGCAGCATGAGATCCACAGCGCCAACCAAGCGGCCAGACTGGAGGAGCTGCGGGAATGGATGGCACAGCTGGAGATCAACACCAAGTACGATGACTTCCAGACCAGGCTGGCCGTGGAGAAGATCACGGTGGTGGACGCGGAGACCATCCGCATCCGGTTCAAATACCCAGGGCTGGAACTGGAAAAGAAATTGACATAAGGGAGAATGCATCATGGCAATTTTTATCACAGGGGATCTGCATGGCGATTTCCGCAGGTTTCGACCGGAGATCTTCTACGAACAGGAGACGCTGACCAAAGAGGACGTTGTTCTGGTGGCAGGTGATTTCGGCGGCGTTTGGTACGGGGACACACGGGACGATGAGGCTCTGGACTGGCTGGAGGGCCGCCCCTTTACTACGGTGTTTGTGCCGGGAAACCACGAAAACTATGACGCCCTGCGGAAATACCCGCTGGCGGAATGGCACGGCGGGAAGGTGCGGCATGTCCGCCCCTCGGTGATCATGCTGGAACGGGGACAGATATTCGACCTGGACAGCAGGAAGTTTTTCGCCATGGGAGGCGCCAGCAGCCACGACATCCAGGACGGTATCCTGGAGCCGGATGATCCGCAGTTTGAGCGGAAGTTCCAAATGCTCAACGCCAGAAACGCGGCATTCCGGGTCAATCACAGATCCTGGTGGAAGGAGGAACTGCCCAGCCAGGAGGAATATAATGAGGCGTTGGACAATCTGGAGAGAGCAGGCTGGTCAGTGGATCATATCCTCGCCCATTGTGCGCCCACCAATATCCAGGCAGAGCTGCTACGGGAGCTATCCAGGCCGGACCGCCTGACGGAATTCCTGGAAGATGTCTGCCACAGGTGTCGGTTCCAATCTATGTTCTTCGGGCACTACCACGAAAACATGATAATCCGACAGAAATATGTCCTGCTTTACGAGCAGATCATCCGGCTGAAGGAATATCCCTCCGATGAGATCTGTATAGAACAGAAATAAGGGAGAGCGGGTCATCTTTTTACGGCCCGCTCTCCCTTATTTCTGTACAAATGCCGAATCCCGTGATATAATTCAGACAAAAGGAGCCAACGCTCGAAGTCGAGGCAAAGAAATATGATTGATGGCGGGAACCAGCTATGACAAGAGCAGAGATCGCGGCGTATATCGAAAACCGTTATGGCGCTCAGGCGGAGTATCCATGGACGGCATATCCCAATTTCATGGTGTTCCGGCGCGGCGATAATCGGAAGTGGTTTGCTGTGGTGATGGACATCCCCAAACGCAAACTGGGGATATCCTCAGATGAAGTTATCGACGTGATAAATATAAAATGTGATCCTCTCCTGCTGGGATCCCTGTGCACCAGCCCAGGATTCTATCCGGCCTACCACATGAACAAGGCCCATTGGGTCACAGCTACATTGGATGGGACGATAGGACAAAACGAGATAAAGTGGCTGGTGGACATGAGCTATGATCTGGCCGCTCCCAAACAGAGGGCAAGCCGATCCGCTCAAAAAACAAACGACGCATAAAAAAACTCAGTGCAAATGAATCGAAAGTTTGGAATCCATTGCGCCGCAAGGCTTTTGAGGGTGCATCTTTTTTATCAACACAAGACATGGGTGAGTCCTTATAGGACTCACCCATTTTTTCATAATTTGTAAATTCATTTTGAAAGTTGTACAGAAATTTACAACTTTTTTCTTTTTCCAGCCTATATGTAGAAGCCTGATTTTACATGATAGGAGGAAATATGATATATTACAAACGATATACGGGAAAGCTGCTTCCGCAGAAAACGGCAGAGCAGCCAAGCTGGGTCCAATGGACGCACCATTCAGAGGGCAAAACCCACTGTGAGGAATGCTTAATGTTGGATGGTTGTTGGTTTCAGGAAGAAAATGCTCCGTCTTGTCCACATCATCCATACTGCCACTGCACATTAGACCCGATTCCCTATGCTGTGGTTTTGATGAATACAACATCATATAGCGATTACAGCAAATTTGATCCCTATCTATTTGACCCAGAAAATACATATAGACATGGAAAAAATCGAGCATTTGAAAGTTGGGGCTATTCTGCTTCAGATTCTACGTGGCTTAAGAATCAAAGTGAGAAACAGGCACTTGAAAAATATCTATCCGGTGACTATATGTTAGGAAAGTTGGATAGACGAGGCTAGCGAATTGATATCAGAGTTACGATTCCCAGAAAAGGCAAATCAGGCAGCGTGTCATTTATTACTGGATGGATGCTTATGCTGAACGGAAAACTCAAATTGAATACGCCGTATGGGGGAAAATAAAATGAAGATGATGGATTGCGTAGAAGTGATGGTAGAAAAAGATAGCTATGCAAAAGAAGGCGTTCACAAGGGAATGCAAGGGGTTGTCTGGGAGAAGGAGCCAAAAGACGGCTGTTGGGTCGTCCTCTTTCCTCAATGTGGAGATAAGGAAGATATTGCAGACCTCTACATGAAAGAAGAGGATCTGAAATTGATTCCTGTTATGTCTCCAGATGTAAATGAGCAAATCAAGGCGCAATTTGAAAAAGAAGCCGATCAGACAAAATCATTTGCCGAAAAGCTGGATGATCTTTCTAATTATCGTATCTAATGGGATAAAAGCCTCTTGCTTGCTGCGCTAAAACCATTGATATGACTGGATTTTTCCAAGTCCTATAATTACACTCCGACCATGGGTGAGTCCTATAAGGGCCCACCCATTTTTTAATAATTTGCAAATTAGTTTTGAAAGTGGTACAGAAATGTACTACTTTTTTCTTTTTGCTGCCTATATGTAGAAGTCTGATTTTACATGATAGGTGGAAATAAAATAGAAACTTATTAGAAGATTTTTTACTTTTAAGTACCTCTAATTGCTACTGTTTCAACGGTTTTAGAACCAGATAGAAGTGGATAAAAGTGTGGAAATGTAGATAACTCATATATTATTTATGTATTATTCATACATCGATATTCCTATACTTTGTATGCCTATGTAAATCGTTCGTAACCAACGATTCCTACCCCACCGAATCTTCTGGCAGTACGACTACCTATGTCCCGGATTACTGGGATTTCGGCGGTGGTAGCCCGTGCCTGTACCATGGCAGTGACTATTACCACCACCAGAATTACGGGCCTTTCTACGTGAACGGTTACAGCAGGTCGTACTCTGACTTCACCATCGGCTGTCGCCTCCAGGAACGCCCGCCGAAGGCGGCGTGACCTATACCAGCAAAGCACAAAGCCTCCTGTTTCACAGGAGGAATATTAAGCCAGAAAAGAACCGCCCTAAACTGCTATGGACAGTCAAGGGCGGTTTTGTGTTTTCGCAAGTCTTACTCTCACTATTTTATTTTCTCGATCTCCTCCCGGAGCCAGGCAAACTCCCGGCGGGTATAGACTTTTTCCGTTATGTCGGAAATCTTGTGGCCCACCATGTATTTGATAGCATACTCGTCAACCCCATAGCGCTTGGCCATGGTGACAAAGTGGGTACGGCCGTCGTGCGGGCGGTGATTGGGGTTCAGCTTCAGCTCGTCTCGGATGCGCTCGAAGGCTTTTTGATACCGGGCATACGTCAGCTTGAGGTTTTTCCGGTTGCGGTTATTGGGGTCGGCCCAGTTGAGCAGATAGGGGCTGCCCAGTGCCTCCGCCTCCTGATATTTTCGGAGCACCAGGTCTTGAATGCGGGAGTGGATGGGGACGACGCGGTTCTCGCCGGCGTCCGTCTTCATGCCGCCTTGGAAGGTCCAGTTCTCCAAGTCCACATCTTTCAGTTCCAATAAACCAAGCTCTTGAGGGCGCCAACCGGAGTAACACTGGATGAGCAGGATGTCGACGCCCTGCTTGCTGCTGGCATTGGCCCATAGCAGGTCCATCTCTTCGTCGCCGAAGGCGATATGCTCCTTTTTCACCGACTGGATCTCCTTGACCGTCTCCTCGGTGAGGTTGAAGGTGCGGGAGTAGTTCCGGTCCACCAGTTCATACTCCAAAGCGTAGTCCAGCAGCATGTTGAACAGGGATTTGATCTGGTTCTTCATGGTGGCGGTGGGATGCTGTTCCTTGCCACGGATGACGGCCACCCCCTCCTCCATGCAGCCTTTTACATGGCGGGCCCGGATGTCCATGACCCGCATCTTATAGACGCCGGAACAGTAGGCCCAGGCCGAGGTGGCGGATTTGGTGCTCTTCACCGTCTTCTCATACTCCGGGAGCCATTTGTCATAGAGTTCCTGCATGGTGATGGACGGCTCCAGGTCATAGGGGTTCTTATTATATTCCACCAGTGCTGCATAGGCGTCGTTATAGGTGGCGAAGTAGGACTCCGGTTTTAAGGGTTTGCAGATTGGTTTCCCGTCCGGCGTCTTCCCCACCGTTACCATTGCCCGGAAGGGGTTTCTTAAATTGCGGTTTTTGATCTCGCTGATCTGACCGAAGCCGTTGGGCAGCCGCCGGCGCTTGTTGGATTTGCGGGGTTTTTTCTGTTTTTCAGAGGGTTTCAGCGGATAGCCGCAATGGGGACAGGCGGTTGCCTTGTCGCTCACCGGCAGTTCGCACTCTGGGCATTGGGTCAGCATTCGGATCACCGCCTCTCTTTGAGTGCCTTGATTGGGCGGCCCTCGACTTTATCCAACATCCGCAAGAGCTTGGTCGCAATCAAAACGGCCCCTGCGAGTTTCAGCGCTCCAACCGCCTGCTGATTTTTGTTGTGCTCTTTTACTCCGCCCTCTTCGGTGTAGACTTTGTGCAAAAAGATTTTGGGGTTCACATGTTTCGGTTTCTTCATAGCGGCTCCTTTCGCTGAAATAACACCATCTTTTATGGAAGACTAATTTTGAAAGGGGAATCATCGTGAACAAAGATAAGCTGAGAGAAGTTTGTGCAGTCCGCAGAAATGAGATTATCGGCATTGCCTGCTTTATGGCTGGTGTAGCGGTCACTTATACGATTTTCGGTAAGAAACGGAAAGGCGCATATATCGCGACCGATTTAACAGTCGGAGATTTAGGTAAGCTGGGGGAATTGCTGATTCAACGGGGACACAACGCAAGCAATCAAGTTGTTCGATGGTCGATTACCATGGCAAAGAAGTAATCTTTGGAGAGGAGCTGCTGATTTAGCAGCTCCTTTTCTTTCTTTTTGCCCCTTGCGCCGCCCGTCCTAATCATATATGATAGTGTATGAATTGTCAAGCATATTCCTACACAATATTTTTTGACTTGGAATAGAGGGCGGCTTATGGTGATGCGGGACCAATCCACCTGCCCTAAGTGCGGCGGGGAGCTGAAATACTACGACAGCGTGCCGAGACTGGTACGGACGAAGGGGCGGGAAACGTCCAGGGTGCCTATGCGCCGGTTCCGGTGCGTCCGCTGCGGGGCGGTTCACCGGGAACTGTCGGAGCTGCTGGTCCCTTACAAGCAGTATGAGGCGGAGGTTATCATCGGCGTGCTGGAGGGGCTGATCACCTGTGAGACGATTGGGTTCGAGGACTATCCCTGCGAGATGACCATGCTGCGGTGGCTTTCGCAGAAAGCGCAGCTCCTTTTATGGAGGTGATTGTAATGCGGTTAGAAAAGCGACCTTTTATGAGTTCTGTAACAAGAAGGGTGATTGATGATTTTAACCGAATGAACGACCAGGAATTTGTGAGGAAATATTTTTGCCACAAGCTCATATATGCAAAGCGAGTTGCAAAGTATGGTGATCCATTTATGAGGAGCCCATTGGCTAAAGTCGGAAGATTTTTGATTGGGATAAAATAAGAGGTTCGGAAAGCAGGAAATCATCCGAAGGAGATTGAGCCACTTAAACGGGCTCTTTCTCTTTTGCGCAGATTTTACATCTCCTATTATGGAGAGGAAAAAGATTACCGAAAGGGTATGAAAGTGAAGAGGCTAAACGCATAAACGCAAAATCTTAGTTTATGTTCGATGTCTACACGGAAAGTCGCCTCTCTTTCTTTTGCTCCTATTTCGCAGAAAGCACAGCTCCTTTTATGGAGGTATCCATAAGCGAAAGGAGTTTTGTAATCATGAAACTGATACCGGTTGACGCGATACCAAAGATGGGCGGCTATCACAAGCTGCAAGACTTGATTGAGGATTTTGTAAACGGAGATGCGAAAATCGTAAAAGTAGATTTTGGCGAGGACGACTACAAATCCCCAACGGTCTGCCGGTCTTGTCTGGCCGCGGCCATCAAGCGGTCGAAGCGTTCGGTAAAGGTATGGAGGCGTGGAAACGAAGTGTTTCTGAGTAAGGATATTTGACAAAGGATTGAGCCGTTTTTACAGCGGCTCTTTCTTTTCGCCCCCTCTCTTTTTTCTGCGTTTCTAACTTAGGATAGCCTGGTTTAATCTAAGTTAGAAACCGGAGGCTTGAGCCCGTCCGCAGAATTTTCAAATTCTTTTATGGAGGAGCGATAGGGCGAAACCGGATATGGTTTAGCCAGTTCGAGGCTGGCCCTCCTGGGAAATGGATAGATGCTGGTGGAAATCCAGCGGTGAGACACGAAGGCGCGCCGCCAAGTAATAACTTAATCAAAGATGGCGCCCACCGGGCAACGGTTTTCGTTGGGCCGACCCTGAAGTCATTTCCTTTTCTTTTTCGCAGTTCCAGCAGAGCCCTTTATGGAACCAAATGGTTACTATTTACATTGAAGGAGTATGCGCAATGGAGATCAATATCGTCATTAAAAGCAAAGGTGAAGAGTCGATCGAAATCGATACAAAACAAGTTGATATATCTGTGGAGCGAGATCCATACCAGCATAATCAAGTTTTTGGAGAAGGATGCTCAAGTAAATGGACTGAGGATATGAGAACAAATATTGCATTTCTCAAATCTCAGCAATGCTTTGCGAACGAATTGCTGAGAGTGAATGGTTGTTTGTTTCTGAATGACGTCTATAAAATGTTGGGATTTCCCTTGATCAGATGCGGGCAGATTGCTGGGTGGGTTTTCAATGAGAAATATCACGATGCGGTATGTTTTGGGATTGACTTTACCGCTGTGCTTACGGATGAAACTGTAAAACCGTTGTATTTGGAATTCAATGTACGAGAAAACATTTTGGACTTTTTATCATGAAAGAGACGGGCTTGTCGGATTGACGACAGGCCCCTTCTTTTTCGCAGTTCCAGCAGAGTCCTTTATGGAGGTGATGGTTATGAGGACCAGGAAAATTCTGAGCGCAGTCGGAACATTTGTGATTGTGGGCGCGGTATCAACAGCAGGCGCTGCCCTGTGGACAAATGTTCTGGACAGGAAATTTCAAATGGTCAAGGTCAAACTGACACATCCGAAGTCGGACAAAATTATATTTGTGGACTTCCGAAAAGCCGGGAGGGGCCGCTGATACGGCGGCTCTCCCTTTTCCGCACAAACGGCACCGCCTATTATGGAGAACAAAATCAGGAGGTAGATATTATGAACAAGCAGAAATGGACCGAGACGCCTATCACCTGGGGCGGTTATCGCAAGCTGTGCGGCGTGGTATGTGTGATCAGTGTGATTGCTGGTTTCGTATGGTACATCGCCAGTTTTGAGCCGGTCTGGTGGGGCAGCTTCAAGGGAAAAGCGAAGAAGTTGTTCATGATCTGGCGCCCGGGAAGAAGATTCTAAAGAGCAGGAGCCGCCTGTTACGGCGGCTCTTTCTCTTTTTTCCACCGAGGTTGTTTTTACGAAGACGCGGTCCCTAATTTAGAATAGCCGTTGAAAGGAGGTAGACGCCGATGAATGAACAGGAGTTTCATCCAGGCTCTGTTCCGGTCGCTGTGGTCGCCAGAGTCTACGGAAAGGATGCGTCCTGGGTGAGAGCCGGCATTATCTCGGGTTGGCTGCCGATTGGTAAGGCCACCCGCGGCGGCAATTTGGTGACCAGCATTGAGGAGATGGACTCCCGGTATGGGAGGATCAATTTTTACATCTCTCCAAAACGACTGTACGAGGAGACCGGATACTTTTGGAAAGGAGAGAGGCGATAATGGCCCATGATATTCGCCCGGAGGTGTCCCAGAAGAACCCATTCTGGCTCGGCAAGCACCGCTACTATGAGCTGAAGCACTTCTGCCTGCAATACCCCATTTGGAAGAGGGCCCGCAGCTCTTTGGACGGGCTGAGCAAGCGTCCGGCCGATCTTCAGGTCTTCGTCAAGAGCGGCCAGATGAAGGGCGACCCCACGGAGCGGTGCGCCCAGTCCCGGCTCTTTTTCGCCGAGCGCATGGAGATGGTGGAGCAGGCGGCCATCGGGGCCGACCCGGACCTCTACCCCTATCTGCTGCGGGGCGTAACAGAGGGGCTCTCCTATGACGCGCTGAAGATGAAGTATGATATTCCATGCTGCCGGGACGTCTATTACGCCGCGTACAGACGGTTCTTCTGGCTGCTGAGCAAAAGGAGGGACTGAGCTTGAGAATTGTGGATGTGGCGGTCAGGCAGTGTTACCGCTTCAACTGCCCTATTTGCGGAAGTAAACTGGAAGCTGACTCCGGTGATCTGGTGGACATCGGCGGGAAAACGAGCCAGTTCTGGTGCCCGGTCTGCCGGAAGGAGCGGTATGTTCCCTGGAGTTCGCTCCGAAAACGGGTGGTATATGAGGATAAATCCGTGGAATAGGCAGGCTCCTTTATGGAAAGGAGGCGAATTCTATGACAATTCAAGAGTTTGACGATTTGAAGATTGGAGACACTTGCTTAGTCACACGAGGAAAAGATAAGGGGAAACGATGCATAGTCCTATACAAAGCTGGCCACACAATCAAGTATGACCATCGTATCGGAATTGTGGTTGTAAAACCCGAAGATTACGGAAACTTATTTGAGTCGAGCACGGTGACGTATCGATACTTCAAACTTTTTAGTCATACCGAATTGAGAAAGACCTTATTCTGATTGGCGAAGGGCCTGCGGAAACGCGGGCTCTTTCCTTTTATATTTACGCGGAAACAGCAGAGGCCTTTATGGAGGTGATAGCATTATGACTTACAAGCAGATTGAGGCAAGCCGGGAGCTGCGCCTTTGGATCGGGCAGGTGATTGTGCCCACCGTTACGATGGCGGTCGCGCTCGCGTCCATTCCAGAGGTCAGGAATACGGCGTCAAGAAAGCTGGAAGAGCTGAAATGGAAATTCAAATCCAGGAGCAAGGGCTGAACAGGCCCTTTGCTTTTTTTCATTTTCCGCACGCAGCCGCCCGGAAACCGTGTTACAGTGATACCCTGAAAAATTCCCGGGAGGAAAATTTGAGAAAACAGTTCAAATGGAGGAGTTGCTTTTATGGTTATTTTCGCAGTGATGGCGGCGCTTTGCATCGGTATTTTGATTGGCATGCACCTGTTTCAAGACCGTCCGGTTGGTGATTTACGGGTTGACCATTCGGACCCGGTGGACGGGCCGCATTTATATTTGGAGCTGGATACGGACGTATCCGCGATTCTCCGCAAAAAGCGGGTTGCGTTCCGGGTCAAAGCCAAAGACTTCATCCCGCACGAATAACACCGGCTATTATGGAGCCAACTCTAAATTTTGAAAGGAGATAAAGCATATGGCAGAGATCAAAACTTTGTTGGACGAGGTGATCGAAATGGAGATCTCGAACTTGAAGACCTTGCCGGTCGAGGATGGGCGGAGAGGTGACGCGATTCGGGATCTGGTGTCGCTGCATAAGCTCCGCATCGAGGAGATCAAGGCCCAGGCTGACGTGGAGGAGAAATCTGAACGGAGGGAGATGGACAGCAGACAGCGCGAGGAGGAACTTGCCGCTAAGGATGCCGACCGGACCCGCGAGGAGGAAAATCAGGCGCGTCAGCTTCGGGAGCAGAAGATCGACCGGTATGTGCGGACGGGTGTTGCGGCCGCGGAACTGATATTGCCGTTGGTGTTCTACGGAATCTGGATGAAGCGGGGATTCAAGTTTGAGGAATCCGGCGTCTACTCGTCCACAACATTCCGAAATCTGTTTGGCCGCTTTAAGCCGGCAAAATAACGGGCAGGCTCAAAAAAATGAAGAGGCCGTGCGGGCAGCACAGTCTCTTCGTTTTATCCGCATGATTATCTGGGCCCTTTATGGAGAACGCCCGATATTTTTGAGGAGGTATCTGTTTATGAAATGGACGGAAGAAGAAAAGCGCCAATTCATTCTGAAGGTCGACATTGGCCGAGCACGCCGCTTATACGACGAAGGGAAAAACGCAGAGGAGATTGCGGCGGTTGTGAGGCGGCCTGTCGCGCTGATGGAAAAGTGGATTAGGAACTTCAAAATCATTGACCAAAAGAGACAGGCAAGAAACGGGTGATTCAACTAAGCAGGGGTCCGGACAAGGGCTCTTGCTTTTAGTCTGGGTCCCATCCAGAGCCCATATCTTCGATTTGGTCTTCGCCGCTCCCCCAACTGGCGCTGATATCCGAAAGAGCGCAATCATAACAAACATTGGCGTCCGGGAAACATTGGTCATAGACACCTTTGGTATATTGGCGGCTGAATTTCCTTCTTACAGAGGCGAGATCGAATTCCTCACCGCATACCACGCAAATAGGCATGTGCACCACTCCTTACATTTACCAAATCATAGCACGCAGCCGCCGAATTTACAAGGCGCTTTATGAGGAAAGAGCGCTCTTTACCTCAAGAACGCCGGAGCCGCAAGGCCCCGGACTGCTTAGGAGGTAATGCAAATGCGTAAAAAGAGGAACAAGGTCATTATCCCGGAGGGAGCCGAATTGATGGACTACCTGAACCGGGGGTTCGCGATCTGCAACCGGTGCGGAGCGGTTATGGACCGGAAAGAAGACCCGAGAGGCGGCTGCGATATTTACGCCTGCCCATCGTGCGGATGGGAGGTTGACGAACTGGAGTATGAGTACGAGAGCGGAGATCCGATGGAGCTCGTACAGGACGAAAGAGGCGACGACTGCCTGGTCTTCCGGGACGATATGCCGCCCGCCGGATGCAGGGCCTGCGGAGGACCTTACCCTCACTGCAAGGCGTCGTGCAAGATGTTCGACGACTGAGCATTATCAACGCGGAGGAGAAGTCCTGTAACAGGGACTTTTCCTCTTTATATTTGCAGCAAGCGCAAGAATGACAGAGTCTATTGCGGAAAGGAAGTGTTTTTGATGAAACATATGACGAGCGCACAGGTCAATGAGATCAACAGGCTTTTGACAGACCATAGAGAGGCCTTGACCGCATTTTGGGATGAAGCGTTTTATTACGGAATGCGGTCTGGATACAAATGGGTGCTGTGTGGAGCCGCGATTGCAGTTGTGGCGATGGGCGTTGGAGAAACTGTTATACGCATCAGAGACAAGCGAAAGAACGAGAAAGAGTCCTGACCGGGACTCTTTCTTTTGTATTTGGAGGAAATCATGCGCTATCACTTTGAGAAACCTCCGATTTATCTGTCCATGTATGGGCAGCGTTATCGGTGCGACCACCCGGTCTACAACTCCTGCACCCTGTTCTTGGCGGAGGAGCGGGGCCTGGCGGTGATTCAGCAGCGGTTTGACCTGGAGAGAAAGGCGACCTTTTGGACGGAGGTGGACGACTGGCTCACCGACCCATTATATTTGCACCCCGGATTCCGGGCGTACTTTGACAGCAGGGCGGCGAAGGGTACGGACGGCCTCTACCCCACGGTGACCATCCGGCAGATCATGTGGGCGCTGAAAATGAAGCCTCTGCCAAAGCAGCCGTGGGAGACGGTCTTTGACCATGCGCCGGTTTGACAACTTCCTTTATGGAGAACCAACTAATTTTGAAGGGAGCTGCGGTTTATGGAGACGTTGAAAAACAAGCTGTGCGCGGTTGGATTACTTGTCTGCGGAGGCTTATCGGCCTATGTGGGAAGTGATGGAACGGCGATGGCGCTTCTTGGAACGATTGCTGTTCCGCTGTTCTTTGCGAAGGAAAATTGGATTTACTGAGGGATGGGCCCGGACAAGGGCTCTTTCCTTTTGCGCCAGAATTACAGTTCCTGTTATGGAAGGATCTATTTTAGAAGGGAGATTTCGACATGGATATGAAGAAAACAATCGCGATTGCGGTAGTCGGCGTTGAGGCGATTGCCTGTGGGGTATTTTCCGCACTGTGCTTTGCACGGGCTCAATACCATCAAGGCAGAATCGATGCGGCGAACGAACTGCGTGCGGAAATGCTTAAATTGAAGGCTGAAATCATTCGTAAAGAGAATTCTTCAAAGGAGGAGTCCTGACAAGGGCTCTTTCCTTTTCTGTTTGCGCTCATTTCGCAGGTTCTATTACGGAGAACGATGCTCGATAAGGAGGTAAAGGAGCATGGACGAAATGAGACTGGAATCAAAATTTACGACTGTGATCGCATCGAAACTCGCAGAGAAGCTTGTCCGCGACAAGCTGGGCTATGATGTTGACATCCGGCTCAACCGGCTGCGGACAACGGTTCTGGAGGACAAGATGCATGTGGAGTTGAATGTGGATTTGGAACTCACAAAGGAAGAGCTTGACAAATTGCTGAAAAGCGTCGGACTCTGAGGCGGAGGCCCCGTGACAGGGGCTTTTGCCTTTCTTCCGCAGATTTTGCAATTCCTATTATGGAGAGGAGGTTAGCTCAATGGTAGAGCAACAGGCTGAAATACCTGTGGGTTGCCGGTTCGAGTCCGGTGCTTTCTCTTTTTGCTTTCGTATGGAGAAACATAATTTCAGAAAGGAGAATACCATGCAGAAACGACCGTTGGACACAGAACTCGAAGTTCTGCGGGCTGAGCATCTTGAGGACGATGTTTTCTCTGTGCGTGCTTACAATGTTTTGGTACGCCGTCTCGGCCTTCACACTTTGGGAGATATTTTGAATTTGACCTGCGACGATATCGCAAAAGCGAGGGGCGCCGGAAAAAAGACCATTGAAGAAATTGCAGGGCTGGTTCAATCGTGCGGATACGAATTGAACGGGTTTGCAAAGGCCAGCCCGGACAGCAAACAGCAAAAGCAAATAAGTTTCCTGGGGCGGGCCCATCAACATTTTTTCAAATTGGCAAGCGAATTCAACCGCTCGTACTATCACCCCCAAAATCGCACCTATGTATTCCCCAGCAGGCTTTCCGGAGAGGCAGGCTGGGACATCGTAAAGCGGGCCATATTTGCTATCTATGACGTTTCAGATGTAGCGTCCCTGCCCGATGGGGAACGGGATGAAATAAACGCATTTGCAATGAGCCTCACGGATATTCTGTTCAAACAGCTGCGAGAGCGGGCAAAGGAATACAAACGAACCAATTTTCTAAAAGGAGAAAAATGATGGGGAAATATTACATCCATGATTTTTGTGAAGATCTGAATTACCAGGGTATTATCCTCTATATTCGCGAGGAGATTGACTTTCAAGACCTTTATAAAAAGCTGAAAAACGACCTTGTGAGTCATTTATATCGTTTTGATTCTGTGAGAGCAAACCGTTTATTTTACATCGAAAACTGCGATTTACAGGATGTAGACAATAAAGAAATTGCAGAACTTTTCGATAATGAGTATTCAGTTCTGCAATTAAGGAAAGACAAGAATGGTTTCTTTATCAAAATCCCGGATTTTATTGTAGAAGGAGGAAAATAAAATGGAAGTCAAAATCGTAGGCCGTATCCAGTTCAAGAACCGCACCCTCCCGGTGTATGGGAATTTGGACGAGCCCTTGTTCAAAGCCACGGACGTGGCCGAGCTGCTGAGCTATGGGGACAACAACGTCTGGAACCTGACCAACGTCTGTGAAGATGACGAGAAGCTGGTGCTCCCGGCCGTCGTGGGCGGGCAGCGGAGAAAGGTCACGTTCGTCACAGAGACGGGCCTGTATAACGTCCTTGCCCAGAGCCGGAAGCCTATCGCACGGGCATGGCGGCGCGTCATTGCCGAGGAGCTGATCGCCCTGCGGCGGTCCCGGGGGAAGAATATCTCGGAACAGTTTGAGGACTGGGATCACCGGGCGGACGCGATCTACTTCGACGAGGAGACCGGCATGCTCATGCGCTCGGTGACGGTTCCGGGCGGCGACGTGGAGCAGGTCCCCTATGAGCCCTGACGCCATGAAAGCGGAGCTTGGATATCCCGATGTGGTCATGGGCGACTTTATCGAGGACCTCATCGGCGACATTGAGTATAACATGGGACTGGTTCCGGCAAATGATTCCTATTTTCGGGAGCTTGGTCTGCAAAGGTTCACGTTGGAGCAGCTGCTTCGGGAGATTGGCCGGGAGGAAGGAGTCTCTCCCACCGCCGTAGTGGCGCGGTTCGTAGAGAAAATGTCCGCGTCGGCAAGGGACACCGGAGATCCCGGCTTTACCTTTTCCGTGGCCAGAGACGCGGCCCAGTCTATTTTAGATGGATTATATTTCAGAGATTGAAACTTGAAAGGAGAAAAACGTCATGGCGAAGACCTATCTTGATATTTTGACCCAACGGGGTATCGACCTCTTTCTGAGCGAGGAGAATCTTGAAGCGCTGCGGAAGTTTGACCCCAGGGCGGAGTATGCCATTCCCGGCCAGGCGGCGCCGGTGTTCCGTTCCCCCAAGCAGCACCAGATCGAGGTGGGGAAAAACTCCAACCTGATTGCCGATATGTGCTGGTACGGGGCAAGTGAGACGGAGCTGGTGCGGGCGGCCAGGCACGGCATGGTGATCCTTGATGCGGACAAGCACCATCTGGATTGGCAGAAGTCTGCTGAGGACTTCGGCATTCAGAAGCTCTACCAGAAATACCGTCGGTTCAGCCGGAGGCCCAAGCTGACTGAGCGGGAAAAGCTGGTCATCACGGCCTATACCGGCTATGTTCTGGAGGGTACAGCCGGGAAGGTCGTCGATTTCGTGGAAGAGGTGCTGGGGCATTCCATTCAGACGCCGGAGCCGCCCGAGGTGCCTGTGATTTTGGAGGTACATAATGCTCTGAGAGACGAGTTCTGCGAGATCTGCCGGAAGCATCATCTCTTCGATTCTATTTAAGGAGGGTACGGACGTGAAAGCAAAACCCGCCCTGTTCAAAAGGGCTGGAAAGGCGCTTCAAAAAGCGGCGCCAACCATTTTGACGTGCGCCGGCAGTGCCGGCGTGTTGGCCACGGCGATTCTGGCAGTAAGGGCCACCCCCAAGGCGCTCAAGTGCATTGAGCGGGAAAAAGAGGCCAAAAACGTGGAAAACGGCGGAAATTTGACCCGGATGGAGGCGATAGGAGCTTGCTGGCGATGCTATGTTCCCGCGGCAGTCACGGGAATCGCTACAATCGGGTGTATTTTCGGCGCAAATGTCCTGAACCGGCATCAGCAGGCCTCCCTGGTCAGCGCCTACGCCCTGGCGAGCCGTTCGCTCAACCGCTACAAGCAGAAGGTGAAAGAGTTCTACGGCGAAGAGGCCCACAGAAAGGTGATGGCCGCGCTGGCCGTGGAACAGAGCGAAAAGCACCCCATTTACGCCGGAACCTTTGCGGCCACAACTTCGCTGGGGTTTGAGGAGGCCGACGAGGAGGAGCGGTTGTTCTACGACGCCATTTCCGACCGATATTTCCAGGCCACGATCAGCCAGGTCTTGCAGGCCGAATACCATCTCAACCGGAATTTTGCTCTTAGCGGCGGATTCATCACGCTGAATGATTTTTATGACTTTCTGGGCATCAGCAAGACGCCGGAGGGGGACAAGATCGGATGGATGGTTTCGGACGAGCTCTACTGGGTGGACTTCGACCATCAGAGGACGGTGGTGGACGACGGGCTGAACGGCGAGGTGGAGTGCTGGATCATCGACGCCCCGTTCCCGCCGGTCACTTACGAAGAGTGGGAGGACATGGAGATCTGACCAGTCCGCAGAAATAGCATCTCCTATTATGGAGAACCATGAAAAACAGGAGGTTTGAGTTTATGAACCAGAAAACGATATTTAAGGTGCTGTCCCTGGTCGGACTGGCCCTCGGCGGGATTGGAACATTGCTGTCCAGCTGGGCGGACGATAAGGAACAGGACGCGATCATCGAGGAAAAAGTGAACGAAGCGCTTGCCGCCCGTGAGCATGGAACATCTGGAAGCGAGGAGCCCTGACCGGGGCTCTTTGCTTTTGCAGGGGCCGGTTTCCATGAATGAACGGGTGATTCTGTTTCTCATGTCGGTTTTGAAGGGGTTTGAAGACCCGCCAAGGTCTGATTGGCCCCAGCATGAGGCCGAGGAAGTTACGTTCTCTAGATGGGCCTTGGAGGAGCTGTTGCAGCAGGTCTGGGACCACCCGTGGACGCTGGCCTCGGAGACCGTGGAGCGGTTCGCGTCAAAGCTGGAGATTTACTCCAAGACATGCAACACGGACGCCCAGTACCGGATTTTCAAGATTGCGGCAGAGACCATATGGGAATTCCTCGACGACATCAAAGCGATCGAGCGTTGAGCAAAATTATATTTGAGAGGAGAAGGCATTGTGAATAAACAGGCCATCGCAAACACGCTGAAATCACTGCAAAAGACCATGCGAAAACACAGCCCGGCCATTTTGACGGGCATCGGCATCGCCGGGATGGCGGCGGCTGCCGTTATGGCGGTAAGGGCCACCCCCAAGGCGCTTCGTATGGTGGACGACAGGGAGATTGAGGACGGGAAACGCCTGACCACCTCTGAGATCGTCAAAACCACCTGGAAATGTTATATTCCGGCCGCCGTCACCGGCGTATGCTCCGCCGCCTGCATCATTGGGGCCAGCTCCATCAGCGCACGGCGGAACGCAGCCCTGGTCACGGCCTATACCATTTCCGAGACTGCTCTGAAGGAGTACAAGGATAAGGCGGTGGAAGTCGTAGGGCCGAAGAAGGAGCAGGCCATTCGGGACGCCGTGGCGAAGGAACAGTTGGAGCAGGCCGGGGTGCCGGAGCGAAAGTTCATCCCCACCGGCCGGGGCGAGACGCCCTGCTTTGACCCGCTGACCAATACCTGCTTCAAATCGGACATTGAGACGCTCCGAAGGGCGGAAAATACGCTGAACAAACGGATGCGGGACGAGGCTAAGATCACAGTCAACGAATTTATGCAGGAGATCGGCCTTGAGCCGTGCGACAGCTCCATCGGAGAAACCATGGGGTGGGACATCGACAAAGGGTACATTGATTTGGACTTCAGTTCGCAGCTGGTGGACGGCGTTCCATATCTGGTCATCGGCCATCATGTCCCGCCCACATACCTCGGCTGGTGACATCCGCAAAAATTGCATCTCCTATTATGGAGAACCATCTATGGAACATTATATGACAAGGAGGACTTTACGATGGAAGAAATGAACGCGAAAGTGATGGAGAACGAGGAACTCGAAGCCATCACGGAGGCCGAAGAGGCTGAGGAGAGCGGCAGCGCCGGTGCGCTGGTAGCCGGAGTTGTCGGCGGTTTCCTGGCTTACGCCATGATTGGTGGGGTCAGGAGGCTGTGGGGCTTCGTCGGCGCCAAGCTGGCTGAGCGCAAGGCCGCGGAGAAGGCTAAGGCCGAAGTGGTGGACGCGGAGCACACCGAAGTCGCTGCGGAGGATTCCGACGAGGAAGGCTCTGAAAAGTAATCGAGCAAGAGGTTCGCCAAAGGGAGAGTACCTGCAACAAGGTGCTTTCCCTTTTTTCATTTTCGGAAAGGAGAAACCATGAACGGTTTTCTGAAAAACGGCTTGCTGGTGGTGGGCGGCGTTGTTCTGGGAAGTATGGTGACCCAGAAGGCGATTGTTGACACTCTGCACAGCAAGGAGATTGCCATGCGGCAGAATTGGCGCGAGTGCCAGGAGGTTCTGTTTGAAAACAGAAAAGGCGCGGACGATGTGCTTGACAATCTGCGCTGGGTTATCTCGAAATACGGACATGCCACGCTGGCTGATTTCTATGATTTGGCCGGGGTGCGGGCTCTTTATGAGGACTGCAAATTCGGGTGGACGTCGCTTCGGGGCGCAAAGATCGTTTGTACCCGGAACGGATACACCATCGAGCTGCCGAGAGCGACGCCTCTCAAATAACAAGGAGGAGACACAATGGCGGAATACCCCAACAATTCCCACAGCGCACGGGAAAGATCGGACGCCGCTGCGGCCGGAAAGACAGAGAAAAAACTGGATAAGGTGGTCACCGGAGCGGCGAAAACGAAAAAGAAAAGCGAGGCCCGGAGGTTCCTCAATATCTTTGCGCCGGATGACGCGGAGAACGTCAAGAGCTCCATTCTTTCCGACGTCATCGTTCCGGGCGTCAAGGCCGCCATCGCCGATGTGATCAGCATTGTCCTGTTCGGGGACACGGGGCGCATCGGCAGCAGGAAAAGCGGCGGTTCCAGAATTGCCTACCAGAAGTATTACGATGACCGGCGGGACGACCGGAGAGAGTATGGGCGGCCCAGGGCGGCAGTCGGGTTTGAGTATGACGACATTATATTTGAAACCCGGGGGGACGCCGATTTGGTGCTGGACCAACTGGAATCGGCCATCGCCAAGTATGAGGTTGCCTCGGTGGCGGATCTCTACGATCTGGCCGGCGTTACCTGCCGGAATTACACGGCCAACCGCTACGGCTGGTCGGATATTCAATCGGCCAAGGTGGTTCGGACGTCGGAGGGCTATGTGATCCGGCTCCCGCGGGCGGTTCAAATCAATTAAGGAGGCGCGAGCCATGTATGGTTACGAGACTTCCTTTGGGTACAAAGGCATGGTCTGCGGCAAGTGGATGCTGTTTGCCACGGACGCCGAGTACCACGAATACGTGAGGGAGATGGAAGAGACATGAAGCTGAATACCGATTCCTTCGTTGGCGTCGGCATCTGTATCCTGGGGTTGCTGGGTGTTGGCTATGCCATCGGCGTCCATTCCAGGATGAAGGCGGTATGTGACAAGCTGGACACCAGCATTGACCGGCTGGCAAACGAGGCCGAGGTTGATATTCCGGCCAAGGTCATCGACCAGGCGGTGCAGCGTGCGGTGGACCGGGAGTCCTATTCCGCGGTAAAGCGGGCTACGGACGAGGTGGTGGACGACGTTAAGCAGGAGATCGAGGCCCGGGTCGGCGCCGCCGTGAAGGAGCACTATGACGCGATTTCGGACGGGGTAACCGACCAGATCGCAAAAAGTGTGGCCAAAATCGATGAAAGCCGCCTCAAGAAAGAGGTTGTGCAGAAGGCTAAGGAGCAGATCGCCGACAAGTTTGACGATAAGCTCGATGATATTTTGGAGGAGTTCAACGGAAACCTTCAGAATGTCGGAAAAATCTATAAATCCATTGCGAAATCATTCTCTAAGGAGGACATTTGATCATGAAGAAGAACGAACTTGTCAAGTCTATGAACCTGACGTTCAACAAGATTGGGTTCCAGCTCCAGAAGAAGAGCCCGGAACTCCTGGTGGCAGCCGGAGTGGTCGGCGTGGTGGTGAGCGCCGTCATGGCCTGCCAGGCCACCCCCAAGGCGCTCAAGGTTGCGGAGAAGACCGGCGATGATATGGACCGGATTCAGAATGCGGAGGAGTCCGGCGTGACCCCGGCGGGTGAGCTCTATACCCAGGAGGATGCCCGCAATGACCGCATTCAGGTCTACTCCCACACCGGGTTCCAGTATGTCAAGCTGTATGCCCCCGCCGTTCTGCTGGGCGCGGCGTCCATCACCTGCATTCTCACCAGCCACAAAATTCTGAGAAAGCGCAATATGGCGCTGGCGGCGGCCTATGCGACGCTGGACCAGTCCTTTAAGGACTACCGTGGCCGGGTGCTGGAGCGGTTCGGCGAGCAGGTGGAAAAGGAGCTCCGGTACAACCTCAAGGCCAAGGAGATCGAGACCACCGTTGTGGATGAAAAGGGCAAAGAAAAGAAGGTCAAGGAGACCGTGGACGTCGTGGACGAGGGCTGGGACCCCTCCAAGTACAGCCCCTATGCCCGCATCTTTGACGAGGGACACCCCGCCTACATGAAGGACGCGGAGCAGAACCGGTTCTATCTGCTGGCCCGGCAGTCCCAGGCGAACGACCGGCTCAAGTCCCGCGGCCATCTGTTCCTCAACGAAGTCTATGAGATGCTCGGGTTCCCGCTGACCAAGGCTGGCGCCGTGGTGGGGTGGATCTACGACCCCAAGGAGCCTATGGGCGACAATTTCGTGGATTTCGGCATCTTCGAGGTGTGCCGCGAGAAGGCCGTGGACTTTGTGAACGGGTATGAGCGTTCCTTCGTTCTGGACTTCAACGTGGTGGGCGACATCACCGATGCCCTGGCTACCCACCAGACCCTGTGAGGGCTGAACCATGAAGAAATTGATATGTTCCCTGCTGGTCGTGGTAATGGCGCTGACCGGCATATCCTTTTCTGGGAAAGCGGAGATGGCTTCCGCCTATGAAGCGGCGGACACATACGAAGCCGTGGTCGTAAACAGCGTCAAGCCTGCCCAGAAAACTGATATTTCGGCCGATATGCCGAAAGAAAAGGCCCCTGCTGTGGAGGAGGCCGTCGCCGCGGAGCCGGAGGTTCCTTCCGTCTCCCAGGAGGAGATCGAACTGATTGCCCTCTGTGTTATGGCAGAAGCCGAGGGAGAGTGCGAGTATGGCCAGCGGCTGGTAATTGATGTGATTTTGAACCGGGTGGACGACCACCACTTTCCCGACACAATTTACGATGTGATTTACCAGAAGAATCAGTTTTCCGGTATGTATGGAGACCGCATCACCCGCTGTTATGTGAAGGATGAATTGGTGCAGCTGGTGCGGGAAGAGCTGGAGAGCCGCACAAATTACGACGCGGTCTTCTTCCGCACCGGCCATTACCATTCCTACGGCGTTCCGATGTTCCAGGTCGGGGCGCATTATTTTTCAAGTTATGATTAAAGGAGGCGCGCATCATGAAAAACTGTCTTAAAACCTTGCTGTCCTATGCCCTGGCGACTGTGTCCGGGCTGTGCCTTGTCGGCGGCGTCACCATTTTGTCGTCCGGGAGGCAGTGAGCATGGAGGGATTTGCGAATCTGGTGTCCATGCTGGACTATGCCGTCAACACGAGAAGAAAACGCCACATCACCGGAGGGCTCCTGATCAGCGCCGCGCTGCTGTTCGGGGGCCTTGCCATTACAGTGATGAGCGTGCGGGATGAGGAGGATGAATACAATGAGTAAACTTGGAACCGTCCTGGCGTTCCTCGCCGGGGCCGCTGTTGGCGGGGGTTCTGTTTGGTATGCTCTAAAGGCAAGATACGAAGAGATTTCCGAGCAGGATATCTGCTCCGCCAAGCAGGCGTTCCGGGCCAGAGAGGAAAAACTGCAAAGGGAAATTGACAACCTCAAGGAGCGGCTGGAGAGCCCGGACATGGATACGGAGGAGCCCAAAATCATTCAGGCATCGGCCGCCAAGAACCGGGAGAAGGGCGACATCAACGACTATGCCAAGATGGTCAACCGTGTGCAGTATTCCAGGACTTCGGTGCCGCAGCCTCCTGAGCATGAGGTGGAGGCGCCCTACGTCATCTCCCCGGACGAGTTTGGCGAGATAGAGGGGTACACACAGATCAGCTTGACCTACTTTGATGACGGCATTCTGTCTGACGAGAACGGAGTCATCATCGACGAGCCGGAGGACATTGTCGGTGATGCGCTGAACCACTTTGGGGAGTATGAGGGGGACTCTGTCTTTGTCCGGAGCGACCCCAAGCGGTGTGACTATGAGATTCTTCGGGATCTTCGCAGCTATGCGGAGTTCCGCAGCACACTGCCTCCGAAAATTTGAAAGGGAGGTCTAACATTTGCCCCGGGATGAACTGATTGACCAGTATTTTGACTGGATGTATCAGCTCGTGGTTGATGACCGATATTCTAACAAGTCCTATCGTAAGCTGTTTGCCAGACTTTACGATACGGAATTCACTTATACGATTCCGATGGACGGCAACCGGGCCGAAGACGGCATCAATCTTAGATATCGGTTCGGTCGCGAGCAATTATATTCTGACGTCATGGTGGCGTCCTGTCTGGACGACCGGCCATGCAGCATTTTGGAGATGATGATCGCCCTCTCCATCCGCTGTGAGGAGCACATCATGGATGACCCCGATGTTGGGGACCGGACCGGGCAGTGGTTCTGGAGCATGCTGGTGAGCCTTGGGCTTGGCGGTATGGAAGACCGGAAGTTTGACAGATATTTGGTCGACACCACGCTGGAACGGTTTTTGGACCGGGGTTACGAACGCAATGGAGAGGGCGGCCTTTTCACGGTCAACAACGGCCGTGATATGCGGCGCACGGAGATCTGGTATCAGATGAACTATTACCTCAGCGAAATGATGAAGGAAGGGAGCGTTTGAGATGGGCAAGAAGGGAAAGTTCGTTCCGGTGAGCACCCTGGGCGATTTGACAGACCTGCTGAATCACAACTGCCGGGCTTTGGAAAAGCGGTTGACGAAGCTTGCGCGGAGAAACCGCGGCGTTGCCGTACTCGCTATTGCCGCGTTCGGATACGCAGTATGGTCGGAAATGGAGCGCCGGAAACAGGAGGAACAGGTCTATCAGCTTTCTGTCAGAGTAAAAAAGCTGGAGTATGGTGAAGGAGAGTAATCGGCCCGATGCTGGACTTCTTGATGATTTCAACGCGCAGCGGGAAACGCGGTATCATCGAGATCTATCCCAAGTTTATCATCAAGAAAAGTAACGACCTCATGATCAGAGGCGGCGACTTCTATGCAATATGGATTGACGAACGGGGAATATGGTCGACTGATGAACAGGATGCGGTCGACTTGATCGACCGTGAACTGGACCAATACGCAGAAGAAAACCGCAAGCGTTTTGACGGCAACATCCGCGTTCTCCATATGTGGGACGCGGAGACCGGTATGATCGACACCTGGCACAAGTATTGCCAAAAGCAGATGAAGGACCAGTTTCATATGCTGGACGAGAAACTGATCTTTTCCAACACGAAATCGGGGAAACGGGACTTTGCCAGCAAAGCCCTCCCCTACCCCTTGGAGCCTGGAGATACACCGGCGTGGGACAAGCTGATCTCCACATTATATTCTCCCGAGGAGCGCCACAAAATCGAATGGAGCATTGGCGCCATCGTCTCCGGAGAGTCCAAGCGGATTCAAAAGTTCCTGGTGTTCTATGGTGCGGTGGGAACGGGAAAGAGCACGATTATCAATGTGATCCAGCAGCTCTTCGAGGGCTACTACACCAGCTTCAACGCAAAAGATCTGGGCTCCTCCAGCAACGCGTTCGCTTTGGAGGCGTTTCGCTCCAATCCGCTGGTGGCGATCCAGCATGACGGCGATCTTTCCCGCATTGAGGACAATACCCGGATTAACAGCTTGGTCTCTCACGAGATGATGACGGTCAATGAGAAATTCCGTTCGGCCTATTCCAATCGGTTCAAGGCGTTCCTCATCATGGGTACCAATAAGCCGGTGAAGATTACGGACGCCAAGTCGGGCATCATCCGACGGCTGATCGACGTGACGCCCACCGGAGACAAGGTGCCCCCGGCGGAGTACCGGACGCTGACCAAGCAGATCCCCTTTGAGCTTGGCGGTATTGCGTACCACTGCCAGGAGGTCTATCTGGAGGACCCGGACTACTATGACGATTATATTCCCATCTCTATGATGGGGGCCTCCAATGACTTCTACAACTTCGTGGTGGACTCCTACCATGTGTTCAAGCAGGAGAACGGCGTATCGCTGAAATCGGCCTGGGAGATGTATAAGACTTACTGCGACGACGCAAAAGTGCCCTATCCAGTTTCCCGCATGATATTTAAGGAGGAGCTGAAAAACTACTTCCGAAAGTATGAGGAACGGTTCAGCATGGGGGATGGCTCCCGTGTTCGGAATTATTACAGCGGGTTTCGGGTGGAAAAGTTTGAGGAGCAGGCTCCGGAAGAAAAGCCGGTAGCCGACAAACCGCCCCATCCCACCATCAATCTTGTGGAGGGACAGACCTCCGCCTTCGACCGGGACTGCGCCGGCTGTTTGGCGCAGTACGCCAATGAGGAGGGCACGCCCCGGCGGAAATGGGAGAAGGTCGCAACGAAGCTGTCCTCCATCGACACCACAAAACTTCACTATGTCAAAGTGCCGGAGAACCACATCGTCATCGACTTTGATATTCCGGACGACAAGGGCAGAAAGTCCTTTGAGCGGAATCTGGAAGAGGCGGGCAAGTGGCCGGCGACCTATGCGGAGGTGAGCAAAAGCGGCTGCGGCATCCACCTGCATTATATTTATTCCGGAGATGTGACCAAGCTCAGTCGGGTCTACGACGACCATATCGAGGTCAAGGTATTCACTGGAAACAGCTCGCTGCGCCGCAAATTGTCCAAGTGCAACGACCTGCCTATCGCTACGATAAGCTCTGGGTTACCATTGAAAGGAGAAAACAACGTGGTAAATTCCAAAGTCATTCAAAGCGAGAAAGGGCTTAGAGTTCAGATCAAACGAAATTTGAATAAGGAGATTCATCCGGCAACTAAGCCCTCAATCGACTTTATCTACAAGATTCTGACGGATGCGTATGAGAGCGGTTTGACCTATGACGTCACCGATATGCGCAACGCCGTCCTGGCCTTCGCGGCCAACAGCACCAATCAGGCGGATTACTGCATCAAGCTGGTGAACAAGATGCCGTTCAAATCCGCCGAAGACGGCCCCGCGGTGAAGAACGATGAGGCCAAGCTGGTCTTCTATGACGTGGAGGTCTTCCCCAACCTGTTCCTGGTAAATTGGAAAATCGAAGGCCCCGGGCAGACCGTGGTTCGGATGATCAATCCAAAACCCACGGAGATCGAGGAGCTGATGAAGTTCCGGCTGGTGGGGTTCAACTGCCGGAGGTACGACAACCATATTTTGTATGCCCGGCTGATGGGCTACACCAATGAGCAGCTCTATAATCTCTCCCAGAAGATCATCAGCAGTGAGAAGAAGGCCCGGAGCAACAACTGCTTCTTTGGGGAGGCATATAACGTCTCTTATACGGACGTATATGACTTCTGCTCGGTTAAGCAGAGCCTGAAGAAATGGGAGATCGAGCTGGGTATCCACCATCAGGAGCTGGGACTTCCCTGGGACCAGCCGGTGCCGGAGAATATGTGGCAGAAGGTCGCAGAGTATTGCGACAACGACGTCATTGCTACCGAGGCGGTATTCAACGCCCGGAAAGCCGACTTCGTGGCCCGGGAGATTCTGGCGGACGTGGCGGGGATGACGGTGAACGACACCACCAACTCCCTGACCACCAGAATTATATTTGGCGGAAACAAGCACCCGCAAGACCAGTTCAGCTACCGGAACATGGGCGATGTGACCCAAATCAACGACCCCTACCGGGATTTGCCGTTTACGATGGGAAAACCGGAGTTCGATGAATTCACGGTCTTTGACAAGAAGGGCCGTCCCATCTTCCCCGGATACAAGTTTGAAGGCGGAAAATCCATCTATCGCGGCGAGGAGGTGGGCGAAGGCGGTTATGTCTACGCCGAGCCGGGTATGTACGGTGACATCGCACTGCTGGACATCGCCTCCATGCACCCCAGCAGTATCATCGCCGAGGAGCTGTTCGGGCCGGAATACACCAAACGGTTCCAAGAGATCAAGGACGCCCGGGTGGAGATTAAGCATAAGAACTTCGACAAGGCGAAAAAGATGCTGAACGGCGCTTTGGCCAAGTACCTGACGGACGAGAGTTCGGCGGATGCTCTGGCCCAGGCGCTGAAGATCGCCATCAACTCGGTCTATGGCCTGACCTCGGCCAACTTTGAGAATCCCTTCCGGGACACCCGAAACAAAGATAATATCGTCGCCAAGCGCGGAGCCCTGTTCATGGTCAACCTCAAGCATGAGGTCCAGAAACAGGGCTTTACTGTTGCCCACATCAAGACGGACTCCATTAAAATCCCGGACGCAACGCCGGAGATTATCCAGTTCGTCATGGATTACGGCAAAAAGTACGGTTATGTCTTTGAGCACGAGGCCACCTATGACCGGATGTGCCTGGTGAACAACGCGGTCTATATTGCCAAATATGCCACGGAGGAGAAATGCCAGCAGGCGTATGGGTATGTGCCGGGTGATATTCGGAAGCACCCCGGCGAATGGACGGCGACCGGCACCCAGTTCCAGATTCCGTATGTGTTCAAAAAGCTGTTCTCCAAAGAGGAAATCTTGTTCGAGGATATGTGCGAGACCAAGTCGGTCACCAGCGCGCTGTATCTAGATACGAACGAGACCCTGCCGGACGTTTCGGGGTATGAGAAGGAGCTGGAGACCCTGCGGAAGAAGTGGCCGGACGAGAATGGGCAGTATCCTCTTGACTACGAAGAGGTGATTGCGGACCTGAAGGTCAAGATTGAGCAGGGTCACAATTATATTTTCGTGGGAAAGGTCGGCTCCTTCTGCCCCATGAAGCCCGGCTATAACGGCGGCTTGCTGCTGCGGGAAGTCGTGGATAAGAAGACCGGAGAGAAGAGCTACGCCTCGGCCGGTGGGGCCAAGGGCTATCGCTGGCTGGAGTCTGAGATGGTCAAACAGCTCGGTAAAGAGGACGGCATTGACCGGGGCTACTATGACGCTATGGTGGATACCGCTGTCGCGGATATTTCCAAATACGGCGACTTTGAATGGTTTATCTCAGATGATCCTTATATGAAGGTCGAAGATGATATGCCGCCCTGGTTCAGTGCCGGGGAACCCCATGAAGACGCTGCGACGCCTTTTGATGTGAGGTGACGGGTATGACCATTTTACTGACGATATTTTGGTTCAATGTTGTGGCCGCCTTCATCTCAGGCGTCACTGGCCGTCCGTTTTGGTGTGTGGTCAATATCGTATTGGCAGTTCTGATGGCTCTCATGGCTATGGCCTATGAGGGCCGTCTGCTTAACCGCGTAAAAAAGCTCGAAGAAGAAATCGAAGATTTGAAAAGGAGATTTTGATTATGGCTAATCCCAGAGTGAACGATAACCTCGTGATCGAAAACGCCCGCCTGCTGTTCCGGAACTTTTCCGGTCGGGAGAGCAAGTACAACCGCGCCGGCCAGCGGAATTTCTGTGTCTACATCGATGACCCGAAGGATGCGCAGAAGCTCATGGACGATGGCTGGAACATCCGGGAGCGTCCTCCCCGTGAGGAGGGCGAAGACCCCCGCTATTATATTCAGGTAGCGGTCAGCTTCGAGAACATTCCGCCCACAGTCTACATGATTCCTGAACGGAAGAAGAAAAAGACCAAGCTGGACGAAGAGTCCATTGATGTCCTCGATTTCGCGGAGATCCGGAACGTGGATCTGACCATCCGTCCCTACAACTGGGTCATCCAGGAGGGCACCAAGAATGAAAAGCGCGGCGTCAAGGCCTATCTGCGGTCTATGTACGTCACTATCGAGGAGGATGAGTTCGCCGAGAAATACGCCGGCGAAGAGTATCCGGAGGAGTAAATATCCACGGGGGCGCTGGTGAATAAGGAGATAGCCGGCGCTCCCTTACCCCCCCCCCTGAGAAAGAGGCATTACTATGTACGAACATCAAGCGTTTGTTGATGGCCTGTACGCATTTTTGGATTATACCGAGCCGGACAATTTACGCAACAACATCAAAGAAGGTCTGATGGTGTGCCGACGTGCTCAAGACAAAGAAAAAGAATTTGAGAAACGGTGCATTCAGAGATGGGCGATTTCAGAGCTGGCAAAAGCCATTGTGGAAGATCCGGACAATCCCGTCGAGGACGTCGCCTATCGGTTTGCGCTGAAGCTGTACGGCTATGCATGCACTTCTTTTAATGCAAAGATGCGGAATGTGTTTGGCATCGCGGCAGAGTTTATCGACAAGGAGGTCATCGGCCTCTTCCGAACAGAAGACGGAGTATATCCGTAAGCGTTTTACACACGAAAGGAGAAAATCGTGGCTAAAGAGGTAATTTACGACATGATATTTAAGGAGGGCGTGGAATGAAACCATTCTGGAAAAATACCCGGAAGAAAAAATCGAAGAAACATTCCGAGCCTTCTCAGCAGAAACCAAGGATGCAGACGCGGCCAAAACCGATGGAGGAGCCATGGAAACCGCCTATGGCTGTTCCGCCAAAGGCAGTACAGACAAAGGAAACGCCGATTGTTCCGATGCTGGAATCCGCTCGGCCTGTTAAGAAAGAGTATGTTCCGCATAGGACGACCATGAGGAAAAGCGAGTATTATCATGAGTTTCGCTCTAAATTTCAGCAGCTGCTTTCTCCAAGGAGTCGCCCGATTGATATTTGGAGAGACTTTATTGTCATGTCGGCCTGTGCAATATCCAATACCGTGGACAAATCCCACTATGACGAACGCGAGAAGCGGTATCTTGAAACAATCAACAAATACGAAAAATCTCAGCAGCATATCTTCCCCGAACTCTATGCCGATGTGGTCATGGCCCTGGATGAGAACCCGGAGCAGGACTTTCTCGGCAGGATGTTCATGGATTTGCACCTCGACTACGAGGAGCTGGAACAGATATTTACACCATACCACGTGTGTCAACTGATGGCGGACATCACGATGGGTGACCTTGTTCAACAAGTTGAGGAGCAAGGATATGTTTCCATCAACGACTGCTGCTGCGGTGCGGGCGTAAACCTGATCGCGGCAATCAATTCGACACGCCATATGCTGGAAGATGCTGGGCTGAACTTTCAGAACCACATTCTGGTCATCGGTCAAGATATTGAGGAGCTGGTGGCCCTGATGTGCTACATTCAAATTTCTCTGCTGGGAGTAGCCGGTTATATCAAGGTTGGAAATGCTCTTACGGAGCCGATGACTTCCGATGACAGCATGGAGAACTACTGGTTCACACCTATGTACTTCTCAGATGTATGGCACACGAGAAGGATGATCCATAGATTTATGGACTTATTTGAGAAAGGAGATAACCGATGAACACTAATGCTAAAATGGTCTCATGCAAGGACTGCGTACATGATAACAGATTTGGCAGTTGGCATTGCGTAGGCTGTGTCGCTAAGAGCAATTTCGTCCCGCGCTCTAAAAGCAAGATTTACTATCAGTCTGTTCAGGAGATGAATCAGCCGCCGGCAGCCTATATGGCTATGATGGATGCGTTAAGGGGTTCTAGTAATAATTTCGCTGTCCCGGAAATCCTGGACGTGATCTTCAATGAGCCTGCCACCATCATCTACTGGGCGGATGGGACAAAAACCGTTGTAAAGGCCATTTATGATGAGTTCGACCCAGAGAAGGGGCTGGCCATGGCGATTGCAAAGAAGGCCTTTGGTAATAAGGGGAACTACTACAATATTATTGCAAAGTGGATGGACGAGTATCTGGAGAAAGAGGATAAGTGATGCCCTGTGGCGATCCAGCTTTATGACTATCAGCGCGAAGCTCTGGGCCGGATGAAAAACGGGTGCATTCTCTGCGGCGGGGTCGGCTCTGGGAAATCCAGGACCGGCCTCGCTTACTACTATCTACAAGAGGGCGGCCAGCTGGGTACGGATGATTATATTCCGATGAAGAAACCCAGAGATCTCTATATCATCACCACGGCGCGCAAACGGGATACCTGCGAATGGCAAGGTGATCTGGCTCCGTTCCTGCTCTCCCCTAATCCGGATGCCAATTATTACAAAAACAAAGTGGTCATTGACTCCTGGAACAACATTACCAAGTATGTGGACGTTAAGAATTCCTTCTTTATATTTGACGAGCAGCGGGTGGTTGGTTACGGCGCCTGGACCAAAGCGTTCCTTAAAATCGTCAAGTCGAATAATTGGATCTTGCTTTCGGCTACGCCCGGCGATACTTGGCAGGATTATATTCCGGTCTTTATCGCAAATGGGTTCTACCGCAATAAAACCGACTTTGTGGATCAGCATGTAATCTATGACTGGCGGGCCAAGTATCCGAAGATTGACGGTTACCGCAATACAGGGCGGTTGATCCGGCTTCGGGATAAAATCCTGGTCAACATGGACTTCAAACGGCAGACGGTTTCCCACCATGAGGATGTACGAGTGTCGTATGATATTTCCAAGTATAAGGACATCATGCGGAGCCGGTGGAACCCGTGGGAAGACCGGCCGATTGAGACGGCAGCGGAACTGTGTATGGCGCTCCGCAGAGTCACGAATTCGGATGAGTCCAGAGCAGTCGCGGTATTGGAGTTGTTGGAGGACCACCCCAAAGCCATCATCTTTTACAGCTACGACTACGAGCTGGATATTTTGCGTTCCCTTGGGTATCCGGAGGGCACGGAAATCGCGGAGTGGAATGGGCATAAACACCAGGAGATCCCCACAGGGGACAAGTGGGTGTACCTCGTTCAATACACCGCCGGCTGCGAGGGGTGGAACTGCATCACCACGGACACCATTATATTTTACTCACAGCAGTATTCCTATAAAGTGGCCACCCAGGCGGCTGGACGGATTGATCGGTTGACCACGCCATACCGGGACCTGAACTACTATCACTTGAAGAGTTTTTCTGGGATCGACCTCGCTATCAGCAAGGCCCTGTCCAAGAAGAAGAACTTCAACGAGGGCAAGTTCGTCGGCTGGGCCACGAAACCGTTGGAGGTGAACCACAATGCCGAGCCGGAAAAGCATCGCAGAGCTGCTTAATCGTCGGAGGAGGCAGATTCTGGTCCACAGCGTCATCTACTACAAGATGAACGACAATCTGATTTCGGACAGCACATGGTCGGCATGGGCCGCTGAACTGGAAGAGCTGCAAGCCAAGTATCCGGGGATTGCCGCGAAAGTGCCCTATGCCAAAGAGTTCGAGGGTTTTGACCACTCGACAGGCATGAACCTGCCGCTGGACGACCCTTGGGCGGTCAATAAAGCACGGCAGTTGATCGCGCTGAAAAACAAGGGGACTTACGGCCAGTATGAACAACTGAAAATTCCAATGTAAAGGAGAAAAACGATGTGCGATGAAACTAAATCTTCGGCAAACCTCATCCCTCTTAAAGACCGCATTCGCGCTTTTCATGATTGCATGGCACCTGCTTTACATCTGTTTCCGCAGGACATCGCTGAAAAGCTGACAGAGAGTGGGTTCTTTGCCGCACCGGCAAGTACAAAGTATCATGGAGCCTACGAAGGCGGTCTGTTTAACCACAGTTACAATGTGACTTCCGTGTTGGTCACCCTCAGCCACAATAATAATTTGGAGTGGCAGCGCCCCGAGTCACCCTATATCGTCGGCATGTTCCACGATATTTGCAAGCAAGACCAGTACCGACATCCCTTCGACGAGACTTTTTACGGCGGTGGTTTCCCAATCTCCCTTGTTGATGAAAGCAAATGGGAATATGCCCCAAGCTTGCTTCTCAAGGGTCACGGTGATAAATCCGTCATGCTGCTCTCCCAATATTTGCAGTTGACTATGGAGGAGATCCTGTGTATTCGCTATCACATGGGCGCCTTTGTGGATCAGAAGGAGTGGAACGACTATACTCGGGCCATTCATGAGTATCCAAACGTGCTTTGGACGCATACAGCCGACATGATCGCGGCGCACATCCTGGAAATTGACAAGTGACCTTACCTTATTATATTCTACCGAACAAGAGGTGAAAGTACATGCTCGGAGCAATTATCGGTGACATTGTCGGTTCCCGTTTTGAGCGGCATAACCACCAGTCAAAGGATTTTGAACTGTTCACGGACCAATGCCGGTTTACGGATGATACCGCCATGACGGTTGCCATCGCTAAAGCCTTGCTGGAGTGCAACGGCGACTATACTGATCTCAGCAACCATGCTATTCGGTGTATGCAGGAGATTGGGCAAAAGTACCCTGACGCCGGGTATGGACGGATATTTTACCAGTGGCTGCACAAAAAAGCGCCAGAGCCCTACTGGAGCTATGGGAACGGCTCTGCTATGCGGGTCAGCCCTGTGGCTTATGTGGCAAAGTCGGCGAAAGAGTGCATCGAACTCGCCGATGCGGTAACTCGGATCAGCCACGATCATCCGGAAGGAATGAAAGGCGCCGAAGCAATCGCCTCGATGACTCTCGGGGCCCGCAGTTCATTACCCAAGTCGTTACTTCGGGACGTGGCCCAGAAGCGGTATTATATTTTGGATTTCACCATTGACAAAATTCGCCCAAAGTACCGCTTTGACGCAAGCTGTCAGGGCTCTGTTCCGCAGGCAATCGAGGCATTTCTAGAGTCCGAGGACTTTGAAGATGCCATTCGGATTGCGGTGTCCCTCGGAGGGGACAGCGATACCATCGCCGCAATGACCGGAAGTCTTGCCGGGGCCTATTATGGCGTACCCAACGAGCTGAGAAAAAGGGCTCTGACGTATCTTCCTCGGGACTTTCTGGATATTCTGGAAGAGTTTGAGGCTACCTATCAGAAGTAAATTCTGCGAAGACCGTCCTCGTTTCAGGGGACGGTCTTTTATATTTTTGGAGAAAAACAGGAGATGTGAACTATGAATGAAAAACAGTTAAAGGAGTTCTTCACCGCCATCGGTACACTGGCCGAAATGGCGTTGCTCTTTTACCGGAGCAGTATCGCCGCAAAAGCAACACCCGAGGAAGCCTTTCGGATCACACAGGCGTTCATCGCCGCCGCTCTGAGTGGGGGCAAGAGCGAGAATAAGGAGAGCACATGATTGACCCGAATCGCATTGCGGATCTTTTTATGGCATTCGTTCTCGTTTTGATGGCTGCGATCAATATGCATACCTATATTCGGAAAGGCCGATATAAAGACAGCGGATGGCTCTCTCTTGCGGCGACAATCATCGCAATTATTTCAGCAACTTGGATTTGGTTTAGATACTGAAAGGAGAAAAACTATGGCGGGACTAAACTGCGAAATCAAATGGGAAACCCGGCTCTGTGAGGTAAACGGCGAGCTTGGATATTTCCACTGCTGGGAGCATTGGTCCAATGTAATAGACGCAAGTCCTCTGCGGGGCGGTCATCCCGGAGGCCAGATTGGGCAAGTCTATGGCATTGTGGAGTTTACGGACGGTGTCCGGCGGATTGACCCTGCGAAAATCAAGTTCTGCGATGAGGAGAATGCCTTGCTGGCAGAGATGGCGAAACATCATCAGGAGGGGAAGGCATGAAAGTTTGCATTTTATCAAACGATGACCCTGCGGCTTTTCAAAGCTCAATCAATGCTTTCATTTCCGACAAAAAAGTCGTCGACATCAAATATCAGAGTATGACGCTGGTACTCAGGTTTACAAACGGTGTTCCTTCGGAGACGACCATTGTAGATCGTGCGCTCATCATCTATGAAGAGTGAACAGATGAGGGCTGTTCGTTGCAAATGCGGACGCCCGGCACATGTTTGGGGCTCGCGTGATGGATATTTGTGTGGATGCATCAATCCGGATTGTACTATCTCTTTAGAGAGGTCACGGAAGTCCAAAGCGGAGTCAATCGAAAAGTGGAATGCGAAGATGAAAAGAGAATCTCATGGGAACGCATGGCACCCCTGCCAGTATGTCGATTGCAAATTAGAACATGACGGCTCTTGGGTAGATGGAAAGTGGTATGAATGGGAAGATGTTCGTGGTAACCGCGAGGTTGCTCGAATGAAGCTTGACGCCATAGACCATTTCTATCCGCATGCCAAAATAATCAAAGAAGAAGACGTCTATCGTTATAGAGAGTTAGAAGAAGGAGAAGACAATGCTGATCATTAAAACTGAGGAAGACCGTGAGCGCTGCACATCTTGCTATGGTAACCACACCATTGAGTTGACTATGGAAGAAGTTGTGGCCCTGTTTGCGGGGGCAACCCTTGGCGATCCGAATTTTAGTGAATATGGGTTATTCATTCGATTGGAGGGAAATACATGAAAGTAATTGTCAGTGACCTCCCGGTTAAAAGCGAAGACTGCATTTTTGCAGAATATATCGGTATGACCAGCAAATACAAATGCATGTTTCAGTTTGGGATGTACTCTCGGTGCAAATTGGACTATGGTAAGGAATGCCCATATTTGAAAAAGGGAGCCAAAGAACCCTCTATTTCGGCGGAAGAGGAGATTGGAGAAAAGAATGAGAAACTTGAGGAGTTTATAAAAAGAACCGGCATCGAACTTTTACCCTTTCAAAAGGAAATCCTCAGCCAGATGACGGATGGAAATAAGATTTATATTTGCTATCCACCGCACGTTGGGAGAATCAACACATTATTGTTGATGCGAGCTCTGGGGGCTACGCTTGAGAAAGGAGAAGACGATGCCGAAGTTCGTATTTGACCCCAAAAAGGAAATAGAACTAAGAGGGCTTCTGGATATTCTGATCCATTCCGAAGCGGTCCATTGCAAGGCTGTGGCTCCAGAAGTTATATTCTCTGGGTTGCATTCATACTTGCTCCATGGCTATGATCATCAAGTTACTGTTGACTTTAATAAGATGGCAAAAGCGCTCTACGACGCTGGATACCGGAAAGGAGAAAAAGCTGTGAAAACCACTGTCGGAGAACTGGTTGAAAAGATTGATGCTATTGAGTCCCTGATTCAAGATTTACGCAAAATAGATATTGATACCACTAATAAAGCAGCTGATTATCTCTGGGACTATCTCACCATGGTTCGTTCGGAAAAAGTTGAGATTTGAAAGGAGAAAACAGTGAATAACTTTAATGTGTCTGTTTTTGAGCCACTGCTTGGTAGAACTATCGTCAAAATCGAGGGAGCGGAGAAGGACAGCGAAGAGATCCTCTTTACATTGGAAAATGGAGATATTTTCCGCATGTACCACAAGCAGGACTGTTGCGAAGATGTTCGAGTTGAAGACGTTGGTGGCAACATTAACAGCCTAATTGGAAACCCTTTGCTTTTGGCAGAAGAGGTTACAAACGAAGGAGAAGTTGAATACGGTGATACCTGTACTTGGACATGGTATCATTTTGCCACGATCAAAGGCTATGTAACAATCCGTTGGTATGGGGTATCTAATGGATATTACTCTGAAAGCGTCGATCATGAGTGGATAAAGAAGGGGGACTCGCAACATGCTGAAAATTGAAAACACTGAGGTCTTAGGCTGGGAGCACGCCATCCGTGGGATGCGCAACCCGATGAACTCTTGGGAGAAGAGTGATAGTTTTTGGAATTATCGTTCATGTGAAGAATGCAATGGTAACGCCTCTTGCATCGACGATTTTCATGTCGGCCCCAATGACCTCGACCTGATGACTCGTCTCCGCAACGCCGGCACAGATCACAGAAAGTTTATGCGGATGATCGTGGTCTATGTAGACTTAACGGCCCCGCTATATTGGTGGAAAGAGTTTGATACCTACAAAGTGGGGACGGTGGCCAATTCCTGCTCCACAATGCACAAGATTGCGGAGAAGGAGTTTACGCCGGAAGATTTTAGCCATGAACAGTTGATAAATATTGCTAATGATGATCCTTGCGATGCTTTATTTCTAGAAGGGACAACCATCAGAGTCGATGGTGACGATCTATTGGGCTTAACCATCAATGTTCTTAACTACTATCGTAATAGATATCTTAAAACCAAAGATAAAACATACTGGTGGCAGATGATCCAGCTTCTTCCCTCCTCTTACAACCAGCGGCGGACAGTCATGCTCAACTATGAAGTTCTGGCCAATATCTACAAGAGCCGGCGGAATCATAAGCTGGATGAGTGGCATACCTTCTGCGACTGGATCGAGGGCTTGCCGTACAGTGAACTGATTACCGGCATTGACTGGAAGAAAGCAAATCCTATTTTACACGCTGAACGAGATGAAAATGGAAACCTTTTGCGAGAGATGCAGAAAGTTATTGACCCGGCCGAAAGGCTTTCGGACACATCTAAGGCCATGACCGATATTATGGATAAGCTCATCGCTTCGCGTGGAAAACGCTCTGAAATTCCCGGAATTGTAGAAGACAACATCGATTGCAATGAGGGCTTAAACAAACATTTTGGCGGGTGCGAGGAGTGATATTTTATGGAAAAGAGAGATCTCATTACATTTTGGCAAGAGGTGCATACCATAGTTGACGATGCCGTCGAAAAAAGAAATCGTTCCATATTGATATTCTTCCATCCGGAAAATGGCTTTAGTGTCAATGTTTCGCCTTGGCCGGATGCGGACGAACTGTATGACATGTATCAAAAGGGCCGAATCACAGCGAATGACTTCCGTGCAAAAATGGGACTGCCTATGGTAAGGAATGCTGAGAAACTTATGAAGCATTCTTTTCTTGATCGGCAGCTTCATATCCCCACAGACTAATAGCTATTTGACACCCATTAACAGGGCATGATATGATGAGCGTGAAGAAACTGCGTTATCTATGCGCAAAAGATACAGGACCTATTATGGAAGGGGGTTGTACAAGCTATGGTGGCTGAACGCAACAATTCTCACCTTCTGGATGGTGGTGATGATCCCATGGGCATGACAGACAACCAGTATAAGGGTATGCTTCTGGACCAGTTGGAAGACTGGCAGGAAGTCCTGGATCTGGCGGTCAAGGCCGGAAACACCGAAATCCAGGAAAAGGTCGAGAAACAGATTCGCAAAATCAACGAAAAGCTGAAGTTCTAAACCTCGACCAAGGGGAGAGCCTACGGAAACGTGGGCTCTCTTCTTTTATGTTTTGAAAGGGGTCGATTCGATGGAAAAATTACTTCGCCTAAACGAGCAAGACATTATCCAGGCGCTCGCGGACCACTTCAATGTGGATCGCACCAAGGTAGACCTGACAGTCAAAATTAAGACAGAGGGCTATGGCCCTACTGAACATCAGTTTCCGGAAGTAAGTGCCGTTATCAAAGAGGGTTGAGCATGGACATTCCAGGAATACGATGCTTGACCTGCATCAACATCAAAGTTTGCTCGCTGAAACCCACCCTGCTCATGTATGAAATGATGGCGAAAGAAATGGGCATATCTCTGCACTGTCCAAACTATATTGATATTTCACGGCTTCGCCCGGAGAAAGGACAAAAAGATGACGCTTCATGAAAAAGTTGTTCTCTCTGCCTATACCGGCATTTTGATGTGCGACATGTCCGAGGTTCACCAGTACATCGAAAAGCTCCTGGGGCGGCCGGTTTGGACGCATGAGCTGGCTTCGGAGGCACTTTGGGAGCAAATCAAGGGGAAGGCAAAACCAGATTTCCTCAAAATCATCGAATCGTAGGAGGGGCTTTATGGCAAAAGTCAAACCCAAAGCCGTGCTCTACCTGTGTGACCGCAAACGCTGCGGCGATCGGTGCCACTATCCCGATTGCCGGCACACCACAGATATTTCTCATGCTGTCCATAGCGGAGCCTTTCCAAATGGATATGAGAAAGTAGAGCATGGCAATGAAATCTATTTCGTAGAGAAGGAGAATTGATATTTTGACCTTTAAGGAGTTCACAGCTTGGTGTAATGAACGGGCCTGTGACGGACGATGGGATATGCTGACGGCAATGGTTTGCATTGATCTGATGGCGGAAATCCAAAAAATCCCTTTCTGGAAAAGAGAGCGAGTTTGGAGAGAACAATACGAAAAACAGGTCTTAACTGAGATTGTTGAGCCGCTTAATCAAAAAATCCTCGTCAATGAGTTCTCAAGAGGGCCCTCGCGCACAGCCGAAACAACTACATCTGAAAAGGAGCATCCCACAATGACAATCAATGAATACCAGTCCCATGCTCTGCGCACCGAGTCGCGTATTACCGCCGATCCAGTTCCCTATATCCGCGTACTCGAAGGCCTCATGGGGCTGAATAGTGAGGCTGGGAAGGCCATCGACCTGATGAAGAAGGTGCTTTTCCAAGGCCACGAGTTCGACCGCGAGCACATGGCCAAGGAGCTCGGTGACATTGCCTGGTATCTGGCGATCAGTGCTGACGCCATCGGATATGACCTGGAAACTATTTTCCAGATGAATATTGACAAGCTTAAGCCACAATATCCGGACAGCTTCGATACGGAGCAGAGCCAGAACCGGGCTGTCAATGATATTTAAGGAGCGCCGCCATGCCTATCAGAGATAACGACCTGCTTGTCTACTTCGGCAAGTATTGTAAATCCTGCAAGCATGAAAAGCTGGAGGAGAACAAACCGCCTTGCGACGAGTGCCTGGAGCATCCGGTCAATCTGAATTCCCATAAGCCCATCAATTATGAAGATAAGAGCGATTGAGGAGGCCAAGATGAAACTGAAATTTATTGGGGAAGACGGTTCTATGGGATTGCGAACTGGTGAAGTCTATGATACCCGCATCTTCATCAAAGGAGAATGCCTATGGGTCGAATGGAAAGTCAATCTCTACACCGTAAAATCTTGCCCCTATATTTCTACGCAGTCATTTGCACAAAATTGGGAGCTGCCACGATACAATTCTAAATAAGGAGGACCGATATGGCTCAAAAACGAATTAAGATGGTTCAGCATGATATTTTGAACGATCGGATGCGACTTCTCTACGATGACGGAACGCAGGGTGTTCTGAAGTATGGAGAAGTCGTTTCTCGTTCTAAGGCACCCATCAGTCTTCAGCCGGAGAGCTTTGTCGGGCTCACGCTCAAGCAGGCCAAGATGAAACTTGGTATTAAGAATTGAGGTGCCCCGATGAGTCAACAATACGATTTATATTTGAAAAAGCATAAAGCAAATGTAAAAAAGGGCTTTGATTGGCTTCAGACTAACATGCCTTGGCTGTTTGAAGGCCGACCGAGCGCCGCTTGGCAAACCGAATTTGAACACGACGCCTCCAAGTCAAACCCCGACGAGTATGAGGCCTATGACGCTTACTTCTACGGCGGCAACCGCTCTCACACCGTTGTGGAAGCGTTTAACCGGGCTTGGCTTCTACATATCCACCGCAACCCTCACCATTGGCAGCATTGGGTTCTGATCAACGACGACCCCGGCGAAGGGGAAGTTCTGCTGGAGATGCCCTACAATTATATTATTGAGATGATCTGCGACTGGTGGGCCTTCAGCTGGGAGAAAGGTAACTTGAGCGAGATCTTCTCCTGGTATGATGACCACCAGGCCTACATCAAACTTCACCCCAAAACCCGAGCGACAGTGGAAGATATTCTCTGGGAGCTCCGGGGCCGGCTTGGGTTCAATGTCCTGGCTCACCACGGCGTCAAGGGCCAAAAGTGGGGTGTGCGCAATGGGCCGCCGTATCCGCTTGATAAAAGCAAGAAGTCTGGTACAATAGTGACAGATTCTATTGCTGCCGGAGAGGTTTCGCAAACCGTTAATAAAGATAAGCAGAAACGGCATTCAAGAAGTGATCACGAGCCCGGAAGAAGTTATCTTGATGGAGATATTGACTTTGCACAGCAGCTGGTCGATGAATACTCCGGAACTGGAACCCCGATCTGCAAGGATGGAAAATGGTCACATCGCGAACGAGTTACTGCCAAAGAAGACATTGGCACTTATGTGGATGTAGATGGCAATGAAACCAGGAGCGACAGAGCTATGATCATCTATTCAAAGACGGGCACTCATATTTACCCAATTAGAAAGGAGAATGACGATGAAACTTGAACGATCACTCGAAGGAAAACAAGTGCGAATCGTCACCACAGACAATGAAGTTCTGACCGGCGTTGTCGAGGATTATATTTTCCCAGAGGACAATGAGCCAGAGGGAGTTTCCGGCATCAATGTCTATAACTGCCCCAAACCTGGGGAATGGACTGGGCTTAATGAAACCGATATCCAGTCTATCGAAATCATGGACTAGACGAAATCTCGTAGGAAAGGAGAAAAACTGTGATAACTATTCAAGGGCAATACAACACTGCTATTTGCTACACCAATGAGCTGGAAGGAGCGGCTCGGGAACAGATTCAAGCTGTTTGCGACCGGCCTGAGTTTGCAGGCTGTAAAATCCGCATCATGCCTGATGTTCACGCCGGAAAGGGCTGTACCATCGGCACCACCATGACCATCCAGGACAAAATCGTCCCCGGTATGGTGGGCGTGGATATTGGCTGCGGAATGGAGACGGTGGAGCTGGCCGAGCGTGAGATTGACTTCGCTAAGCTGGATGCGCTGATTCGGGAGAAGATTCCCTATGGCCGGGAAATCCGCGATATCCCCCACTCCCTCAACTCCAAAATTGACTTGACCCAGCTTCGGTGTGCTGACCAGGTCAACCTTGACCGAGCGGTTCGCAGCATCGGTTCTTTGGGTGGCGGCAACCACTTTATTGAGGTAGACCAAGCCGGGGACGGACGGCTGTTTCTGGTCGTTCACTCCGGGAGCCGGCACCTCGGAACGGAAGTGGCCGACTACTATCAGAATGAGGGACGCCGCGCACTCTGGGGCGGAGCCAAGCATCAGATCCAGGAGACCATCGCAAAGCTCAAAGCTGAAGGACGGCTCCAGGAGATCCAGAAGACCATTACGGCGCTGAAGAAGGAACATGAGCTGGATATTCCCAAAGACCTCGCCTATGTGGAGGGCAAGCTGTTTGACGACTACATCCACGATATGAAGTTGACACAGCAGTTCGCCGTACTCAATCGAAAAGCCATGGTGGACGTTATCCTGAATGGTATGGGTCTCACTGCCGTGGATATTTTCACCACTATCCACAACTACATTGATACGGACGCCATGATTCTTCGGAAGGGCTCTGTTTCTGCCAAGAAGGGAGAAAAGTTGCTCATCCCTATCAACATGCGGGATGGCAGCTTGATCTGCATTGGCACGGGAAACGAAGATTGGAACTGCTCTGCTCCGCATGGGGCCGGACGCCTTATGAGCCGTCGTGCAGCACTCAATACGCTTTCCATGGAAGAGTTCCAGGATGAGATGAAAGGTATCTACACAACTTGCGTAGTGCCCGACACCCTGGATGAATCACCAATGGCCTACAAGAGCATAGAGGAGATCGTCTCCCAAATCGGTCCCACCGCAATCATCGTGGAGCGCATCCGCCCCGTTTACAATTTCAAAGCCTCGGATTAAATCAAATACAAAAAAAAAAAGAATGCCTCGAATTGTGTAACAGCAGTTCGGGGTATTTATATTTTCTGGAAAGGAGCAGTATGAAAGGAATTTATAACAGACCGATAAGTTGCACCCCTTGCATTGACATGGATTGGATGACCCCTGAAAGCTGTGCCGAGTGTAAGCGATTGCGACGTGAAGAGGTCGATATTTTACAGCTCGGCGTTGGGATCTTCGCAAACAAGGCGGTTATCAAGCGACCGGACGGCACACTGACAACAGTTTCGCTTAGCGAACTCACCATTACTGATTGATATTTTTGAAAAGGAGAAACACACATGGATGAGATGAATGTAAAAGCAGTTGAGACTACGGAAAACAAAGAGTTCCGGCCGAAGATCATCGCGGTGGATTTCGACGGATGCCTGGCTACGAACAAGTTCCCCGAGGTCGGCGACCCGATCAACAAGACCATCTCCAGACTCAAGCAGGAGCAGGCTAATGGCGCCAAGGTCATTCTTTGGACCAACCGGCGGGATAAGCCTCTGGACGATGCTGTGAACTTCTGTAAAGAGCAGGGCATCCACTTGGATGCGGTCAACGAGAACCTGCCGGAGATCATCAAGGCCTTTGGGGGCAATACCAGAAAGATATTTGCCAATGAGTATTGGGATGACCGGGCGGTCTACATGGCCGAGGAAGAAGATTCCTGGGCTGCTCGGGAGGTTGCCCTTGCCTGTCAGAGTGAGCGGGAGGCTGCGAAAGGCACGGACGACTGGACCTATGGCGTGCTCTGCTATGAGAGCGCCCTTCGGGCTTATCAAACGCTGGCCCGAGATGGCCACTCCGGATTCAGTATCCAGATCACCAAGAGCATTCTAAACCGCCTGATCGATGGTAAGTGTCTGACCCCCATCGAAGACACTCCGGATATTTGGAGCGATATCACCGGCGAGTGTAGCTGGAAAGAAGGGTATCAGAAGTACCAGTGTAAACGTATGTCCTCCCTGTTCAAAGAAATCGCTCCGGACGGGACGGCTACTTATTCCGATATAGACCGGGTTTGCGGCATCAACGTCAACTATCCTAGTGCGGCGTTTAGTAATGGGATGATGACTCGTCTTATCGACACGATCTTCCCTATTACCATGCCCTATCTGCCCTCTACCAAGAAGTATCGCGTCTTCTCCGAGGACTTCCTGGTTGACCCAAAGACCGGCGACTATGATACCTTCGCTTACCTTTATATTCTCACACCCGACGATAAGCGGATTGAACTGAACCGTTACTTCAAAGAAGAGGACGGTAAGATGGTCCCCATCGAGAAGGCCGAGTACGAGGAGAGAAAGGCCAAGCGGGTGAAGAAAAAATGAAGCATGGCTGGGATGATATTTTGCGTTTTCTATTCAATGCTGTTTTGGTCCTGGCTATCATTGGTCTTCTATTCCTTGCGAAACTACTCTTTGACTTTGTGAGGTGGGTACTGTGAAAGATTTTGACACGGTTTTGGTCGGCTTTGACCACAGCCACGGCGACCCCGCGATATTGATCGTCGGGCGGAAAGCACCTGGCGATAATGTTCGCATCATCAACCAGTTTCAAGGCAAAGAGGCCGAGGAGCTGTATCAGAAACTTGTTGGGGAGGAATAAAAATGCTTGAGAAAAGGCTTGGCAAAATTGACTTTGTTGAGTTTGGTACTATGCGAGATTATCCATTTCAACTGGGGCTCCAACTTGGGTTCTCGATGTCTGGCAGCGGCGTTATGGATGCTGGTAAATATACAGTGAATATATCTCCCGACTGCCACTGGGAAATGGGAACTCGCCACAGTAATCTTGCAGAATCCCTTGACCGTTTGGCAAAAATTCTCAAGGATGCAAAGGTAAACTATGTTTCTGAGTTGCTTGGAAAACCTGTCGAAGTAACTTTGGAAGATGGCGTGTTTAAGGACTTCCGAATTCTTACGGAGGTCCTTTGATATTTGAAGGAGGAGAAAAAGCATGACTATCGGCGGTTGGATTGCATTTGTGTTATTTGCGGCACTCATTTTATGTGCCGGCATCGCGGGCGCATGTCTGATTGAGAACGTCCCTGGAAAGATTATCAGTGTGGTGGTTGCCATTCTGCTGATTTTGGGATTGTTCTTCGGTATGCGCTGGTACTTCCAGAACACCGCATCTGGCCAGCGAGCCCTGACGGATCAGAAAAGCGATTTAGACAATGGACTCGAACGGACAGTGACGATCTATACGGCCGATGGGGAAATCATCGCGCAATACACCGGGAAGATTGATATTGAGGGTAATGACGGCGGCTATGTGCTCTTTGACTATGAAGGAAAGCGCTATACCTATTACAACTGCTTCGTGGAGTCCATCGCTGAAATTGGCCCTTGATATTTGCGGAAGAGGAGAAAAAACATGAAACGTATTTATGCCGGCGTGCTCTTGTGCGCCGTTTTGTCGTTGGGTCTACTGACTGGGTGTGACCAAGGTGTTGCTCGCTCTCTCGGCGGCGACATGACTTTGGAACTGGAACCCGGCCAAAAACTGGAGATGATTACCTGGAAGGACGATTCTTTGTGGTATCTCACCCGGCCAATGCAGGATGGAGAGGCGCCGGAAACGCACACATTCCAGCAGTCGTCCGAGTTTGGGGTGTTTGAGGGCACCGTGACCATTATTGAATCTGCTGAGGAGTAGTTTACATTGATATTTGAAAAAGGAGAAAGACCGAGCTATGAAGGAGAAGTTTACCAAGAAATTATTTGGGAAATCATCGCCTAAGTCATGGAAGCCTCCCTACCCCTCTTCTCCTGTGCAAAAAGTCCCTCAACTTCAAGCACCAAATTCTGAAACCACTCAGAGAAAACTCAGTCCACGGGAACGATTTGAGCCGATTATTTCCAGGCCCATAGAACTGGAAAAGGTAACCCTTCACCTTCATGATGCAGATGGTGAACGCGAAATCAAAACCTGTTATGGCGATATTTATAAAATCGTCAATGCTCTGATGGATTATGCCAGACTGCTGGAATTGGCCTGTGATGAGTGGGGGTTGGAAGGGTTCCATCGTGCCACTTATGAATATCACGCTGAAAAACTTCGCGCCATTGCGAAAAAGTATCAAGCTGGGATCGGTTATGATTACGATATCGCTTTGGCTAAGTGCGAGGCAAAGAAGAAAAAGCCGCATAAAAATGATGACATAGGCGGCGACGCTATGGAGCTGGCACTTAAACAGGCACGTCGCCAAGCTCAAAAGGAGGAAAAACCATCATGACGATCTATATCGCGGGGAGACAGACGGGTAAAACTATATTTCTGATTCAGCAATCCGCAAGAACCGGTGCTGTCATTGTGGCACCGACCTGCCAGATGGTGGGGTATATCGACCGTATGGCTCGCGACCTCGGTTTGCAGATCCCGCCTCCCATTACTGTCGCTGATTGGATTCGAGGCCTCGTCGGCCAGCGCGAAGACCGTGACAAAACCTATCTGGTTGACGAGCTCCAAATGGTGCTAAACCAACTGAATGTTGAAACCGCAACGCTGGATGAAAATTATAAGGAGATGGTTCGTATGTTCGGAGTAAAAGAAACCTGCTGCACTAAATGCAGCCATAGGGATGTGTGCCAGTACAAAGAAAAGTATTTGGCGGCCCAGGCTGCTGTGGATGAAGTCAGTGTCAACTTGCCCTCAAGGGGTGACAAGTCTATCAAAAGCATTCGGCTTCGGGATATTCCCTGGATCGAGCCGGTAGAGCTGAAGTGCCGTTATTTCCATCAGAGCACAGGAACAGTTCGGTAATCGGAATCCGGGAGGAAAACCTGATGCTTGAGAAAACGCTGATTGATCTTGCGCATCGCCATTTTGAAATTATGTGGCGATATGAAGCAATGACCAACTCCATCATTGTCCGTATGGAAAAACGATACAAGCAGCGGTGGTATAAACAAAATTACCGGGTTACGTTTGGAGAAATCGGTTGCTCCGGCGGCTTTGAAGTGTTTATGACCATGCTTCTCAAACACTTAGCCGATGAAACAGACCGAACAATCAAAGTGAACTGCAATTCAGATTGATATTTTGAAAGGGGAAACCTGTTTATGAACGAAAAAGTAATGCGTCATAAGGCGATCTGCGATGAGCTGAATAGCTTGTACGAGCGGAAGAACCATGACTATGGCGACAGTTTCCACCAGACCTTCGTAGAAGAGGGTTTGGCCATGACCCGGATTCGGCTGGGGGACAAATTCTCCCGGTTCAAAACTCTTTCCCGCCTTTCTGCAAATGACGCCGGCCAGCAGCAGGTCACCGATGAGTCTATTCGGGACACTTTGATGGATCTGGCCAACTATGCCATTATGACCATTCTGGAGATGGATATGGAGAATGCCAAATGAGTGAGAGTAGAGAGCATAAACGCCGCTACAATCTGCGGCTAGAGTTTATTGCCGCGTTTACGAACTGGCTTGAATGTGAGCCACCCATGTTGCTTTTCTGGAAGTGGCGAAAATGGAAGCAAGGGCGACCGGATTGGAAGGAATTTTCCAAGAAACAGTTCGACTTCTATGACCCATATGATCGTTGAGCAAGCGGTCTTAATATTTTGAGGAAAGGAGTGATCGACTTATGTGGAAACGAGAACTGCTGAAAAACAAGCTCTATGCTCTGCTGCTGGTTGGACTCTCTTTACCAATCATGTTTCTCGATGGGGACGCGACTGCGACAGTTTTGATGCTGTTCTTCGCCGTCCCCATGTTCTTTGCTAAGGAAAACTGGATTATGGGAGGCACCTATGCAACTCAAGAAAGCCGGAGGAAAAGTGTACGGCGCTGTACTTACCGCAGCGGAGAAAAAAGCGATGGATTTAGAGATCCAGCGGGAACTGGCCGAGTACGACAGAAAACACATCGCCGAAATCGATGCGACCATTCTGTGGGTGCTGCATGAACAATTTGGATTCGGGGCTCAGCGGCTCCGAACCTATTACGATGCCTTCCACGACCGCATCAAGGAGCTGGTCAGCCGATATGAGATGGAGGACCAGGATGATATTTGGCTCTGTACCCAGATGCTGAAGCGGATTGGCGTCGATATTGAGGCGTGGCATAAGGAGAGCGACCATGGGGCTTGACGCTTTTGGAAGAATGGTGCGGGATATCCGCCTGGTTCGGGCGCTCCTGCTCTATGACATGGCAAAGGATCTTGATATTTCGCCGGCTGAGTTGTCTGCCATCGAATGCGGAAGAAAAAATGTTCCAGACTGGTTCGTCTCTAAACTACAAGAAACATACGGTATCAGCGATATGCACGCTCAATCGCTTATCAAATACATGAATGAACGGGGTGATAAAAATTGTCCTGGAATGATCGAAAAAACGCAGAGGGCTACTCCGACCCCACGGCCTACCAAGCCCTGAAGAATATCGATGCCGAGGAGGAGCGGTTCCATAAGCTGCTCTATGCTATCTTTGATATTTGTGAGTTGGCGGACTTTGAGATCGAGGGGGCGGATTGTTCTGGTGGACAAGCGCTCCGGAAAGGTTTGGAGGTGATGAGATTTGGGCCTATCCAGACTTGCAGCGAAATGTAGGGCATGCCTATATGTATCCACCTGCGAACATAAGCAGATGGAGGCGCTTGGATATTTACCGATGCCGGAGCCGACGGTTGAGATTCGGACAGACCGGTCAGTTCAGATCGACAACCTTTTAACTGCACTCAACCGCTGTTATACCAATATGCAAGCAGGCGTTTCTAAGTCCCAAAACAATATTTGAGAGGTGATGACTCATGACCATGGAAGAGACTCTGGCGGTTGTTCAAAAGATCAAGGATGCTTGGGTGGCATTTGGCCAGTCGATGGCGGAGGCTGCACAGGCACTTGAGGATATGTTTCGCAACCTTGGAGAGAGCGATGAACTCTGGCCTAAGCGGAATGGGATACCTCCAAAAAACTATGGCATGTCTCTTCATCGGCGGGTTCGTCCAGCTCCTCCTCGCTACCAATTTGTCCCCGTGGCACCTCGAAATCGACCTTACCAGCGGCGTGCATTTTGAGGAACAAACCTGGTTAGAGATTGATATTTTGTGTGTAGATAGGTGGCGAAGAAGTACAGAAGGGTACGGACGGCTCCAATTTTGAAGCAGGATTCGACCTGAAAATAGGCCAAAAGCTGCTACTATTACTGTTAGTAGCAGGTCAATTTTGGGGCGTTTTGCTGGCCACTTTTAGTCCGAAAACTGGCCATTTGCCCACTTTTGTTTTGGAACTGGCCAGAAATCTTTTGATTCTTGCACGAAAAAAGGACCGAAAATGACGAAAAATTGGCCAGTTGGCCAATTTCTGCCCACTTTTATTTTCAAAAGTGGCCAGGCTGAAACCGTTGCGCCCCAAGGGTTTGCGGGTTTTCTGGCCACTTTCCCACTTTTTCTCTTCACTTAAATGCGAAAAAAAATATTAAAATTTATATATAAGTGGAAGAAAAAAGTGGCCAACTGGCCAGCTGCTACTATCAGCGCCTCAAAATGCCGTTCGCGGCTATAAAAATACCCTTCCCATTCAAAACTTAATGTGCTATACTGACAATGCCACACAGTTTCATATATTTTTAGTCTACGGGGAAAATACTTTGGCAAAAGGTGTTTTCTCTCTTCCTCGTTATGCCCGTAGGCTAAAATGAGATTGTGTGGCAACAATGGAGAGATTCGCTTTTGCAAGGGTGCGTCTCTTCATTGGGGCGCACTCTTTTATTTTGCTCAAAGGAGGGATTGCCGATGGCCAAACCAAAGAAGCCGAACGGTAACATCGGTGGTACGCTTGGATTTGTCGCCGGAATTGTCGGCGCCGTGACTCCGCTTGCCGTCGAGCTTATCGACCGGATTCCCAAAAAGGAAGAACTCGCCCCTTCTGAAGAATTGATATTTATGCCTGAGCTCTGCTCTAAGAAGTTTCCTCTAAAATTGGACGAGGCAAAAGAACTTTTGGATAGCCGCGGTCTAAAAGCACTGCCTATCGAGGTTCGCTTTCGGGATGCGTGCGTCAAATACAAAGACTGCTTTGAACTCCAGGTAGTTGGCTCTGACCGCAAACCAAACTCGAAGCTAAAACCTGGAGACACTGTGATTGTGCAGTATGTGACCCAGGAAGTCATCGACGAGAGCCGGCGGATATTTGAAGAGACCGAGCAGCAGAAGGCCGCGTTGAAACAGGAGCGAGCAATCAAGCGAGCTGAACAGGTGGAGCGTGCCAAAGCCGTCGCAGGCGATACCGCCGCTAAAGCAAGAGCCGGTGTCGAGAAAATAGTCCACCGTGACGTCAAGAAAAAGAAAGAACTTGGAAAGGAGAACTCCCATGAGCAGGAATAGCGGAAATAAACGGGGTACGGCCGGGCTGATCTTGGACGTTATCCTCACCCTTTGTACCGGAGGTCTCTGGCTGATTTGGATTCTGATCCGGTATCTGCGGAACAACAGCTGATGAACACAACATTGATATTTTACGCTTAGCCGGGACGCTTGTGGGTGTCTCGGCTCTTTTCATTTCCGCTGAAAATGCAGTCCCCTTTATGGGAGGCGATAGTATGAAACTCAACATTGGAAACTCGACTCAAATATTGATGACATTTACCATGTCGATGGTGGCGGCGATTGGAAGTGCTGCCGGCGCCACGATTTGGCAATCGTTTGGCAAACCAAAGGTCGAGAAGATTGCTGAGGAAAATAGTAAGCCGAAACGAAAAATTGGATTTATCATTGAAGATTAGAGCCGTCATCCGCGGCTCTTTTCTTTTTGCTCCAAATTGATATTTTAGGGCTGTTTTTCTTTCCGCAAAAAAAACAGACTCTTTTATGGAGAGGAGAGAGATATGTCGCGCATATCCTATTCTTTCTATCACTTTTATTGGAAAGGAGGCCGTTTCGTGGCCAGAAGCGCAAGATTGGAAAGTGGTTTTCAGGACCGGCTTATTGCCAATTTGAAAACGATATTTCCCGGCTGTATGGTTTTTAAGATGGATCAGCGCCAGGGCATCCCCGACCTGCTCATTCTTTATGGAAAGAAATGGGCCTCCCTTGAGTGTAAGAAATCTGCACGCGCTAAGAGACAGCCAAACCAAGAATATTATGTTGGGAAGATGAACGAGATGTCTTTCTCCAGATTCATTTCCCCGGAGAACAAGGAGGAAGTGCTGGATGAACTTCGCAAAACACTCCAACCTTGAGGGGCAGCATGCCTTTCTTAGCGCCAGTGGTTATCACTGGATCAATTACTCAGAAGATAAGCTCGCCGACGCTTACGCCAAATACCGGGCGGCTCAGCGTGGGACGGCTCTTCACGCTTTTGCGGCCCAATGCATCAAACTGGGTCAGCGACTGCCAAAATCTCAGAAGACGTTGAACATGTATGTGAACGACGCCATTGGGTATAAGATGACCCCGGAACAAATCCTGTATTATTCTCCAAACTGTTTCGGGACCGCCGACGCCATTTCTTTTCGGAAAGATATTCTTCGGATTCACGATCTGAAGACTGGCGAGGCCCCGACGCATATGGAGCAGCTTATGGTTTATGCGGCCCTCTTCTGTTTGGAGTATGACTACAAGCCAAACGAGATTGAGATGGAGTTGCGTATTTACCAGAACGATACCGTCCTTTACCACAAGCCTACCATCGAGGATATTTTCCCCATCATGGACCGCATTGTTACCTTCGACAAAATCATCAACAGTATCAAGGAAGAGGAGGAATAAGCCATGGACCCCATTGTGGATGATATTTTGATGCACTATGGCGTCAAGAGGCGCTCTGGGCGCTACCCCTGGGGTTCTGGCGAGAACCCTTATCAACACGGCGGAGACTTCCTGGCCCGTGTGGAAGAACTTGAGGCGCTTGGCAAATCTCAAAAGGAAATTGCTGAGGAGCTGAAGATGTCTACCACCGATCTCCGTATGCAGGTTCGTGTGGCGAAACATGAACGGCGTGCCTTACAGGCAGAGCGAGCCAAGTCCCTTCGGGAAGAGGGGAAGACGCTGGACGAAATCGCCAAAATCATGGGGTACAATAATGACTCCTCTGTCCGTGCCCTGCTCAATGAGAATACCGCGAGCAATAAAAACAAGGCTCTTGCCACCGCCGAGGCTCTGAAGAAGGAGCTGGCGGTCAAAGGGGCTCTTGACGTGGGCGAGGGTGTGGAGCAGCAGCTTGGCGTGTCCAAAGGCGTACTCCAGGAGGCGCTATTCATTCTGGAGACCGAGGGCTATAACCGCTATGGTGTCGGCGTCCCTCAGGTAAACGACCCGAAGAAACGGACTATCACGCCGGTTATCTCCGTTCCTGACATTGAGCAGCTTGATGCTTACCAGAACCTGGACATCATCAAGTCGGTAGGCGACTATCATTCTGCTGACGGAGGTGCGTCTTGGGATAAGCGGGAATACCCGGCCAGCATTGATTCCGGTCGGGTGAAGATCCGCTATGGCGACGAAGGTGGCACCTCCAAGGATGGCGTTATTGAACTTCGCCGTGGTGTGGCAGACCTCGACTTAGGGGATTCTCACTATGCTCAGGTTCGCATCCTTGTGGATGGGACCCACTACCTGAAGGGCATGGCCATGTATTCTGATGATATGCCGGATGGTGCAGACATCGTGTTCAACACGAACAAACATTCCGGAACGCCAAAGATGGACGTCATGAAGAAAATTCAGGAAGACCCCGATAACCCTTTTGGTGCGTTCATCAAGGCCAATGGCCAGAGTTACTACCCCGACCCGCATGGCAAGTACACAGACCCCATCACCGGAGAAAAGAAGTCTCTGTCCGCCATCAACAAGCTGAAGGAAGAGGGAGACTGGGATAAGATGAGTAAGAACTTATCCTCCCAGTTCCTTTCTAAGCAGCCCATCAAGTTGATTCAGAAGCAGCTCGACTTGACTTATGCCGATGCCGCCGATGAATTCGCAGAAATTTGCTCTCTCAATAACCCCACCATCAAGCGGAAGTTGCTGATGGACTTTGCAGACGAATGTGATTCCGCAGTTGTCCATTTGAAAGCGGCGGCCCTCCCCCGGCAGAGTACACAAGTGATCCTCCCCATCACAAAAATGAAGGAGACGGAGATATATGCCCCCAACTACCGGAACGGAGAGAAAGTCGTTCTGATTCGTTACCCCCATGGGGGTACGTTCGAGATCCCGGAGCTGACGGTCAACAATAAAAATCAGTCGGCGATCTCAATTCTGGGCAAGAACATCCGTGACGCCGTCGGCATCAATCCGAAGGTGGCGGAGCGACTGTCCGGAGCGGACTTTGACGGCGACCAGGTGGTAGTCATCCCCGTGGGTGGAAAGGTGTCGGTGAAATCCACCCCCGCCCTAGATGGTTTGAAGAATTTCGACCCAAAAGTTGAATACTCCACCGAGGGGAAGACTGGCGTCCGGCTTCTCTCAAAAGCCGCCACCCAGATAGAGATGGGTAAAATCTCCAACCTCATCACGGATATGACCTTAAAAGGGGCCCCCGAGGAGGAAATTACTAAGGCCGTCAAGCATAGCATGGTGGTCATCGATGCGGCTAAGCATAAGCTTGACTATAAGCGGTCGGAAGTAGAGAACGACATCCCCACCCTCCGAAAACGGTGGCAAGGGTACACGGACCCCGAAACCGGAAAGGAAGTGGGCGGGGCATCCACCCTGCTCTCCAGACGGAAGCAGAGCGTCGACGTTCCGGAGCGTCAGGGCAGCGGCCGTATCGACAAGGAGACGGGAAAGGTCATCTACAAGGAATCCGGGCGTACTTATGTGGACCCGAAGTCTGGTAAAACAGTTCCGGCCACGACAAAGATTAAGCTCTTGGAGAAGGTCGACGATGTTCGGACCCTGTCTTCCGGCACTGTCCAGGAAGATGCCTATGCTGACTACGCAAATCGTATGAAGGCACTTGCCAATCGGGCAAGGCTTGAATACTTAGCGACGCCCACGTTGGTTCGTAATGCCAGTGCAGCAAAGGCTTATGCGCCTGAAGTTACCAGATTGACCAGTGCGTTGAAGACTGCTCAGCTTAACGCTCCTCGTGAACGTGAGGCTCAGCGTATTGCCAATGCGCAAGTTAAGGCAAAGATTCAGGCTAACAACATTACCGACAAAGATGAAATCTCAAAGATTCGTCGCTCCGCAATTAGCGACGCTCGTGTGATGACTGGAGCAAGCGGGAAAGGAACGCGCATTACAATCTCTGATGGAGAATGGGAAGCAATTCAGGCTGGCGCAATCTCTGATACAACCTTGAAAGAGATTCTTCGTTACTCTGATCCCGATGTCGTCCGAGAACGCGCAACCCCAAGAGCATCGACGCAGTTGTCGACTGCTCGCATCAATCGCATCAAGGCAATGGCAAACTCTGGCTGTACCAATGCCGAGATTGCTGATGCTTTGAACCTTTCATCTTCTGTTGTTTCCAAGTATCTCAATGAGTAAGAAAGGAAGTGAGAGCGAATGGAAACGTGTATGCTTACAACGACCGACAACCCGTATGACCCCTTTACCCAGTATGAAGCCTGGTATCGGTTTGACGAAGACAACGGGTATCACTCCTGCGCTTTCTTGGCGCGTATCGCCCGTACTTCCGATCAGCTCTCTGAGCAGGAGAACATGGAAGAAATCGAGCGAGCCATTAACGACATCATCAAGTATGACCCCTTGGGGATCTATAAAAAGGTGAAGCGGAAGCTGAAACCCGAGCCTGCCGTGACCATGTGACCCCCAAAAGCCTATAAAACCAGGAAAAAGAAATGTTCTCTGATTCAGAGCGCATTTCTTTTTGTCATTTTAGAGAAAAAATTCTGAAATGACGACCAGATTTAGGGTTCAAAGTGTGTTAAAGGGTATAGGGGGACCCCTTAAAAATACCACCCCCTCTGCATCGCGCTGGTCTTCAAAAATTCTCCGGGGGATATTTTTGGAAAATGGCTTCGGTTTTCAGCGGTGTTTGAACAAGCCCACAGGGCGGCATTTACCGGCGAGGACTCTTTTTCGTTCAGCTGTGATCTCCTTTCCGGCTGAGTACGCAATGCATTACCTCCATTGCCGCGAGTTTTTCTCCACTTGTCGGTAAGCTGCTTATGCGGGCTTCTTCAAGCGCCGCTGAAAACCGGTCCAAACATCACAGAAACTGCCACAATTCTAAGCGAGAGGAGGTGTCAAGTGTGGCAAAAGCAACGAAACCTTCCGGCATTCAACCGAGGAAGCGTCGGGCCGCCTTGACACCGGAGGCCAGAGAGAACCAGCTGATCGATTTGGCTGTCAACCTGATTGAAAAGCGTCTGCTGGAGGGGACGGCTTCTTCCCAGGAGGTCACTACCATCCTGAAGCTCGGAACTACCAGGGCACGTCTGGAAAACGAACGGCTTGCCAAAGAGGTGGAGCTGGTCCAGGCCAAGACCGAGGCATACAAGTCCGGAGTCCGGATGGATGAGCTCTACGAAAAGGCCATGGCCGCCTTTAAGCGGTACAGCGGGCAGGACGAGGAGGACGGGGATGAGTATTAGATGTTACTCGGAATTGATCCTTCTCCCCACCTTCGAGGAGCGCTACCGCTATCTTCGTTTGAACGGTGCTGTCGGAGAGGAGACCTTCGGCTTTGACCGGTACATGAATCAGGTCTTTTATCGCTCCCCGGAGTGGAAGCAGATCCGGGATGTTGTGATTGCCCGGGACATGGGGTGTGATTTGGGAATTGCCGGACGGGAGATTTACCGTCGGCCACTCATCCATCACATGAACCCAATCCGCCCGGAGGACATTCGGGAGCGAAGAGGGATGATCCTCGATCCCGAGTTTCTGATCACCACAATTCATGAGACGCATCTGGCCATCCATTACGGCGACGAGAACCGGTTGTTCAAGGAGCCGATTACACGCAGACCCAATGATACCTGTCCTTGGAAAAAGTAGAAAGTCCAATGGTATGAAGTCAAGTAGGTGATGCAAGAAAATTTTAAGCGAAACAGAGTAAAAAGCACTGTGTAGACAGACCTCTTTGAATTTGAGGTCATAGTAACGCCGGAACTCGGAGTCGCATCTTCTCACGGAGTTGGCGGCTTCCAGCAGGTAGTAGCGGAGATAGCGGTTGCCGGATTTAATCATTCTGGAGTGTTCGGCCTCGAAGTCGCCAGACTGGCTCCTGTTCCAGACAAGGCCGGCGTATTTGGCAACCGAGGCTTGGGAATCAAAACGGTGGATATCACCAATCTCAGCAATGATACCGGCGGAGTAGACCTTGCCAATACCGGGGATGGAGGTCAAAGTGTTCGGAATGATTTCAAACTGCTGTTCAATGGCCTTATCTAATACTTTGACCTGCCCTTTCAAGGCGCGCATGGAGGCAATAGAAACAGCCATTGCTTGGTTTACAGTGTCGTTTACTGTTTTGGGCAGCCGATAGGAGCCTTTGGCTGCAGCCCGAACTGCCTTGGCGGTAGCATCCGGGTCAGCAAATTTGCCACGGCCTGTTTCAGTAATAAAGGCAGTCAGTTCCTCCAGGTCGGCATTCGCCAAGTCATCCACGGTTTCAAAGTGTTCCATGAGTGCGATGGTGGTGGCGCTGGTGTTCTGAATGTCTTTGTCCTGGGCCATGCCGGAGCATTTGAGGAATAAGTAGTTGGCGAACCGCTGCTTCTCCCGGGTCAAGTTTTGGATGACATCAAATCTGGCTCTGGTAAGGGTTTGCAGGGCTTTGTAGCGGTAATCGTCCATGTAGACCTCCCTGTTGATTCTGCCGAAACGGAGATGGTCGGCAATCACAAAGGCGTCCACCCAGTCGTTCTTTGGCAGGTCAGAATAGGCTTCCTTGAATTTCCGCACCTGCTTTGGATTTAGAACATGGATTTTCCTCTGAAACCGCCCCAAGCGGCCATCCTCACGAAGAGCATAGACTAGGCTGTCCCCGTAGATGGAGGTGGCCTCCAGGCCAATCACCACACGCTCAAGCTGCATGGAGCCAAGTGCCGATACGATTCTCTCTGATAACAGTTTAGCACCGCCAAGGTTATTCTGCACGGAGAAGCTGGAGTGTTTGCTGCCGTCCGGTTTCATCAGGTAGGCCACATTGTTCTTGCTGCTCACATCAATGCCAACGAATAGTGGATTCACAATTTTCACCTCCCCGCATGGAGATTTCAGGCCAGCAGGCTTTGAGATACCCATGATAACCGGAGCATCTGGCACCCTCGCTTATCAGAATCATTCCTGGGCAGACCAATGCGATAGCCCTCACTGCTGAAAGGGCGGTCTTGTCCCAGGCAAACAGCCAATGAGTTTGCAGCTAACTTCCGGTTCAGGGGAACAGACTTTCAGTGAAGTAGCCTTACGGCTCAACCGGAGGACTCAGAACTTGACCCTGCTGTCCTACAGCTATTGTATCACGGGCACCTCAAAGCCTGCTGATACCTGAAACTATTAACTTTGAAACTTATTATACGAGGAGGACTACCGACCGGGGCAGGCTCATTACGGCCCATGGCTGCAACGGCCCTATCGCGGACGCGGAGTTTCTGTTCAGCAAGCAGCAATACCTCGCCAGGACCGGCAGGCGGCGGGGCGCGGACGATGTGATCGCCTACCATGTCCGGCAGGCGTTTGTGCCTGGAGAGGTCACGCCGGAGGAGGCCAACCGCATCGGCGTGGAGTTTGCCAGACGCTTTACCAAGGACGATCATGCCTTTATCGTCTGCACCCACATAGATCGTGCGCACGTCCATAATCACATCATTTGGAACTCCACCTCGCTGGACTGCACCCGCAAGTTCCGCAACTTTTGGGGCAGCACTCGCGCCGTGCGGCGGTTGAGTGATACCCTGTGCATTGAAAACGGCCTGTCCATTGTGGAGGACCCAAAACCCAAGGGCCAGACCTACGACAAGTGGCTGGGCACCCAGGCCAAGCCCTCCCACCGGGAGCTGCTGCGGCAGGCCATTGACAGGGCCATGGAGCGCGGGCCGGAGGACCTGGAGGCCCTTTTGAAGCTGCTGCAAGAGGCGGGCTTTTCCGCCAAACGGCGGGGCAAAGATATTGCGTTCCGAGCACCCGGCTGGAAAAATGTTGTCTGCCTGAAAACCCTGGGAGACGGCTATGGGGAAGCCGACCTGTGTGCCGCGCTCACTGGGAAGCACAAGCATGTCCCGGCCCGGAGAGCCGCCCCTGCTCCGGCTGTCCCGAAGGTCAATCTGCTGGTGGACATTCAGGCCAAGCTCCGCGCCGGTAAGGGGGCCGGATATGCGCGGTGGGCCAGCAAATTCAACCTGAAACAGATGGCGCAGACCCTGAACTATCTCAACGATCATGGCCTTCTGGATTACAAGGTGCTGGCGGAAAAGACGGTGGCAGCCACGGCACGGCGCAACGAGCTGTCCGAGAAAATCAAGGCGGCGGAGAAGCGTATGGCGGAGATCGCCGTGCTGCGAACCCACATCGTCAACTACGCCAAGACCCGCGACACCTATGCCGCCTACCGTAAGGCTGGCTACTCCCCAAAGTTCCGTTCTGAGCACGAGGCCGACATCCTGCTCCATCAGGCGGCAAAGCAGGCATTTGATCAGCTGAACGTCAAGAAGCTGCCAAAGATGAAAGCCTTGCAGGCCGAGTACGCCGCGCTGCTGGCGGAGAAAAAGGAGGCCTACGCAGAGCTGCGCAAGGCCCGCGACGAGGCGCGGGAGCTGCTGACCGTCAAGGCCAATGTGGACCGCGTTTTGCAGGACACCGGGCGCGGCATCGCGCAGGAAAAAGAGCACAGCCAGCGGTGAGCTGACCGTGCTCTTTAGCGTCCGCAGGACGCGTAGCCAGCTCCGGTACAGAGCTGTTCAAGGGGGCTTGGGGGTGCTGCCCACAACAAGCAGACGGGCGCGTGTATTAACACAGGCATTGCTTGCCACTATCAATTAGAAATGTCGAAATGATACATCGAATTGGCGGATTCGTCACTTAGTCCAGTCACCTTCATAGGAATCCCAATAGGGAATGTAAAAATCAACCTTCTCTCCAGTCCAAGGACAACTTCTACGGCAACGAGTATGAGCGCAGAAGGTCATCGTAGCGGTATCATTCTGATCCACAAGACCGACATGGCCGGCGTTCGTACCATCACTATTCAGCCAGTTAATGATGCTTCCGGCAAAGGCTTCTTTTTCGTTGGTACTGTGGAAGAAAAGGCCATTGTTGGTCAAATACTGGCGGATGCCATTCCCAGCATTGCCTGTTGTTTTCCAGGGCTCAGTATATGGCTTCCATTTACTGTCTGTAGGAAGCCCACCATAAACGAGGCATTGAGAGACAAAATTTGTGCAATCATTTGACGCATAAAATGTATACTCTGGATTGTGGCATGTAGCATGATCATACAAGGAACCGTTCGTGCATGACCAGTCGCGTGCATAGTCACGTGCGCGGACACGATCATAATTTTTGATTACAGAGTTGATGGTTGAGGCCCGAGTACTAGGAGTAGCCATTCTCTCGGTAATATTCAGAATAGCGGCTTGGCCGGATTCCATCATAGCCTGATTGCTGTCAGGAGCAAGTTCCTTTGCAGGAACATTCTCATTCATACCGACATATTCGATGTTATCAATCCCGATGGCCTGTGCTGCATTTGAGCGGGCTGTTGCTATAGGGACTGTTACTTGAAGCTCAATGTAAGTATCCTGAGCTACCCCGATATAGTTGTCTTCCAGATCCGCTTTTTTCGCATCAATATAGGCACTGGCTGCGCTGATTTCATCTGGATCTGTCAACTCCGTCAATGCAATCTCAAGGCCCTGGATATACGGCATATCCTCAGCACAGGTAGCCTTGAGTGTACGGTCAAAGGATACAACAACGTCAACAATGATATTGCCCATATCATCATAGGTTGAATTTTGGACTTCAGCTTCCGCGTTGGTGATGGTATAGAGATCTTCATAGAGAGCGGTGACCTCAGACAGGGCCTTCTCTGCAATGGCGGAATTGTCAACAGGTTCAGCCGCAAAAGCGGTTGCTGACCCAATCATTGTAAGGGCCATAATGCAACAAAGTAGCCTCTTCATAAGTATACCTCCTTCTGTAAATTGAGTGTTTCCGGCAGAGTAGCAGTATCTATTCAGAACACTATCCCCCCTTTACACAGCGTCTCCTGCCCCCTGAATCTCGTGACATTTTCTGTGTCTATGGTTTGCTGTAACCTAGGTTCATGATGACAAGGTCAAAAGCATCTGCTGAATGCCTGCTTTGAGTATGGTCAATTAAGAATGTTTTCCGCCAGCCAGTTCTCAAAGTCAATTTTATACATTTCTTTGTTTCCGTCAGCTGAAAACTCGGTTGTGTATCCGCCTAAAGATGTGAATTTGCCGCCATCCATTTGGACAACATACGTGGTAACCGCGTTTATAACCAACCAGCCGTCCTTCAATGTATCTTCAAACACAATAACTGCCTCAGGATTGTCGGCTTTTACACTATATTTTAGTGAATACAGAATATAGGTGGTTCCATTTTCTTGGAACACTTCTGCCATCTGAATAGAATCGATACGTGAATCACTGAATGTACTCGGGGTACTAGTATAAGCCCCTTGGAGTTTTGTGATTATGGCTTTCTGGTCAGATACAAATGCCTCGGCCAGAGGGGTTATATCCTTTAGAATGGACTGTCCATATAGGCGGTAAATAAGTATTGCAGCCTGCTCAATGCTCACATTGGCTTTAGGTGCAAGAGTGTTGTCAGAAGTGCCGTTAATAATTCCACAGCCAACCATGGAACTCATAGCATCCTTAGCCCAGTTAGATACTTGTGCATTGTCGGAAAACTTTGTAAGAGAAGCAGTGTCTAGATTATTATTTGGATTTGTGTATTGGATTGCACGATAGAGCATTGTTGCAACTTCTTCTCTGGTAATTAAGCGGTTTGGAGAGAAGCTTGTTCCATCTCCAGTTCCTTTAACGATTCCGACTACAGCCGACTTCTGCGCTGCGATACTTGTAGTATCTGTGAATTTTACGGAACTTCCATCAATGGTGTCACCTGTGGCCTTTTCCACACAGTTGACAACGAGTTCCGAAAATTGGAGGCGTGTAATGTCCCTCGTGTAATCAGTTCCAAGGGTATCTGTTAGAAGTCCGAGTCGCGCTGCCCTTCCGACATCAGGGACAGCCCAATCATTTATCTTAGTTTCTGGTAAAGCGGTCGCTTGGGCAAATGTTGTTAAAGATAGCATTAAAGCGAGGATAGATGCGATGATACACTTTTTCATAATAATCACCATACTAAGGCCTAATTATTTTCGGTTTGCTAACCATATTTAATGCTTTCCTGTATACCCCCATTCTTCCATCATGCTCTTGCATTCCAGCGGTCGCTCATTAAAGCTCCCTCTATTTTAATACCAGAAATGCTTCCTAAAATATTTCACCAAAATAAAAATATTGGCGGCTTAATGCCGCCAATATTTTTGAGCTATCTTTTCGCAGTAACTACAGGGGAGGTGGGAGTGGTACGACTGTCACCGCCATTTGCATCTTTGGCAAAAACTTCGGCTGTCACACGATATTGGTGCCCGATGGTCCCCGGATATGAGAGGGTTCTGCTGTAGGTGGAGCGATTTTCGGCGGTCATCCAGCTTTGGCCTTCATATTCTCTGGCCGTGCTCCAAGTCTTTCCGCCATCGTCGGACTCCTCTAACAAAATATAGCTGGCACCCAGCTCTGATACACTTTTATTTGCAACGACAAAAATCGACATTTCAATAGCTCCGTTGTTACTTGCGGACACTGTGGCCGAATACCTTGTAAGATAGAGGCTTGCCCGCTCAACCGCCGAAGCATGGATAACAAAACCTGTGCAGAAGGCCAGCATAAAAAGTGCCGCACAGATGCAACGCAGAGATTTTTTCATAGTTGACTGTTCCTCCCCTAAGCATAGATGGAGTCAATAATTGCGATCATTTCTTTTTCACTTATTGGTCCCGTAATGGAGCATTCACAGTTACCATTTACCCAAGCAGACAACTGCACACTCAGATTTGACATAATATAGTGAGTAATACCATTTTGAATATACTCAACGACAGAGGAGCCGTCCTTTTCAAAGGTGGATGAGGTAAAGGTACCATCCTTCCGATAGGAATACAGAAAAGAAAGGGTGTTCTGCTCCTTACTATAAGACGCACTAAATATGATTTCTGTGTCTGAGGGACTGACTTCCACATAGTCCAGTGTGTACCCCTCGGGTATCCAAGACGGGGCTAACGGATCAGAAATGGAGTAAGCATCAAAGGCATCCTGAAGCGTGGAGTATTGTTCCAGCTCGTAGAATCCATCTCCATTTGAGACTGTGTGGTAAGTGGGAGCCGCAGAAGCTTTTGGAGCAACAAAGTGAAAGGTTTCCTCGGTCCAACGACCGAGTGCACCAAACACGTCGATACCTGCGGCCTGGGCACCGAACATACCGAGAACCCCGACAATGGCGGCTGCGGCGACAAGTTGGGGAATGGCTTTGCGAAAACGGAACTTGTGAGAAAAGGACCTAGAGTGCTTTGGATTAGGTAAAATATCATCTGCATCAAACAGAATTGAGTGCTTGGAACGGAACTGATTCCATGATGATTCAACATCAAACTGTTTTGGGAGAGGGGCCTTTTCATCCAGGGCTTCCAAATAAGCATCAACCAGATCTTCATCGTAGGTCTGGTCGGTCATGCTGTCCAGTTTAGCCTCTAACTCAGTCAACAATTCCTCTGCTGATTTATCATGGAGATGCCCTTTGGATTGAGAGACGCCCCTCATTTCCTCTCTTAATCGATGCGGAGTACGTTTCTTCTCAGGCATCGTGACACCTCCTTCATAGAAATACCAGAAAAAAGAGTCAAAACATTACATCAATTCTGAAAAATCTTTTTCTTTTTCTGATAGTTTTTTATAGTGCTTTTTTGCACGAAACATTTGAGTCCGGCAGGTTAAGATAGGAATTTTGAGCCGGGCAGATAGTTCTTCGTAGGTTAACCCATCCTCGAAAAACCAAACAAGGAGATCTTGTTCTCGTTGGGTAAGGCCGGGTGGGAGCATGTCCCGGAGGGAAAGAATTTGGACGGGCGGAGCAGTCAGCTGTTCTAGCTGGTCATTTATTTCGACTTCGTGATCCACACGGTTCTGATTAGTGCTAATTGTTTGTAGAATCAAAAAGTGGACTGCCTTCATCAGCCACCCAACAGGATTGGGGTGACACTTCACAAGCTCAATTTTCTCAATTAGTGCCAGAAATGCCTCCTGCACAATATCCTGTGCCGCCTCTGCATCCTCTAAACGCCGAAGAACTACTTTATACAGTTTGGGTGCGTTATATCTATAGAGTTTCTGTACCCATGCCTCATCAGCTTGATTCATAGGCACCCCCTCCTTCTTTGTGGTAATAGTATCCTTATTCTACTAAATAGTTGACTGAAATGCAAATCTATCATTTGATTATATCGGAAAAGAGACGTACCTGCTTGACTAACAGGTCGTGATAGTCTGGAGGAATAGATGCAAGAGCATCTGCTAAGTCGTTTGGAATTGGTGCAGTTCCGCTACCAAATAGGAGAAAATCGGTAGAGACGCCCAGTGCACAGGACATCCTTCCAAGTGATTCGAGGGAAAGGCCGCTTTGCCCATTCTCTACACATGTTAAGAATCGGGCGCTGACATCTGTTTTTTCAGACAACGTTTCACGTGACCACTTCAATTCCTTACGTCGGTTCCTGATACGCTGACCCATTTCGACATGAAGCGATTTCTTCTCTTTCACGGCAACGCCCTCCATTAGAGTATTTGCATTACAAATATTCTAATGGTTATTATTTCGGCATAAAATAAAGTAATACAAATGAATTATTTGCAAAACAGTACATCAACAAGCATAGATACCTGAAATATTTTTGTGCTCTCCTAAAGTAAATAAGTGGGGGTATTGTGCTTCACAGCAAGTTCAGCGATGAAGGACACTTTATCGCCGACCTTATTTGTGTTTGGAGAGAACAAGCGTCTTGTGAGAAAGAAATTATAGGCAATCAGGCACCCCTGGGTGTCGCTCTCCTCCCAAATCAATTTATCTGAGCCATATAAATTGTTTGGAGGGAGCTACCATGTTTGACCGAAAAAGCGACTACGCATTGAATAAAAGGCACCCTGATTCCATCGTGTGCAAGAGCGTGACAGACGTACATATTTACTTGACCCGTGCAGACTTCTCCTCTGAGGCGGACTTTCTGAAGTGGAAGGAATGGTCTGACCGGAACTACCATCAGATGGATAAGGCCGGACGCGGTTTCTATGATAACTGCCTGCCACTGGATGAGCGGATAGATTCTATGGAGCCATCCGCAGAGGAGTTACTGCTGAGAGATATTGAGCAGGCAGGCCAGGAGGCAAACTGTGCTGTGCTCATGGCAAAGATCAAAAGCTGTTTGAGCACGACACAGTTCCGCCGCCTGTGGATGCACTACGCCGAAGGCAAAAGTGTTACTGAAATTGCAGCGATTGAAGGGGTCTCAAAGGCCGGAATATCTCTTGCCCTTCGCGCTGCAAGAAAAAAAGTCGAAAAGATGCTCGAAATGACTTAACAAATGGGGTGTTTTTACGTGCTTAGTGAAGGACATACTTTCCTCATTTCCTTCTACAAGTGAATACACGGTATTGCAGGCACAACCCCGCGTGAACAGCGACGTAAGGAGCGCCGCCATGACAGCCAGCTTTGGGGGGTGATGGACAAGCTGGCCGAGCGATCTACGCAGTCCTTAGACCCGGCATGGCACACCGGGCGCGACGACAGCGTGGGGGCATAATGAGACTTTCGTAACGACCTCCCACGTCAGAGGGGGAACCCTGCGGCGCACGCCCAGAGCGACGCTGCGGAGTTTTGACAGCCCTGCCAAGGGCGGCCTGCAATATCCCCGTCACCGGGGGCGCGTGGCAAATACGGTGAATTGATATAAACAAGCACGGAGACAGCCGCGCCAGAGTACGCCGCGTGTTATAACGGCCCGACAGTTCTGGCGCGGCTGTTTTATTGATACAGGAATTTATGGGAGGTGCCTCGTTGGAACAGACGCGTTTTCACCATAAAATGGCAGTTTGCTTAATTCACGTTTTATATGAAAAAGGCGAGATCCCGCGTAGCGTCTATAAGGAAGCCCTGCGAATCGCAGAGGCAGATCGGCATCCTTAACAAATCTCCAAGAGAAGATTATTCTTTGCATTGGAGGTGACTGATATGAAATCAGTATTCAAGACGCTAGACCGCAACCGGCCGCGAAAAATGGTTTTCTATGGGCGGGTCTCCACGGAACATGAGGCCCAGCTTGCAGCCCTGAAAAATCAGATGCAATGGTACGATGACCAGGAGCGCTATCATCCCAATTGGACAGTGGTGGATCGATATATTGATGAAGGAATTACAGGCACGCAAGCAAAAAAGCGCCCTGCTTTCATGAAGATGCTGGAGGACGCAAGGCAAGGGAAATTTGACCTAATCGTGACCCGTGAAGTGTGTCGCTTTGCACGCAATACCGTTGATGCGCTGGTATCTGTACGTGAACTAAAGAAGCTCGACATAGAAGTATATTTTGTAGAGGATAATATTTGGACTCTGGATGGAGACGGGGAGCTTCGCCTCACCATCATGGCGACGCTGGCCCAGGAGGAGAGTCGCAAAATCTCCGAACGAGTGCTGGCCGGGCAGGCCATCAGCCGTCAAAATGGGGTCTTGTATGGTACAGGGAATATTATAGGATATGACCGGGTAGGAAGTACCTACGTCATCAATGAGCCACAGGCAGAAATCATTAGACTGATTTATTCCATGTACTTGGATGGATATGGCGAAAAGGCGATAGTCAATGAATTGACGAGACGTGGTTGCCAGAACGGACGTGGTGAAGTAAAGTGGGATTGTAGCAAGGTGGGGCGCATTCTAAAAAATGCAACATATAAGGGCTACATCGGTTACAATAAATCTGTGACGGTGGATTTCTTGGAGCATCGGCGCATCACAAACCATGATACCAGTCAGCACACGCTTATCAAAGGCGACTTCCCAGCGATTATCTCAGAGGAGGATTGGAATCGTTGCGCGGAAATTCGTGAAAGTAGAATTCAGTCTATGCCGCAGTTAGGTGGAGGTACACGTAAGTTCGGTCGTAACCCATCGAAATTTTTATGGTCTAAAAAGCTGCGGTGCTCATGTGGGTGCTCATTCCAGCGGTTTCACTGGAGAACGAATAAAAGGGACGGGAAAGAGGTCTACGGATACCAATGCTACAGCCATCGAAATGGGGCGTCTTTGCAATATATGATGGACAATGGATTGACAGATGAGCACACCTGCCAAATCCGCTCTATCTGCGATTGGAAACTGGATCTTATGGCAAAGACGGTTCTGGAAAATGTATGGATAGACCGCCGGGCCGCAGTCATAGAGGTATGCAAGATACTTGCTCAGTGTGGGAAGGAATCACATCAAGAGGAGCATCAAGAGCATAAGAGACTAGAGGCACGTGCTCAAAAGCTGAAAACTCGGCTGCAAAATCTAATCGAAATGAGAGCGGATGGAGAACTCTCAAAAGAAGAATTTATGAGCCAAAAGTCTGAGATTGCCGAGCAGCTTCAAGCAATAGAGAGTCAAAGAACTACCATACCTGTTCAAAAGCAACCTGTATTGAATGTTGAAAAGATCAGAGACACGCTGAACTGCCTCATTGATTTTACACAGCCCAAGCTGGATGAGATGCTACTGGACAAAGTGGTAGACCGAGTTATTCCAATCACGAACGACCATTTTCGGTGGGAGCTAAACCTGCTGTCAGGGGAGCACAATGCTGTTGAATGTAGCATTAAAGGCAGAAAAAATAAAGCTTCCGTGTCGATAGAGGAAACGGTTCGGAGTGATACTTTAAGCAATATTTCCTCTGAAAAAATCGCCCCTACAGGTGGGCCGCTGGACAGGCCGCCATCAAGAACCCCCGCTAAGGGCGAGCATTTATAAAGTAAACAGGAGCGCCGCCCATTTGGGCGGCGCTCCTGCTGTTAGGAGGAAAGTTTTTGCGTCGGAAGGCGGTTAGGCCCCAAAGAGACGCAGTTTACAATCTATAATAAAGGAAGAAGGGCAATCCAGGTTTGCTGCCCTCCTTAAATTTCAATAACAGACCTGGCCTACGTAAAAAATTATAGATGAAGTGTAATATTTTGATCCTCCAGACTGATATAGAGACAAAGAGATCCAACAGGAAGCTATTCTTGAAATGTGCGTGCATAAAACACATAGAAGGGGTGAGCCCAATGGGAATGATTTAAGCGCCTGCTATGAGCAAAGTACACGACCAGCGGCAAAGAACCCATCATCCAGTCCCCGATAGGGAAATGAAAATGGGAGGATTCAAAATGATGCTGAAGAAAAAAAGGGGTTATATTGGAATACCAACGGTTTTGGTGCTTGCAGTGCTCCTGTCGCTTCTGTCGCCAATGGCACTGGCAACCAGTCTGACAGATACCATTTCTGAAACGGGCATTACCGCTGTAGTGGAATATGAACCCGGCACGGAAGTCTCGCAGATGCCGTTTTTTAATGGGCTGGCTACAAGAGGAGAAGACGCGCCAAATGTGACCGCAGAATTTAGCTATAATTTAGTTTTGAATGAAACTGCGGAAAACATTAAGGCGTCCGTGGAACTCCAATTCTACAGTGGAGACACGACGTATGAGACTCATCTGGAGGGCCAACTGGAGCAAGTAGAACTTTCTGATGACATTACTCTAATTGAAGGGGGGCCGCTGGAGGGCGAGATCTCCATAGGCACAGAAACCTACCATATTATGTCTTCGTTCCAGAAACGGATAGGTACGGAAGGGGCCTGTTTAGGTATTTCAATGAAAAAACAAGATAGTGAGGAGTTCCCTGTATTTCTTAGAGTCGGTGAATCCGTTTATACAGACGAGATAAAAGCACTGCATCCTCTATATTCCGAAGATACGAATGATTTAGATGGTCAGTTAGCGCTGGCAAGTACCCCTACGACGCCAAAAGGATATAAAAAAGTGGAAGTGTTTACCCTGCCGGTGCCAAAAAATAACTACGGACTCAGTGGGCCGGGAATGGATTTTTACGCATACTTTAAACCGGAAGGGGCTATTTCTGAGGCAGGGAATGACACTAGATATAGTCTTTTGCTACTTGCGCCATATACTTACTGTGAAGAATTATCGGATCAAGTAGATTTAGCAAATGTTTATTTGAGTCAGGTTAAAATTATCGGTACTACCACAAAGGATTGTGCTTTTCTCAGATTTTATGAAGCCCCGCCGGGGGTGGATACTGGTGAATCGGATACAGTATTTTCTCTCTTATCAGCTGCTTTATCCATTTTGGGCATTTTTAAAGATGCCGCAGGGTATGTTGGTGTAGTACTAGAAACCTTAAATACGATACTGCCACAAGCAAGTAAAATGGAAATCGACCCATTTGGAACAGAGGCTATTTTTAAAATGGGACTTAGTGTCGCAGACCAGGGCATAAATTTTGATGTAGTTCCGGCAGCAGTATGCTTCCGAATGGATCCTGGAGAGCACAAGACTTACGAAGTAGAGATCGAACCTACGGTGGAATATATATATCGATCCTATGAAACGCTATACTATTTTGACGTAAATACAGTAACTACATTAGAGCTTGACTGTTAACACCAAGGTAAATATGAAATTAAAGAGCGTGCATAGCACACGAGTAGGTTTTTTTACTTCATTAGGTTGTTTGATATTTCTCTTGATTGCATCTCTGATATCAGGCGAGGTGTTCTTTGGATCGGCCATAGTCACAGTGAATTGTGTATGGCTGGGACGATATGCTCGTCCTAAATGTCCTTACTGTGAAAAGCGATTTCCAATGTGGGGGCGAAATATCACAGTGTGCCCTCATTGCGGCAAACATTTTAAGGAAGAGGAAACAGACGAGTTCTAATAAACCGGCTGATGGAATGCGAAGTCATTCCATCAGCCGGTTATAATACAAATAAACGATCATTACAAAATAGAAAAAATATAGTTGGTAATAGAGCTATTTATCTTTTTGCCGTAACCGCGGAGGAGGTGGGAGTGGTACGGCTGTCGATGCCGTTGGCGTCTCTGGCAAAGACATCCGCCGTTACCCGGTATTGATGTCCGATGGTTCCCTGATACGAAAGGGTCCTGCTGTAGCTGGAGCGGTTTTCGGCGGTCATCCAGCTTTCGCCCTCGTACTCTTTGGCGGTGCTCCAGGTCCTTCCGCCATCGTCGGACTCCTCCAACAAAATGTAGCTGGCGCCCAGTTCTGAAACACGTTGATTTGCGACGACGGAAATCGTTATTTCAACGGCGCCGCGGTCACCCGCGAAAAGCGTGGCAGAATATCTCGTAAGATAGGAACTTGCCCGCTCAACCGCCGAAGCATGGATGACGAAGCCTGTGCAGAAGGCCAGCGCAAAAATTGCTGCACAGATGCAGCGCAGAGATTTTTTCATAGTTGACTGCTCCTCTCTTATGTATAAATAGAATCAATGATTGTGATCATTTCCTGTTCGGTCAACGGTCCCGTAATAGAGCACTCACAGGTACCGTTCACCCAGGCAGCCACCCGTACATTCACATTCGACATGATGTAGTGGACAATGCCGTTTTTGGTGTACTCGATCACAGAGGAACCATCTTTTTCAAAGATGGATGAGGAAAAGGTGCCGTCCATTCGATAGGAATACATAAGGTTCAGGATGCTCTGACCGCTGCTGTAGGAGGCAGTGAATACGACCTGTCCGGTTGAAGGGCTGGCCTCCACATAGTCCAGCACATACCCCTCCGGAATCCAGGACGGGGCCAGCGGTTCAGAAATGGAGTGGGCGTCAAAAGCATCCTGAAGCGTGGGGTATTGCTCCACTTCGTAGATCAGAACCCCATCAATGTCAACAGGAACTGCGGAAACCGCGGAAGTTGCAGGGCCTGCCGGGGCAGCAAAGCGGAATGTCTCCTCCGTCCATCGCCCGATTGCACCGAACACGTCGATGCCAGCGGCCTGTGCACAAAACATAGTGAATACGGCGACGATGGCCGCAACAACGACAACTCTTGCGAAGGCTCTGCGGAAACGGAATCCATGAGATCCTCTTTGGGGAACCTCCGGTTTGGGCAAAATGTCCTCGTCGAATAAAATCGCATGCTGTGAACGGAACTTTTCCCATGACCGTTCCACATCAAAATCTTTTTCGAGAGGAGCTTTTTTGTCCAGGGCGGCCAGATAGGAGTCAATCACATCCTCATCATAGGTAAGGTCTGTCATTTCATCCATCCTGGCTTCCAGCTCTGTCAACAGCTCGTCCGCTGTTTTGTCGCACAGATGTCCTTGGATTTGAGAGACGTTGCCCTTCCCTCTGCCCGACTGGTGTGGGGCTCGTTTCTTCTCGGGCATCATGACACCTCCTTCTTAGGAATATCAGAAAGACTGATAGAAACATTACATCAATTCTGAAAAATCTGTTTCTTTTTCCGCCAGCTTTTTATAGTGTTGCTTTGCCCGGAACATCTGAGTCCGGCAGGTCAGGATCGGAATCTTCAGCCGTGCAGAAATCTCCTCGTAGGACAGCCCTTCCTCATAGAACCAGACCAACAGATCCTGTTCCCGCTGGGTGAGGCCCGGCGGCAGTATATCGCGCAGAGAAAAAAACTGTTTTGGAGGGGCGCTGATTTGAGTGATTTGTTCCTCTATGGAAATTTCATGGCTAGATTGCTTCTGGTTCCTGTCCATAGAATGGCGGATTAGGTTTTGAACGACTTTCATCAGCCACCCGGAGGGGTTTGGATGAACTCTTACGGTATCAAACCGAGCCAGGAGCAATAAGAATGCCTCCTGTACGACATTCTCAGCCTCGTCTTTATCGCCCAGCCGGCGGAAAGCGACCTTATACAGTTTGAGGGCATTGGCTTCATAAAGTTCCTTCACCCATGCTTCATCTGCTGGACTCATAAGCATCTCTCCTCCCGGTTGGCTGGTACCGGCTCCATTTTACCGAAGCAGGCTGGAAAATGCAATCCCGCCCCCGGTTTCCAGCCAAAACCGGGAGCGGGCGTTTTTACGGCAGAAAGGGCTTGAGGTACTCGGCCATGGAGCGGGACATCTCGCGGGAGAAATCGGAGTTGTACTTGCGCTTGCAGAAGGCGTCCAGCCACGCACCGTAGGGCCGGGCTCCGGCGTTGTCGGCCAGCATAGCCTCCAGCTCGGCCGGCTCCATGCGGCGGTAGGCGTTCTCGTGGACGATGTGCTCCAAGGCGCGGCGGCGGGGCTTTTCCCGCTCCTGCTGTTGCTGTGTGGGGTAGCCAAACACCAGCAGGGCGGCGGGCACCACGTACTCCGGCAGGCGGAGCAGGGTCCGGTGGGTCTCCACCTGCTCCAGAATGTCGCCGATGTAGCAGGAGCCGATGCCCAGGCTCCATGCGGCGGTGACGGCGTTCTGGGCGGCGATATTGGCGTCGGACAGGGCCAGCCACAGGTCGCCCGGCCCGGGGCGGCGGGGGGAACAGCCCCCGGCGGCAAAGGCGTCGTACCACTTCTGGCAGTCGGCGCAGAAAAGGAGCACCAGCGGGGCCTGGGCGATGAAGGGCTGGTGGTCGCAGGTGTCGGCCAACGTGTCCTTGACGGCCTGGTCGGTAATGTCTAAAATGGTATAGAGCTGCTGGTTCCCCGCCGTGGGGGCGGCGCAGGCCGCCTCCAGGATGGCCCGCCGGGCCTCCGGGGAAATGGGCCGGTCCAGAAAGGCCCGCACCGACTTGCGGGCGTGGAGCTGGGACAGAACTTCGTTCATAAAAATCCCTCCTAGGATGTGATGGTGTGAAAGAGATGCAGTTTACCGTGGAGCGGGGCGGCCCGCTGCTGCCCTTCCTGCTGGAGCACGTGAAGGGGAGCCGCAACCATGTCAAGTCGCTGCTCGCCCGGGGGCAGGTGCAGGTGGATGGGGCGGCCGTCCGCCGCCACGACCACCCCCTCGCCCCCGGCCAGCGGGTGAGCGTGCTCGCCCAGGGGGCGGAGGCGCGGCGGGCCCCCTTCCCGGTGCTCTATGAGGACGGGCGCATCCTAGTCATTGACAAGCCCTCCGGCCTGCTGAGCATGGCCAGCGACCGGGAGAAGGTGCGCACCGCCTACCGCATGGCGGGGGAGTACGTGCGCCGCACCAGGCCCGGAGGGCGGGTGTTCATCGTCCACCGGCTGGACCGCGACACCTCCGGCGTGCTCCTGTTCGCCAAAGACGAGGAGGCCAAGCGGGCCTACCAGGAGCACTGGGATGCGCTGGTGCGCCGCCGGGGCTATCTGGCGGTGGTGGAGGGCCGGCCCCCCAGGGAGGAGGACACCATCCGCACCCTTCTGCGGGAGAACGCCGCCCACAAGGTCTACTCCGTCCGCTCCGGCGGCAAGGAGGCGGTGACCCACTACCGCACCATCCAGGCGGGGCGGGAGTACACCCTGCTGGAGGTGGACATCGACACTGGGCGCAAGAACCAGATCCGCGCCCACCTGAGCGAGCTGGGCTGCCCCGTAGCGGGAGACCGGGACTACGGCGCGGCCGCCAGCCCGCTGGGCCGCCTGTGCCTCCACGCCCACGAGCTGGCTCTGACCGACCCCTTCACCGGGGAGGAGAGGACGTTCCGCTCCGGGGCCCCCCGGGGCTTCCGCGCGCTGGTCTGCTAGAGACCCAGCCGGGCCCGGGCCTGGGTGCGGAACTCCACCAGCTCGGGATAGCGGTAGAAAAAGTTCAGCTTCTCCTCCCAGACGGCATCCCCCTCCGGGGCGTCCCACAGGACAAAGTAGGTGAAGCTCTCCGCAATGTCCTCCGACGGGTCGGTGGAGGCGTAGTCGGTGACGAAATCCGCCTGGTGCCGGAGGTAAAAGCCATAGCTGTCCGGATTGGCCAGGCGGTCATGCAGGTAGTCCGTCCAGAAGGCGTGGTAGAAGTCATCCAGATAGGAGCCGGACCGGGCGACCATGCCCTCCTCGCAGTACCGGGCGCCGCTCTCCGGAGCGCCGTAGTCCGCCTGGGTGTCGTTGAGGGTGAGGTAGTGGGTATACTCGTGGAGGACGGTTTCGGTAAACCAGTCCAACTCCCCGGCATCCGCCGGGTCCACTGCCAGTTCCCACCGCGTCCCTGTGTCATCCAGGGGGGAAACATAGGCCAGGGTTTCATCCAGACCGTCGGTAAAGACAGTGAAGCGGGAAAAGCCGTCCAGGGCACCCTCGGGCAGAAGGGCGTTCACCTGTGCCCACAGGGAACGGTAGATATCCTCCCCAGAGGTCAGCCGGAGGCCGCCGTCCGGCTCCACGGCATAGTCGGCCAGCGGGCGCTCGGCGGGAGAGGCATAGCCCCAGGACCCGCCGCCCCCCAGGTATTTGAGCGTGTACCGCTCATAGAGCCGGTTGAGGCGGTCCACCAGATTGGCCTCCTCAGTGGACAACCGCCACCGATTTTCCCCCTCCCGGGCTTGGCGCAGGGGGAGGAGCTGTTCCACAAGGGTATGCACGTGGGCCAGCTCCGCCTCGGAGAGCAGGCCGTCCAGCTCCCCGAGCTGGGCGGAGGCCAGCGCATCGGCGGCTGGATTTTCCACAGATACGCCAGAGGATGTGGAAAACTTCTCCGGTTGTTTGCAGCCAGCCAGGAGAAGCAGGGGGAGCAGCGCCAGGAGGGCGCGGCGCTTGACCATGGGATCACCTCCGTGTTGGATTATTTCCGCCATTGTACCACAGGACGGTGAAAAAGAGAAGGGCGGCGGGACGCTTAATGCGTCCCGCCGCCACAGACTGTCGATAAACCCTCTATCTGAAGGATTCGGAGGGAAAGATAGTGTGAAGGAAAACCGTCAGGGTTGTCTTTCACGTCCAATCAAACGACTTTTGAGCACTTTTTTGAAGTGTTCAAAAGTCCAGCAGCTTGTCGAAAGGACTTTTTCGACAAGCTGGGGCGGGGGGACGCTTAATGCGTCCCGCCGCCATAGCGTTTCAGCAGGGCCTGAAATTCCGGCTCGTCCTGGAGGAAAGCCAGTTCGGGCTCCCGCTGGAGCTCCAGCAGCAGGCCGGGCAACAGAACGGACCCGACGGCCACCTGCGTACCGGGCAGAAGGTGGGGATAGAGCCCCCCGCCGTCCCAGGAGCGGTTGAGCGCCTCCAGCATATCCCGCAAGGCAGACAGGGCGGCCGTCTTGTCCCCCTCTGCCGCGGCCTGTTGGAGCCGTCCGGAGGAGGCGACGCCGGGAATGAGGGCGTAACGCTCCACCGTCTCCTCAATGAGGGCGGCCAGCCGGGCCCCGTCCTCCAGCCGCTCCGCCTGGAGGGCCAGCTCCTGAAGGCTGACCAATGACTCGTAGACCTCCGTCGCGGCATTGAGCAGCCGCCGCTCCCACAGCTCCGCGGCCTCCTCCCCACGGCCTGTCCGGCGGAGCAGCCCCGCCTGCAAAGCGTCCCGGTGGGGCCAGCGGTCGGACAGGGAGGAGAGCAGCTCCTCCGCCGCGGCGTACTCCTCCCGCCTCATGTGTCTGCCGATGAGCAGGTGGAGGGCCTGGTCCCGGATATCCGGCTCCTCGCTGTCGGCCAGAGCGCGGTACAGAGGCTCCAGACGGCGCTCGTAGGGCTCCGGCTCGGCCACGCCCAGGGTGAAGAACAGGCCGTTCAGCGTCATGGCCAGAGAGATGGTCAGGCGGTCGCACCCGGGCCACCGGTGGAGCAGCTCCTCCGCCCGCAGAAAGGCCGCATCGATGCCCCTGCTCTGGGCCAGGGTGTAAAGCTCCTCTGTAAACGCGGCGATCTCTGCACCGGTCAACTCCTCCCGGAAGGAGAGCAGAGTGTTCAGATCGGTGTCCAGCAGGCGGGCCAGCGGGGCCAGCAGGGCGAGATCGGGGCAGCATGCGCCCCGCTCCCACTTGTTTACCGCCGGGCCGCTTACCCCCAGGGCCTGGGCCACCTGCTCCTGGGTCAGCCCCTTTGCCCGCCGCAGGCGGCGGATCGTTTCGTTCAATTTCATACAGACGCCTCCTTGCTGCGCGAGAGCGGGTGGGCCGCCCCTGCGGTTCTATCCTAGCAGACGGCGGAGCGGAGGGCAAGGGCGCGGTGTTCAGGTTTTGGCCGGGAAAAGAAAACCGGAGGTTAAACCGTGCGGGGCCGCCTCTCATGAGGCGGCCCCGCACGGCGTTTCAGAATGGAAATTATATGGAAAGGGAAAAAGCGCAAAATCAGAGCTTGACCACCCAGCCGAAGGGATCGGGCCGGGTACCCCACTGGATGCCGGTGAGGGTGTCATACAGGCGCTGGGCCAGGGGGCCGATCTTGCCGCCGTTGACCACCACGTGCTGGTCCTCCCAGCCCATCTCGCCGATGGGGGAGATGACGGCGGCGGTGCCAGTGCCCCAGGCCTCTTTCAGCGTGCCGTCGGCCCCGGCGTCAAAGAGTTCCTGGGCGGTGATCAGCCGCTCCTCCACCTTCAGCCCCCAGGACTTCAGCAGCTCCAGGCAGGACTTGCGGGTGATGCCGGGCAGAACCGAGCCGGTGAGCTCCGGGGTGAGCACGGTATCGCCTACCTGGAACATGACGTTCATGGAGCCCACTTCCTCAATATACTTCCGGTGAACGCCGTCCAGCCAGAGCACCTGGGCGTAGCCGTTCTGCTCCGCCCGCTCCCCGGCGCGGATGGAGGCGGCGTAGTTGCCGCCGCACTTGGTGTAGCCGGTGCCGCCCTTGACGGCGCGGACGTCCTCGTTCTCCACATAGATCTTCACCGGGTTGATTCCCTCGGCGTAGTATGCGCCCACCGGGCAGGTGATGATGCAGAACAGGTAGTCGTGGGCGGCGTGCACGCCCAGGGAGGGAGTGGTGGCGATGATGAAGGGACGGATATACAGGGAGGTGCCCGGCTTGGAGGGCACCCAGCCGGCCTCCAGGCGCACGAGCTGCTCAATGGCGGCCAAGGCGTCCTCCTCCGGCAGGGGGGGGATGCACATGCGCTCACAGGAGGAGTTGATGCGCCGGACGTTCTCCATGGGGCGGAAGAGCTGCACCCCGCCGTCGGGGCCGCGGTAGGCCTTCAGGCCCTCAAAGACCTCCTGGGCATAGTGGAGCACCATGGCGGAGGGCTCCAGGGCGAGGGGGCCGTAGGGCACGATGCGCCCGTCGTGCCAGCCCTGGCCGGCGGTGTAGTCCATGATAAACATATGGTCGGTAAAGGTCTTGCCGAAGACCAGCGTGTCGGGATCGGGCTTCGGCTTGAGCACCGCGGCGCGCTGCACGGGATATTCCTTCATGGGAATGCCTCCTCGATCGTTCATTTGTTTTCCAAAAGTATGGCAGTACAGGGGAAAAAAGAATGTAAAGCATGATACAATACCCGGAATATTCTATCACAAGGCAAGAACCAGGGCAAGCGGGCTTGTTTTTGGGGCGGCCCTTTGATATAATAATATCTCTTATTATGTGTGTTCTGCACCGAACGACCTGCTTGGGAGGTGTCTCAATGCGGAAAAACAAGCTGACCCATCTGCTGGAGCCCAGCCTGCGGCTCTACTTTGTGTTCCTGCTCCTCTTCGCCGCGGTGTCGGCCCTGTTCAGCGTGGCAGTGGCGGTGATCGAGGCGGCGGTGGTGGCGGTGCTCTACCTCTACTTCCGGCGCAGCAACGCCCAGAGGCAGAAGGAGATCATCAAATACATCGAGAGCGTCACCTGCAACATGGATACGGCTACCAAGGATACCATGGTCAACGCCCCGCTGCCCATGGTGATCTTCCGGCCGGAGAACGACGAGGTCATCTGGTCCAACGACCGCTTTCTCCAGCTCACCGGCGAGCGGGAGCACCTGTTCGACACCAAAATTACCGCGGCGGTGCCCGACTTCTCCTCCCGCTGGCTTATGGAGGGGAAAACCGAGTGCCCCACCGAGGTGCGCATCGGGGAACGGCGCTTCCTGGTCTTCGGCCACCTGGTCCGCACCGAGGATCAGGGCGGGCGGGGCTACCTGGCCACCACCTACTGGGTGGACGTCACCGACTTCGCCCAGGTGCGGGACATCTACTATTCCACCCGGCCGGTGGTGGGGATTCTCACCGTGGACAACTATGAGGAGCTGATGAAGGGGGCCACCGATTCCGCCCGCTCCGCCATGCGCAGCGGCATCGACGAACGGCTGGCCCAGTGGGTGGCCCCGGCTCAGGGGCTGTTCTGCCGGTACGAGCGGGACCGCTACCTCTTTGTCTTTGAGGAGCGGTTTCTGGCCCAGTTTCAGGAGGGCAAGTTCTCCATCCTGGAGACGGTGCGGGAGGTGGTCAGCCCCTCGGGCATCCAGGCCACCCTGTCCATCGGCGTCGGCAAGGACGCCGAGACGTTGGCCGAGCTGTTCCAGTACGCGGCCCTGTCGGTGGAGATGGCCCTGAGCCGGGGCGGCGACCAGGTGGTGGTCAAGAACAAGTTCAACTTCGAGTTCTACGGCGGCCGCACCAAGGAGCTGGAGAAGCGCACCAAGGTTAAGAGCCGGGTCATGGCCAACGCCCTGGGCGAGCTGATGGCCGACGCCTCCCGGGTGTTTGTCATGGGCCACAAGTACCCCGACATGGACTGCATCGGCGCCGCCGCCGGCGTGTGCGCCATGGCCCGGAAGAAGGGCGCGCCGGTGCACATCATCAAGGAGGCCGGGCAGAACCCGGCCAGCGAGATGTCCGAGCGGCTGGGGGGGCTGGGCGAGTACAAGGATGTGTTCCTCTCCCAGCAGGATGCCATCCTGCTGGCCGACGCCAACTGCCTGCTGGTGGTGGTGGACACCAACCGGCCCGAGCAGGTGGTGAGCCAGGATCTGCTGGAGGCAGTGCACAAGGTGGCGGTGATCGACCACCACCGCCGGGCCTCCTCCTATATTGCCGACGCGGCCCTCAATTTCCACGAGCCCTACGCCTCCTCCGCCAGCGAGCTGGTCACCGAGCTGCTCCAGTACCTGCTGGAGCCCGCCGACCTGCTCAAGACCGAGGCGGAGGCCCTGCTGGCCGGGATGGTACTGGACACCAAGCAGTTTACCATGCGTACCGGCAGCCGCACCTTTGAGGCCGCCGCCTTTCTCCGCCGCTCGGGTGCGGACACCGGCGACGTCAAGAAGCTGTTCCAGAACGACCTGGAGGGCACCATCGCCAAGTACGACATTATTCAGAACGCCAAAATGTACCATGAGGGCATTGCCGTAGCCAAGGTGGACCACACCGTGGGCCGCATTACCGCCGCCCAGGCCGCCGACGAGCTGCTCAACATCTCGGGCATCGACACCTCCTTCGTCCTCTTCCCCGACCAGGAGGGGCGGGTGATCCTCTCCGCCCGCAGCATGGGGGACGTGAACGTACAGGTGGTGCTGGAGAAGCTGGGCGGCGGCGGCAACGCCGCCACCGCCGGCGCCCAGGTGCCGGGCAAAGGCGTGGACGAGGTCAACGATATGCTCCTCCAGGCCATTGACGCATATCTCGAGGAGGAGTGAGAACTGTGAAACGACCGCTGGTGCTGTTGGCGGCCGGCCTGGCGCTGGTTCTGGGTGCCTGCACCGCCCCGGCGGCAGAGGCCCCCACGCCCCCGGCGGAGGTCACTCCGGCCTCGACGGAGGCCCCAGCTCCGGCGGAGCCCCCCATCCCGGACTGGATGGCGGACCAGCCGGCGCCCGCTTTCCTGGACGCGGAGCAGCAGGCGCTCTTCCTGCGGGCGTACAGCGCCGCCAGCTTCCTCATGGGCTGCTCCACCAGCGGCGTGGACAGCTATCCCCTGGACGGCGGCGATCCGCCGGAGCTGGGGGACTATGAGACGGTCACCCTGGACAGCGGCTGGACCTATCTGGTGGCCCAGGGGCGGTACGCCCGGTGGGAGGACTTCCAGGCCATGCTGGACGGCATCTTCACCCCGGCGTACCAGGAGGAGCTGCTGTGGACGGAGAATATGGACGGGGAGCGATTCCCCATCTTCACCGCCGATGGGGAGGGCCGGACATGCTTCCTGGAGCTGGAGCGGGGCAGCAGCCTGGAGTATGGCTGGGCCGATGTGCCGGACACCTATGAGCTGGTGAGCCAGAGCGAGGACGCTGTGGAGTTTTACTTGGTGGGGCATTACGCCGATCTGACCGTGCAGCCGGATGAGACGGGCGCCCGCCCGCTCAGCACAGAGCGCTGGCCCATTCGCATGGAGCGCACCGCCGACGGCTGGCGGGTGTCGGAATTTCACGTGCCCTATTGAATAAGTTTTGAGATTTGGAAAGGAAGTTATCCCAATGAAAGTGATTTTGCAGCAGGACGTGAAGGGTCAGGGCAAGAAGGGCCAGATGATCGAGGCCAGCGACGGCTACGCCCGCAATTTTCTCCTGCCCCGGAAGCTGGCGGTGCCCGCCACGGCGGAGAACGTCAACACCATGAAGATGCAGGAGAAGGCCAAAAAGGCCCAGGAGGCCGCCGAGAAGGCGGAGGCAGAGGCCACCGCCGCCAAGCTCAAGGAGCTGACCGTGAAGGTAGTGGCCAAGGGCGGCAACGGCGGGCGGCTGTTCGGCGCAGTGACCAGCAAGGAGATCGCCGACGCCCTCCAGGCCCAGCACGGCATCGCCATCCCCAAGACCAAGATCGTCCAGGACGAGCCCATCAAGGCCTTCGGCGGCTATGAGCTGAAGGTCAAGCTGGGGTACGAGGTCACCGGCACCCTCAAGGTGGTCGTGGCCGAGGCCTGAACCGGGAACGGGAGGGCAAAGAGGCCGTCCCTGTATACGCTCAGCCGGTCTGCCCTGGGTAGGGGCGGCCTTTATGGCCGCCCGCGGGCGCTCACAGGGGTCGCCCCTGCGGCGTTTGTGTTTTATCCCGCCCGCATTTCATGCTCCCGGAGGTGAGGAACATGCCAAGTGAAGAGGAGCTTTTGACCCGGCAGATGCCCCACAGCACTGAGGCCGAGCAGTCCGTGCTCGGCTCCATGCTCATTGACGCCCGCTGCGTGCCCGAGGTGATCGAGGCCCTCCGGCCGGAGGACTTCTATCTGCGCACCAACCGGGAGATCTATGAGACCATCTACTCCATGTTCAACTTCTCCCTCACCATCGACCCGGTGACGGTGCTGGAGCACATGAAGCAGAACGGGGTGTACGACGAGAACACCTCCCGCAATTACGTCCTCCAGCTCATGGAGATCACCCCCACGGCGGCCAACGTGAAGGAGTACGTGGCCATCGTCAAGGACAAGGCCCTGCTGCGGCGCATCGCCGAGACGGCGGGAGAGCTGACTGCCATGGTGCAAGAGGGCACCGGCACCGCCCAGGAGGTGCTGGAGGCGGCGGAGCAGCGCATCTACGCCATCCGCCAGGGCCGGTCCGCCCAGGGTCTGGCCCACATCTCCAGCGTCATCCTCAATGTGTACGAGCGGCTCAACGAGCTGGCCGCCAGCGACTCGGCGGTACCCGGCCTGTCCACCGGCCTGCCCGACGTGGATATGGCCATCTCGGGGCTGAACAAGTCCGATCTGATCCTCCTGGCCGCCCGCCCCGGCATGGGCAAGACCTCCTTCGCCCTGAACATGCTCCTCCACGCGGGCAAGTTCTCCGGCAAGACGGTGGTCTTCTTCTCCCTGGAGATGAGCCGGGAGCAGCTGGCCATGCGCCTCATCTCCGGCGAGAGCTTTGTGGACAACAAAAAGCTGGTCACCGGCAAGCTGGGGGAGGAGGACTGGACCAAGATCGCCGCCGCCTCGGCGGCCCTCAACCAGACGCAGATTTTAATCGACGACAACCCCTCCCTCTCCGTGGCCGATATGAACGCCAAGTGCCGCCGGGTGGATAATCTGGGGCTGGTGGTCATAGACTACCTCCAGCTTATGACCTCCGCCGGCGGGCCCACCCGCAGCGGCGACAACCGCCAGCAGATCGTCTCCGACATCTCCCGCGCCCTGAAGATCATGGCCAAGGAGCTGAACGTGCCGGTGGTGTGCCTGTCCCAGCTCTCCCGCGGCCCGGAGAGCCGCTCCGACAAGCGGCCCATGCTCTCCGACCTGCGTGAGTCGGGCGCCATCGAGCAGGACGCCGACATCGTTATGTTCCTCTACCGGGACGACTACTACAACGACAGCGACGAGAACCACAACCTGGCCGAGTGCATCATCGCCAAGAACCGCCACGGCGAGACCCGCACCGTGGAGCTCCAGTGGCTGCCCGAGTACACCACCTTCTCGTCCATCGACCGGAGGCACAGCGAATATTGACGCGGAATGGGGCGATGTAGGCATCGCCCCCTACGTAGGGGCGGATGCCCACATCCGCCCGCCGCAAAGGAGACTTTATGCTGGAAACCATCAAAGCCCTGACAACCGAATACGACATGCTCCCCCGGGGGGGCACGGTGCTGTGCGCCGTGTCCGGCGGTGCGGATTCCATGTGCCTGCTTCACCTGCTCCACACCTGGGCCGGAGAGGGGGGCTTCCGGGTGGCGGCCGCCCACTACAACCACAACCTGCGCGGGGCCGAATCCGACCGGGACGCCGCCTTTGTGGCGGAGTGGTGCGCCGGGCAGGACATCCCCTGCGTCATTGGCGCGGGCGACGTGGCCCATGAGGCCAGGGCCCGGGGCCTGGGGGTGGAGGAGACCGCCCGCCAGATGCGCTATGAATTCCTGCGGGGGGCGGCGGACGCCATGGGCTGTGGACGCATCGCCACCGCCCACAGCGCCGACGACAACCTGGAAACCCTGCTGCTCCACTTGGTGCGGGGGGCGGGGCTTCATGGCCTGGCGGGTATCCCGCCCCGGCGGGGAGTGGTGGTGCGCCCCCTGCTCACCACCTCCCGGGCGGAGATTGTGGCCTACCTGGAGGCCAACGGCGTGGCCCACGTGGAGGACAGCAGCAACACCGACGAGGGCTACGCCCGCAACCGCATCCGCCGCCAGGTGGTGCCGGTGCTGCGTCAGCTCAATCCCCGCCTCACTGAGAGCGCGGCGGAGACCATGGGCTACCTGCGCACCGACAACGACTATCTGAACGCCCAGGCCGCCGCGGCCTGTCAGAACGCCCGGTGGGCGGAGGACGACCTGGTGATCGAGGCCAGGTACATCGCCCAGCTCCCGGCGGCTATCGCCCCCCGTGCGGTGCGCCGCCTGCTGGAGATGATGGGGGACGGCAGCACCAACTGCTCCGCCGCCCACCTCAAGGCGGTGGTGGAGCTGGCCCGGGGAGACGACCCCTCCGCCGTGGTGTTCCTGCCCGGCGGACGGCTGGCTCAGCGGGTATACAGGGAGCTGCTGCTCACCACCCAGTCCGACCCCCTGCCCCCCTTTCTGCCCACGCCTCTGGCCCTGGACGGTGAGACCGAGGTGGAGGGCACGCCCTGGCGGGTGCGCTGCCGCCCGGTACGCTGCCCGGACGAGAGCGAGCGGAAGCCCGGGGCCCTGTATCTGGCCCAGGGGGCGCTGGAGGGTCCCCTGGTGCTCCGCCCCCGGCAGACGGGAGACGCGGTTACCCTGCCCGGGCGGGGTGGAACCAAGACGCTAAAAAAGCTGTTTATTGACGAAAAGGTGCCCCGCCGGGAGCGGGAGCGGATTCCGGTTCTGGCCGACGGCCGGGGCGTGGCCGCGGTGGCGGGCTTCGGGCCTGAGCAGAGCCGGACGGCCGTCCCTGGACAGGCGGCCTATGAGCTGTTATTCTGGAAGAAAGAGTGAGGGAGAGGTATGGAACACATGCTGGACAAGGACGTGGAGCGGGTGCTCTTTTCCGAGGAGGAGCTGCACCGGCGGGTGGCGGAGATCGCCGCCGAGATCGACCGGGACTACGCAGGGAGGGAGCCCCTGCTGGTCAGCGTATTGCGGGGCTCCTTCGTGTTTATGGCGGACCTGGTGCGCCAGATCCACCTGCCCTGCACCGTGGACTTCATGGCGGTGTCCTCCTATGGGGCGGGCACGGCCAGCTCCGGGCAGGTCAGGATCATCAAGGATCTCAGCGAGCACATCGAGGGCCGCGACGTGATCGTGGTGGAGGACATTCTGGACAGCGGCAACACCCTGAGCTATCTGCTCCAGCTCCTCCAGGCCCGCAGCCCCGCCTCCGTGCGGCTGTGCACCCTGCTGGATAAGCCCTCCCGCCGCACCAAGGAGGTGGAGCTGCACTACTCCGGCTTTACCATCCCCGACTACTTTGTGGTGGGCTACGGGCTGGACTATGCGGAAAAATACCGCAACCTGCCCTACATAGGCATTCTTAAGCCCTGTGTGTACGGAGGAGAGGAATAACGGGCGCCTGAGGCGCCCAATCTGCCCGGAAAGGACGTGTCCGCAGTTTGAAACGAAACGGAAGCCTGCGCGATGTGGGCTTTTACCTGCTCATCGCCGTGGTTCTGCTGATGACCATCTTCGCCCTCCGGGGCGGGATGGGGAATCAGGAGAAGGTCACCTATGCCCAGGTGCGCCAGCTGCTGGAGCAGCAGATGGTGAGCCGGGTCTCCCTGGAGGACAATACCGTGACCCTGTACCTGAAGGAGCCCCAGGGCGGCCAGAGTGTGCTCACCTATCAGATCGGCAACCCGGACTGGTTCTACCAGGACTTTAACGACCTCATTGTGGAACAGAAGCGGCAGGGGATCATCACCGACTACGACTATCCCCAGGGTTGGGTGCCTCCCTACTGGATGAGCTTTATCCCGTGGATCGTCATCCTGGTGGTGTTCGGCCTGCTGTGGTACTTCATGTTCCTGCGCCAGGCCGGGGCCGGCGGGGGCGGAGGAGGCGGCGGCGGTGTGGACCGCACCGCCCGCTTCGGCCGCGCCCGCACCCGCACCGGCGCCGACGAGCAGAAGAAGGTCACCTTTGAGGACGTGGCCGGCGCCGAGGAGGAGAAGGGGGAGCTCCAGGAGATTGTGGAGTTCCTCCGGGACCCCAAGCGGTTTCTGGAGCTGGGGGCCCGCATCCCCAAGGGCGTGCTGCTGGTGGGCCCGCCGGGCACCGGCAAGACCCTGCTGGCCAAGGCCGTGGCCGGCGAGGCGGGGGTTCACTTCCTCTCCATCTCCGGCTCCGACTTTGTGGAGCTCTACGTGGGCGTGGGCGCCTCCCGCGTCCGCGACCTGTTTGACCAGGCCAAGAAGAACGCCCCCGCCATCGTCTTTATCGACGAGATCGACGCCGTGGGCCGCCAGCGCGGCGCCGGCCTGGGCGGCGGCCACGACGAGCGGGAGCAGACCCTCAACCAGCTCCTGGTGGAGATGGACGGCTTCGGCAACAATGAGGGCGTGGTGGTCATGGCGGCCACCAACCGGCAGGACATCCTGGACCCCGCCCTCCTGCGCCCCGGCCGCTTCGACCGGCAGGTATACGTGGGACACCCCGACATCAAGGGCCGGGAGGCCATCCTGAAGGTCCATGCCCGCAACAAGCCCCTGGGGGACGACGTGTCCCTGGCGGAGCTGGCCAAGGGCACCGGCGGTTTCACCGGCGCCGATCTGGAGAACCTGATGAACGAGGCCGCCCTCCTGGCCGCCCGCAGACACCACCGCTTCATCAGCATGGCCGAGCTCAACGAGGCGGTGATCAAGGTGATCGCCGGGCCGGAGAAGAAGAGCCGGGTGGTCATCGAGCGGGAGCGGAAGCTCACCGCCTACCACGAGGCGGGCCACGCCATTGTCATCCACGACCTGCCCACCCAGGACCCGGTGCATGAGATCACCATCATCCCCCGGGGCATGGCCGGCGGCATGACCATCTCCCTGCCCCAGGAGGACGTGACCTTCCAGACCAGGCAGCAGCTCACCGAGCGCATCGCCGTCTGCCTGGGCGGCCGGGCCGCCGAGCAGTTGGCTTTGGGGGACATCTCCACCGGCGCGGGCAACGACCTGCAAAAGGCCAGCGCCATCGCCCGCAACATGGTCACCCGCTACGGCATGAGCGAGAAGGTGGGCAATGTGGTCTTCGACTCCGGCCACGACGAGGTATTCATCGGCCGCTCCATGGCCCAGACCAAGAACTACTCCGAGGAGGTGGCTGCCCTCATCGATGAGGAGGTGAAGGCCCTGGTGGACGGGGCCTACGCCCGCTGCGGGGAGATCCTCACCCATCGCCGGAGGGAGCTGGACATCGTGGCGGAGTATCTGCTCCAGTACGAGAACATGGACGCCAAGACCTTCGAGCAGGTCTTTACCGACCCGGCGGCGCTCCAGCCCCCGGCGGCCTATCAGGCTGTGGAGGCCGAGGCGGAGCAGGACGCCCGCGAGGAGGAGGAGCATGGCGTGGATTGAGTGCGTGCTGGGCGACATCACCCGGATTGAGGCCGATGCCATCGTCAACGCCGCCAACCGCACCCTGCTGGGGGGCGGCGGTGTGGACGGAGCCATCCACCGGGCGGCCGGCCCGGAGCTATTGGCCGAGTGCCGTACCCTCCACGGCTGTGAGACCGGGCAGGCTAAGATTACAAAGGGTTATAAATTGCCCGCAAAATACGTGATTCACACCCCCGGCCCCATCTGGAAGGGGGGCGGCCACGGAGAGGCGGAGCTCCTGGCCTCCTGCTACCGGAGCAGCCTGACCCTGGCCGTGGAGCACAGCTGCCGGACGGTGGCCTTTCCCGCCATCTCCGCCGGGGTGTACGGCTACCCGCTGGCGGAGGCGGCCGCCATCGCGGTGAATACAGTGCGTGATTTTGCGGCGCAGGATAACACATTGGAGACCGTCACCTTTGTCTGCTTTCTGCCCGAGGTCAAGGCGGCCTTCGACCAGGCCCTCCGCGAACCATAAACCAGCCCCCCGGCGCCGGCCGGGGGGCTTTTTGTCCGGCCGACCGGGCAGATCCCGCGGGGGCGGAGGCAAAACGTAAGAAAACCGTAAAAGACGGCGGGGCAAAACCCTGCTATAATAGAGATAAATTTGTGGAAAGGAGGGGGAAGCATGCCCGTAGAGACTCCGGTACGCCGCCGGTGGCGGGTGAGGCACCGGCCCCGGCTGATTCCGTGTCTGCTGGCCCTGGTGGCGGTGCTGCTGGTCATCAAGTGGATCGACCCCTTCGCCCCCGGGGAGCGCCCCCTGCCGGAGACGCCGGACTGGATCACGGTGGAGCTGCTCCCCCTCAACGAGTTCTCCCGGCCCGGCACGCCTCTGGAGGAGGTCAACGGCATCGTCATCCACTACGTGGGCAACCCGGGTACCACGGCGGCGCAGAACCACAGCTTTTTCACCAACCTGGCCCAGACGGGGGAGACCTACGCCTCCAGCCACTTCCTGGTGGGGCTGGACGGAGAGGTGCTCCAGAACGTCCCGCTCAACGAGGTGGCCTACTGCTCCAACCAGCGCAACGACGACACGATCTCCATCGAGTGTTGCCACCCGGACGACAGCGGGGAATTCACCTCCGCCACCTATGAGTCCCTGGTGCGTCTCACCCGCTGGCTCATGGAGGAGTACGGCCTCGACACCAGCCAGGTGATCCGCCACTATGATGTGACGGGGAAGCTCTGCCCCAAGGCCTTTGTGGAGCGCCCCGAGGCGTGGGAGCAGTTTCAGGCGGACTTGAAGAAATAATCCTGTTTATTGGACAGTGCATTTCCTATACTGTACTCACAACGAGACAGAAAGGAGCGCTGACCAATGAATTACGAGATTCGCTATGTACGTGGGCATGTGGAGGTTTACGACCAGATGGGCCGCTTCCGGTTCTCCGCCGACTCCGAGTGGGAGGCGCTGGAGGAGCTGGAGCAGGACTCCGCCGCATAGAGACAAAACAACAGGCGCGCCCGGCTATGCCGGGTGCGCCTGCCCATATGAGAGAGCTGTTTCAGTCCGGGATATAGGCCCGGATACGAAGGGTAACGCCCAAGTCCTCGGTCAGCCTGCGGCAGCGGGTGATCTCCTCCGGCGTCTTGTCCTTGTCCACGATGGTCATGACCACGTGGGGCACGTACTCCTTGCACTCCCGGGCAAAGTCCAGCATGGCGTCCCACGCCTGCATGCCCTGGCGGGGCTTGGTGACGGCGCAGTACTCCTCCGGCGTGGAGCCGTTGAGGGAGATGGAGATGGTGTCGACGCGCCCCTGGAGCAGGGGGGCCACGTCCCGGCCCAGGAACAGGTTGGCGTGGCCGTTGGTGTTGATGCGCACCGGTGGCAGGTTGGGCACCCGCTTTTTCAGCTCGTCCACCAGCCACACGATGTCGTCGGTGCGGTACATGGGCTCTCCGAAGCCGCAGAACACCAGCTCCCGGTACTGGGAGAAGTCCCGGGCCAGCAGGTTGTCCAGGGCTTCCTGCCGGGTGGGCTCGTGCTCCAGCCACAGGTTGTCGGCGTAGATGGAGCCCTTGTGGCCGTTGTGGCGCAGGCAGAATACGCAGGCGCAGTCGCACCTGTTGGTGAGGTTCACGTAGAGCGCGCCCTCATACTCATAGGAAATGGTCATCATAGTGGATTACCTCCCTTATCAATTCAGATCCAGGACGGGCGGCCGGCCGGGGGCCGTCCGCCGCTCAGGCGATGCCGAAGAACTTCTTGCCGTTCTCCAGGGTAACGGCCTCCACCTCGTCCCGGGTGAGGCCCCGGAGCTGGGCCACCGTCTCGGCGGAGCGGGCGATCATGGTGGAGTCGCACCGCTGGCCCCGGTACGGCTCGGGGGCCATGTAGGGGGCGTCGGTCTCCAGCATCAGCCGGTCCAGGGGCAGCCAGCGGAGGATGTCGGGGGCCCGGCGGGCGTTTTTGAAGGTGATATTGCCGGTGAAGGAGAGCATCCAGCCCTTGTCCACCAGCACCTTGGCGTCCTCCAGGCTGCCGGAGTAGCAGTGGAACACCCCACGGACGCCGGGGTGGGCGCGGACGATGTCCAGGCAGTCCCGGTGGGCGTCCCGGTCGTGGACGATGGCGGGGAGGTTGAGCTCCTCCGCCAGGGAGAGCTGGGCGTCGAAAAAGTCCCGGGAGTTGGCCCGCTCCTCCGGCGTCTTGAGCCAGTAGTAGTCCAGGCCGATCTCCCCCACCGCCACCACCTTCGGGTGGGCGCACAGTGCCCTGACGGCGTCCAGGTCGGAGAGGGCCGCCCCCTCCAGATTCTCCGGGTGGTATCCGGCGGCGGCGTAGAGAAAGCCGTACCGCTCCGCCAGGGCGATGGACTGGCGGGAGGACTCCGGATCGCAGCCGGGGCAGACCACCAGGGCCACCCCCCGGCCGGGCAGGGAGGCGAGCAGCGCGTCCCGGTCGGCGTCGAAGGCCTCGTCGTAGTAGTGGGCGTGGGTGTCAAAAATCATAGGGCAGACCTCACAGTGTTGGGATGGGTTCTCCCTCTATGATAGCGCGGAACGGGCAAAAATACAAGAAGGCGGCGCGGTTTTCCGCGCCGCCTTCTTCAGAGGGGCAGGGTGAGGGCCGCCCGGGCCCCCCGGCCGGTGTTGGACAGCTCCAGCGTCCCGCCGTGGCGGCGGGCGGTCTGGCGGGCGAAGGTGAGACCCATGCCCATGTGGCCCTCCCGGGGCCGGCTAGCGTCGCCGGTGTAAAAGCCCCGCCCCGCCCGGGCCAGGGCCTCGGGGGAGAAGCCGGGGCCGGAGTCCTCCACGGCCACGGTGAGTACGGCCTCCTCCACATACGCCGACAGGCGCACCGCGCCCCCCTCCGGGGTGAAGCGGGCGGCGTTGTCCAGCAGGTTGAGCACCGCCCGGTCCAACTCTGACCGGAACAGGGTACAGGGGCGGGAGGCGGGGCAGTCCAGAGAAAAGCGCAGCCCCCTGGGGGCGCACAGGCCGCGCCCAGCGGCCGCCCAGCCCTCCGCCAGCGCGGACAGTTCCGCCGTCGCCCGGCCGCCCACCTCCGCCGGGCCCCCGGCGGCGGTGAGGGCGCGGAGCTGCTCCATATAGTCCCGGATGCGTCCGGCGCTGCGGAGAATGGCGTCCACGCGCTCCCGCTGGGCGGGGGAGAGGGCGTCCTCCTCCAGCAGCTCCGCGCTGCCGCTGACGATGGACAGGGGGGTCTTGAGGTCGTGGGCCAGGGCGGCCAGCGCCTGGGTGCGCTCCTGCTCCATGGCCCACTGCTCGGACAGAGACCGGGCCAGGGCCTGCCGTAGCTGCTCCATGGCGGCCAGGCTCTCCCCCAGCTCCCGCACCCGGGCGCCCCCGTCCAGGGGGACGTCCAGCCGCCGGGCGGCGATGGCCCCGGTGGCGGCGGTGAGGAGGGCGGCGTCCCGCCGGAGCAGGCCGGCGAAGTGCCGGGTGGAGAGGGCCCCGGCGGCCAGCCAGGCCGCCAGCAGTACCGCCGTGGCGCAGGTCTGGAACTCCGGAAGCCTCCCCTGGAGCGCGGGGGAGCCGTAGGGCATGGAGTAGTCGAACTGGAGCAGGCACACCGTGCCGTCGGGGAGCTGGGCAGAGCGGTGGTACTGCTGGTAGGGGAAGCCGTGGAGGGTGCGGTTGCCCTCCAGCGCGGCCTGGGCATAGCCCAGGCGCCGCTCGTTCATGCCGCGCTGCCCCACCACCTGGGCGGAGCCGTCGAAGGTGGCCCAGCGGTAGTAGTGGGGCAGCTCCGCCGGGGTCAGCTCCCCGGCCTCCAGGGCGCGGACCAGCCCGTCCGCCTGCCCGGCGGCGGTGCCCGCCGGGAGGACAAAGCCGCTGCGGAGCAGGGCGGACAGGCCGCCCCACCAGAGGACGGCCAGCAGCACCACCGCTCCGCCGGTGACGAGCAGGTAGCGCCAGAACAGGGCGGTGAGCCCCGTCCGCCGCCTCATGCGCTTTCCCATTTGTAGCCCACCCCCCACACGGTCTGGATGGGGGAGAGCCCCACGGCCCGCAGCTTGGCGCGGATGTTCTTGATGTGCTCCGTGATGGCGGAGGAGTCCGCCGTGCCGTCAAAGCCGAATACCGCCTCGTAGATCTGCTCCTTGGTGAAGGTCTGGGCGGGGTGGGCGGCGAGATGGGCGCAGATGGCATACTCGCTTCGGGTCAGGTGCAGCGCTTCCTCCCCGCAGTAGACGGCCCGCTCCTCCAGATCAAAGTCCAGCCCGCCGCGGCGGATGCGGCTGCGGGGCGCCCGGGACTCCCGCCGCAGGTGAGCGGCCACCCGGGCCCGCAGCTCCGCGATGCGGAAGGGCTTGGACAGGTAGTCGTCCCCGCCCAGCCCCAGGCCGGTGAGCACGTCGGCCTCCTCGGTCTTGGCGGTGAGAAAAAGAATGGGGCAGGCGGCCAGGGCGCGGATGCGGCGGCAGGTGGCAAAGCCGTCCTCCCCCGGCATCATCACGTCCAGGAGAATGCAGTCTGCCCAGCGGCAGTGGGCCTCGCTCACCGCCCCACCGCGGTCGAGGAGGGAGACCTGGTGTCCGTCCCGCTCCAGGGCGGTTTTCAGCAGGGCGCGGAGATCCCCGTCGTCGTCCACCACCAGAATATGGGCCATGGATACCACCTCAGTTCAGCAGAAGATAGAGCCCCCACGACAGGGCGTAGAGGATGTAAATATGGGCGGGATAGAAGGCGTAGAACAGCCGCTTGTGGCCTCCGCCCCGCTGCCCATTATAGCACAGCATGAGGGGCGCGGCCAGGATGCCGTAGATCTCGTAGTACCGGGTGAAGAGCTGGCTCCAGGCGAAATCGGGCATCTGGGAGGCCATGAGGCCCATATACACCACCCCGTAAAGAAAATAGAACACGGCGAAGGCCAGTACCTGCCCCCTCCGGTTCCGGCGGAACAGGTAGAGCACCAGCCCCATGGCCAGCACCGGCCAACTGCTGTCCCCGGTGGTGCCCCAGGCGGGGAGAACGGAGTAGGCCGCCAGGCCCACGGGGGTGGCCAGGGCGGGGACGGCCAGGGAGAGGGCGGAGGCCAGGAAGGGCCAGGCCAGGGGGAGAAGAAGCGCCGCCAGGCCCCGGACAATATGCCGCCGGCCCAGCCAGTCGATGCCTTGGAACATCACCATGAGAATCACAAAGGTGGTCATCATGCCGTTGGCGGGGTAGAACCCGTCGGGCCGCACCAGCACGTGGGCAAAGGCCATGAAGAAGAATAGGAGAGACATGGCGGTGGAGAGGACGTAGACCCTTGCGAAGTACCGCTTCCGGCTGTGGGTGTGGGTGAAGCCCTCCACCAGGCAGAACAGGAACAGGGGCGCGCCCAGCCGCCCCACCATACTGAACCACTCGGGGACGCACCCGGTAAAGCTGAAAAAGTAGTGAATGTGGTCCAACACCATGGTGACCAGGGCGATCCATTTCAGCCCCGTCTCGGACAACCCCCGGGCGGGGGTGATATGATGTGTTTCCATTGCGGACAGCTCCTTTTTGTGGTCTGTCCACATGATAGCAGGTAATTCTAAGGAATCTCTAAGGATATCGAAAAAGGCGGTCTTGACAGGGGAAGGGATGTATGGTAGGATAGCAGCCGGAACACGGGAATGAGGTTCTCCCGGGGCGCTGGCCCGAACCGCCGCTTGGCTGATGACTTCTGCAAGAGATTGCAGGGGGCATTGGCTTTTTTTCTGCCCTCTGGAGAGGAATGATTTGTTATGTTAACCAGTCTCGCCTATGTGCTGCTGCTGGGCATGGCCCTGGGGGCCATGGCCAGCAGGCTCCGCCTGCCGTCCCTGGTGGGGATGCTGCTGGCGGGGATTCTGCTGGGGCCCTGCGTACTTAACCTGCTCAGCCCATCCCTGTTAGGTATTTCCGCAGACCTGCGGCAGCTCGCCCTGGTGATCATCCTCACCCGGGCGGGCCTGTCCCTGGAGCTGGAGGATCTGCGCCGGGCCGGGCGGCCCGCCGTGCTGCTGTGCTTTGTGCCCGCTTCCTTTGAGGTGCTGGGCATGGTGCTGCTGGCTCCCCGGCTGCTGGGGGTGGACGTGTTGGACGCCGCCATTATGGGCGCAGTGGTGGGGGCGGTGTCCCCCGCGGTCATCGTTCCCCGGATGCTCAGGCTGATGGAGGAGGGCTATGGCGCAGACAAGGGCATCCCCCAGATGATTCTCGCCGGGGCCTCGGTGGACGATGTGTTCGTCATCGTCCTCTTTACCTCCTTTACCGGCATGGCTCAGGGAGGCAGCTTTTCCCCTGCGGCCCTGGCGGGGGTGCCGGTATCCATTGTGCTGGGTGGGGCGGCGGGCCTGGGGCTGGGATACGTCCTGGCTAAATGCTTCACCCGCTTCCACCTGCGGGACT
>PPYE01432395.1_pt1 | contig 122405 bp, 106 predicted proteins | sample 1559881 | NCBI WGS metagenome assembly PPYE01 (sample SAMN08240022, study PRJNA423297) | Human gut metagenome, whole genome shotgun sequencing project.
GTAACCTTCACCTGCATGTTCTTCCAGATCTTCCGCCGTCACCTCCTGCACATAGCCGACCAGATGCGCGGCCGCCTCCGCCAGCGGATAGGTCCGGACCGTGATATCCGAGAGCATGACGCCGGGGATATTTAATAATTCTTTCTGGCGCTCCTGTTCTTTAAACGCCTCCCCGGCAGTCTCTCCTTCCATCAGCGCCCGCTGCTGTACTTTGGGGATCGTGGACACGGGAACAAAGGAATCATCCTGTACCCAGGCAGCCGACAGCTTATTTTCAATGGTCTCCGCGTCTGTGCCCAGAAGCTCCGCAATCTGTTCGAGCGACTTTTCTCTGTCCTCCAGCTTGCCCGGAACGATTCCCACAGAGACTGCCGTTCCCTCTCCAGCCAGCATTCGGCCGTTCCGGTCGAGAATCTTTCCCCTGTCCGCATCATCGACAGACACCTGTACCTTGTCGGTGGAACGGAGCGAAGGGTAGATCAGGTCGTGATTCCAGCGAAGCCGGCAGGCGTCTCCGTCTTTTACGAACACTGCCGTGTTGGCAAATGTGACGGCTCCTGCCACGGTGTCAAATGACATATCATAGGATACGGAAACCTCCCCGTGTTTTACCTTTCCCACCTTCACATTACTGATTTTTATATTATCAGTTTCCATCCCCTCATAAATGCGGGAATTTCTCTCGATGAAGTCTCCACGGCTGATGCTGCCTGAGTCAGCCGCCTCCGTCATGTCGTACATTTCTTTGTATTCCTGTTTCTCAATATGCGCCATGTACTCCCGCAGGCACTCCTCTGCCTGCACCCGGAAACGAATCCGGCTGCCCTGAAGCGTCCAGACAGCGGCGCCGGCCGCCGCCAGCAAGAGAAGAAGAAGTATGACGAGTCCTGCCCGCCTTTTTCCCTTGCGCATACCTCTTTTCTGCCTTTTCATTTTTCGCCCTCCTTTTTCTTTGCAGAATTGTCTTTGTTAAATCTTACATATGTAATATTTAATATTATGCGCCACAGGTTTCTATTTGTCAATTGTTTCAATTATTTTCTCTTGATTGACCTTTTCCTCTCCCTGTCGTATAATAACCTTAGTTTTTCCTACATAAGTAAGAATAAGTGAAAAGACAGGAGGATTCGACTATGGGGCAATTACCGCAGATATCTGAGGCGGAATACGAAATCATGAAAATTCTCTGGGAAGAATATCCCCTCAGCACCAACGAGATCTGTGAGCGGGCGCAGCAAACGCACAGCTGGAATCAGAAGACCATTCACACACTGCTGTCCAGGCTCAACAACAAGCGGGTGACCTCCTATGAGAAGCGGGGACGTATGTACTATTATTTTCCGATCATCTCCCAGAATAAGTATCTGGAACAGGAGAATCATCATTTTCTTGACCGGTTTTATGACGGAAAGGCGGCGCCGATGCTCTCCGCCCTTTTGTCCAACGAGACGCTTACTGATTCTGATCTGCAGGAAATGTACGACATGATTCAGTCAAAAATAAAGGGGGATGATGGCGAATGATCTCACCGGTTCATTTTCTGATGTGCAATGTGCTTCTCAGCATGTTTCTGGGAATCGTACTGCTCGTCCGCAAAATCAGCAGCCGGCATCTGACGATCCCTGTACGCTACCGTCTGTGGCATCTGTTTACCGCGGCTTTATTTCTGCCGTTTCTGCCATGGCGGCAGCTCTCTCCTCAGGAGTTTCTCTTTTGGATACAGGATCTGCTGACCCAGGACGCCACAGCTTCGGCGGTCACTCACACAGCGGAGAATGCTGTGCAGAGCAGCTCTTCCGGCACCGTGATCCGGGATTTTTCCACGGCGGTGACTGCTTCCGGCATATCGCTCTCCCGGATACTCGGCATTATCTGGATCGTCGGTATGACAGCCGTGACGCTCTATTTTGCCGTCACTTTGCTGAGCATCCATAAAATAAAACGGGACGCATTTCTTGTCACCGCGGAATCGGAGCCGGACCTGTACCGGCAGTTTTCCTCCTGCGTCCGCGAGCTGTCGCTCCGGCAGAAGGTGAAGCTTTATGCTTCCTGCGACATTCAGAATCCGGTGTCCTGCGGCTGGCTGTGTCCTGCCGTTATCATTCCGCAGGATCTGGATATCGTGTCCTCGGAAGAAGAGCTTCGGTTCATCTTTCTCCATGAGCTTCAGCACTGCAGGCATAAGGACGCTCTCCTTAATCTGCTGGTCTGCGTTCTGGAAATTCTGTACTGGTTCAATCCGCTGATCTGGTATGGTTTCCGGCAGCTTCAGAAAGACCGGGAAATCGCCTGCGACCATGCGGTCATCGACCATGTGGGTATCAGCGAACGGATGAATTACGGACTGACCATTCTCCGGTTTGCCCGGCATGCAGGACAGGGAGTGTTCGCTTCTCCGCTTTCCGGCATCAGCAGCAGCGCGTCCACCACAAAGCAGCGTATCATGGAGATCACGGAATACCGGCCGGCAACCGCCTTGCAGCGGCTTAAAAGCGCAGGTATCTTTCTTTTGATCTTCCTGCTTCTTTTTGGCACAAGCCCTCTCCTGTCCGCCTACGCCTCCGGTTCCCCGGTCTTTCATCTGACGGACGAGGCATGGACGGAAGCTGACGTGGCTGAAAGCTTCGGCGGCCGGGACGGTTCCTTCGTGTTATATGATATGCAGACAGAGGATTATTACATTTACAATAAAGAAAAAAGCGAGGAAAGAATCTCCCCCGCTTCCACTTATAAAATATACAGCTCCCTCTTTGCTCTGGAAGAAGGGCTTATCACCCCGGAATCCTCCGCGCAGCAGTGGGACGGCTCCGAGCAGCCTTTCCCTGAGTGGATGCAGGACCAGACGCTCACATCCGCCATGCGGGATTCCGTCAACTGGTATTTCCAGAACCTTGACAGACAGATGGGACTGCCCGCCCTTGCTTCCTATTACAGCCGGATCGGCTACGGCAACTGTGATCTGAGCGGCGGAGCCGAAAACTACTGGTCAAACTCCCTTACCATATCCCCTCTGGAACAGGTACGGCTCCTGTCCGGACTTCTTTCCAACACCTGGGACTTTGCTTCGGAGAATATCCGCGCCGTCAAAGACGCCATGCTTCTGTCAGAGCACTCTGTTTCCGGCGGAAGACTTTACGGCAAGACCGGAACCAGCAATCCGGACGGCGGCACCCAGAGCGGATGGTTCGTGGGATTCCTGGAAACCGGCGAGACCACCTACTGTTTCGCCGTCAACCTGCAGGGCGAAGGATGCGACGGCAGCACCGCCGCAGATGTAGCGCTGCAATCTCTGACAACGATATTATCCCGGACGGAATGATTCGCCCGGGATTTTGTTTTCTCTTGCTCTTTTCTGTGGGCATATGAGAATCTTATTTATTTCCCGCTCTTTTCATTTCCATTATGGAAGTATGCGGAGAGAATCTCTCTGCCGCAGGCCACAGCGTTCTCTGATGTATAACCGTTGACAATCCGGACTGCGAGAGATATCTCCGGTTCATCCGCCGGGGCATAGCCGATAAAAAGGCCGTGGTCCGGTCTTGTTCTGCTCTCCTGGGCGGTTCCTGATTTACCCGCCACCGGAATGTCGAATCCTTCAAATACTCCCGTACTCTCCACATACATCTCCATCCCCCGGTGTACGCTGCTCCAGGTACTCTCCGACAGCTCGATGTGACTTTCCGGCTGTACATCCGTTTCGCCGGAAGAGCCAGCCTCAGCGTCTCCCTCCTTCCCAATGGTTTTGATGAGGGTGAGGTTGTAGCAGTCGCCTTCGTTGGCGAGAGTATTCACGTAACGGCCCAGCTGCACGGTGGCAAAGTTGTTGGTTCCCTGACCGATGGCGGACGGGATAGCGTAGGCGTCCGTCACCTGCGGGCTGCTCTCGGTGAGTTCGATACCGCTCTTTTCATCCAGATGGAATAATTTGGCGTATTTTTGCAGATAGTTCAGGGCCTGGGCGTCGGAAAACTCCCGGTTTCCTTTCATTCCAAGCCGGTAAGACACCTCGCAGAGATAATCATTGCAGGAATGACGCAGGGCGGCGGACACGGAAGTCACACGGCCGTGTCCGGCATGGTTCCAGCACCGGAGCGCCGGAGAAACTTTATCAAAAACACCGTCGCAGACCACCGTGGTATCTGTATCAATGACGCCTTCTTCCAGCCCGGCGATGATGGTAACCGGCTTAAAGGTGGAACCGGGCGCCGAGAGCTGCTGGGTCGCCCTGTTGTAAAGCGGCAGCGACGCGTTCTGTGACAAACTGTAATAATAGGCGTTGTCCATGTTGTTGGCGAGGCGGTTGTTATCGTAGCCCGGATAGCTGACGCAGGCCAGCACCTCTCCGGTATCCGTATCTGTCACCACCGCAGAGCCGGAACACGGGTCCAGCGCCAGATCCGCGGGGGTGATCTCAAGACTTTCTATCTTGGCGCGGACAAATGTATAGGTAGACATTTCCCCCGCCTTCCATGCCTGATAGGTATCATCTTTTTTCTTCAACACTCCCTGGTCGTAAAGAAGCTGCACGATCTCCTCCGGAGAGATCCGATCGCTCATGACCATATCCTCGTAGACTGCCGTATCAAAATCGCCGTCTTCCTGTACCGCGCCGGTTATGTAATCCACCACGCTTTCGTACATTTCTTCCTGCGTCAGATACTGGCTGTCTCCCTCGAAGATCTCATCCCGCACCCAGCCTTCGGATATCACCGCATTCAGGTAATCTCTCAGCGTATAACTGCCGTCCTGCCATTTTTCATACAGGGCGTCGGCTTCCTCCTCATACTCATCATACAGTAAATCCACATTGTCAAGGATAAATTCTTCGTATTCCCGCATCCCTGACTCCTCGTCTTCCTGTCCGTAATTTTTTCCGTCTCCCATGAGATGATCCGCAATTTTCTGACAGATATCTTCTTTTCGTTTTTCATATCTCTGACGCACCTTCTTTTCCAGACTGCTGGCGTCATTTTCCGCAAAATGTTCCGTATCCAGCACGTGATTGCTAAACAGAGCACAGTACACATCATATATGGGAATCCGTATTTCTGTTGTGTCAGAAACCGCTTCTTTATCAAATGTTCTGGCATCAATGATATTTTCCAGCAGAATTTCCGAGATTTTTTTCTCCAGCGTATCATAGACTTCCTGCTGCAGTTCAAGGTCAATGGTCAGATAGACGTCTTCGCCGGTCTGAGGCTGTTCCGTCTGTCCGGTCCCGGTGAGGATGCGGCCCATATTATCCACCAGCACTTCTGTCTGTCCGTCTTCCCCGTGAAGATATTCCTCCAGATATTGCTCCATACCAGCCTTTCCCACAATAGAATTGCTGCTGTATCCCTCCTCCTCCAATTCTTCCAGCTCATTGGAAGAAATCTGTCCGGTATATCCTATGATCGAAGCGCAGGCTTCTCCTCCGTCATATACCCGCATGGTATCTTCCTCAATGGCAACCTCCGTGAGCTCCGCCTTATTTTCTTCAACGGCAGCTACCGTCGCTTCCGAAACATTTTCCGCCACGATGACGGAAAGATACTTCTGATAAGCCTGCAGGGAGAGCGCATATCGGATACCGAGAATACCCAGGATGTCTTCCTTTGACAGTTCTTCCGGGAGACCATACTGCGCTTTTTCTTCAGCGGTATACGGCTTGCCGTTCTGGGAAAAGAGACAGAACCGTTCTTCGCCGCTGAGATAGTCAATGATTGCTTCCACATCCGCGTTACTTTCTTTTTCCGTCAGATCGTCAATGTTGGCCTCGCCGTATACATCGGCCCGGAACCTGTCCAGCGCCGTTCCTTCTACGGAAAACTGATACTCTCCCTGATCATTGATATGAATTTCCAGATATTCTGACGGCGTATCTCCGTTCTGCTCCAGAATCTTAAGCAGACGGTAAATCTTGCCGTTTAAGGCAAGCTGCCGCTCCCGGCTGGTGTCATAAGTCTGGCTGTCACTGAGCGTCACCGAATACACCAGCTCATTTCTTGCCAGAGACTTGCCGTTCCTGTCGTAAATATTTCCCCTGACGCCCTTCAGCTGAATCTCCCTCTTTGTCTTCAAAACAAAATTCTCTGCATACTCTTCTCCATGAAGAATCTGAAGCTGATAGAGCCGGCCCACCAGAGCCGCTCCCATACAGAACATCACTCCTCCCAGTATCGTGATTCTGGACAGTTTTATATTTCTTATTTTTTCCGGTATATTTATCATGCTTCCATCTCCTACATATGTAATATTTATATCTTACATATGTAGGAGATGAATGTCAACCCTATTATCAGAAAAATCTCCCGCCATGTGATCCTGGCGGAGCGTTTTTTATATGGATCTGTATTCCCTGCATCATAAACAAACGGCATGCCCGCAGCCGAAGCCGCGGACATGCCGCATGTCTTTTATGTCATATAGGGTATGTTTAATGCGATTACGCACGAATCGTCGCAAGTTCCTGTCCGATATTCAGGACATGGTCACCGATTCGTTCAAAGTCTGTCAGCATCTCTGAATACAGAATACCAGCCTCTCCCTCACAGGTCTCCATACGCATTCTTTCCATCTGATTCTGACGATATTCTTCTGTCATCTGGTCAATCTGCTGCTCAATGCCGGAAATTTCTGACAACGCTTCTTCTGACAAGGCATCCAGGTTGTTCAGATGGTCAATGGCCGAGAGACTGATACTGCGCATGTTCTCAATCTCTTTTTTTGCCTCCCTGGAGAAGGTAATCTTTTTTTCATCCATCATCTGCGTGTACTCGCAGATATTCATGGCATGATCGCCGATCCGTTCCAGATTACTGCATATTCTGAAAAAGGAACTGAAGTTGGAAGAATCCTTTCGGTTTGTCTCATGGACAAGGATACGTGAAATATATTTGGAAATCTCTTTGTTGAGATAATCGATATATTCCTCATTTTCTTCCACCTTGGAAAACCTTGCCGAGCTGCCTTCCATAACAGCCGTAAAGCTTTCCTCCACATTTTCTCTGGTCATCTTCTCCATACGTCTCAATTCATTCCAGATACCGTTAAAGGCAATGGCCGCATTTCCCATCTGATACTCAGCGCCAGCCTCCAGAGGCTTGATATACATAAGTCCCTGTGTATCCGGCTCTTCTCCCTCTCGCTCCGGCAGAATCCGCACCGCCAGCTTCGCCAGCTTCCTGCCAAACGGCAAGAGAAGCAATGTGGTGACCACATTAAACAGCGTGTGCATATTGGCGATCTGTGCCGCCGGATTGTCCGGCGTGAAGTTCTGCACCACTGTAGTAAGCGGCGTGAGAATACAGACGATGGTAAAGATTATCGTACCGATGATATTAAAGGTCAAATGGATAATGGTTGTCCGCTTGGCATTTCTGCTTGTTCCGATGGACGCCAGAACAGCGGTGATGCAGGTACCGATATTCTGACCAAACAGTACGAACACCGCATTCGGCAGGTCGATGAGACCGCCGATGGCCAAAGTCTGCAGAATACCTACAGAGGCAGAGGAAGACTGGATGATAGCGGTAAATACCGCGCCCACCAGTATTCCGATCACCGGATTACCAAACTGGGTCATCAGACTGATAAACGTTTCTGAATCCCGCAGCGGCGACATGGCACTGCTCATCATCTCCATACCGAGAAAAAGTATACCAAGCCCCGCCACGATCTGGCCATAGTGCTGTACCGTCTGCTTTTTGCTGAATGTAACGACAGCCACGCCGGCAAAGGCCAGCAACGGCGCGATCGCTCCCACGTCAAGAGCGATCAGCTGTCCGGTTATGGTCGTTCCGATATTGGCTCCCATGATGATCCAGACCGCCTGCTGCAGACTCAGCATTCCGGAATTGACAAAACCGACAACCATCACGGTAGTTGCAGAGGAAGACTGGATAACAGCTGTAATACCCGCTCCGACGATCACACCCAGTATCGGATTGGATGTCAGTTTCTCCAGTATCCCTTTCATTCGGTTCCCGGCTGCCGCCTCCAGGCCGGAACTCATCATCTGCATACCGTAAAGGAACAGGGCGAGACCGCCCAGAAGTCCTAATACGATGCTAATACTCATACCTTTATTTTTCCTCCATTTTCTCTCTCAACCTGTTTTCACAAAGACAGGCGGCCGCTCTGCGCTGTCTGCTTCGGATAACGGATTCTTTTCCGTCTTCCGCAGGCCAAAACAGGCTTTCTCCTGATTCATTCTGTCATTCTCAGGAATTTTTTTCTTTCTCGATCCAGTCTGTAAGGTGGAGCATTCCCTCCTCACTTCCCGAGATATACAGAATATCATTTTGTCTCAGTTCATATTCCGGGCGAACGTCTTCCATAACAGACTCTTTATTTTCAATGGCAATGATATTTACGCCAAGTTTGGAGCGAAGATTCAGGCTCTTGATGGACTGACCCACCATACTGTCCGGAACAGCCACCTTTGTGATATTGATTTTCTTGCTCAGCTGCACAAAATCAAGAATTCTCGAAGATTCCAGACGAAGGGCAAGGCGGACAGCCATATCTCTCTCCGGATAAACCACTTCCGCTCCCAGTCTCTCAAGAATCTCTCCATGCTCGGCGCTGTTCGCCTTGGCGATCACCGTAGGAACGCCGATGCTCACCAGGTGAAGCGTCGTAAGAATGGAGGTTCCCATCTGCTCGCCGATGCAGACCACCGCCACATCACAGTTTTTAATTCCTGTTTCAAGCAGAGACTTTTTGTCAAGATTTTTGACCACATAAGCATTTTCCGTGACATCGCGGAGTTCCCGCACCTTTTCCTCATCCCGGTCGATGACCAGAAGTTCCGCGCCTGCTTCCGCAAGCTCTGAGGCCAGAGCATATCCAAATCTTCCAAGGCCTATGATACCATATGTTCTGCTGTCTTTTTTCTGTTTTCCAAACATAATATCCTCCTGCGTTATCCAATTGCAATATTTCCTTCCGGATAGCTGACTCTGTCACCTCTCGTAAAGTACCAGAGAGAAGCGATCGTCAGAGGTCCCAGCCTGCCAATATACATAATAATGATCGACAATAACTTACTTCCGTCACATAAATCCGCCGTGATTCCTGTGGAGAGTCCCACCGTGCCAAAAGCACTGGTAACCTCAAACAGCAGGTCAATAAGCGGAGTGTCCGGCTCCATGATCGTCATCAGATAGGTTCCCACAATTACGACGCCCAGCGCCAGAATAGCTATGACCGCCGCCTTGCGGAAGGCATTTTTAGGAATCGCATATCGAAATGCCTTTTCGTCTTTATTGGTTGCCGCCGATTTGATTCCCTGCAGCAAAACAAAAAATGTGCTGGTTTTGATACCGCCGCCGGTGGAACCCGGAGATGCTCCAATGAACATCAGTACCGTCAGTACCAAAAGTCCCGACTGAGAAAATGTTCCCAGCGGATAAGTGGAAAAACCTGCTGTTCTGGCGGAAACACTGTGGAAAAAGGCTGCCATCCAGGTAATGTCTTCCGTAAGCTTGAGCATCACGGCTCCCACCACGATAAGGATGGCGCTCATGGAAATCACGACCTTCGCATGCATGGAAAACTTTTTCCATCGGAATCGCTTGGAGCAGACTTCCCGGATAACAAGAAAACCAATACCACCCAGGATAATCAGTGCACAGGTCACCACATTCAGCAGCACATCGTGCCGATATGGAATCAGATTCTGGAAATTACCCAGAATATCGAATCCGGAGTTATTAAAAGCGGCGACGGAATGGAATAAACTGATTCCGATCGCCCGGATCGGCGGATAATCCTGTACAAACACCAGAAAGCTTAATACTGCACCGGAAAGCTCAATAATAACCGTTGTAATAAAAATATCCCGCACAAAAATGACCAGCCCTCTTCCGGAGTCCAGATTCATGGCCTCCCGGATGAGATTGCGTCCTTTCATGTTTACCCTCTTGCCGATGGCAATGATCACGCCGGCTCCCACCGCCGTCACGCCAAGACCTCCTACCTGAATCAGCATGGCAAGGAAGGTCTGTCCGAGAGGAGTAAATGTATCCCCCGCGTCAACCGCGATCAGCCCTGTCACGCACACCGCGCTGGTAGACGTATACAAAGCGTCGATATACCTTAAAGTCACGCCGTCTTTTACGCTGCATGGCAGCATGAGAAGTACGGAACCAATCAAAATCACAGAAAGAAATCCCAGAGCGATGATACGTCCCGGAGATTGTCTTTTTAGTAACCTAAACATTGTAATATCCTCTTTCTTCTTTCAAGTCTCCTTATGCTTCGTCCTGCATTCGATATCCAACGCCCAGCTCATTGACAATATAATTCTTCTCTCCCGGTCTTGAGCCCAATTTTTTTCGGATATTTGCCATATTCACCTGCAGCTTTTTAATACTTCCCGCGTCGGAGCTTCCCCATACGGCCTGAATAATGGACGCATAAGTCAGTACTCTTCCCGCGTGCTGTGAAAGCAGGGCTACTATATTATACTCCGTCTGCGTTAATTTAATCTCTTTTTCCCGCACACGGACCAGACGTCTGGCATAATCAATCTCCAGATCCTTGAATCTGTATCCGCCATTTACGTCTTCTCCACCCTGAATTCCTTCATAGCGTCTATTACGCAAAGCTGCCCGTACCCGTGCCAGTAACTCTGCTGTCCCAAAAGGTTTTGTGATATAGTCGTTGGCGCCGGCATCCAGCGCCGTCACTTTATCGTTCTCCTGCGTTCTCGCGGAGAGTACGATGATCGGCGTGGAATCAGACCGGCGTATCTTACTGATAAAAGACATCCCGTCTTCATCCGGCAGTCCCAGATCCAGAAGCACCAGATCCGGATGATGGGAAGAATATACAAGCATCCCCTGCCGTAAGCTTCCCGCTGTCAGAACCTGATAACCGTTGGTATCCAGAATTGTTTTTACAAAACTGCGGATGTTGGTCTCATCTTCAATTACCAGCAGTTTATATTTATTATTCATTCATTTCCTCCATTTCCAATGAGAAACTGAAACGCGCCCCTCCTTCTCTGCGATTTTCAGCCTTGATGCTTCCACCGTGTGCCCTGATAATGGTCGCACAGACGGAAAGGCCGATACTCATATTGTTTCTCTTCCCATCCGTAAGTTCACCGGCTCTCTCCTGATATCCGTCGAAGATTCTGTCGAGTTCTTCCGCCGATATTCCGCAGCCGTCATCCGCAATCTCAAAGACGGCCTGTCTGCCGGATGTTCTCACTGTGAAGGCAAGCGTTGTCATTCCTTCCGCATGCAGCACCGCATTTTCCAGCAGATTGATAAGAACCTGCTCGATCAGCAGCGGATCCACCGGAATACTGATAAATTCTTCCGGAATCTGCACAGCTACTTTCTGGTTCGGATAACGCTTGTGAAACTTGATCAGGGTATCGTCGATCAACTCTTCCAGCACCGTGGGAGTCTTGATGACCTGCACCTTCTTACTGCCGATTTTTGTCACGGACAGCAGATTCTCCACCATCCGGATCAGCCATTCCGCATCCTCTCTGATCTCCCCGAGCAGCTTAATCTTCTGCTCTTTCCTGAGAGAATCATAATTCTCTATAATCGCGGAACAGGAGCCGTAAATGGTAGTGAGCGGCGTGCGCAGATCATGGGAAATCGCCCTCAGCAGATTGGCCCGTACCCTCTCTTTTTCATTTTCTGTCTTTGTTCTTTCCTGTTCCTTTATCTTTGTGGTCAGCGCGCTGGTCAGCACAGCTACGATCAGCATGACCACTGCCGAGAACAGACTCTCCACAGCTGCAAAGTCAAGAACAAAGTATGGAAATGTAAAAGCAAAGCTTTCCACCAGCACGCTGACAAGCGATGCCAGGATCCCCCATAAATACCCTTCTGTTTTCAGAGATATCAGGAATACCCCTAAAATAAAAACATCCGAAGAAAATGACTGCGTTTTAAATATGTTCTGCAGGACCAGATTAATAAGAAAGGTTACGCCCAGAACAATTACGGTAAGAAACATGTCCCGTATATAAATTTTGTATTTGTTCATCTTTTCTGTAACCTCCGCTAACGACTATATCACTTTTCTGGCTAAGATGTAGTAAAGATTAAGGGACAGCCCGTTTTTCATAACTGGCTGTCCCTATTATATACCTTTTTTCTTTATTTTGTTATGCCTAATGTAAAATTTGTCAAATAAATGTAAATTTTCTTGTGTTTTCAGTAAAATTTCTGTAAATCCGTTACATTTCCGCGGCCTTATTGATGCAGGAAACGGCGTTTAAGCTTCTCGGATATCCAATATATGGAAGACATTGGGACACAACCCTCATAAGAAAAGCTTTGTCATTTCCAAGATTCATGTTTCCTTTGGCGTGAGAAGTCAGCTGCGGCTCGCATCCGCCCTGGGCTGCCAGGAAACAGAAAGTGATCATTTCCCGCTGTTTCAGGTCAAGACCCGTTCTCGTATAGTAATCGCCGAAACAGTTGTCCGCCAGCCAGCGGTTGATGTTTCCGCCCTTCCAGGCTTCCCGCATCTGCTCGCCGAAGATCTCTGCCTGTGCATCCACGCCTTTCTCAAGACGGTTCTCCATGGTCGTGGTGGCCTGGCCCGGCAGCGGCAGTTCTACGCCCCGCTCTGTGAGCACCTCATTGACCGCATGAAGAAACGGCAGCACCCGTCCCATGCCGAGGTAATCCACCGCCTGATAAACCATTTCCTTAACCATTACCGGCGTAAGTCCGGCGTCAAGGGCCTTCGGCAGAACCTCCTTAAATGTATCCACACCCTGGCATCCGGTGAGGGTTGCCAGAATCGCCAGATATCTGGTGGAATCGTCCAGCTGCTGTCCCGGCTCGTTGACTACCTCATCCAGCGCAAAGTGATCATATCGTTCCATAAATTCCGGATCGGTTTCATATAAACTCATTGCAACGCACCTCTTTTTCTATAATTTCTTCTAAATTATACACACTCACAAAGGCACAGCCCAGGAGTTTTGCTGTGCCCTTTTTTATTCAATTATTCCGGCAGTTTTGCGTACTCTTCGTCGGACACCGGCTCGCACCACTCGTTGGATGTCTCTTCACCCGGCACTTCCACAGCGATGTGGCTGAACCAGGAATCTTTCTTGGCTCCATGCCAGTGTTTTACTTCCGCAGGAATGTTGATGACCGTTCCCGGCGTAAGGCTGACCGCCTCTTTTCCTTCCTCCTGATACCAGCCCTCTCCGGCTGTACAGATCAGCATCTGACCGCCGCCGCTTTTCGCATGATGGATATGCCAGTTATTGCGGCATCCCGGCGCAAAGTTCACATTGGCAAGACCAACCACAGACTCACCCGGTTTGGTCAGCGGATTCAGAAAGGAATCCCCGATAAAAAACTGTGCGAACGCCTCATTTGGCTGTCCCATACCAAACATGTTCTGTTTTTCAAATTCTTCTCTACTGCTGATTTTCATAACTCTATATCCTCCATTCTCATACTTCGGCACTGCCGCCGATGTACTTTCTCTTCTTCTGTATCCATGAAACATTCTTTCATTTCGATACCAGAAACTCATTTCCTGAGATAATAGTAGCCCCCGGACTAAAAAAAGTAAAATGCCTAGTTGGAATGAGAGATAATGCCCCTGCTGCATGAAAAGTCCACCGAACGCCTTTTACTCTCCGGACAACGTCTGCACCCCGGCATACTCCCAGGTAACGCCCGCGTCCGCTGATGTAAAGAGCAGCGCATAAGTTCCCACGTCCGCCGCGCTGGTGGACACCCGCACATGAAGCTCTCCGCCTTCTTCATATGGAGTCCCTGTATAATCCATATCGCCGGTGGTAAAGGAGAACTCGTTGCCTTCCATATCCGCCGCCGCTTCGTCCACCGGAAGAGTCACCTGCTGAAAATGCGTTCCTCCATCGTTGGTGTAATACATGGATGACGAATCCCGGGAAGCGCCGGACAGCAGGATAAATCCGCTCTGCGCATCCATAAAATAAATACCCTCCGCTGCGCCGATGTTTCCATCAAAAGGATCCGTATTATGAATGTCTCCATTATAAAACTCATAGAAACGGCTGCCGGCAGCGGCGTCTGTCACCTCCAGTCTCATGGAATTGTCCGCGTCCAGATAGAACGTCATGCTGCCGTCCTGATCTGTGAGCAGCGTCTTTCCTTCTTCCTGCGCTGCGGCGATATCTTCTTCGGCCTCACTTTTTTCTTCTGCCTGCTGCTGTGTCTCCATGGTCCCCTCGCCGCAGAAAATGGCTGCGATTTCTGCGCCCTCCGAGGAAATGTTCAGGAAAAAAGCATCCTTGTTTTCGCCATAATTGTTCCAGAAATAAGAAGCCAGGTCTCCTTCCCCTGTCAGCTGATACCAGTTGCTCCCACAGACTTCCGTGGTGTAACCGCTGTAACTCATGGTCCAGGAACTTCGCCCGCTGGAGATTTCCGGCAATCCCTGTTCCCGCAGAGCGTCAGCCATGGCAAACATCGGCGACAGCCGCTCCTGCTCCCGGTAATCCGTATTTACAGCGCCGTTTAAACGAACCGTCATTTTCTTATCGGCAGACGAATCGTAACTGATCAGCCAGCTCTGTTCCTGATTTCCTTCTTCTGTCCCATTTTCATCTATTCTATCTTCTTCAGTTCCATTTTCTTCTGCTCCAAAGGAATACAGATAACCGTCGACCCTCTCAATCATACCATCGGCAGAAATGGTCACGGAAAATGTATTAGCCGTATACAGTTCACTGTCTTTCGACAGCCCCGCCCCCTCTTCCAGGGCTGTCACGATTCCATCCAGGCCATACTGTGAAAAATCCCGCTGTTCAAAATCAATTTTTCTGGTATTTCTTAAATCATCCAGCACCCAGGCCAGTTTTCCGTTATAAGGCTGAGCGCTGTGATAGATCTGTCTGCCGTAAAATCCCGTGAGAATCACGAAAACGATCAGTTCTGCCAGCAAAGCAGGCAGTACAAAGTTGTCCTTCATCACTTTTCTCTTCTTCCGACGGAAATAAACAATGGTCCAGATGATAAACCACAGAATCCCCGCGCCGCCAAGCAGAGCGATCAGCGGAAACCGGCGGGCGACGCCGCCCCACTGGAAGAACCGGGACAACGTGCGAAGCCCCAGGGCGTAAACCAACAGAAACAAAGGATTCAATAAAATAAGCCAGTAATGTTTTTTATTCATGCCGCACCTCCTGTCAGAAAAAGGCTGTGAGGATACATTTTCTCCCCACAGCCGATTTTTCATTTTTTCCTCTTTTCTGACGCACTTGCTGCGTCAATAATGGTAGATTTGGGATCGCCTTCTACACAATATTCAGTCCCTTTGCCACGATCATGATAAAGTCCTGTACATTTGTGACGATGGTTGTCGCCGCCAGACTGCCTCTGTCCAGAAGCTTATTGACCACGAACTCGTCGGCATCCACCGTATAGAGGAAGACCGGACGCACGGTTCCATCCTCCAATACGCGGTAGGACGGGGTCATATTGCCGGTGGCGATGGTGTGAAGCATGGTCGCCAGACAGACGACGGTTGTAGCTTTCTTTACCATGTTCCGCATGGCGGTCTGTCCCTCGTAGGCGTCGCCTATGACTTCCGGCAGCGGGCCGTCGTCACGGATGGAACTGGTGAGCACAAACGGTACATTTTCTTTCACACAACTGTACATGATGCCGTTGTCAATCTTGTAGTCTTCAATAAATTGCGGAATGGAGCCGCTCTTTCTCACACGGTTGATCACATCCAGATGATTATAATGTCCGTTCGGATGTGACCTCTGGGTATAAATGTCCTGTCCCAGGGCGGTGTGGAACATAGCGCCTTCCAGATCGTGGGTAGCCAGCGCATTTCCCGCCATCAGACCGTCCACATAGCCGTTTTCCACCATGGCCTGCATGGCTCTCCTGGCGTCGGCGTCAAAGGAAAACGCCGGCCCCATGACCCAGAGAATATTGCCGTGGTCTCTCTCATATTTTAACAGTTCAAAAAGATGGTCGTAGTCTCTGGCATAAGAAGTCTCCCGGCTTCTGCCCTGACGGAACACAAATTGATCTCCTTCTTCTTCCTCCGGATTCTCAAAGCCTCTGCTGTGCAGATAAATTCCCTCTTCCGCATTTTCGGTTCTTCCGAGAATCACTCTGTCGCCAATCTGCAGATTACGGTTTTCCACCACCCGGAGTTCCCCGTCTTCTCCGAGAACTACGCTGGAATCCATGCGGCTCTCTTTGGCAAGCTTCCACTGGCCGTTGATCTTAAAGTATTCCGGGTACATGGATGTACTGTGGTAGTTCTCCGGCGCCACGCCTTGAATGGACACCTTCTCCCACACGGCGTCAGGCGCGTTTACAAATATATCCTGTGTAAAATCCGGTTCTCTGTATTTTGGTAAATGAAACATATTCTTTCCTCTTTTCTTCTAAAATTAATCTTGCTATTAATCTCGCTGGTACACACATTTTCCATCCACATAAGTCTCCGCCACCCGCACTTGATCGATATCGTCTGCCGGAATCTCCAGAATATCCCGGTCAAGCACTGCAAAATCTGCGTGATATCCCGGAGCAAGCATTCCGATATCCGGGAAGCCTGCTGCTTCCGCCGCGCCTTTTGTGTATAGAGTGACGGCCGTCCTGATATCCACCGCCTGCTCTTTTCCACAATCTGTTCCATCGGAGGCGACCCTCGTCACTGCCTGTTTCAGTCCCGGAAACGGATCAGAAGGCACCGCCCAGAAAGTAGCCGGCGCATCGGCAGAAAAACCGGTCGCCACTCCCTCTTCCAGCAATGTTTTTACCGGATAGCACCGCCGCATCCATTCCACACCGAGATTTTTCCGGTAGCTGGCCGATTCCGCGTACATGAAAATTGGCTGCGTCACAAAAGAAATACCGTGAGCCGCCGCTTTTTTTATGCTGTCCATGGAAGGGTCCGTCACGTGCTCCACACGCACGTAAGGGATGCCCGCCGGGGTCCACGGTTCTTCCACTGCCGCCCGGTCCACCATCCGCCGGATGGTTCTTCCTCCCATGGCGTGCATGGAAAGCTGGCAGTGATGCTCCTTACAAAATGCAATGGCAGCCTCCATAAGCGCATCACTGCACACGGAAATTCCGTACTCATCTGTGGAACCCTGATACGGCCGGTCCATCCAGGCAGTCCTGCCGGAAATACTGCCGTCCCCAATGAGCTTTAAGCCTGCGGCAAAAATCTGCTGATTCCGGTTCAGCTCCTCATTTGTCAGATCAAAGTCTGCGTCATCCGCAAAATAATCCCACATATAGTAGACGCCTACTTTCTGACAAAAGCCTTTCCGGGCCGCCGCCCGGTAAATCGGAATATTATCGGTGTTGTCCAGATTACCCATATCACAGATTGCCGTGATTCCCTGGGAAGTGAGCAGCTTGCCCAGTTCCAGCAAATTCTCCACTTTATTCTCCTCAGATTCCACTGTCAGAAGCGGCGTCAGCAGATTTCGCGCATTCTCTTTGAGTACGCCAGTTGGCTCTCCGTTTTCATCTCTCTCAATCTCCCCTCCCGGCGGATCCGGCGTGTTTTTGTCAATGCCCGCCATGGAAAGCGCCATACTGTTGACACAGCGGATATGGGCGCAGGTACGCATCAGAGATACCGGCGCATCGCTGCATACTTCATCAAGATCATACCGGTTGGGCGACCGTTTCTCCGCGAAACCTTCCTCATCGTATCCCCAGCCTTCAATCCACTGTCCCGGGCCCTGCAGCCGGCGTCTCCGGCGAACCGCCTCCTTTAATTCCTCAATGGAAGTGATCTCGGGCGGCATGATCGTGATCTTCTTCTGAAAATCCGCCAGCATGACCGGATGCATATGAGCGTCCACAAAACCAGGAATCACTCTCCTGCCCTTCAGATCGATCACCGCGCCGCTGCCCGGATTCATCATATCTTCTTTTCTGCCAATCCAGCAGATACGCCCATTCTCCACTGCCATGGCATCGGCGCAGGGCATTTCCGTGTTGGCCGTAAATATCTTTCCATTTACAAAAAATGTTTTTTCTGTCATGTTCATTTTCCTCTACGCTCCTTTATGTACTATAATAGCAGAATAGGAGATATTTGTCAGGAAGTTTTGTATAAAATGTTGCAAATTGTGTAAAAAAGTGATAACATAATTATTAATATGTTTTAATATTTATGACATAATATGACTCCGAGGCTGGAAAGATAATTGTCCGGGGTCTTTTCTTTTTATCAGGAAATCTGCTGTTCACGGCACTCACAGGAAATGTGCTGTTCACGGCACTCAAATGATAAAAGACGGAAAGGAGACAACATATCATGACAACGTCCACAGGTCAGATCCGGAAAATGGCGCAAAATATCCGGGAACAGATCATTAAAGACCGGCGCTTTCTTCATCAGATACCGGAAATCGGAACCGATTTGCCCGAAACCAGCGCCTATATCAAAAAACGCCTTGATGAGATGGGCATCGCCTGGAAAGACTGCGGCGGTCCGCTCCCTGCAGCAATGACAGAAGATTACATAGCCGCGGGATTTCCCCGCATGGAAAAGGAAACCGGCGTCGTTGCCACCATCGGCCGCGGCAGCCCATGTTTCCTGCTTCGCGCCGACATAGACGCCCTGCCGGTCCGTGAAGACAACGATCTGGATTTTAAATCCACCAACGGTTTCGGACATATGTGCGGCCATGACGCCCACGCCGCCATGCTTCTTGGCGCCGCACAGATTTTAAAAGAATTAGAAGAACAGATCCCCGGCACAGTCAAACTCATGTTTCAGCCCGGTGAAGAAACCGGCGCCGGCGCACGGCTTATGGTGGAGGACGGTCTGCTGAATGGCCCTGAACCAGACGCTGCATTTGCCATCCATGTGCAGCCCGGAGATACCACAGGGCACGCCGGATATGCCGTCGGCGTCAACTCTGCTTCTCTTGATACATTTATTCTGAAAATCAAGGGAAAGGGGGGACACAGTTCTCAGCCGCAGTTTTGTACGGATCCGCTGATGGTCATGAATCAGGTATACCAGGCCGTTAACCTTCTTGTGGGCCGGGAGACAGACCCGGCTGCCATGGTTGCTCTGACCTGCGGCGTAGCGAAAGGCGGCGCCGCCGTCAACATTATTCCTGACGAGGCGGAACTGCACATCGGCGTTCGCACATTAAATGTGGAGGCCGCGGAACATTTGAAAAAACGGATTCCGGAGCTCATCGACCATTATGTCAAAGCGTGGAACGCCGAATATTCTCTGACCACCTTCCATACGCCTTGCACGCTGACCAATGAACTGCTATGCCAGGAACTGGTACCCTGCCTGAGAGAAGTGCTGGGAGGCAGCAATATCCACCAGATTCCCGCCATGTCCGGCACGGAAGATTTTGGATACGTCACAGAAAAAGTACCCGGTATGTTCGTATTTTTAGGAGCCGGCGCGCCGGGCAATGCACCGCTGCACAGTCCGCAGATGGTTCTTGACGAGGATGTGCTGCCTCTGGGAGCCGCTCTTCACGCCAGTGCGGCCATGTCCTGGCTCACAGCTCATAAAATAAAATGAATCAGAAAGGAAACTCAAATATGGACACTCAAGCCAATGCAAAAAAGGGCTTTCGCATGCCGCATGTTTTTATTATTCTGCTTCTGATCATGCTTTTTGTTGTGGTTCTTTCTTATATAATACCAAGCGGAAGCTATGAGCGGATAGAAGACAGCGCGGGAATCACCGTCATTAACCCGGATACCTTCCAGTATGTGGAAAACGAAACGCCCATTACTTTTATGGATTATTTTGAAGCCATCTACACCGGCTTTGTCAACGGCGCCACCATCATGGGTACGCTGTTTATCAGCTCCGGCGTCATTTACCTGCTGGAAGTAAGCGGCGCCTTCGGGGCGGGCATCAACCTGATCTTACAGAAAACCAGGGGAAAGGAATTTTCTGTGGTATGTATTTTCTACACCATTTTCGTCATTTTCGGAGTATTGGGATACGGTGAAGCCGCCTACCCGTTCTATCCCCTTGCCGTGACCATCGGTTTTGCCCTGGGCTATGACCGGATGGTGGGCACCGGCCTTGCCATCATCGGCAGCACCGTGGGCTTCACTTCCGGCCTCATGAACACATTCACCACCGGCGTGGCCCAGCAGATTGTGGGTCTGCCGCTGTTTTCCGGCATCGGTTTCCGTGCCGTCGGTCTTGTGGTCTTTTATATTATCGGTCTCGCTGGTCTCTACGCTTACTGCCGCAAAATCAAAAAGAATCCGGAAGCGAGCCTTATGAGCGATGAGTACTTAAATCAGAATAAAGAAGACCATGTGTCCGGCATGGAAGAAATGACGCTGCCACGGATTCTGGGACTGCTGGTATTTCTCTGTATTATCATCATCCAGGGGATCGGCTGCATCCGCTTTGGCTGGAGTTTCCCGCAGATTGCCGCCATTTACGTGATCATGGGCATCCTCCTGACCATCATCTTCCGTTTCGAGCCGAGCAGGGCCTGTCAGCTTTTCTGCCAGGGCGCCGTGCGGGTATTCGCCGCCGCCTTCGCCGTGGGTCTGGCCCAGTCCGTGGTTGTTCTCATGAACCAGGCATGTATCATGGACACCATCGTCCACGCCATGTCCGTGCTGCTGGAAAACAAGAGCGCCATCCTTGCGCTGCTGATCATCTTTGTCTTCGTGACGCTGTTTAACTTCCTGGTAGTATCCGGCAGCGGCAAGGCGGTCATCATCATGCCGATCTTACAGCCGCTGGGCGAGATTCTCCACATCAACCAGCAGGTGCTGGTACTGACCTACCAGTACGGCGACGGCATCACCAACAGTTTCTGGCCGGGCAGCTCACTGGTACAGCTTTCCATGTGCGGGGTGGACTACGGCTCCTGGATCAAGTTCTGCTGGAAAATCTATCTGGGCTTCATCGTCAGCGCGTTCATCCTTGTGATGATCGCCCACAGTATCGGATACGGGCCGTTTTAAAAGAATAATGGAATCGACATAAAAATACTCCCCTTCAAGACGAACGGGGAGTATTTTTATGTTGATCCGGAAAAGAATTTCCGCTATCCTTTATGAAGAGACTGCTGGTACTCCACATCCGCCAGAAGATGTTCGCTGGCTATCTCTCTTGCGGCGGAAGCGTCTCCGTGCTTTAGTGCGATCCAAAGTTCTTCATGCTGTTTCAAAGCTTTCTCGGATAATTGCAATGTGGTGAAATCCAATAACTCTTTCATCCGTCACATTCTCATAATGATCTATTGAATCAGAAGGAACCCTCACAACAAACTATTATTTTCCAAGGCCAAAGGAACTTTCCTTCAGTGTCTTCGGGAAAGGTCAGAAGACGGATGAGAAAGAAGCTTTTGATAAATAGAATAGTCTTTCTCTTTAAATACATTGAAAATTATCCGAATATCTGTTTCCTGTTCACTCAGAAAGGAAGTCACCGTTTCCACCGCAATCTCCGCCGCTTTTTTGTTGGGAAAATGAAATTCTCCTGTAGAGATACAGCAAAAAGCGATACTATGCAGCCCGTTTTTCACGGCAAGCGCAAGACAGGAGCGGTAGCAGCCGGCAAGCTGGCGGCAGTGTTCTCTGGTCAGAGTCCCTGTTACGATCGGACCGACCGTATGAATTACATAACGTGCCGGCAGGTTATACGCCGCCGTGATCTTTGCATGTCCGGCCGGCTCATCATATCCCTGCTCATTCATGATCGCATCGCAGGCCAGACGAAGCTGTATACCGCTGACGCTGTGTATCATGTTGTCCACACAGGAATGACAGGGTACGAAGCACCCTCTCAGGGCGCTGTTGGCAGCGTTGACGATGGCGTCAGCTTTCAGGCTTGTGATGTCTCCGCGCCATAACACAAGCCGGGGATCTCTGGCGGAGGATGGCAGCGTTTCACTGTCTGTAATCCCCTTTCTTTTCACTTCTTCGCTCAGGTATTCATCCTGCACCTTGAGAAAATCTTCTCCGGCAGGGCGGGGCGGACGAATATTCATCAGGCTCCGAAGCAGATTTTTCTGCCTCTCCTCATCCTCCGGTATTTTCATGTCACTGTATTGCGGAAGCTCTGACAGCAGCTCTTTTATAAGATATTCCCGCTTTTCATCGTGGGTCATATTTCTCACTCCTCCTTTATCCCAGCATCTCCTGCAACACTTTTCCGATATCCTCGTTGATGCAGATGGATCGATCTTTTATCTCATCCGGCGCCCACGCCTCACCCAAATTAATGCAGCCGTACCATGCTGCCGGTCTCTCATAAGTCATGCGCCAGAAATTAAATTTTATGATAGAAGGCGTGTTCATGCCGGTGCCAAGCTCCAGAAATAATGTTTTTACATTTCTATGTCTGCGGAGGAATTCACTGCAGCGCTCTGCCGCCCGGTGCCAGCTTTCGTCTTCCACAAATGTATGATCCGAGCGAAGGTTCATGCTCATGGGCCGCCCGCACCGTGGACAGTGGGGGATAAGCTCCGCAGGAATGCTCATTTTCGCCGTCCGCCCCTCCGGCAGGACGAGTCCGCCCCCGCCGTCTCTTTCCAAAAGGAATCCCTGAGACTTCAGCATCTCCTCTATCTGTTTCTGATTATCATACGTTTTCTGATGGCACGGTCCGGAACACTGCAGCAGTCCATAATCTCCCTGCGTGTAGAACAGCCGCTTTTTGTCAAATCCTGCTTTCTGGAAGCAGTGATCCACGTTGGTGGTAAGGACAAAATAGTCTTTATCTTTCACAAGCTCCAGGAGACGCTCATAAACCGGTCTGGGCGTAGCCATGTAGCGATTGACGTAAATGTACCGGCTCCAGTACGCCCAGTGTTCTTCCAGCGTATCAAAGGGATAAAATCCGCCGGAGTACATATCCTGAAATCCATATTTTGATGCAAAATCTCCAAAATATTTCTGAAAGCGTTCCCCCGTATAGATAAACCCAGCCGAAGTGGAAAGGCCGGAACCTGCGCCGATCACCACAGCGTCGGCGGATTCTATGACATTTTTTAAGTCAGCTGTTTTATATACTGCCTTTTCTTTTCTTTTTTGTACTTTTTCCAAAAACATTTCCATCACCTTTTTTCTGTTCACGCGCGGCTTCTCAGATTGCCCCGCTGTACTCGCAGTCTCCCAGTTTTTCTTCCGGCAGATGACACCGCCGGCGTTCCTTTTCCACCAGTTTTCTCACATAATCTGTGGCCGGAGCGTGAAGAATCTCCCTGGGAGGAGCAAACTGCTGAATACTGCCCCCGTCCATGACAAGGACTTTCGTCCCCAGTTTTAATGCCTCGCCAATATCATGGGTGACAAAGAGCACGGTGATTCCTGTCTCCCGGTGAATCCGGGAAATTTCCTCCTGCAGACTGCCCTTGGTGATCTCATCCACGGCCCCGAAAGGCTCATCCATCAGCAGGATATCCGGGGACGCCGCCAGCGCCCGGGCGATGCCGACCCGCTGCTGCTGTCCGCCGGACAATTCTGACGGATAGCGGCCGCGCAGGGAATCTTCCAGGCCAACGATATTCATCCACTTTGTGACCGCCTGCGCCGTCCGCTTTTTGTCTTTTTTATTGAGAAGATTCGGCACATAGGCGATGTTTTTCTCCACCGTCATGTGCGGGAAAAGCACGCTGCCCTGGATGGCATAGCCGATGTTGCGGCGCAGCATGGTCAGATCCATATCCCGGGTGCTTTTTCCCTCCACCAAAACTTCTCCTGCCACTGGCTCCACCAGCCCGTTTACCATCTTCAGTATGGTCGTCTTTCCGCATCCCGAAGAGCCGATAATGGTGACAAACTCCCCCTTTTCAATGGAGAGATTAAAATTTTCGATGATGACCTTTTCTCCGTAGGCCATACGGACATTTTTATATTCTATGATACTCATATTTTTCACCCCTGTTATTTCAGCAGTCCTTTCTCCTGTAAAAATGCTGTGGCCACATCTTCCGGTTCCTGGCCTTCGGTCTCCACCTGATAATTCATCTGCGCCATCTCTTCATCGGTGATCAGATTCTCCACTTTGTCAAAAACCTGCTGCAGTTCCGGATGTTCCTCCAGGACCTCATCTCTCACCACAAAACCGCACATATAAGATGGATATAACCCTTTATCATCCTCAAGGACCACGGCGTCCGCTGCAGAAAGCTGCCCGTCTGTGGTGAAAATGTTCATTACGTCGATTTCTTTCTGGGAAAGAGCATCATATTTCAGACCGATATCCAGATCCATGGTATCCTTAAACTTCAGACCATAGGTGTCGCAAAGTGCATCGTAACCGTCTTCTCTCTCAAAGAAATCATACTCGGCTCCGAATACCAGCTGATCTGCCACAGCCGCCAGATCCGAATAGGTTTTCAGATTATATTGCTGCGCGATACTGCTGTCCACCACCAGGCCATAGGTATTATTAAATCCAAGCATTCCTGTCCAGGTCATATCCATCTCGTCATATCCCGCCTGCAGCTGATCGAACATACTCTCATCATAAACGCTTTCTTCTTTCAGAACCGCATTCCAGGCGCTTCCGGTGTATTCCGGGTAAAAGTCAAATTCCCCTTCCTCCATGGCGGGATGGATATTGGCTGTGCCGCCGCCAACGCCTTCCGTCACCTCCACAGTAAGATCTGTGTCCTGTTCAATGAGAGTTTTCATCATGCTCCCCATGATGTACTGTTCCGTCATGGGTTTCGTCGCCATGTGAATCGTCTGGCCGCTCTGCCCGCAGCCGGCGAGCGCACCCGTGCTAAGTACAGCAGTCAGCAACACGGCTGCTCCCTTCTTCCATGTTTTACTTCCTCTCTTTTTTCCGGAAGCTGGCTTTTCATTACACTTTGCGTCAAAGCTATATCCTTTCATGTTAATATCCTCTCTTTCCATTTCTGTTCAAAAAATCAATCTTCTTTTCATGCCAGTCCATGTCTTTTCACCATTTTTTCTATTCGTCCGATGAGGAAATCCACCGCGATAGCCAGCACGGCAATAAGAAGACTTCCCACCAGCGTCATCGCCTTATTATTGGTGGTAATTCCGCGATAAATAGCCACGCCCAGACCGCCGGCTCCAATGAAGGAAGCGATACCGGCCAGGGCGATGGTCATGACCGCCATGCTCCGGATTCCGGAAATGATCACCGGCATGGCGAGCGGCAGTTTCACTTTGATAAGCGTCTGCATTTTCGTGCTTCCCATGCCGGTGGCCGCTTCCAGCAGAAGGGGGCTCACATTGGTAAGACCTGTGTGTGTATTTCTGACCATAGGCAGCAGGGCATAAACCGTCAATGCTATGACCGCCGTGGCGTCTCCCACTCCGGAAAGGGGAATCAGGAATCCCAATAGAGATATGGACGGAATCGTGTAAATGAAATTCACGATTCCGATGACTACTTTAGAGCTCTTCTGATACTCGCTGATGAGAATGCCGATCGTCAGTCCAATGACCATGGCGATGACGATGGACAGCAGCGAAATCTGTATGTGCTCCACGAGAAGCCCCAGAAAGAAATCCCATCGGCTCTGTATCAAATCAATGATTTCTGTCAACATAATTCATCCCTCTTTTCATTTTTCATTCCGCCGCTCTATGGCCAGGACCGGACAGTTCTCAAAGCAGAGTCCGCAGTGCAGGCAATGCTCCTGCGCGATACGGTACGGAGTCCCCGGCTCCACACATTGCTGCGGGCAAACTCTGGCGCATTTTCCACAGCCGATACAGGTTTCCGTAATCACAAAACCTTTTTTGACCGGAGCTTCTTTTTCTCCGGCCGGACGCTCTGCTCCCATCGCTTCATATCTTCATAAGTTTTTTTGTCGAATCCTTCCGGATAAACGCCGTTCTCAGCCAGCCGCTCCATTTCTTTATATGCCAGATTTCTGAATTCATTCATCTGTTCCATATCGTCAATGAGCGTAAATTCCACCTGCTGCTTATTGCCTCCGTTGGGTGCGTTCCCCAGTCGGCAAAGCATATCTTCGATGACCGCAGAATCCACAGCCCGGTTCTGATACCGCCGGCAGGAATGCCTGTTCGCGATGAGTGTGTTCATCACTTGTTCTGTCTCCATATAATCCGGAACAGAAAGACTGTTTTCCGGCTTTTTGCCAAGAACCTCTATGGCTCCCCCGGGGCAGACCGCCAGACAATGTTCGCATTTCCAGCATCCATTCCACCCAAAAGAATCCGCCCCGGTAATACACGGTTTTCTGTGTTCATCCAGGGAAAGCAGTCCTCCCGGACAAACCTTTACACATGCTCCGCAGCCAATACATTTTTTCTGATCCACTCTGAATCCCGCGATATTGTTCATTTCCTGTCCTCCTTTATATCTCTATTATACGAAAGCATTTTCAGAAAAAAAGTACGCACTTTTTTATTACATAGTTACCTTTTCGTAACCATTGCAAATATCATTTCTGTCCGCCTTGAAAAAGAAGGAGCATTTGACTATAATAAACATGTTACATCGAAGGAAATCATTCTGACCTTGGAATATCGCATTGTGCGAACCTTCTATATTTTAAAGGATAAAAATGCAGAAAGAGGTGACAGCGTATGCTGACAAAAGAAGAATTGCCGGAATGTCCGGTGGCAACTACAGTACAGCTTATTGGAAGTAAATGGAAACTTTTAATTATAAGAAATCTTCGGATGCGCCCATGGCGCTTTAATGAATTGAAAAAAAATCTGGAAGGCATCAGCCAGAAAGTTCTCACGGACAGCCTGCGTTCCATGGAAGAAGATGGCATCATTATCCGTACCGTTTATCCGGAAGTTCCGCCCCGGGTCGAGTACAGCCTTTCAGAATTGGGAGAATCCATGAAACCGATCCTTGACGCCATGGAACAATGGGGAACGAATTATAAAGCAAGTCTTGAAACAGACTGAGGAAAGAAGGAAATGTGATGAAGTCTCATCAGACAGATTTTTCAAAAGGAAATGTATACAGAAATATCTGCGAGGTGGCCGTGCCTATGATCTTTGCACAGCTTCTTAATCTTCTGTATAATGTCGTGGATCGTATTTACATAGGCAAAATTCCAGGTACCGGAACCATCGCTCTCACCGGCGTGGGGCTCTGCTTTCCGCTTATTACTCTTGTCTCAGCTTTCACCTATCTTTATGGAAACGGGGGTTCTCCGCTGTGCGCCATGGAACGCGGAAAGGGCGATGACCACGAGGCAGAACTCTTCATGGGTAATTCTTTTACGTTGCTGGTATGGACCGGAATAATTCTGACGGTCATCGGACTGCTCTTTTACCGTCCTGTGCTCTATCTTTTCGGCGCCAGTGACATTACATTTCCTTACGCGCAGGAATACATACGGATTTATCTGCTCGGCACCGTTTTCGTAATGATTTCAGTGGGTATGAATCCTTTTATCAACTGTCAGGGATTTGGAAGTATGGGCATGCTCACCATTCTGATCGGCGCAGTATTAAACATTATCCTGGATCCGCTGTTTATCTTTGTCTTCCATATGGGCGTTTCAGGAGCCGCTGTCGCCACCGTTTTGTCTCAGCTTTGCTCCGCACTCTGGGTTCTCCGTTTTCTCACGGGAAAAAGGGCAGTTCTTCATCTGAAAAGAACTGCCCTGCGTCTGCAGATGACCAAAGTGAAAAAAATCATTGCTCTTGGTATTTCCGGTTTTTTCATGGCATTTACCAACAGCCTTGTACAAATCGTCTGCAACAAGACTCTCCATGTGTACGGAGGAGACTTGTATGTGGGGGTAATGACAGTATTAAATTCTGTTCGGGATATCTGCACCATGCCTGTGCAAGGTTTTACCAACGGCGCCTCTCCGGTCATCAGTTTCTGCTACGGCGAGGGCTCTTACAAAAAGGTGCGGCAGGCCATCGGCTTTATGACCGCCGTCTGCGTTGCATACACGCTTTTCATGTGGGGAATCCTGAAGCTTTTTCCGGCATTTTTTATTCGTCTGTTCAACGACAGCCCGGATTTGCTGGCACAAGGCATCCCTGCTCTCCATATTTATTTTTTTGGTTTTTGTTTCATGGCGCTGCAGTTCAGCGGACAGAGTGTATTCGTGGCGCTCGGCAAATCTAAGTACGCCACCTTTTTCTCCCTTCTCCGAAAGGCGATCATTGTTGTCCCTCTAACGATCCTTCTTCCGGGGATTCACGGACTTGGAACTGACGGCGTGTTCTGGGCAGAACCGATCTCAAATCTTCTGGGCGGCTGCGCCTGCTTTATCACCATGCTGCTCACAGTTCTCCCGGAACTTTCCTCCAGGTCTTCTTCCCGAAGCTAAACGACCGGGAACAGCAGAGTCAGGCGGAATATGCCTCCTGCTGTTTCCGCAGTACAATCTCCATCCATCTTTGACATCATATTTTTTATATTTTGTATACCGATTCCCGTGCTTTCCGTTTTATCGGCACCGCTTCGAATATGGTTTTCAACGGTAAAGCCCACCGCATTCGTTTTTTCGACAGTACATATCCTGAGTGCAGAGGATGCGTCTGCATATTTAATAAGATTGGAAGTAATATTATCCATAATTCTCATCATATAATTTTCTGAAATCTGAATCCTTTTGTCAGGCCATTCCATCTGACAATCCACCTGAAATCCCTTCTTCTCCAGATAACTGCAGGTTTCTGAAAACAAGTCATAAAATAATGTCTCAAAGGATTCCGGCTGTCCCAGTTCAATTTCATCCTCTCCGGTTACAAGCGAATATTCGAACAGATTATCCGTAAGCTGTTTCATGCGGTACGCTTTTTTCTCAATGATCTCAATATATTTTTTTTGCCTTTCCTCATCCGTTTCTTTTTTCAGTATCTCCGCATAAAGCATGATGGACGTCACAGGCGTCCGGAGATCATGCGACATCTCTGTCACGATTCTCTGGTTCTCTCTGACCATCCGCGCTTCTTTTTCGCGCATTTCAAGAAACGATCTGCGCATGGAGTCAATCCCCGCCGCCAAAACAGCCAGTTCATCTCTTCCCTTCACCGTCACCGCATAATCAAGACTTCCTCCTTCCAGTATCTCGATATCTTCACTGAGCCTTGAAATATAATGCATTTTTTTTCGTATTCCGAGCAGCACCAGGCATAAAAAAACGGCAAAAGAAACAAAGAGATTGGCAATAAATACATAATTATAAAATTGATATCCATATGCACCCAGAATAATGACCTGCGTCATGCCGTCTGCAAATTCTACTTCGTAGCTGACCTCATAATCGCTGAGAGCTATTTCTTCTTCCCACACTTCCTGGTCCGGGTAGTCTGAATTAAAAATAAGGATTCCATCTTTATATATATCAATCGACAAAATTTTCTGCTCCCGGACCCACTCTGAGATGACCGATGTATCATCTGTGGACAAATCTTCCCTGTCTATGTAATTCTGAAGCTCTTCAATGTAATGTCTGTCCTTTTTCTCCTGATATTCCACATTATACAAAGACTTGTCCAGGAAGTACATTCCGGCCAGATCAAGCGCTCTGAAAAGCAGTGCGGAAATAACGGCTGAAACGATAAGCAGGCGCAGAAGCTGCACATAGATAGAATTTCCTTTATTTATTTCCTGCGTCAAATTTATACCCCTTTCCCCACACGGTTTTAACATATTGCGGATATTTCGGATCTTTCTCTATTTTCACTCTGAGCTTCCGGATATGCACCATAACAGTACTGTTGCAGGAATAAAAATACGGTTCCTCCCACACACTCTCGTAAAGATTCTGCGCAGAAAAAATCTTTCCCGGATGGCGCATCAGCAGAAGCAAAATATTATATTCGATATCTGTCATATTTTTTTCCACACCATCCACGAAGACTTCATTGAAGGTTTTATGAATCCGAATCCCTCCTATTTCCAGATATGGCTCTTCCTCCTCTGTCTCCGGCGCATATTTTCCCATGTAGGTCCGGTACCGGCGCACCAGCGCTTTTACTCTTCCCAGAAGCTCCGCATAGGAAAAGGGTTTTGTAAGATAGTCATCTCCTCCTGCCATAAGGCCGATGAGTTTGTCCGACTCCTGAGCTTTTGCCGTCAAAAACAAAATCGGTACATTGGATATTTTCCGAATTTCCTCACAGGTACGAAGACCTGACATTCCCGGCATCATAACATCCAGAATGACCAGATCCGTATTTTCATCCAAGATTTCCAGACCTTTCGTCCCATTTTCCGCCTCATGCACCACATAATTTTCACTTTCCAAAAGAATCCGCACACCCTCTCTGATATCTGCATCATCTTCCACAATCAATACTTGTTCTTTCTTCATATTTTTACTCCTTTTTGCAGGTTCTTTTGTTTATTATATCAGTATACCGTGTTTTGGCGGAAAATTTATTACAGAATTCTTAGAATATTAAGAAAATGAGCTGTACATTCTTGCACAGCTCATTTTCCCTCTTTCGTCTTACCCTTTCCTGTAATTGTTATCTTGTTGATTTCTTCGTTCCAGTTGTTTTTTTCTTTGTACTTTTGGTACTTTTTTTGTTGCTTTTTGTATTCTTTTTGGAACTGGATTTCTTCTTATTTTTTTTCGCTGTACTGTTCTGATTCTTTTTTACTGCCGCTTTTCCATTGTCAGTTCCCTGAGCTGCGCTGCCGGCTTTTGCATTCTGGGTACTGCCGGAAGCTGCGGTTGTATTTTTGCCGGAATCCGCAGTTGTCGCCTGACTTCCGCTTTTTCCTGACGCCGCCGTCGTTCCGGTGCCGGCAGACTGTGTCGTTCCGGATTTCGGTGTTACTTTGGAAGATCCGGATTGATTTCCGGTTTTATTCTGAGTCGCCTCTGTTTTTGTCTTAGACTCGCTTCCCGCTGCTTTTTTCTTATGTCCGCTGCAGGCAACCATGCTGAGCGCCATCACACCAACTACGCAAAATACTAATCCTTTTTTAATAAAACCTCTTGTTGTTTTCTTCATTTCTCTGTTTGTCATTGTCATATTCTCCTTTCAATAAAGTCCTTTCAATAAAGAATGTTTTTTTGTTTCACCAGGATAATTCCAGTTACTCCAAACCTCCTTTTGATGTATTTCAAAGTAATTATCTTTGATGACCTTATTATCGCAGAGAAATCTGAAATGTTCATAAATGAAATCTAAAGGAATCTGAAGATAGCCCTCCGGTCCATCAGTATATCTTTTTAATATCACCCTCAACGCCATACTGTTCTCTGAAATCCGCCAGATCCGCCGGATTCCTGATGAACATCACTTCCTCGAACTTTCCCGTATGTATGTCCTGGAATCCCGCCACCTGCTCGCCGTTGCAGATGCTGCATTTCAGGACAGGCTTCTGGGTTTCTTTGTTGTAGGTCTTTTTGCTGACATTTTTTGCGTTATTTTTTACATTCTTTTTGAATAGAAACATAAGATGGCTCCTTTCTGTCTAAAAAGCCCTTGAAAACATCCGTTTTACGGAATTTTCAAGGGACTATAAATACTTTATCAACAATCTTATTCTTCATCCAATGCTTTCAGATATTGTTCAACTAACGCTACCACCTCTTTGGCTGTTCCCAATTGTTCCCTCGCATCCTCTATTGACACGATATAAAAGTCATCATAGTCACTGGCATGACGCACTTCCTGTGCTCTGCTGATTTTTCTGCTAATTTCCTTTGGAAACACACCAGTATGGACAAAATCTTTATTAAAATTTCCAATTACCTGAGCGTGCTGCTTATATGCTTTAAACTCCAATGCAAGGCATGCTGAAATTGCTCTGAAAATAGCATAATATGCTCTGTTGTTTGAGGATCTGTAATGTCCTCCCTCAAAATTCATCTCTGCGGCCTCCAAATCGTCTTTTGCTACATTGATTCTATGCCAAGCTAATTCTCTGGCACCGCCAATATCGTCCAAATTATGCTGCATATAATTCTACTCCTTCATTCTTAACATTATTATAGAATGGATACGCCCTGATCCATTTATTAAAATGATCCAGATTCTTCACAATAGGCATAATCTCCAGATTGTTATCGAAATTATAATCAAAAGTCAGGTCAGAAAGTACGTGCCCTTTACGTTTTATCTCATCATCTGATAAATCTACCAGAATCATAAGATCAATATCTGAATCCGGTTTGAAATCGCCTCGCGCATAAGAACCATATAATATTATCGTTCTCAAATTTTCTCCATAAATTTCGCGCACATCTTCCACATATTTTTTCAATATTTCATCTAAAATCCTGGACATACTCCCCCTCCTTTCTGTTGCTCTTCCTAATTATAGTATATCCATTCCACAGAGTAAAATCAACCAGACTTTATTCTCCGCTACATTTTTTCTGAAAATATAAAAACCCTTACAAGCAGTGTAAAACCACTACCTGTAAGGGTCTATTGTTCAAAACAATACTATAAATTTCGGATTACATTCCCATCTGAGCTGCAACTTCTGCTGCGAAGTCTTCCTGTTTTTTCTCGATTCCTTCGCCTGTCTCCATGCGGACAAATCCTTTGATGGTGACTTTTGCATTGTTTGCTTTGGCAACTTCTTCTACGTATTTGCCTACACTCTGTTTTCCGTCTTCTGCTTTTACGTATACCTGGTCAAGCAGGCAAATCTCTTTTAACTCTTTGTTGAGACGGCCTTTTACCATACCGCTGATGATCTTGTCGTTGGCGTCCGGTTTCTCGTTTCTTGCAGCTGCCATTAAGATCTCTTCTTCTTTTGCAAGATAGTCCTGATCAACTTCGGCTCTGCTTGTGTATTTCGGTTTTAAAGCTGCAACCTGCATGCAGACATTCTTTGCCATCTCTTTGATCTCGTCGTTGACAACGTCAGTTACAACGTCAACAAGAACACCGATCTTGCCGCCCATGTGAGTGTAGGAAGCCACGAATCCGGCGTCCTCTTTTACCTGCTCATATCTGCGGATGTTCATGTTCTCGCCGATGATAGCGATCTGTCCGGCCAGCGCTTCTTTTACAGTCTTTGTCTCGTCAAACTTCCATGTTTCAGCGAGGAAAGCGTCCAGATCTGCAGCTGTTGTGTCCATTGCCTGCTCAGCAACCTGTCCAACATATGCCTGGAACTTCTCGTTCTTTGCAACGAAGTCTGTCTCAGCGTTTACCTCAACAGCGACAGCTTTGTTTCCGTCCTCGGAAACGAGAACTTTTACGATACCCTCTGCAGCAATTCTTCCTGCTTTCTTCTCAGCAGTAGCAAGACCTTTTTCTCTTAAGAACTCAATCGCTTTATCAAAATCGCCTTCTGTAGCTGTAAGAGCTTTCTTACAGTCCATCATTCCGGCACCTGTCATTTCACGTAATTCTTTTACCTGTTTTGCTGTAATAGCCATTTTCATTCCTCCAAAATTATCAAATCATTTTTTGTGTCCGGTATTCCCGACGGCTGCCCCGACACTGCCAGACGGCAGGGGTTCGTTACCAGGAATGCGCAGGTTACATATCACACAAAAATGCCCCGGCCTGCGAGATGCAGGCTGAGGCGTATGGAACTGCGGTCAGAATTAAGCTTCTTCTTCTACAGCTTCCTCTTCTTCTGCAACTTCTGCATCCTGTCCCTGATTGCCTTCGATTACTGCGTCAGCCATCTTGGAAACGATTAATTTGACTGCACGGATTGCATCGTCGTTTCCTGGGATCACGTAATCCAGTTCTTCAGGGTCGCAGTTTGTATCACAGATACCAACTAAAGGAATACCAAGAGTATGTGCTTCCTGAATACAGATTCTTTCTTTTCTTGGGTCAACAACGAAGATCATATCAGGAATATCCTGCATCTCTTTGATACCGCCCAGGTTCTTCTCAAGCTTCTCCTGCTCTCTCTTAAGCTGGATAACTTCTTTCTTAGGAAGTACTTCAAAAGTTCCGTCCTCTGCCATCTCCTCGATCTTCTTTAAGCGGGCAACACGGCTCTGGATGGTCTTGAAGTTAGTGAGCATACCACCTAACCATCTCTGGTTTACGTAGAACATTCCACATCTCTCAGACTCGTTCTTGATAGAATCCTGTGCCTGTTTCTTTGTACCAACGAAAAGAATCTTTCCTCCGTTTGCCACACAGTCTCTGATTGCGTTGTAAGCTTCGTCTACTTTACCTACAGACTTCTGAAGGTCAATGATGTAGATGCCGTTACGCTCTGTGTAAATGTACGGAGCCATTTTAGGGTTCCATCTTCTTGTCTGATGTCCGAAATGAACACCTGCTTCGAGTAACTGTTTCATTGAAATTACACTCATGTCAATTCTCCTTTTTTGTTTGTCTTCCGTCATCTTCATATTCCTCAGCCACCCCGAAAGGCACACCGACCGACAGAATCCGATAACGTGTGTTTTATCCTGCCGCGAAAGTCACGGCATGACTGTTACTTTTTTACCGAAGGTAGTATAGCATACAAAAACTCCCTTGGCAAGAAGTTCCGTTTAAATTATTGCAGAAAATTTGTACACCGCCGGAGCATTCCCTGAATAAAGAGTTCTGCTTGTCAGAACTCTCGCGCCGAGCGCGGTCGCTTTAGCGACAAAGTTCTATTTCGCGCGAGTGCGCATCCCGCCCGGAGGGCGTTATATATTATAGGAATCTCCTATAATATATAACAGCGGTCTCCTTTTTCAGGATTCCGCTGTCTGTATATATCATCTTGTTGAATTCTATTGTTTTGTTGGTTTCTATAAAGAATAATAATGGTTCTGAATCTTCCGGGCCATTTTTCTTCTTCTCTCCGCCAGAATCTCCGGCACGCTGCCGGCGTCCGCGTCAAAAATATTCTCCGGAATATCGTTGGCAGCCAGAGACGCCTGAATCTCCTCTGCGGAAAGCTGTTTTTCCAGTTCTTCTCTGTAATCGGCCGGAGACTTTCTCCTGACGATTGCTTTCACTTCTTTGGAAATGTATGTCAGATTCGCCACCTGTCCATAGGTCTCTCTGGTCTTGAAACCACATTTTTCCAGATAAGCCTTCGGCAGAATCTGGTATGCTTCCGCTTTAGCGGCGTAAAGTCCGCCCACCGTATTCTCCCCGCTGTAAAGGGAAAGAGTGCCGGAAGCTGTCTGCGCTGCCAGATAAGCAAGATATGGTGCCGTCCGTGCCGTGGTGGAAGTAAATTTTTCCGGAAGAACCGAAGCAAAGAATTCTTCGCCGAGACGAAGCTCTTCAATCTGGCGCAGATAGCTTTCCATGCCGGCTTCCCTGATCTCCTTGTAATCTTTCATGACAACCGTATCCGGCGCACTCTGGTAATGCCCGGTGATCAGGCACATGGTCATCCACCGGCCCATAAGACTTTCTTTCTTATCGGAAGAAAGTCCCTCCATATCCATGAGAAGATACATGGCATAACAGTAATTCAACACCGCCTGGGAATACAACAGCCGCTCGCTGGTATATCCCGCTCTGCGGAGAGCTTTCAGAAAACCTTTATAATTCTCTTCGCTGACGAAAGCTCTGACTCCCCGTCCCAGCGTCTCAAAGGCTTCCTTCGCCACTTTCTGAGAAACCTCTCCTCTGGCGAAGGTCTTATCTTTCGTCTTGCCGGACAGCAGATTGACCAGATCGCCGATCTTGCTCTTTCCGAATCCAGCAATAAGTACGACCTTCAGCACATCAGAATAAGAAGGAACATAGAGCAATTCCTCCCCTTCCTGCAGCCATCCCAGCAGTCTGCCGTATTCTGTCTCCATAAATTCCTTTTCATTTGCTTTGAGAATCGTCATAAAGGATGGTTCTTTTATAAGATGACAGAAATAATCGATGCAGTTTCTGATAAGATCTCCGTCATACTGCTCGTTGACAGATATCTTTGACATGGCGAAATCTTCCTGATTGAGCGGCTTGCCCTGCAGATTAATGCGGATAAATATTTCCGATACCACATCAATGTCCAGCAGGAAGGACAGTTCTATGACGCCAACCTGATGTTTGACAATTCCTTTTAACCGGTCTATGGCAGCTTCCAGAAGGGAAGTGTCCAGATCCGGATTCTTTTCTTTATATTCTTTTTCAAATTTACGGAAGGAAAAATCTCTCCGGAATAAAACGGAGATGTCCGGAATCCATCCCGGCTTATCCTCATAGGAGGCGTCGCTGACCGCAAACTTTTCCTCTCCCGGCTGCGCCAGAGGATAAAATGCGATCTTAATCCGGTGAGATCTGTACTGGGAGTCCAATACTTCCCTGCCCAGAAGAGCCGCCATCAGCGCCGTCACTCTCTGCTGGCCGTCTATGAGGATTTTTTTCGTTCCGCCTTTACCAAATCCGCGGATTCTGACCTGAGAATTCTGCCATACAATCAGATACCCGATGGGATATCCTTCATACAGGGAGTCGATCAAATCTCTGACCTCCTGCCCCTTCCAGACAAATGGTCTTTGAATTTCCGGAATGGCAATCTGAGAATTCTCAACATATCCTAAAATTGTACTGACTGAATACTGGGTTATCTTATAATTATCCGCCATGATGTTACTCCTTTATCCTATCGTAGCCTTTCTCTGTTATTCATATATGCAGGGTGCAAATCTAATGTTTCATTTTCTTCAGTTCGTCAAATACAACATCGTTGAGTACCTTGATATAGGTTCCTTTCATGCCGGAAGAGCGGGACTCTATCACTCCGGCACTCTCAAACTTCCGGAGAGCATTGACAATGACAGACCTGGTGATCCCCACCCGGTCGGCAATTTTGCTGGCCACCAGGATGCCTTCTTCCCCGTCCAGCTCATCGAAAATGTGCTGAATAGCCTCCAGCTCTGAAAAAGACAGGGTGGAAATTGCCGATTTTACGATGGAGACCTTCCTTGTCTCCTCCGCATTTTCTTCATTGACAGAACGCATCATCTCAAGCCCTACCACCGTGGTGCCATATTCCACCAGAATGATATCGTCAATCTCATAATGTTTCTCTTTTCGATACATGAAAACAGTTCCAAGTCTCTCGCCGGCAATATCGATCGGAGTAATAATTGCCTGATACTCGGAAATGTCTGAAAATTCAAAACCCAGTGTTTCCAGATTCACATTTTCTTTTGTCGATAAAACTCCGAGGAGCCTCTCATTTAACAGAGGGTCGATATATTCACCCACTTCATTATTAATGAGTTCATTGATCGTCTCAATATCTGCTCTGTCCTTAATTCCAAGAACCTTTCCTTTCTTGCTGATGACCAGAACGTTCGATAAAAGAATCTCGCTGAGAACTTCACAGATGTCATTAAATACTACTTTGTGTGAATTGTTGTTGTGCAGCAGTTTGTTAATTTTTCTCGTTTTATCAAGCAATTGGACACTCATAGAAACCTCCATATTATTAACTGACAATTCTTCATTAAAAATTATTTTAACACATCTACCGCACAATCACAACGATATTATCTAAAAATTTAAGAATTTATTAATCCATCCAATTATTAAAATATTTCAGACAAACATAAAAAAACATCTGCAGCTATGTTATTTCCATAACTGCAGATGATCCCTGTCTGATAGCAGACTCTGCTTATCCTATGGTATCTGCCAGCTTGTCTTTTCCGCACATCCGGCAGCTGCTGTCTATTCCTCATCCGGCTTATCGGTCACATATCCGCACTCCGGATTCATACACACAAGTTTTTTGCCTTTTTCCACCATAAGACCGCCGCATTCTTTACATGGTATCTTTGACGGCTTCTGCCAGCTCATGAAATCGCACTCCGGATTATCAATACAACCATAATATTTTCTGCCCTTCTTGGTCTTCTTCAGCACAATATCCTTGCCGCATTTCGGGCAGGCAACGCCAATCTTCTCGTAGTATGGCTTCGTATTCTTACATTCCGGAAATCCCGGGCAGGCCAGGAACTTACCGTGCGGTCCGTATTTGATCACCATGTTTCTGCCGCACTCTTCACAGACCTCATCGCTGACTTCATCAGCAATTTTCACTTCCGCCAGTTCCTTCTCGGCCGCTTCCACAGCATCATTGAGATCCGGGTAGAAGTTTTCTACGATGGTTTTCCACTTTACTTTTCCTTCCTCCACTCCATCGAGAAGCGACTCCATATTGGCTGTAAAATTCACATTTACAATAGAAGGAAAACCTTTCACAGTCAGTTCGTTGACCGCTTCGCCAAGCTCCGTCATGTAAAGATTTTTATTTTCCTTCACAATATATCTTCTGGCAAGAAGCGTAGTAATAGTAGGCGAATAGGTACTCGGGCGTCCTATTCCCAGCTCTTCCAGAGTCTTAACGAGACTGGCCTCGGTAAAATGTCCCGGCGGCTGTGTAAAATGCTGCTGCGGTTTCAGTTCTTTTAACGTAAGCTCTGAATCCTCGCTGATCTTTTTGAGGGCGGTGTCCAGCGTGGACTTCTCATCATCATAATGATATACCGTCATAAAACCGTCGAACTTAATCCGTGCGCCCGACACGCTGAAACGATAGTCGCCGGCTCCGATCTTCACAGACACGGTCTCATATACAGCCTCTGACATGCGGCTGGCAATAAAGCGGGTCCAGATCAGATTATACAGACGATACAGATCTCTGGACAACTCTTCTTTCAAATCCGACGGCGACAGGCTGCTGTCCGTAGGCCGGATGGCTTCATGAGCATCCTGAATCTTGCCGGCTCCCGTCTTCCTGGCAGTGCCGTTTCCCACAAAATCTTCTCCGTACCGGGTTCTGATATACTCCCGGCAGGCTGCATCCGCTTCCTCGGATATTCTGGTGGAGTCTGTACGAAGATAAGTAATGAGACCGATGGTCCCGCGGCCTTTCAGAGAAACGCCTTCATAGAGCTCCTGCGCCAGACGCATGGTCTTCTGCGTAGACATATTCAGCTTCTTGGAAGCTTCCTGCTGCAGGGTACTGGTAGTAAATGGCAGCGGCGGTTTTTTCCTCCGCTCCCCGCGCTTGATACCCAGAACTTCATAGCGGCATCCTTCCAGTTCTTTTGTGATACGCTCCACATCTTCTTTGCTACGGAGCTCGATCTTACCATCTTTGTCGCCTGTAAAATGCGCTTCCAGCGGTTTTTTCGCGCCTTCCACCTGCAGATCCGCATCAATGCTCCAGTATTCTTCCGGAATAAACTCATTGATCTCTTTTTCGCGGTCAGATATGATACGCAGCGCCACTGACTGCACACGTCCGGCGCTCAGTCCTCTCTTAATCTTTGACCAGAGAATCGGGCTGATCTTATAACCCACAATACGGTCCAGCACGCGCCGTGCCTGCTGCGCATCCACCAGGTTCATATCAATATCCCGGGAATTCTTAATCGATCTCTTCACCGCATCCTTCGTGATCTCATTGAAAGTAATCCGGCTACATTTTTTTCCTTCCAGCTTCAGAGCGTTATAAAGATGCCAGGAAATCGCTTCGCCTTCCCGGTCCGGGTCAGTTGCGAGATAAACTTTATCTGCCTTTTTCACTTCCTTGCGAAGCTGAGCCAGAATCTCTCCCTTCCCCCGGATTGTTATATATTTCGGTTCATAATCATTATCAAAATCAATTCCCATAGAACTTTTGGGAAGATCACGGACATGTCCGTTGGAGGCAATGACCTTATAACTTTTTCCCAAAAACTTCTGAATCGTTTTTGCCTTTGCAGGTGATTCCACAATCACTAACTTGCTTGCCATTTACAATACACTCCCAACTTATATATAGATAGATGGCATAAAAAAACTCTTAACCTCATATTCCAGGACAAATATTTTGCTATATTATTCTGATAAAAAGCCTTGTCCTGTAAAACAATTATCAATAATACACCATTTCACATGGGTTCGCAAGAAAAAAATTTTTAAAATTTTCTCAGATAAGTGTTCTGTGACGGCTGATAAATATACCGAGAAATCTCCATTTCCAATAAAATATACTGCAATTTTACAAAATTATACCCGCTTTTCTCTAAAAGTTCATTAAAACTTGTCGGATTTTTTGCATCCAGAAGTTCATAGATTCGCTGCTGTTCCGGATCTTCCAAAAGACACGCTGCCCGTTCTTTTGCAAACTTTACCTGTTCTTTTCCATTCTTTTTCTCAGATTTTGCATACTTGGCAAGTAACTGACCGGCAATGTCTTCGGGACACTGTACCAGAGAGGCTCCTTCCGCGATGAGTCTGTTGCATCCGGCGCTCAGCGGATCCGAAACTCTCCCCGGCATTGCGAACACCTCTTTCCCTTGTTCCAGCGCCTGGTCTATGGTAATAAAAGAACCGCTTTTTTCTCCTGCCTCCAGTACAAATACTCCGTCCGCGATTCCACTGATCAGACGATTCCTGAGCGGAAACAATCCCGGACTGTTGGGAACGCCGAGATTATATTCTGACAGCACACCTCCTCTTTCATACATTTGCATATATAAAGAAAAATTCTCCCGGGGATACATACTATCGATGCCTCCGCCCAGAATTCCAAGAGTGTATCCTCCGGCCCGAAGTGCTCCTCTGTGGCTTGCAGCATCAATTCCCGCTGCCAGACCGCTGACGATCTGGATGCCCTGCAGCGCCAATGACTCCGCAAAGCTCTGCGCCATATGAAGACCGTAGGGAGTCGCCGCCCGGGATCCCACCATGCCAAGCACCGGCATATCCTCTGCCGGAAGCCTTCCTTTGACATATATGCCATACGGAGGATCAAACAGCTGCCTGAACTTCCGGGGATACTCCGGAGATTCCCAATGCACAAAACGCACGCCGGAAGCCTCCAACTTCTGCATCGACTGATTTATCCTATATGTATTGCGGGAGTTTTGTAAATATACGCACTGTTTTGGACTCAGGATATCTTCGTACTCTCTCTTTCCCGCATGATACAGGACTGCCGGATGGATAAAGCGGTCCAGCAGCTTCTTTCTGGACACACTGCCTACTCCGGATATGTTCACAAACCAATACCAGAAAAACGCGTTGTTTTCTTCCACTTTATAATCTGTCTCTTTATCGCTCATATCTGCCCCCCGACCATTCTCACCCGACGCCCCTGCGTCCCGCGGTATCACTCTGCCGCAAAATACCTCCGTGCGGAACGCTCTACGATGCTACGGCGTATCCGGATCTTGCCCAAAAGGCGCAGTCCGGCGGAACATCAGCGCCTCCCGCAGATGTTCTTCCCTGATCCGGGCGGAGCCTTCCATATCAGCGATTGTTCTTCCCACTTTGAGAATACGGTTGTATGAGCGGCCGGTCAGCCGCAGACGGTCAAATACTTCTTTCATCAGCTTCCGTGAATTCTCATCCAGCACGCAGTATTTTTTCACTTCTTTCGGCGTCATACGTCCGTTAAAATTACTTCCGCCTGATTTAAAACGTTCCTTTTGCAGTCCCCATACCTCCCGGACTCTTTCCCGGACCATCGCTGAAGTTTCTCCTTCTTTCTCCTCCGTCATCGTCTCATAAGACATTTTGTCACAGCGCACAAAAAGATCCAGACGATCCAGAATGGGCCCGCTCAGACGATTCTGATAATGAAAGATCTCCCTCGGACTGCAATGGCAGTATCTTCGGTCAGGAAAATATCCGCACGGGCAGGGATTGGCCGCGGCAATAAAAATAAAATCCGCCGGAAATGTCACCGTTTTACCGTTTCTGATCTGTCTCACCTGATGATCTTCCAGCACTACCCGGAACATCTCAATTAATTCTCTTTTAAATTCCGGAAACTCATCCAGGAATAATACCCCATGATGTGCCAGAGTCACTTCCCCGGGGCTCGGATTCTTTCCTCCTCCGAACATTCCGGCCATGGTGACAGAAGAAGACGGAGCCCGGAAAGGTCTGTTCTCCACCAGAGAAAAACCTTCCCGCAGCAGCCCTTTCACACTGTATACCATGGTAGCGTCTATCATCTCTTCTCTGGTCATTCCCGGCATAATCCCCGGCGTGCATGACGCCAGCATGGACTTGCCCGCTCCGGGCGGCCCGTCCAGAAACAGATTGTGATATCCGGCCACAGCAATCTCCAGCGCTCTCTTAGCCATACGCTGTCCTTTTACCTCCGATAAATCAGGATACCCGGCCCCTCCGTCCGGACGTCCCGCCGCTCTTATTGTTTTCCCCACATCTTTAACACAGGTTACGATTTTTCTTTCGGAATATTCATCCTCTGCCGTCCCCCTCAAAAAGGCGGTCACTTCTTTTAAATTGGCAAAACCCAGAACCCTCATCTCCGGCAGGAGAGACGCCTCCTGCACATTGGCCGGAGGAACTACACAGGTATGGTATCCCGCTTCCTGCGCAGTCCTCAGGATAGCGAGCACACCCGTAACAGGCGACAGCATACCGTCAAGAGCCAGCTCGCCCAGAAACACAATTCCTCTGACAGCACTTTGCGGTACCAGTCCCATGGCTGTCATAATGCCGACGGCGATGGCTATATCATAGCAGGTACCGCTTTTTCTCACATCTGCCGGCGCAAGATTCACTGAGACACGTCTGGGAGGAAGATGGCAGCCTGTATTCTTCAGGGCAGTGCGAACTCGTTCCTTTGCCTCCTTCACTTCAGAAGACAGATGTCCGGTCAGACCAAAAACCGGAAGACCGTCACTAACATCTGCCTGTACTGTAATGATCTCTCCATGTACGCCCTGTACCATACCGCTTAAAACTTCTGCTACCATGTTTCACCTCCTGACTTTTCCAGATTTTAACATATTATTTTTACATTTTCAAGTGTATTTTACATCATTTTACATTTTATATTCTAAAAAAACTCCGGTATTGCTCATACCGAAGTTTTTTAATGTTTTATGCTTTACACGCCTTTTATTTCTGACTCTCCCTGTCCGCCGGCATCGCTGCTGGAATCCAGCATCTTTTTCAGTTCATTCATAAATGTATTAACATCTTTGAACTCCCTGTAAACCGATGCAAATCGAACATATGCCACCTGCTCCAGTGATTTGAGCCGTTCCATGACAATCTCGCCGATAACCTTGCTTTCAATCTCCTTATACTCCAGATTGAAAATGTCATTCTCGATCTTATTGACAGTCTCTTCTATCTTCTCCACAGAAATCGGCCGCTTGTGGCAGGCACGAAGAACGCCGGCCATGATCTTGCTCCTGTCATATGGCTCCCGGCTCCTGTCCTTCTTTATGACAGTGAGAGGAATGATCTCTACCTTTTCGTATGTGGTAAAACGTTTCCCACATTCATCACACTGTCTTCTTCTCCGGATGGACGCATTGTCATCCGCAGGTCTGGAATCAATCACACGGGTGTTATCCATACCGCAAAATGGACATTTCATACATGTTCCTCCCTGGCTGTATCTTATGTATCCCGGTCAGTGCAGTGCGCGTTCCTGAAAACGGGAAAAGCACTGCACTGGGAAAAGGAACCAATCAGCTTAATTTCTCTCTCAGTGCCAGGTTGATTCTGCCCATCTTGTCGATCTCGAGAACCTTTACTCTCACCTTGTCACCGATATTGACCACATCTTCTACTTTATTTACTCTGTCTCTGGATAATTTGGAAATATGAATCAGTCCGTCTTTGTTCGGAGCAAGCTGTACAAATGCACCGAAATTCATGATTCTCACAACTTCGCCTTCATAGATAGCTCCGACCTCTACCGGTTCCACAATAAGACGAATCAGCTCCATAGCCTTATGAATCATATTCTGTTCCACGCCGCAGATATCCACTCTTCCGTCATCGTTGATATCAATCTTCACGCCGGTCTCATCAATGATGCCGTTGATAGTCTTGCCCTGTTTGCCGATGATCTCGCTGATCTTATCCGGCTCCACATGCATCTGCTGAATCTTAGGCGCGTATTTACCAACCTCCGGTCTTGGCTCGGCGATTACCGGCTCCATAACCTCAGTAAGAATGTACTCTCTTGCAGCCTTTGCCTTTGTGATGGCTCCTTTGATGATATCCGGCGTCAGGCCGTGAATCTTGATATCCATCTGGATGGCAGTGATACCATCATGAGTTCCGGCAACCTTGAAATCCATGTCTCCAAAGAAGTCTTCCAGCCCCTGAATATCTGTAAGGATCAGATAATCGTCATCAGTATCTCCGGTCACAAGACCTGTGGAGATACCAGCTACCGGTTTCTTAATCGGAACACCAGCTGCCATAAGAGACAGGGTGGAGGCACACACGCTGGCCTGTGAAGTGGAACCGTTGGATTCCAGTGTCTCGGATACGGTACGGATTGCGTACGGGAACTCATCCTCGCTTGGCAGCACCGGTACCAGCGCCCGCTCTGCCAGAGCGCCATGTCCGATCTCCCGGCGTCCCGGTCCGCGGCTCGGCTTGGTCTCGCCCACAGAATAGCTAGGGAAATTATAATGATGCATATATCTCTTGGATGTTACATTTACATCTATGCCATCCACCTTCTGTACTTCGGATAACGGCGCCAGTGTTGTAATCGTCATGATCTGTGTCTGTCCTCTCTTGAACATACCGGAACCGTGTACTCTAGGCAGAATGTCGATCTCTGCGGACAGCGGGCGGATCTCGTCGATTGCTCTGCCGTCCGGACGTTTGTGATCTTTTAAGATCATCTTGCGGACAGTCTTTTTCTGGAACTTGTACACAGCGTCGCCGATCAGCGGCAGCCAGTCTTCATGCTCTTCCGCATATCTTTCTTCCAGTTTCTCCTCAATCTGGCGGATGTTTTCTTCACGCACCTGCTTCACATCGGTAAATACCGCTTCTTCCATGGCTTCCGGTGTAATGAACTCCACCATGTCGTTCCACAGTTCTTCCGGTGTGTCCACATGCTCATAGTCGTGTTTCTCTTTACCGCACTCATCAACGATCTTCTGAATAAATGCGATGATCTCTTTGTTGACCTCATGGGCCTTAAAAATAGCGTCGATCATCACATCCTCCGGCACCTCGTTGGCGCCCGCCTCGATCATGATAACCTTCTCTGCGGTGGATGCAACGGTCAGAGCCAGGTCGGATACCTGCTGCTGATCCGCTGTCGGGTTCACGATGAACTCTCCATCAATGAGTCCCATCTGTGTGGCTGCGATCGGTCCGTCAAACGGGATGTCGGAAATACAGGTGGCAATGGAAGAACCGAGCATCGCTGTCACCTCCGGTGAACAGTCCGGATCCACAGACATCACCAGGTTATTTAAAGTTACGTCATTTCTGTAATCCTTCGGGAAAAGCGGACGCATCGGACGGTCAATGACACGGGATGTGAGCACAGCATGCTCGGACGCCTTTCCTTCTCTCTTATTAAATCCTCCCGGAATCTTTCCGACAGAGTACATTTTCTCCTCAAACTCCACGCTCAGAGGGAAGAAATCAATTCCTTCTCTCGGCTTATCGGATGCAGTGGCCGTAGACAGTACCACCGTATCTCCGTAATGCATAAATGCCGCGCCGTTGGCCTGAGCGGCAACTCTTCCGATCTCGACTGACAGAGTTCTTCCTGCCAGTTCCATGGAAAACTGTTTTATCATTCTGATACCTCCTAAATCCATTATGACAAACATAATACGGGAAGGTTAAAAAACACTGCCCGTATCCACGCATCATTGGGAAGGCTCCGAAACAACTGAAAAATACACTGTTCACCAATGTGCTTTTCAGAAGTCCCGGTCACGCACTTCCCATTGTTTGTCTGCTATATTATTATTACTATTGCCTAATCTTGCTTATTTTATCACACCGCGCAGAAGAATACCAGACTTTTTTTCTATTATATCCCTTTTTATTTTATTCCGGTTCTCATTGTTCTCTTCATTGACAACCCGGAGATTTCATTTTATCATACAATCATTATAAAATATTCCGGACAAGCAATCTGACAAATAATCTGATATTAAAAAATAATTCGAGGTACTGCCATGAAAGAAACACAATTATTACAAACACAGGCATACGATTATCTCATTGAACACATCAAAAAAGGAGAACTTCAGCCTGATACCATATATTCTCTAAATCAGCTAGCAAAAGAATCAGGATTTTCCCGGACGCCTTTCCGGGACGCCGTGCTGCGTCTTGAACAGGAACGTTATCTTGACATTCTTCCCAGCAAAGGATTTATTCTCCACAAAATGACAAGGGAAGACATTATCGAAACTTATCAGATCCGAAACGCCATCGAAGTCTACTGTTTCAAACAGCTTTCCCAAAACCTTCACACGGACCGGGGACAACAGTATTATAAAAAGCTCTCTTCCAAAGTTGACAGTCAGAAGGAGATTGCTGAAACCACCTGCTCAACTGAAGATTTCGGCAGAAAAGATTATGAATTTCACCGCAGTCTTGTCCAATACGTGGGCAATGAATCCATGCTGGAAATTTACCGCCGGTTTATGTACCGGATCTTCTGGCTGAATGTCACCTCCTTCTCCAGAGAGGGACGTATGGAAGAAACTATCACAGAACATGAAGCATTTCTCCGGATGCTCCGGGAACATGATATGAACGGTCTGGAAAATATGGTGGAGCACCACCTGACCACCGCTCAGAATATCAATCTCAAACTTCTGGAATCCTAAAAAAACAGCGGCCGCTATGCGAACCGCTGTTTTTTTATTCTTTTTTTGATGATCAATCTTCAATCTCTGCAATGCAGACTACCTGACTGGAATCCAGCCCCTTGATGCGAAGCGGAGCGTTAAAGAATCTTGTGATCTTTGCTCCTTTCGGAATCTCGGATAAATGCATATCCTCCACGCCGGTCACAAACTTGCCTGTATAGTAACCAAGCATATGTCTGTGACAATCCGGCGGCAGCTCGCCTTCCGGGCATTTGGAAGAAGCGGAACCGATGGCCAGGAAATCCATGCCGACGCCTTTCAGGTTCGGGAATTCCTCTGTCAGATAATCGCCGGCGCTCGGCGCAATGTAAACGCCTTCGTTCTGGTAAATGTTCTGATTGGTATCGCGGTATTTCTCCATGCCGGTGCGGATCAGCGCAAAAGATACTTTGGATAAAGTATCTGCAAATGGCTCCAGATCTTCTTTATAGATACCTTCTGCCGGTCCCTTCGGAATCTCCAGCAGCGCCACCTCCGTATGGCAGAAATACTCAATCGGCAGCTCGTTGATGCTGAGACCGTCCTTCACAAAATGTCTCGGAGCATCCATATGTGTGCCGCAGTGATTCGGCACTTCGGATATGAAGCTGCAGAACGGACAGTCATCGGAAACATCCGTACACTGTTTTACTTTGACAACAGGCTCACCCGGCCACGCGTAACCCTCCGGATCCAGTGGATGTGATAAAAACATAAACATAACAAAAACCTCCTTCTCAATCGTTCGATATTTGACTTGTGTATTTTATTATGCAGCCGGCAGACTCATCTTCCAGTCCCTTTTCTGCGGTTCTGCCGCCGGCAGCACATTTACTTCCTTATCAGAATCTCCGCCGCTTCTTTCAATGTACTATCCTCTCCCACGTTGCCCGGAAAGATGACATACGGCGTCTGCGGGAACTTGCTCTCATCGCCGGTCTGCCACACCGGAATGCCTGGTTTGATCTGTCCGAGCACATTGGCACGCTGCACAGCCAGCGCCTTCGTTCCCACATCCGAGGACGTGATACCACCCTTGGCGATAACAAAGCTCGGCACGATAGACAGACGGCCCACCAGAGACTGCACGGCGTCAGAGATGCGAACTGCCAGCCGCAGGTCGTCTTCTTTATCTCCGGTATCTGCGGTTATCAGCGTCCTGGTAGTGTATACGCACACGGTCCTGCCGGAAGAAATGTACTCCTCTTCCAGAGCCAGACATCGCTCCACCTCTCTGGCAAAAGCCGCCTCGTCTCTCACCAGCCTGGCGTTAAGCTCCACAAAGGCAATGTCCGGAATCTCTTTTAACATCTCCATCTGTCTCGTGGTCTTTTCCGTGTGGGAACCGATCACAATGACGCCGCCGTTGTCGGTCTCCTTCACAACCATCTGCTCTCTCGTAAGCAGAGGCTGGTCGGACACCCCTCCCATGACCTTGACGATGGCTGCCGCCGTCCGGAACATGAAAGTCTTTCCTTTTGCCATGGCCCGGTACAGCGCCACACAGAAAATCTTTACATCCACGTAATCAATGGCGTTGACCACAATCTTGTTGAAATCCTCCACCGCCATGAGCTGCTCCTCTATCTTATCGAAGGCGAGAGCCCGGATATCTTTGAGCGAAATGGCGGTAACATTCTCCTTCTTATATACGCCACCGGTCTTTTCCTCCACATATTCCTTCAGATCAGACACCGTGTAACCAAAGGTTTTGTCTTTTGCAAACTCTGTCTCCGCCGCAGGAACAAGCGTATCTCCGTACCGCACATAATGCACATCGTCGATGGTATAGCGCCCGCCTTCCTTAAAGAATGGACAGAGAATCTCTCCGTCTATCTTATTTCCCGTGTTTTTTTCGTATTCTTCCTTGAGGATAATAGTCTCCAGCGGATAATGTCCCCGCAGTGTGGAATCGCTGCGGCTGATGAAAATGTACTCTTTCCCCGTCTCTTTAGAGACCGCATCCACCGCCTTCGCGATCTCCCGGTGCGCTATTTCCGTCTGCGCCGCAGTGAATCCCCGCGAATTGGTCAATATGTAAAACAGTTTGTTTTCCTCGGCAAAGCCCTTTCTTATGCTGTCTTCAGACCAGTTCGTATAGACCGAAATATCATGGACCGTCTGCACTCCCGTCGGGTCGTCGTCCAGAACTACGATCTTTTTATTGCTGCCAGCAATCTCTTTTGCCAGCAGCTCATCCACCGCCTTCTCATTAACCGGTGGATATGATGATAAAATATCTGCTTTTAATGCCATATCAATCCTCCGCCTTTTTCACCTGCACGTCTGCCAGAGCCTCGAAATACTGAACGATGCCTGCATGGTCATCATTCATATGTCCGTGTATCTTCAGTGTCTGCAGAATCTCATAAAGCTGTGCGGAATATGGAATCGGTACATCGAGGGCATGGGCAGTATTCACCACATTTTTGATATCCTTATGATTGATGGATATTTTGCCGCCAGGCACAAAATTTCTCTCCACCATCATCGGAACCTTCGCGTCAAGAACGGCGCTTCCCGCCAGGCCGCCCCGGATGGCCTCATACACCTTCACCGGATCCGCTCCCGCCTTCGTCGCCAGCACAAAGGCCTCAGAAACGATGGCAATGGTATTATTGACAATGATCTGATTGGCAAGCTTCGTCACGGAACCGCTGCCGCTGTCTCCGATCAGCACGGCTGAGGAGCCCATAATATTAAAGTACGGCATCAGCACGTCGAAATCTTCCTGCCTTCCTCCCGCCATGAACGCCAGCGTGCCGCCCACTGCTCCCGGCTCGCCGCCGGATACCGGAGCATCCACAAATCCAACTCCCTGCTCTGCCAGACGTTCAAAACATTCTTTTGATTCCACCGGCGTCACAGAGCTCATATCGCAGACTACCTTTCCCGGCGCAAGAGCAGAAGCCACTCCATCCTGTCCAAACAGCACCTCCTTGGAAATATCGCCATTTGGCAGAATCAAAAAAATGATCTCACACTGTCCGCCGATCTGAGCGTAACTGCCCGCTTCTGCACCGGCGTCCACAACTTCCTTCACTGCTTCCTCATTGAGATCGCAGACCAGAAGTTCCACGCCGCCCTTCAGAAGATTCTTCGCCATGGGCCTGCCCATAATGCCAAGTCCGATGAACCCTACCTTACTCATCACTATCACTCCTCCCTTTTTTGAGCAGTATTACCAAATAATTTCTGCATTTTTCTTTCAGAACTATGCATTCATTATACGATATACCGGTATATCAGTCAAGGTTTTATTTTTAGCAATATGAGTTCTGCCTGGAGAACTTTTATATTACAGGAATTTATCATAGAAATTCCAGCGGAATTTCCTTTGACAAAAAAAGAGAGGAAACACCTCTCTTTTCCGGCGGCACACGCACCTGTGCGCCTGCCGTCAGCATTGGTATTTCCTCTTCTGTATCTGTTATTTGAAGTATTTTACTCCGCTCTCAAACAGCTTCATATTCTGTTTCACATAGATGTTCTTTGCCACGTATTCTCCCATACGCTCGGAGTGTCCCATCTTACCAAGGACACGGCCGTCCGGGCTGATGATGCCCTCGATGGCGTAGTAAGAACCGTTCGGATTGTACTTGATATCCATGGTCGGAGTACCCTGCATGTTGACATACTGGGTTGCCACCTGACCGTTCTTAAATAATTTCTCGATCCACTCATCGCTGGCAACGAAACGTCCCTCTCCGTGGGATACCGGCACCGCATACACTTCATCGATGACTGCGCCTTTGAGCCATGGGGACTTGTTGGTGATCACCTTATTGTAAACCATGGTGGACACATGACGTCCGATCTCGTTGGTTGTCAGTGTCGGAGAATCATCTGTCTGCGGCACGATCTCGCCGTAAGGAAGCAGTCCCAGCTTGATCAGTGCCTGGAATCCGTTACAGATACCCAGCGCAAGACCGTCTCTCTCCTGCAGAAGCTTCATAACCGCTTCTTTAATCTTCTCGTTGCGGAAGACGGAGGCGATGAACTTCGCGGAACCTTCCGGCTCGTCACCGGCGCTGAACCCGCCAGGGAACATGATGATCTGCGCCTGGGAGATGGCTTTCTCGAATGCATCCACAGACTCCAGAATATCAGATTCTGACTGATTGCGGAATACGATAGTCTCCACATCAGCTCCTGCCCGGCGAAACGCCTTCTCAGAGTCATACTCACAGTTTGTTCCCGGGAAGACCGGGATGAATACCTTCGGCACGGCAACCTTATTTTTGCAGAAGAAGAACTCCCGGCTGCTGTACAGCGGCTGAGACATATTCCTTGTGCCGGCCTTTGTCTTCGTAGGGAATACGGACTCCAGCGGAGTCTCCCACGCCTCAAGCATCTCGTCAAATGAAATCTCCACGTCGCGGATCGTAATACACTCATCTTCATTTACCTGTCCGATATACGTGCAGTAGTCGCTGCCCATATCAGCGATGTGGGAGGTCTCAAGCTCCAGAAGAATGGAGCCGTAACGTTTTTTATTTAATTCTTCCAGTGGAAGATCGTCTACAATCTTCACGCCGTAGCGGTTTCCAAAGCTCATCTTGCTGATTGCCTCGATGAGTCCTCCCGGTCCCATGGCGTAAGCGGAAATGATCACGCCTTTTCTGGTGAGCATATGAATTCTGTCATACAGCTCTCCTGCCTTCACATAATCCGGAATACCGAACTCGTCAAACGGAATCTCCACGAGAAGAAGGCTGTTGCCCGGTTTTTTAAGCTCCGGAGATACGATATGAGAAGCCTTTGTATAGTCAACGGCAAAAGACACCAGAGTCGGAGGCACGTCGATATCCTCAAAGGAACCGGACATACTGTCTTTTCCTCCGATGGACGGGATGCCAAAACCTTTCTGCGCGTCATAAGCACCCAGCAGAGCCGCAAACGGTTTACCCCAGCGGTGCGGGTCTTCTCCCAGCCGCTCAAAGTATTCCTGGAATGTCAGGCGGATCTTTCTGTAGTCGCCGCCGGCAGCCACGATCTTGGCCACGGACTCAAGCACTGCATAGACAGCGCCGTGGTACGGGCTCCAGCTGGACAGATACGGATCAAATCCGTAGGACATCATGGTTGTCAGGTCTGTTTTGCCTTCCATCACCGGAAGCTTCGCCACCATGGTCTGGATCGGTGTGGTCTGAGTCTTTCCGCCGTACGGCATCAGGACTGTGGCTGCGCCGATGGAGCTGTCAAACATCTCCACCAGACCTTTTTTGGAGCAGACATTCAGATCAGACAATGTATCAAGCCATGTCTTCTTCACATCTGTGATTGGCTCCTGCTTCTCGTAGTAACACTCTTCTCTATCCGGCATCTCCACAACAACATTGGTCTCCTGATGAGCGCCGTTGGTATCAAGGAATGCTCTGGACAGGTTGACGATCTCTTTTCCTCTCCAGTTCATCACCAGACGTTTCTCTTCTGTCACCTCTGCCACGGCAACAGCTTCCAGGTTCTCCTCTGCCGCATAAGCCAGGAACTGTTCCACATCTGCCGGAGAAAGAACTACAGCCATACGCTCCTGAGATTCGGAGATGGCAAGCTCTGTGCCGTCCAGACCGGCATATTTCTTCGGAACTTTATCCAGGTCGATCTGCAGACCGTCCGCCAGTTCGCCGATGGCAACGGACACGCCGCCTGCACCGAAGTCATTACATTTCTTAATGAGACGGCTGACTTCCTCTCTGCGGAATAATCTCTGAATCTTTCTCTCAGTCGGCGGGTTACCTTTCTGCACCTCCGCGCCGCAGGTATCAATGGAAGAAGTGGTATGTGCTTTGGAAGAACCGGTGGCTCCGCCGCAGCCATCCCGTCCGGTGCGTCCGCCCAGCAGCACGATGATGTCGCCCGGATCGGAAGTCTCACGGATCACATTCTTTCTAGGAGCCGCTCCCATGACCGCTCCGATCTCCATACGTTTTGCCACGTAACCCGGATGATAAATCTCATCCACAAGACCGGTAGCAAGACCGATCTGATTGCCGTAAGAGCTGTAACCCTGAGCTGCACCCACCGTCAGCTTTCTCTGCGGCAGCTTACCCTTCAATGTCTCAGACATCGGCACGGTTGGATCTGCACAGCCAGTCACACGCATAGCCTGATATACATAGGAACGTCCCGACAGCGGGTCACGGATGGCGCCGCCCAGACAGGTGGCAGCTCCACCAAACGGCTCGATCTCTGTCGGATGATTGTGCGTCTCATTTTTAAAGCTGATCAGCCATTCCTCGGTCTTATCCTCGAACTCCACAGGAACGACGATAGAACAGGCGTTGATCTCGTCACTCTCTTCCATATTGTCAAGGATGCCGTCTTTTTTCAGCTTCTTCATGCCCATGACAGCCAGATCCATCAGGCAGATAAACTTATCCTTCCTGTCTCCGTAGACATCGGCACGATCCTTCTTGTATTCTTCAAATGTATTCTCAAACAGCTCTTTGTAGGCGCCATCCTCGAAAGTAATATCCTTTAATTCCGTAGAAAATGTAGTGTGACGGCAGTGGTCAGACCAATAGGTATCCAGTACGCGGATCTCCGTCATGGTCGGATCGCGGTGTTCTTCGCCGCGGTAGTAATTCTGAATGTGCAGGAAATCCTTAAATGTCATGGCAAGCCCAAGAGAATCATAAAGATCTTTTAATTCTCCCTCAGGCATATCCTGAAATCCATCAAAAACCGAAACATCTGCCGGCTCCTCGTACTCCATCACCAAAGTCTCCGGTTTGGTCTCGTCGGTCTCTCTGGAGTCCACCGGATTGATGCAGTATTCCTTGATCTTATCAAACTCTTCGTCTGTGATCGCTCCGGACAGCACGTAAGTGGTGGCGGAACGGATGATCGGTTCTTCCTTCTCATTTAAAAGCTGCAGACACTGTACGGCAGAGTCCGCTCTCTGGTCAAACTGTCCCGGAAGATATTCCACACTGAATACGCGGTCACCTTCGTCCATCGGAAAACTTTCCTCATATATATAATCTACCGGGGGTTCAGAGAAAACGGTTCCCTTCGCCTTCTGATAGGTCTCCTCGGAAACGTTCTCCACATCATAGCGGATCAGTACTCTGACTCCCTGAATATCTTTCAGAAACAGATAGGACTGCAGTTCTTCTGCCAGTTCTTTTGCCTTCACCGCGTAATCCGGTTTCTTTTCCACATACACTCTTCTTACCTGATTCATACTTACCTCCAAAATCTATAGAAACATCCATTTTCAAAACCTGCCGCCCATAAAATTCTTTTTTCTCCGTGACAGCAAATCCGGGCATAGTTTCTCCTATTCATGATAACATTTTTTGCCGCTCTTTCAACCCGGTTTTTCCTTTTTCACAAAAAAAGGGAATATTGACGAAAAATGCGGATAATTCCAGTTTTTTTTGGACATTTTACTACCAGCATATTGTTTCTTTTCTTTTTATACCGCCGTTTTTCCGTCCGCCGGACGCACATTTTTCCGATATGCGGCGCGGATTTCACAGTTGACCTTTTTTAAAAAATTATATATCATGTACATGATATTGGTATCATACCGTTTGTAAATCCGCCAGACTGACATAAGAGTCTGGCCGGCACACCTGCGGCATTATTATCTTACAATTTTATTATTTTATAAATGAAGGAGACTACCATGGAAAAGATTGCAAGTTTTACTGTAAATCACCTGGATCTGATTCCGGGCGTCTACGTATCCAGAAAAGATTATGTGGGAAAAGAAGTTCTCACCACCTTTGATCTGCGCATGTGCGCGCCGAACCGCGAACCGGTAATGAACACTGCCGAGCTTCACACCATCGAACATCTGGCCGCCACCTATCTGCGCAACGAGCCGGACTGGAAAGAAAAAATCATCTATTTCGGACCGATGGGATGCCGCACCGGCTGTTACCTGATCCTTGCCGGCGATTACGAATCCAAAGACGTGGTAAGCCTGGTCCGCGATACCTTCCGTTTCATCGCGGAATACGACGGTGAGATTCCGGGCGCAGCTCCAAAAGACTGCGGTAATTATCTGGACCATAATCTGCCGATGGCAAGATTCCTTGCCAGAAAATATCTGGCCGAGGCGCTGGAGAACCCGACTGAACAAAATCTGGTGTATCCGGAATAACAGCTTATCCGGGACGCCGGCTTTCGGAATGGCGCATCCCCATAATTTTTTTATGCAACATCCTGAATCCTGCATAATATTTTTCTTTTTTCACATACTACTTCCTGAGCCCCATGCGGCGAAAACGGCAACGCGGCTAAAGCAGTCATTTTAGCATGGGGAAAATCTTTTTAGCGATACAGGAGGAAATGTATTATGAAAAGTTCAAAACAGACTTATCAGGAAGTGGCGGAAGCCTGCAGCAAATATGATCCGGTTTCCAGTGAATACGCAGCCAAAAACTCCAGCTGCGACTGCAAAACACCGAGCTGCTTAAACTGTGTGCATTTTGATAAAAATGAACACTGCGTTCTTGACCTGTACGATCAGATCGTAGAGCGGATCCGCTGACAACTCATCGCATTGTAAAAAAGATACTAAAATGACGGCCGGCAGAGACATAACGTGTTTCTGCCGGCCTGTTTTTTTGCTGGTAAACCGGATAACAGACATTCACCCCTTCACAAAACATTTCTTTTCATCAATATCAACCAGGATGATATCCACGCCAATTTTGACGACACATCCATAGGGAATCCTGTATTCCCCTTTTTTTCCCATACAGCCGCAGTATTTGCTTCCCACGGGAACGAAAAGACAGGTAATACATCCATTTCCAAGATCGATCTCAATATCTCCCACGCATCCCAGTCTTCTTCCGTCTTTGCAGTTGATCACTTCCCGGTTTCCAAGTTCCCAAAATCGAACATGCATAAAAAAGACTCTTTTTTTCAGTATATTCCATTCATGCTGACTGGTTCCTCCGCATAATTTTTCATCCAGTTGAGCATATCGTTAAAAATGACCTCTCTGTCAGGATCTCCCTGCAGCTCATGACGGATGCCGTCATACAGTTTCATTTCTATACAGCATCCTTCTCCGGAAAGCCTGCCATATATCTCTTCGATGCCCTTTCCAAAGTTACCGATGGGATCATCCTTTCCGCTGACCAGAAGTATCGGCAGCTCTCTATCAATCGAATGATACCATTTTTTTGTGGAAACCAGTTCCAGCATCTTAAAAATATTTTCGTAGGCACTTAAAGTAAATTGAAACTGGGAACGTTTGTCAGCGCCATAGCGTTCCCTGACATCTTCATCGGCACTGAACCAGGAAAGGTAATCTCTCTCGCCACGGTACTTCCTGTTCAACCGCCGGTATATCATATTTTCCACAAAACGGCTCCGGTGATTGAGACCTTTAAAGCGCCGCATCACTGCCGTAAACAGAATAGCGCGCCGGCAATATTTCTGGCGGCTGCTGGTGCCCGAGAGAATGACTCCGTCCCAGTGGGACTCGTGGAGGCAGCAAAGCCTCGTTACCAGAGAGCCCATGCCATGCCCGTACAGGAAAAACGGAACACCCGGATACTCTCTCCGGATATAGGAAGCCAGCCTCTTCACATCTTTCACAAGACAGGACCAGCCGTCCTCTTCCTCCAGCTGCCCCAGATCCTCTTCTCTGGAAGATCTGCCGTGACCGATAAAGTCACAGCCACATACCATAACGCCATGATCTGTGAAAAACTGAATCAATTCTTCATTTCTTTCTATGTAATCTTTCCATCCGTGGGTAATCTGCAGGATCGCCCTGAGATCGGTTTCCGGTTCAAATATATAATAATGAATTCTGTTTTTATGATTTGCACTGCGGTATGTACCGCGGAATTTTGAATATGCCATTGTTTTCTCCATCCATCTTCTCTTATATTTCTTTATACATAATACACCCAAAGTATGAAAAAAAAAGACTGTTTCCCTTGCGTTTTTATTAAGGGAAACAGCCTATTTTATGAATCCTGTTACAAAACGTTATAAAATTGTAAAGATTACAGAATTACTTTCGCCGGACATTTCTCGGCGCACTTGCCGCAGCCGGTACATTTGCTGTAATCGATATGGGCAATATTATTCTCCACGGTGATGGCGTCGTATTCACAGTTCTTCACACAGAGCTTACAGCCGATACATCCGGCGGAGCAGACTTCTTTCACTGCCTTGCCGAAAGCTTTGGAGTTACATGCCACCTTATGCTGCGCGCTGTACGGCACCAGTTCAATTAAGGATTTCGGACAGGTCTCCACACATTTTCCGCAGGCCACGCATTTTTCTTTGTCCACCAAAGCAATACCGTTTACAATGTGGATCGCATCAAAATCGCAGACTTTCACGCAGCTGCCGAATCCGGTACAGCCATACTCGCAGGCCTTCGGGCCGCCGCCAGGCACGCTGACAGCTGAAACACAGTCCTCATTGCCAAAATATTTATATTTGGAGGAAGCCTTCTCGCAGGTTCCCGCACATTTAACAAAAGCAACCTTTTTTTCCATATCACCGGCTTCCACGCCCATGATCTCTCCAATCTTTGCCGCCACGGCCGGACCGCCAACCGGACAGGCTCCTACTGCCGCCTCGCCCTGAGCGATAGCCTTAGCCAAAGCGTCACAGCCGGCAAAACCACAGCCGCCGCAGTTGTTGCCCGGCAGACATTCTCTTACTGCGATTTCCTTTTCATCCACAGGTACTTTAAACTTCTCGGAGGCAATGCCAAGAAGAATGGAAATCACAAGACCTGTTCCTCCGACAACAGCTGCCGCAAGAATAATTCCAGTTACACTCATCTTTTTTCCCTCCTGTTAAATAATACCTGAAAATCCGAAAAAGGCAATGGACATGAGCCCTGCCGTCACAAGAACGATCGGCATGCCTTTCCATGAAGCAGATATCTCATTGTATTCCATTTTTTCCCGGATACCCGCAAGAATAACGATGGAGATAGTAAAACCAAAAGAAATACCAAAACCATATATTGTGGATTCCAGAATGTTATAACCATAGGTTACAGAATTTAAGGCAACGCCGAGTACCGCGCAGTTGGTGGTGATCAGCGGAAGATATACGCCCAGCGCCTCATAAAGAGACGGCACAGATTTCTTCAGGAACATCTCCACGAACTGTACCAGAGCAGCGATGACAAGGATAAACACGATTGTCTGCAGATACTCAAGCCCTAAGGTTACAAGAATAAATTTATAAATCAGCGATGTTATGAATGCCGATATTGTAATAACGAAGATAACGGCAACGCCCATGCCCAGAGCCGTATCCACCTTTTTGGACACGCCGAGGAACGGACATAAACCTAAGAACTGACTGAGGACAACGTTATTTACAATGGCGGAACTGATAATGATCAATAACAAAGTTTCCATGCTCTTTTTCCCTCCTATTCGTTATCCTTCTTCTGGTCAACGGTCATATCGAAGAAGCTGCGGCTTCCACAGGCACTGTTGGTACACTGAGAGCAGTCTCCGCAGCCGCCTGATGTCTTCGGCTGACCAGGTTCCTTCGGTTTGCGGTTCTTGATCTTATTCTGGATGGCAACCAGGCATGAAAGTACAAAGAACGCGCCGGGAGCCAGAATAAAAATGGTGATCGGTGTATAGAACGACTCAGACAATACGGTAAGACCAAAAATGGTTCCTGCTCCGAGAAGCTCACGGAACGCACCGAGAATTGTCAGGGAAAGGGTAAATCCAAGTCCCATACCAAGACCATCGAAGAAAGAATTTACCGGACCATTCTTTCCGGCATAAGCTTCTGCACGGCCAAGGATGATACAGTTAACCACGATCAGCGGAATGTACACACCGAGAGAATCATTGACGGACGGCACGTACGCCTGCAGAAGGAACTGCACGATGGTAACCAGCGATGCAATAACAACAATATACCCCGGAATCCGGACTCTCTCCGGAATAAAATTTCTGAGAAGTGAAATCACCAGGTTGGAAAACATCAGCACGGCTGTTGTGGACAGTCCCATACCGATACCGTTGATGGCGGATGTAGTCACCGCCAGAGTCGGACACATACCAAGGGTGAGCACAAGAGTCGGATTTTCTTTGATGATACCATTAACAAGTCTCTCGACAGGATTGTTTTTCATCTTTAGTTCCCCCCTTCTAATGTATGGAAATAGATGATACAGCTGTTCATGGCGCCTGCCACAGCCTCACTGGTGATGGTCGCACCGGAAATGGCGTCGATCTTGGCGTCATCGTTGGCGCCGGATCCGTCTTTCACTACTGTAAACGCATCTACATTTTTATCTGCAAACTGGCTTGCCCACTCTTCATTTTGGGCGTTCATACCAAGGCCGGCGGTCTCTTTGATGGAAAGGATAGAATAACCGTTGACCGTTCCGTCTGCCTGAATTCCGACAGTGAGGGAAATGTCTCCGCCATATCCTTCCGCCGTAGTCACATTGAATATATATCCAAGACTCTCTCCGGAAGCGTCAACTGCTTCTACCACGGAAGTGATTTCATCATCGTCATGACCGGCAATGGGATTCTCACCGGACGCCAGTACTTCTGCAGCCGCTTCCTGAGAAAAGCCTTCTACTTCCGTGAAATCGGCAGCCTCCGGAAAGACAGCCGTGTAAGCTTCCATCTGCGCCTTTTCTTCCTGGGCTGCGATCGGCGCCTTTGTGATACCGTAGACTGCGCCCAGAGCCGCGCCGGCAATCACCGTGATGGTCACCAGTTTGATACAATCTTTGATCAATGCATTCATTATTTCTTACCTCCTTTTCCAAATGCGGCAGGAGTAGTAAATCTCTCGATCAGAGGCACCAGCAGATTGCAGAAGATGATCGCATAGGATACTCCCTCTGCAGAGGCCCCGAAGAGACGAAAGATTCCTGTAAAAATACCCAGCAGGATACCGAATACAATCTTTCCGTTTGATGTGATCGGAGAAGTAACGTAATCGGTCGCCATGAAAAATGCACCAAGCATCAGACCACCTCCGAAGAGATGCCCCGCAAGATATGTCATATCAAATCCATGTCCGCCGAACAGCAGCACAAAGATTCCGAGAGTCACGATATAGCACACCGGTATCTTCCAGCTGATGACTCTGCGTGCGATCAGATACACGCCGCCGATGATCAGCAGCAGGGTGGAAGTCTCGCCAATGGTTCCCGCAGTCAGTCCCAGAAACATATCCTGAATATTAACCGCTTCTCCCGCTTTTAATGCCGCCAGAGGAGTGGCGGAGGTTGCAGCATCGAAACTGCCGCCAAAACCGTTATAGGAGAAGTCTGTCATGATTCCCGCGAAAGAAATAAGCAGAAAACAGCGGGCGCCCAGCGCCGGGTTCATGAAGTTCTGTCCCAGACCGCCAAATACCTGTTTTACAACAATGATGGCAAACACGCCGCCGATCACCGGAATCCAGAACGGAACCTCCGGCGGCAGGTTCAGTGCCAGAAGAAGTCCGGTCACAGCCGCGCTCAAATCATTGATGGTTATTTTTTTATGCATGAAACGCTGCCACACATATTCACTGACCACACAGGTAAGAATACAGATGACAGTATTGATAATCGCTTTTACGCCGAAATTCCAGAAGCCAAACACGGTGGCCGGAAGCAGCGCAATCAGTACATCGCGCATAATGCTCTGTGTAGAAGCCTTATCCCTTACATGAGGATTGGCTGACACGTTATATAATTGTTCGTTCATTTTTCACCTCTCCTTATGCTATGCTTTCTTCCGTCTTAAAGCCAGCGCCTCCCGGCGTCCGGTCTTCATGGACTGGGTTAATCTTCTCTTGGCAGGACAAACGTAGGAACAGCATCCGCATTCCACACATTCGCATCCGTTTAATTTATCAAACAACTCAAAATCACCGTGATCTGCCACTTCAGACAGCTTCGTCGGCATCAATCCCGCAGGACAGACTTCCACGCAGCGCCCGCAGCGGATACAGTTGCCCGGTTCACAGGCAGCCACTTCGTCTCTGGTGAAACATAACAGCGAGGAAAATGTTTTGCCGCATGGCACATCGAGAGTGCCCAGAGCCATTCCCATCATCGGTCCTCCGGAGATGACCTTTTCCGGCTGATTTTTAAATCCGCCGGCCGCTTCCACTAACTCTGCCGCATTGGTCCCGGCCTTTACTTTAAAGTTGCCCGGACTGTTCACTGCGTCTCCGGTCACTGTCACCACTCTCTCATACAGCGGTTTGCCCATGGTCACTGCTTCATGTATAGCAATGGCAGTAGCCACGTTATCCACAATACACCCGGCATCTGCCGGCAGCATACTGGAATTGACCGAGCGTCCCGTCACCGCATAGATAAGAGAACGTTCTGCTCCCTGCGGATATTTGGTCTTGAGCTCTGCAACCTCAATACGGGATTCTCCCCGGCATAATTCTTTCATCTTTGCGATAGCTTCCGGTTTGTTATCTTCTATTCCAATGACACCCTTTGCTTTTGGAAAAAGAGACAAAATCAGATTCAATCCGGAAAAAATCTGTTCCGGAATCTCCATCATGCAGCGGTAGTCCGCTGTAATATACGGTTCACATTCCGCACCGTTTATGATGATGGTATCAATCTTGTCCGGCTCCTTCGGAGAAAGCTTCACATGCGTAGGAAATCCCGCGCCGCCCAGGCCCACGATACCAGCGTCTTTTACCGCCTGTATGATGGCTTCCGGCGTCCGTTCCCCGATCGGAGTGAACGGAACCTGCTCATACTCTCCGTCATTTTCCACAACGATACAGTTCACCTTCGCCCCGGAAACTGTCACACGAGGCTCTATGGCCTTCACTGTTCCGGAAACAGAACTGTGGATGTTTGCAGAAACAAAGCCTGCGGCTTCCGCGATTCTCTGGCCGACCAGCACCCTGTCGCCCTTAGCCACACAAGGAGCTGCAGGAGCACCGATATGCTGGCTTACAGGATAGACCATCTCTCCCTTTGGAAGGTACTCCAGTATCGGCTTATCCTTACTCAGTTCCTTACCGTCATAAGGATGGAGGCCGCCTTTAAATGTCAGTAGTCCCATTTTTTAACCTTCTTTCTTTCATTCACTTTTTGTCGCTACATCTACAATTATAAAGAAATCTGTCAGATTGAAGTAAGCTAAACTTAATAATATAGTAAAAAAAAACGAAAATCAAGGTACGTTAATTTAATAGCAAACAATCAAAACCTTTATTTCCTCGCCGCACAAAAAACCCATGGGGTTTCTCCATACTTTTATACAAATACCAAATCAAAAGTCAGAAAATTTCTTGTTAAATGTATTAAAAATAAAACAAAAAATTATTTAACTCACCATATTTTTGTTAAATTTATATCAATTTTAATTCGTTACAACAAAAAAAGAGCTGCTGCCAAACACAATATCTGCCGGGAATAGCACATTTTCATGTCAAGAATATCCCCTGCGGAATGCGTCTGGCACAGCAGCTCTCTGTTTTCAATTTTATCTGGTAATCACATCAAAATCCGCATTGTCCGTCTCTCCGTCAGAGGAGACAATTTCCACCACCACCCGATGCGGCAGACAGACAATAGATTCTCCCACATCAGAAATCGTGGCGTGATTGACACATATCTTATCCGGACAATCAGCGTCGGTCATATCCGCCTGGCCATCCCTGATCTTGAGGGTATTGTTTCCTCCAATCCCCTCAATGCGGATTGTATCGTCGCGTTCTAAAGGATATTCTCCGATAACCGTTCCATCCACTGTTACCTGAACGGTATCCCCGCGCTCTCTCCCGGCATAAAGCCAGAGAAGTCCGGCGGCAGCGATTATCAGAAAAAACAGGATCAGAAACATATCCTGTTTTCTGAACACTCTAGTTGAATCCGATCCATTTCTGCGCAATCTTATATCCTCCCATTGTCAGCTTATGGGACAGCTTGCCATGAGAACTGGAAAACTTGCCCAGAAGGGAATGTTTGAGAATCTGATATGCATTAGGCGATTGCTCGTTCAGATATTTCCAGACATCGTCTCTCATCTTTATAGATTCCTCTGTATTCATCTTCATAAGTAAAACAGAAGTAACCATCATGATCGTCTCAAGATAATGCTGCATATATTCTTCCAGCTGCGGGCAGGAAAAACTGCCTTCATGTTTGGCATAGATATCTATCATGATCTTATTGACCCGGATCTGCTGGTCGATACGGGACATCATAATCTGTTCATTGACCGACTGGTCTTCCCGTCCAATGAAATACCGGTAAAAATCTGTATCCAGATAAAACATTTTCCTCACATAAGGAAGCGGCCAGTATACAAAAATATTATCCACATAGAAAGTATGCTTCGGGAGTTCAAAACCACAGTCACGCAGAAGCTGCGTGCGGTAAATCACCGAATGCATCAGGATATTCTGGCTGACGCCAAAATGCCCGATCTCTTCCCATCCAAAAAAACGATTCTCCGGCAGAATGGACCGGTACTGAATCACTTTTTTTCTTTTGGCTCCCTGTTTTTCATACACATAGTTGGAAATAAGCATATCAAGAGGTTCTTCTTCTTTTACCGCCTGACGCAGAAAAGAAAGCACTCTCTCGTAAGATTCCTGATCTACCCAGTCGTCACTGTCCACCACTTTATAAAAGAATCCGGACGCATGACGGAGTCCGGCGTTCACCGCCTCCCCGTGTCCTCCGTTTGGCTGATGCACGGCCCGCACAATAGACGGGTACTTTTTTGCATACTCGTCTGCAATCTGCGGGGTCGTATCCTTCGAGCCGTCATCAACAATAAGAATCTCCACTTCTTCCCCGCCAGTCAACAGGCTGTCAATGCAATTCCTCATATAATCCTCTGAATTGTAACTCGGGATTGCTATGGAAAGTAGTTTCATAAATAATCTCCTTCTGATATTCTCTCTCAGTATGGATGCCGCTGGCATCGTTATCTGTCAACATCAAAATCTTCTGTCAATCATACTGTACGGTAAATGATATCTTCACGTCCCGGTCCATTGGAGACCATGGTGATCGGATATCCAATCTGTTCTTCCACAAATTCAATATATTTCCGGCAGTTTTCCGGCAGATCTTCGTATTTCCTGATGCCGTGGATATCGCTCTTCCACCCTGGCAGAGTCTTAAGCACCGGTTTTGCTTTCTCGAGAAGCGGAGTCACAGGAAATTCTGTAGTCACTTCGCCATCAATCTCATAACCCACGCAAACCGGAATCTCGTCCAGGTATCCCAGAACATCCACAACGGTAAAAGCTACATCGGTGGTACCCTGCATACGGCAGCCGTACTTGGATGCCACACAGTCAAACCATCCCATTCTTCTCGGTCTTCCGGTCGTCGCGCCAAATTCGCCGCCGTCACCGCCGCGAACCCGAAGTTCCTGGGCTTCGTCGCCAAAGATCTCGCTTACGAAAGCTCCTGCTCCCACAGCACTGCTGTAAGCCTTGCAGACAGTTACAACCTTCTCAATGGAATATGGAGGCAGACCTGCGCCAATCGCTCCATATGCCGCCAGTGTAGAAGAAGATGTTACCATCGGATAGATGCCGTGATCCGGATCTTTCAGCGTTCCCAGCTGTCCTTCCAGAAGGATATTCTTTCCCTCTTTCAGAGCCTGGTCCAAATATAATGATACGTTGCACACATACGGTGCAACCATTTCTTTATAATCCATCAGCGTCTGATACAATTCATCAGCATCAATGAGCGGCTTATGATAGAGATGCTCCAGAAGCACATTTTTCTGGCTCAGCACCCGGTCAATCTTTTCTCTGAGAGCAGCCTCCTCCATAAACAGTTCATTCACCTGGAAACCGATCTTTGCGTACTTATCTGAATAAAACGGCGCTATGCCGGATTTTGTAGAGCCGAAAGACTTTCCTCCCAGACGCTCCTCTTCATACTGATCGAAGAGAATGTGATACGGCATTACGATCTGCGCTCTGTCAGAAACCAGAATCTTCGGTTCCGGCACCCCTTTGGATACGATCTCCTTCAGCTCATTAAACAATACTGGTATATTCAGAGCAACACCATTACCGATGATACTGGTGGTATGATCATAAAATACACCAGACGGCAATGTATGAAGAGCAAACTTGCCGTAATTATTTATAATTGTATGGCCTGCATTGGCACCTCCCTGGAAACGGATAATGATATCAGAATCCTGGGCAAGCATATCTGTAATCTTACCTTTTCCTTCGTCTCCCCAATTGGCGCCTACAATTGCTTTTACCATGCGTTCTTTCCTCCCAGTTATCTAAAAATCTTCAAAAAACAACGTTCTTATTATAGCCCAGTTTCCTCTATAAGTAAAGGAACATCTTTTCTATAAAATAAAATCTCGCTTTCACGCTTCATCACATCAGCCGGAACTTCCTGGCGTAACGGACAAGCACATATCCTTTCGGGAAATTCCGAAGCTCTTTTTCTGACACACCGCGAAGCTTTATCAGCAGTGCAAAATATACAGCCACAGCAAATACGATGGAAACCATCAGGCACACAAACACAAGTACCCGCGCCGGCAGCACTATTCCAAAAATGCCGTCCAGTATAAAATACAGTCCCTGATAGAAGACGTAACAAAATACTCCCATTCCGACAGCGGAAATGGCCGGTATCACAAAAGTCTTTCTGACTTCCTGCCGGTATCCCAGATACCTGTGTACGCTGATGCTGTTCAGCAGACACATCAGAAACGCATAGAGCATAGTCGCAAAAACCAGCGCCAGCAGATCCATATTTGTAAAGTACAGCAGACCCGCCAGGAAAAGTACATGAATCAGCAGAGATACTGCCGCATTGCGAAGCGGCACGTTTACTTTACCGATTCCCTGCAGAACACCGTTGGTCACCGTTGACAGACAGTAAAACACAACGCTGACACAGCCGATGCGCAGAAGATTCACCGCGAGATTAATAGTATCCCTCTGCGGGAACAGAACCTGCATGACCGGATATGCCAGCACACACAGACCCACGGCGCTCGGAATACTGATCATCATAGTAAAATGTATGGACTGTTTTACCTGAGCATTACATTCCTCATAATCTTCCAGAGTGTAGGCCGATGACACTGCCGGAATCATTGCCGTGGACATGGAATTGGCCAGTGCCACCGGCACATTGATCAGCGTAAGATACTTCGTGGAAAACACTCCATAGAGAGCGGCAGATGTTTTGGAAAGCACTCCTTTATAATCCATCACATCCATGAATATCGTCTGATCGATAGTAGCGCTGATATTATACACAAATGTACTGAGAATGACCGGAGTGATCATCAAAAACATGACTTTAAAAATGTCTCTGTAAGAGCTGCTTGTTCCGGACACATCCTGCATACGATGTTTTGTAAAGTACAGACGGTTCTGCCGGTATACAAAGACCATGAAGACCAGTCCCGCCGCCACGCCGATCACAATACCTGCAGCGCTTCCCATAGCGCCGAATACCGGAACCTTATCCGCATCGCCGCCGGCAAAGATCTGTATAAACAGAAGCGCCGCACCGATGCTGACTATGGCGTTGAGCACCTGCTCGATAATCTGTGAGATTGAAGTCGGCACCATGGTGGAATGCGCCTGAAAATATCCTCTCAGAACGCCGAGAAATCCCGACAGAAAGATGGCCGGAGCCAGCACCTGCAGAACAGGTATCGCTTTCTGCTGACTGTCAGGAACCAATACAGATGCACCGAGAAAAGTGAACAGACTGGCAGCAGCCCCCACAATCAGTACATATACAAGCGCGCACCTGAAAACCTTGTGCGCCTCCTTGTACTGTTTCAGAGCCAGTTTTCCGGAGACCACCTTCGAAACCGCCATTGGTATGCTGTAGGAGGAGATCAGCAGCACCATGGAATATAAATTATAAGCTATTCCATAATACCCGTTTCCCTCATCACCAATAATGCTGGTAACCGGACTCCGGTACAACACACCGATGATTCTCACAAGTATCCCCGCCACCATCAAAATGGATGCCTGCGCTATTACATTTTGTTCACTCGAATTATTTCTTCCCACTGTATCCTTCCTCTCAGAGCTTTTCTCTCTGAATCCTTCCTGCTCTTTTTTCCTGCACCCTGATTTCTGTCCGTCTCATATTTTGTCGTTCTTTATACATTAATCTCCGCTTTCATACCAAGGATTTCTTTGTTGGCTTCAAGCACCGGACGGATATATTCATCAATATACTCTTCCGTCTGCTGCGGTGCGCGTCCCACAAAGTTCTCCGGTTTCATGATGGCATTGAGCTGTTCGATGGTCATGCCGAAAGCCGGGTCGGCAGCAATCCGCTCCAGAAGGTCATTATCTTTCCCTTCCTCTTTTACCACACGGCCGGCAGCCATGGAATGCTGGCGGATCTTCTCATGAAGTTCCTGACGGTCCCCGCCTGCCTTCACCGCATCCATCATTATGTTTTCCGTTGCCATGAACGGAAGCTCGCGCATCAGATGCGCCTCGATAACTTTTGGATAGACAACCAGACCGTCCACCACATTCAGATAAAGATCAAGTATACCATCTATAGCCAGAAATCCTTCCGGTACAGAGAGACGTTTATTGGCAGAGTCATCCAGCGTCCGCTCAAACCACTGTGTGGATGCGACCAGCGCCGGGTTCATAGTATCCGCCATCACATAGTCTGCCAGAGAAGCCATACGCTCGCTGCGCATCGGATTTCTCTTGTAAGCCATAGCGGAAGAGCCGATCTGATTCTTCTCAAACGGTTCCTCAATCTCTTTCAAATGCTGAAGAAGACGGATATCGTTGGAGAACTTGTGAGCGGACTGCGCGATTCCTCCCAGTACATTTAACACACGGCTGTCCACTTTTCTTGAGTAGGTCTGTCCGGAAACCGGATAACAGGAATCGAATCCCATCTTTTCCGCAATCTTTTTATCAATCTTGCGGATGGTCTCGTGGTCGCCGTTAAACAACTCGAGAAAGCTTGCCTGTGTTCCGGTAGTTCCTTTGGAACCAAGCAGTTTCATAGATCCGATGACGTAATCCAGATCCTCCAGGTCCAGCATCAGTTCATTTAACCACAGAGTCGCCCTCTTTCCAACGGTGGTTGGCTGTGCCGGCTGAAAATGCGTAAATGCCAGCGTCGGCAGATCTTTGTATTTCATGGCAAAGGCAGCCAGCTCGCTGATGACATTTAATACTTTCTTCCTCACCAGCTTTAACGCCTCCGTCATAATAATAATATCGGTGTTATCTCCCACATAGCAGGAAGTCGCTCCCAGATGGATGATACCCTTGGCGTTCGGGCACTGCACCCCGTAAGCATATACATGGGACATAACATCATGACGTACCTCTTTTTCACGCTCCTTTGCCACCTCAAAATTAATATCGTCGGCATGAGCTTTCAGTTCCTCGATCTGCTCTTTTGTCACACTGTCAAGCCCCAGCTCATACTCGGTCTCTGCCAGCGCAATCCAGAGCTTTCTCCATGTTTTAAACTTTTTGTCCGGTGAAAAAATATACTGCATTTCCTTGCTGGCATACCGCTCGGAAAGCGGACTCTGATATCTGTCGTACATTGGTTTCCTCCTATTTCTCTCTGTTCTGATATTTTTTTATTTTCTCCTCAGCCCTGCTCGCCGCGGATATCGTGTTTTGGCGGTTCCAGAGGATAATTGCCGCTGAAGCAGGCGTCGCAAAACGGCAGTCCTTCGCATATCTCCGAAAGCCGTTCCATGCGCAGATACGCCAGAGAATCGGCTCCAAGAATCTGGCGGATTTCCTCCACACTCTTTCCATTGGCAATCAGCTGGTCTTCTGTCGGGATATCTGTCCCAAAGTAACAAGGATGCAGAAAAGGCGGAGAGCTGATTCTCACGTGAACCTCTTTGGCCCCGGCATCCTTCAACATCTGCACGATTCTGCCGCAGGTAGTTCCCCGCACGATGGAATCATCGATCATGATGATCCGCTTTCCCCGCACATTATCCTTGAGAACATTGAGTTTCACCTGCACGCTGCTTTCCCGCATACTCTGTTTCGGCTTGATGAACGTCCGTCCCACGTAGGAATTCTTAATAAAGGCGATACCGTAAGGAATCTTCGATTCGATGGCATATCCCTGCGCCGCCGGGTTGCCGGACTCCGGCACTCCCACGACCATATCGGCCTCAACCGGAGAATCCTGCGCAAGAAAACGTCCCGCGCGAATACGGCTGGCGTAAACTCCCACACCGTCAAAGACCGCGTCTGGTCTTGAAAAATAAATATATTCAAAAATACACCGGGCCTGTTTCTTCGGGTCAGCAAAACACATCTCCTTATTGGAAAGAATTCCTTCCTTTGTGATGGTCACAAGCTCTCCTGGCTCCACATCCCGGACAAATTCTGCCCCTACCGCGTCCAGAGCGCATGTCTCTGAAGCCAGAAGATAGGCATTATCTCTTTTGCCGATACACAGCGGCCGGAAACCGAAAGGATCTCTCGCTCCCATGAGCTTTCTCGGGCTCATCACGATGAGGGCATAGGCTCCCCTGATCTTGCGCATGGCGGCAAGCACCGCTTCCTCTGCCGTGTCAGAACTGATACGCTCTTTTGCCACGTGATAGGCGATAACTTCCGAGTCAATGGTAGTCTGAAAGATAGCTCCGGTTTTTTCCAGTTCCTCTCTGAGTTCCAGAGCATTGATCAGGTTGCCGTTATGGGCAAGAGCCAGCGTTCCTTTATAATAATTTAAGACCAGCGGCTGCGCATTTTCCCGGGTACTGGAACCGGCAGTGGAATAGCGGACATGTCCCACGCCGATATTGCCCTTCAAATGCTCCAGATCCTCACCGTGGAACACCTCGTTGACCAGGCCCATTCCTTTGTGAACCTGAATATTTTTCTTCGGACCGTTTGTATCAGAAACGGCAATACCGCAGCTCTCCTGTCCTCTGTGCTGCAGAGCAAAAAGGCCGTAATACACGGTGGAAGCCACATCTCCTCCATCCAGATCGTACACGCCCATGACACCGCATTCTTCATGTAATTCTGTCTCTGTCTCAAACTGCTCTCTGCTGTCAAATGGCATTTTAATCCTCCTATATGCATCATCCTGTTACAGATTGTTCAAATAATTTGGCGTCTTGTATACTAACATAAAAACCCCCGCAGTACAAGAACCCTTTTCCGGATAACCGGATACGTGCCGGCGCAGCTGCTGACCGGCACGCTGCACACCGATGGCAGTACCCGGCGAAATCTCCGTTCTCCGCTACTGTACGATCTCTTCCAGCAGCGGTGAGGAGAGCGGCAGAATTCCCCGGCGGATCTTCACCGTCAGTATCCGTGATACCGCCTGGTCGATCTGCCGTTCCGTGAGTGTTCCGTCCTGCACCGCTTCATAGACTGCATCGTAAGCACTCACAAAATCATCCGGCATCAATATCATATCATTGCCGGCTTCTATGGCCATAACCGCCGCTTCACCGGCGTCATAAAACTTTGTGATAATCTTCATGTTCATGGCGTCGGTAATTATAATATTGTCAAACTGCAGCTCTTCGCGCAAAATATCTGTCACCATCAGAGACGACAACGAAGCCGGCACCTCATTCTGAGTGATATTGCGGACCGCCACATGGGACATCATCACCACATCCGCTCCGGCAGCAATGCCTGCCTTAAACGGAGTAAATTCCACATCACGCAGCCGGTCGATGGTCACATCCAGATTTACAAAGCCCTTATGGGTGTCATCACCTGAGTCTCCCTGTCCCGGGAAATGTTTGAGCGTGGCGCTGACGCCGTTTTGCTGCAGGCCCTTCACCTCTTCGCTGACCATATCCGAGACAAGCTGCGCATCTCTGCCAAAGCTTCGGGAGCCAATCTCCGTATTATCCGCATTGGTGGAAATATCCGCCACCGGCGCAAAATCCAGATTAAATCCCAGCTCCGAAATCTCCCGGCCAATGGTCGCGCCCACATTATAGGCGTTAGCTGAATCTCCGGTACTTCCCACCTCCGACATGGTCGGAAATTTTGTCGTTCCAAACGATTCTGAATTGGCAACCCTCGAGACGGTTCCACCTTCTTCATCCACTGACATAAACATCGGAACCGTCGAAGCTTTCTGCATTTTCCGGATAAACTTCTTCAGATTTTTTCTGTTTTGTTTAATATCCTCGTCATTGGTGAAATTAAAGGAAAAGAAGATAACGCCGCCCGGCTGATACTTTTTTATATTTTGCTTCATCTGATCCGTCATTTCTGTCTCAGCGTTAAAATCCAGAGAATCTGTACTGACAATAAAAAGCTGTCCGATTTTCTGTTCCAGCGTCATCTGTCCGAGCACCTCTGACACAAGACCTTCCATGGTTATATCATCCAGGCTTTCCGGGTCTGCCTCCAGGATGGATGTGCTGCTCTCCGCCTGACTGTTATCAAACGCTGCTCTTCCACATCCGGAAAGGGTACACAGCACAAGAACAAAGACCCAGCAGAAGACGGCCCGGATTCGCTTATATCCCCGCATAGATCACAATTCCTCCGTATTTATTTATGTTCCGGCGCCATTCCAGGCTCAAAATGGCGTTTCGGCACTGTCGGCTGCACCTGATTTCTCTCCATGGCTTCCCGACAGAATTCTTTCTGCGCTTCCAAAAGAACCTTTCCTCTTTTGTCCACTTTCTGATAGCTGTTATCCGGCTGCAGGCAATGAGCCTTCATGGTATCTGCCAGCTGCAGATCCAGAATATGTCTCGCTTTTTTCTTCAGCTCCTCATCCTCAATCGGGAACACAATCTCCACACGGCGGTCCAGATTTCTAGGCATCCAGTCCGCGCTTCCCATATAAAGCTCTTCATGCCCGTCATTATAGAAAGAAAAGATTCTGGCATGCTCCAGGAAGCTTCCTACAATAGAGCGGACGCGGATATTCTCACTGATACCCGGAATTCCCACAACAAGACAGCAGATACCGCGCACGATAAGATCGATCTGCACGCCTGCCGCAGATGCTTCATACAGAGCAAGGATGATCTTCTTGTCACAGAGGGAATTACATTTTGCGATAATGTGCGCTTCTTTTCCTGCTTTGGCATTCTCGGTCTCTCTCTTGATCAGCTGAAGGAAACGTTTTTTCATCCAGATCGGAGCCACCAGCAGACGGTTCCATCTTGCCGGCTCTGAATATCCGCTCAGCATATTGAAGACTGCCGTCGCATCTTCGCCGTAGGCGTCCCGGCAGGTAAACATACCGGTATCTGTATATTGCTTCGCTGTGGAATCATTATAGTTTCCGGTTCCCAGATGTACATAACGGCGGATACCGTCGGATTCTCTGCGGACAACCAGCGCGATCTTACAGTGCGTTTTCAATCCTACAAGGCCGTAAATAACATGGCAGCCGGCTTTTTCCAGTTTTTTCGCCCAGTTGATGTTGTTTTCCTCATCAAATCTCGCTTTCAGCTCCACAAGCACCGTAACCTGTTTTCCATTTTCCGCCGCAAGAGCAAGGGCGGAGACGATCGGAGAATGTCCGCTGACACGATAGAGTGTCTGTTTGATAGCCAGCACATCTTCATCTTCCGCTGCCTGGCGGATAAAAGCGACCACCGGATCAAAGCTCTCATATGGATGATGGAGAAGCACGTCTCCCTTTCTGATCTGCTCGAAAATGTTCCTGTCAGCCCGCAGTTCCGGCGTGATCTGCGGCACGTACGGCTTCTCTTTGTATTCCTGGAATCCTTCCAGACCGTAACATTTCATGAGGAAAGTCAGATCCAGCGGGCCGTTTACCGCATACATATCGTCCGTATGCACTTTAAACTGTTTCTTTAAGTATTTCACCAGACGCTTGTCCATCCGGTCTTCATATTCAAACTTGATGACCTCGCCCCACTGACGTTTTTTTAACTGTTTTTCAATCTCCTTGAGCAGATCTTCCGCCTCGTCTTCTTCAATGTCCAAATCGGCGTTCCGCATGATACGGTAAGAACTGGAGCAGATGATCTCATGATTTAAAAATAAATCCGGCAGGAAATGCTCGATCAATGTCTCAAGAAGCACGATCCTCGTAGTTCCCTCTTCGTTTTTCGGCAGAGTGATAATTCTCGGAAGCACGGAAGGTACCTGTACCGTTGCCACGTCATACTCTTTTTTGGCTTTCTTTCCCTTATTCTCTATAAGCGCCGCGATATTCAGCGTCTTATTCTGTATAAGAGGGAACGGACGGGAGGAATCAATGGCCATCGGCGTCAGCACCGGATACACATTTTTGTGGAAATACTGATCCAGATACTCCACCTCGTCCTCCGTCAGCTCATCATAGTTTACGATCCACAATCCGGCGTCCCGCAGCTTCGGAAGCAGGGAACGGGTGTATACAGAATACTGTTTCTCAATGAACTCATGAGTTACTTTATAGAGGGCTTCCAACTGTTCAAGAGCCGTCATTCCCGCGATATCCCTCTTGTCATATTGTGCATTTACCATATCTTTCAGGGATGCGATTCTTACCATGAAGAATTCATCCAGATTAGAAGCGGTAATACTCAAAAACTTCATCCGCTCAAAAAGAGGATTCGTTTTATCCTTTGCTTCGCCAAGAATTCGTTTGTTAAACTCCATCCAGCTTAATTCACGGTTACTAAAATTACTTGGTTGATCAAAAACAATTTTTTCTGCCATGGTTATTCCTTTCTTTGCTTCAACACACACGCAATCCATAAGAACAGTGTCGCCGCAACAATATACTAAAATACTCTTTTCTGTTTAAGTACCGGTTTTACGCCTAAAATTTCATTGAAATATTTTGCCTTCTTTTCAAAGAGGCTGATCTCCAATGTAATATCCTGATCAGACTCCACCGTGATAATCAGCTCTTTGCCTTTTCGCACGATGTTCCTGTTCTGATATTTCTGTCCATGTCCCCTGTCCAGAGCATTGGCAAGACGCAGAATGGCGGAAAGCTTCGCGATACGCAGATATTCTTCCCGAAGGAAAACACTTTCCAGGCGGTCTGTCTCCGGCAGGAATTCCGTATTATACCGCACCACATTCGCCACTTCCTGTCTCTCTCTGTGTGAAATTCCCATGATCTCTGTGGAAATAATGAGCTGATAGCCGTTCTGTCCCGGCTGATTCATATTGACATATTTGCCTATATCATGAAGAATCGCGGAAATCTCCAGAATCAGGCGGTCACGTTTTGACAGACCGTGGAATTTTACCGTCCTGTCAAAAATCTCGCACGCAAGCTCGGATACATATTCCGCATGCACCTTGTTGGAACGATAGCGTTTTCCGATATATTTTACTGACGCGATAATATCCTGATAATAGTCATGATTGATCTTGATCTTATTTGATTTTAACGCATAGTCCACCACGCTTCCGTCACAGAGATCCGTATCACAGATATAGACGGTATCTGCTTTGGAAAGTTCCAGGAACTTCTTATAAATAATAACCGATGGCAGCGTCATTCTGGCATCCTCGATGGACATACCGTACTGTACTGCCAGATCCTGATAGGATGCTTTTTTTATCTTCTTAAAAATATAACATATTTCTTCATAGTTTAATGTAAGAGAAGGATTCAGTTCCGGTACGATTTTCTTAAGATTTTTAATCTCATCACCGATAGCCACCACATTTTTTATGGCCTTATCCTTCAGATACGTATTGCGGAACATATCGATTTCATACTGGATATACTCTTCCATGACGGAAATATAATCCAGGGCGTTATGTTCCACAGACTCCAGAATCTCCAGAACCTTTACTGTTCCAATGGCCATATTCTGCGTCAGGTACAGCGCCTGCTTATCAAAAAGAGATACCTGCACGCTTCCGGAACCGATGTCCAGAATGGCCGTATTTTTCTCAATAATGTGGTCAAAGTCAATTTCAGACACCTGAATTCCTTTGTACATCAGAAAACGCAGCTCGGAATTGGAAAGCATCTGTACAGTAATCCCCGTCCGAATCTTGATCTGATTCAGGACAGAAAGCTGATTCCTTGCATTGCGGATAGCGCTGGTAGCATAGCACTGGTAGTCTTTAACATCATATTCCTTCATAATCTGCAGGAAATTATTCAGTACGTCGCTGATTTCCTCAATCTGCGGAAAGGAAATCCGCCCGGTGCCATAAGCTTCTTTGCCCAGCTCATATTCATGGCATACCCTGTTAATTTCCCGAATGCCGCTGGCCTGCGAAATCTCATAAATCTTCATCAGGAGATTTTTAGAGCCAATCACTATAACTGCATAACTGGAATATCTCATTTGCTCCTCCTTACTCTTTCAAATAAAAGAAAGAATTTACAGTGTGGTCAGTATCAATTAAATTATTATATTGAAGAATCTGGTACTCCTGCACCATATCGTTGTACGGTGTTTCTTTCGCAGATTCATAATAATTACCCTCCGCATCGTAGGCGCCCATGGCGCTCAGCACCGGAAGCTTCTCATAAAGACGCATGAGGAACTTCTGATAAGGAGTCATCTTAAGTCCTGCTTCCTGCATCACGTAAGCGCTCAGATAATTGGCGCTCATCTTCTCGATAGTTGTCTCCTCAATATCATAATTGGCCCATATAATAAACGGCGTCTGATATTTTTTCATCAGTTCCTCCGATGTGAGCTCGTCCGATGATTTGCCAAAAATGCTGTCATAAAAACGGCTGGTCACCGCCGGCTGGTGGTCTCCGAACATCACAATGATAGTCGGCTCATCCACCTCGGAAAAATACTCTACAAGGTATTGAAATGCTTCATCGGTCTTTTTGACCAGAGACAGGTATTGTTCCGCCTGTTCATTTTTATGATTATCGGTAATCTGCACATCGTTGGTAAAATTACTGTAGCTCTTATCAAAGCCGCCGTGATTCTGCATAGTGACATTGAAAAGATAAAATGGCTTTGAAGTGTTTTTCCTTTCCTCATAGAGTTCAATAATTTTTTCCATGTTGGATTGATCGGAAATGTATTTCCGGTACATAAGAGGATTGGTAAAATCGCTCTCACTGTAAAAATGCTCAAAGCCCATATATCCGTATACCTCCGGTCTGTTCCATCCGGACGCCAGATACGGATGCAAAGCCACATTGCCTTTGTATCCCTGCTGTTTTAAAGTATAGGTAAGATTCGGCAGTTTATCTTTCACTACCTGCGTATATGCTATGATGCCGTTTTGCAGAAATGCCATGGTATTGCCGGTGAGAAATTCAAATTCAGAATTGCAGGTACCGGAACCAAAAATGGACATATACAGATTGCCCTTGATAGTATCCTCCTCAAGATTATGGATAAACGGCATATAATCCTGATTCGTGGTAAAATCTCCCACCACCGACAGATCAGAAAACGCCTCATTCATGATAGCGATGATATTCGGTCTTGTGCCGTCCGAAGTCTCAAGGCGTCCGTCCTTCTTCTCTTCTTCATTGGCGAACTCTTCTTCATATCTGGCTGCAATATCCGCCGCCGCCTCCGCGGAATAATCATCCGGCTTATCCTGCACCAGTGAATTCATGTTCAGCACAAATCCGAAAAAGAAACCGTTTTTAGCGTAGCCCTTTTTCTGATCCCAGACATTATTTTTGATGCCGTAGCTTCTGAGCGTTCTCTCTTCCACGACAAAATAGCCGAGGACGCTCACCGACAGGGCGATGACACATCCCATGATAAGACGTTTCTTCCATCCGGTCTTTTTCCTCATCGGACACCGCCACAGGACGGCGAGATACAGCAGAAGGAATAACGCATTCCACACGAATATTGGCTGAATACTGTAGGTATAATTTTCTGCAACTCCGGCTGCGGTAGAAGCAGACATGATGTCAGACGGCACAATTGGCGCGCCTTTAAAATTGAGAACATAGTAGTTGGCCAGACCGACCACGTAGAAAAATATGGTTCCGATGGTTACGGCCGCCTTCCTCGATACGAAAATCAGATATAAAATTCCAAAAAACAGATAATAGACTAAAACATTCAGCCAGAATTCTGCCGCATTGATCCTTGTTATTGAATTATTGGTAAATCTCTCCACAAACCAGAAAGTAAACACGGGGGCTGCAAAGAATAACGCATATCCAATAACCGTCTTTACTCTCTCCGGAGCCGGAATCGGAAACAACACGAGGAGGATCACCAGTCCCAGCAAAGCGCAGATTCCCACCCACTGCTGATAGATCGTCACCGGATAATAGAACTGGGCCACCAGATATTTCTGCTGTTCCACCCGGTTCACCTGCAGCTTGCCCTGAAAACCGCTCTCTCTGGTACTCCACTGATAGACGATAGGCTCCTTGCCGGACTCCGTTCCCACTGTGGAAATCTGAATGGAATATTCATTACCTTTCTGGAGCTGCACATCTGTCTTGAACTCCGTATAATCATTATCCATGAGATTACTGATTTTTTTAGACACCCGGGAGACACTTTCCCCCGTCTGACGGTCAATAATGTTGAGAACCAGCTTTCCCTTTGCCACTCCGGTATAATCGTTGCTGAAATAAAGCTTGACTGTTTTTAAATGGGTATGCTTCGCCACGAAATTCTGATTGACCACGCTGCCTTCTGATAACAGGCACACCTGATCCACCCTGTATTTATTAACCTGACTGGTGGCGTTTTTCTGATAATCCATGAAATTATGGCACAGATACCACATGAAAAAGAACAGTACAGCTACAACTGCAATCCGTACTCCCAGAATCATTTTTTCTTTTTTGCTCATCGGGCCTTTTTTCTGCGGTATAAATCTGCGAATCTTTTTTATATCCATTTATTATCCTACTCCAAAATTATTTTCATTGCCGGCGGCAGCACCGGCATTCCACTCACACTCAGCATGTGACCGCGGCAGTTCCGCCACGATCAGTAATTACCGAGAATTCTGAAATTAGCCGCCTCCGCCCGTACTCCCTGCAGAGCGTTGCGCACCTCCGCATCATGCAGATTGCCGCTGATATCTACATAAAAGCGATATTCCCACTGGCGATCCGGCAGCGGCACTGACTCAATATGGCTCAGGTTCAAATCATTGTAGATAAAATGTGAGAGTATATTATAAAGGGTTCCGCTCTCATGGAGAACCGCAAAGGAGATACTAATCTTTGAAGCATCCTTCGTATACTGACGTTTTTTAGAAAGAATAACAAAGCGGGTCTCATTGCTGGCGTCAAAGTTAATACTTTCCTCCAGAATATCAAGCCCGTAAAGTTCAGCAGCACGCCGGCTGGCGATGGCTGCCTCCCGCGGATTATTTCTTTTTGCGATCATCTCCGCCGCAATGGCTGTATTCTCCACACTTTTTTGCTCCACGCCCAGTTTTTCCAGATACGGGGCGCACTGCATTAATCCCTGCGGATGAGAATATACTGTCTCAATCTCTTCTATTTTACTACCCGGACAGCCCAAAAGGCAATGGTCGACTTTCACAAAAACTTCGCCCACAATGCAGACATCGTGCTCCAAAAGGATATTGTATACACCCGCCACGTCACCGGCGGAAGAATTTTCAATAGGAAGCACACCGTAATCGGCCTCTCCCTCGTTCAACGCCATCGCCACCTCTTTAAACTGCGCCACTCCATAGTGGTCAATATCTCTCCCGAAAAACTTCTCACAGGCCATGCAGGTAAACGATCCCGGCACGCCGGCGTAGACTACCCTTGTATCGGGAAACATTACCAGTTCCGGCACCTCAGTAAAATAATTTTCAATATACCGGTCTCTTTGATGCACCAGATGGTACTGGTATTTTCTGCTGATGGACATCATCTGAATAAAAATCTCTTCAAGTCCCTTTACGATAAATGGATTGGAACGGTTTCTGGTGATATCCGCCAGTTTCTCATCCTCTCTGTTTTTATCATAAATGGGAGCTCCGATCTCCTTCTTGGCCTCCGCCAGCTCTGCGGCGCATTTCATGCGTTTTTCGAACAGTTCCGCAATCTTATAATCTATCTCGTTGATATTTTCTCTTACCTGTCTGATATCTTTCTTTATCTTATCCATTTAACAGTTCCTCTATCAATACTTCTGCCTGATTCTTTTTATTTATTCTCCTGCTGTTCCAGAGCTTCCTTATATTCTGCAAAACGTTTCCGGTACAGCGGATGCACACCGTGAGGATTCAGCTCACACAGCGGAATGAGCACAAAGAGCCTCTTCGTCATCTCCGGATGCGGTATCGTAAGTACCGGACTTTCTGTTATCCGGTTGTCATAGAGCAGCAAATCCAGATCAAGAGTCCGCGGACCCCAGTGAATCTTCCTCTCCCTGTGCGCTTCCTTTTCAATTTCCTGCATTCGGAGCAGCAGTTCTTCCGGCTCATACAGAGTTTCAAAGGTAAATACCGTATTCAAAAACTTATCCTGCTCCAGATAGCCATACGGTTCTGTCTCGATGACCTGCGCCGACCGGAAATTCCGGTTATTTCCGTCAGACCGCAGCGCTTCCGCCGCCATATCGATCCACGCCTGCCGTTCTCCCATGTTGGAGCCGACTCCCACGTACACCCGGTGCCATCCTCTCTCGATGGACACCGAGGCGTAATCCAGATGCATCATCACCGGCGCCCACGGCTTCTTCACTTCAATCCGCACGGAATCGATCAGCGGAAACTCTTTCAGGATCTGTCCGGCGATCCGCTCCGCCGCGCGCTCCAGAAGCTTGTCATTCTGTTTTTTCATCTCCGCGGTAATCAGACGGCTCACATCGCCATAGCTGACGGAATCCTCCAGCGCGTCGGACAGTCCTGCCTTTCTGGTGGAGAGAGACAGCTCCGCACTCACCAGAAACTTCTGCCCCAGTATATTTTCTTCCTTATATACGCCGTGGTTGCAGAAAACTTCCAGATTTTTAATTGTTATTTTATCCATTTTTTACACCAAGTTTCTATATTTATTATCAAAATTTATCGTGCTCGCCGTTTGCCGGCATACGCCCGCAAAATCCTGCCTTGCAGGCCAGCCCTCACCGGCGGCGATTCCATCATCGCGAAACGGTCGCTGCCTCTGTGCGGCTTCACTCTGCCGCCAGAATCGCCTCCGCCATCTTCATGGCGCGGTAATTCTTCTTCACATCATGAACCCGGAAGATCGTTGCCCCTTTCATCCGGCCCATAACAGTGGTTGCCACCGTCCCTTCTTCTCTTTCGTCCACCGGCAGATCAAGGGCCGTACCGATAACAGATTTTCTCGAAGTTCCCAGAAGAACCGGAAGGCCAAACTCTTTCAAAAGATCCAGATGCTTTATAATAGAAAGATTCTGCTCGTAGGTTTTGGCAAAGGCAAAGCCCACACCCGGATCCAGCATGATTTTTTCCCGTTTTATTCCGGCGTCATCGGCGATCCGCAGGGTTTCCCGCATATCATCCATAAAATCCGCCAGATAATCTTTATAATCCATCTGCTTTCTGTTATGCATCAGGCAGCATGCCGCGCCGCTCTCTGCAATAAGCGGAGCAAGACGTCCGTCCCATTTCAGCCCCCAGATATCGTTGATGAGATCCGCGCCTGCCGAAAGTCCCGCTTTTGCCACCTCATATTTGTACGTATCGAGGGAAACCGGCACATCAAACTGCCGCTTCACTGCCTCAATGACCGGCACAACTCTCTCAATCTCTTCCTGATCTGTAATCTTCTCATGACCAGGTCTTGTGGATTCTCCGCCGATATCAATGATGGCAGCTCCTTCCCCGATCATTCGTTCCGCCTGAGAAAGCGCCGCGTCCAGCGTCTGATATCTGGAGCCGTCGGAAAATGAATCCGGTGTGACGTTCAAAATCCCCATGATGTATCCCTGATGTTCTAAATCCAGATTGTATTTTCCTATTTCCACGATGTATCCTCCATTTCTTCCATAAATGAGAGCGAGCCGCAGATGACGATCACATCCTCCTGCTCTGCCTTTTCCCGGCCCCGGCGTATCGCCTCGTTGACGTCCTGACAACAATGCGACGGAACGCCGAAACGCTGTGCACAGGCCGCCAGAACTTCTCCGGACAGCCCCCGTTCATTATGCGGACGGAATGTATATATTTCAGACGCCAGCGGCATAAGTTCCGCCAGCATCTTCTCATATTCCTTGTCTTTCAACACTCCCATTATATAGATGATTCTCCTGTTTGTAAAATGTTTTTCCAGAAATTGCGCCAATTTCCGCGCCCCGTCCGGGTTGTGAGCGCCGTCCCGGAAAATGTACGGCCGCTCGCCGAGCAGCTCCAGACGTCCCGGCCAGCGGGCGTTTACCAACCCTCTCTCCATCTCCGGCCATCCCAGCCGTTTATCTGCCGCCGGAATAAATCGTGCGTTTTCTCCCGGCTCCAGTTTTCTCCTGCCCTCTGACGGCAGCCGTTCCATCAGTTCTTCCGCAGCCGCCAGCGCAGTCACCGCATTGGATATCTGATGTTGTCCCGGCAGAAAAATAGAGAATCTGTGTTTCTTCCATATAAATGTACTTCCTGTCACAGATTCTGTTTCCACCTGATAATCAGCGGCTCTGATCAATGTGCATGGCGCATGCTTCCGGGCTGCAGTCTCCTGCATGATCCGGCAGACCTCCGGTACATTTTCCTCAACAACAACCGGTACGTTCTCCTTTATGATTCCTGCCTTTTCCCCGGCAATCTCCTCCAATGTATCACCGAGAAATGCTTTATGATCGTAACTTACGGAGGAAATCACCGTAAGAAGCGGATGTTCTATAACGTTGGTGGCGTCATAAGTTCCTCCCATACCGGTTTCAATCAGCGCCACATCCACCTGCTCTTCTGCAAAATACAAAAACGCCAGAGCCGTCTCCACCTCAAATAAAGTAGGCTGCCGCAGCGAAGGCTGTTGCGTTCTCTCCATCTGCTCCATGGCGCGCTCCATGCGGACATAGTACTTCTCCAGTTTTTCCGGTGATATCTCCTGGCCATTGATCTGAAACCGTTCCTCGTAAGAATGAATCGTAGGGGAAATGTAACGACCCACCCGGTATCCGCCCTCCTGCAGGATAGCCGAAAGAAATGAAAAAACAGAACCTTTTCCATTTGTTCCCGCAATATGCACAACAGCAATCTTTTCTTCCGGATGTTTCAGAGCAGCAAGAAGCGCCCTGACCGGTTCCAGGCCAGGGGTGCTTCCCCGCTTTTTTAATTTTTCTATGATTTTATGATACTGATATTCCATGTTTCCTCCTGTCTCATAACTTATTACTATAGCGAAGGAAACAGCTTTTGTCAATTTTTATGGTGTTTTCCAGCAAAATTTTGAAATTTGAAAGCGAAATTCCTGCATATACCAGCCTACTCTGCTGTTCCTTCTGGCCGTTCTGTTCTTCTCTGCCTGCCGTTCTTCTCTTTCTACCGGCCTATTCTTCCAGCCGGCTGTCTTTGGTCAGCCGGTCAAAAGCGTAACCCTCTTTGCGGAGTCTGGCAATAAGCGGGCGCACCGCGTTCAATGTTGTTTTACAACAATTGAGATCATGCATTAAAATGACGGCTCTATCATGCTTTAATGCATCTTTCAGCACTCTCGCCATCAGAACACCGGGCGCGGACTGCACACATACAGCGTCCTCCGCTGTGGCATTCCAGTCAAAATAGCGGATGCCTTTTTCCTCCAGATACTTTTCCCCCTCTTTAAGCGGAAACTTCATCTGTGTGGTACTGCTGCCGCCCGGAAAACGGTAGATATCGCAGCTTACGCCGGTGATATGATAAAGATAAGTTTTAAGCTTCCACAAATCTTCGCGAAAGTTATCCACAGAGCTGTAGATCTGCTTATAAACATGAGAGTAGGAATGAAGTCCCAGACTATGTCCTTCTTTCACAATTCTCCGGTAGACCTCTCTGGATTCTTCATCCTCTTTTCCTACCACAAAAAAAGTGGCCTTTACATTTTCTTCCTTCAAAATGTCCAGCAGCTTATCAGAATGGGTGGACGGTCCGTCATCGAAGGTCAGGTAGGCGACTTTTTTTGCCGGAGACTCTGAGTTCAAATCAGCAGCGGCGGTACTTTCTCCAGCCGCGGAGCCTTCACTCTCCACTCCCTGTCTCATCACTTCCGTATTCTCCTTGGTTCGTTTCACGGCACATGAAAAAGTCACTTCCGCTTCTCTGGCATGCGGTGCATATAAGCAGCCAAAAAGGCATATTCCCATCCACAGTGCCGCCCTCCGTCCCCATTTCCTGATTTTCCTTTTCACTGACATCACTTCTTCCGCCTTCTTTATAAATAACAGTATATGAAAAAATCCGGCTCAAAATGAGCCGGATTCTCTGTATTTATGTCTTACCTGCGTTGTTTTATTCTATGCATCCTGCGGACGCTTCAGCACTTTTTAAGGAGGAAAATCATCAAACTGCTGTCTGCCGGATGTTTTCAGACTTCAAAAATCAGATCGCCATAGCTTGGGAACGGCCAGGCTTCTTTGGCAACAAGCATCTCCAGACGATCAGCCGGAGCGCGAAGAGCATTCATTGCTTCAAACACCACGTCATGATAGTAACGGCCCTGCGCTTCCACATCATCAGAAGCTTCTGCATTAGCTGTTACTTTTTCCAGCTCTTTTAACGCGCTAAATGCCTCTTTCACATTTGCTGCAATATCGGACATCAGTGTCTCCTGCACGGAAGTATCCACGGATGGTGTGGCTGCCTTGATGGCGTTGATGGAATCAGCCAGGCTGGTCTGATACTTGATGCAGGCCGGGATGATCTGTTTCTTAGCCATATCGATCATAGTGAGCGCCTCGATATGAATCGTCTTTGCATAAGTTTCGTAAAGGACTTCTGCCCGGGCTTCGAGTTCTGCTTCTGTCAATACGCCATGTTTTTCAAACAGAGACACAGATTCCGGTTTTGTCAGAGCAGGAATCGCATCTACCATACACTTGATATTCGGAAGTCCTCTTCTCTCGGCTTCTTCCACCCACTCCTGCGCATAACCATCGCCATTGAAAATGATTCGTTTGTGCGCAACCATGGTCTCTTTTATCATATCATGAAGCGCCATACCAAAGTCTTCTGCTTTTTCCAGCTTATCAGCCATATCGCAGAGAACTTCTGCCACGATAGTATTTAATACTGTATTCGGATCCGCGATGGACTGTGTGGAACCAACCATACGGAATTCAAACTTATTACCTGTGAAGGCAAACGGCGATGTTCTGTTACGGTCTGTGGCATCTTTCTTAAAATGCGGCAGAGAATGTACGCCGGAAACGTATTCTTCTCCTTCCAGAGAACTGGTTGCCTCTCCGGCATCCACAAACTGCTCTACTACATCTTCCAGCTGCTCGCCCAGGAAGATAGAGATGATGGCAGGCGGCGCCTCGTTGGCCCCCAGGCGGTGATCATTACCTGGTGTAGCCGCGGAAATACGAAGCAGATCCGCGTGTTCATCCACAGCGCGCAGAACCGCTGCCAGGAAGAAAAGGAACTGCATATTTTCGTGAGGAGTTTTGCCCGGATCCAGCAGGTTTTCTCCGGTATCTGTGGTCATAGACCAGTTGTTATGTTTACCGGAACCGTTGATGCCCGCAAAAGGCTTCTCATGAAGGAGACATTTCAGCCCCTGTTCATCTGCGATTCTCTGCGCGGTTTCCATCACCAGTTGATTATGATCGGTGGCCACGTTGTTCTGATCATAGATTGGCGCAATCTCATGCTGTGCCGGAGCCACCTCGTTATGCTGAGTCTTTGCGGAGATACCCAGCTTCCAGAGTTCTTCATTAAACTTGCTCATGAAGCCAAGGATTCTTTCCGGAATCGTTCCGAAATAGTGGTCATCCATTTCCTGTCCTTTTGGAGGCATGGCACCAAATAATGTACGTCCTGTGAAAATCAGGTCTTTTCTCTTCAGATATGTGTCTTTATCCACCATAAAGTATTCCTGCTCTGCACCGACAGATGTGGATACATGCTGCGCCTCGGTATTACCGAACAACCGCAGGATACGCATAGCCTGCACATCAAGCGCCTGCATGGAACGAAGCAGCGGCGTCTTTTTATCCAGCGCCTCTCCTTTATAAGAGCAGAACGCTGTAGGAATACAAAGAATTGTGGAATGCGGCGTTTCCTTAATAAAGGCCGGCGAAGTACAATCCCAGGTAGTATATCCTCTTGCCTCACAGGTGGCACGCAGCCCGCCGGACGGGAAGGAAGATGCGTCCGGTTCACCCTTGATCAATTCCTTACCGGAGAAACGAAGCAGCGTGGTGCCGTCGCTCTGCGGGTCGATGAACGCGTCATGTTTCTCGGCGGTAATGCCGGTCAACGGCTGGAACCAGTGTGTAAAATGCGTCGCACCCTTTTCAATGGCCCACTCTTTCATCTCGTGAGCAACGATATCCGCCACTTCCGGGTCAAGTTCCGCTCCGGCGTCAATGGTGGCTTTCATCTTCTTATAGGCGGCTTTCGGCAGACGATCTTTCATCACCGCATCGCTGAATACGTTGGAACCAAAGATTTTTTTGACATCTGTTTTCATAGTCGTAACATCCTTTCCATTATCTTCCATGATAGAACAGCATCTGGTTATGAGAAAAAACTCTGTATAATCAGAAAAGCGTCCGAGAATCTGATGATTCACGAACGCCCTTGTTCTCGTTAAATTATGTGTCTTTCGCAATTGCTAGATATAAAATACAACCATTGATTCAAAAAAGCAAGTGTTTTTTGTGCATTTTTTCAGATTCATAAGATTTGACGATTTTCGCTTGCTTTTTTTAATCGTATTCTTATATTATTACCACATTTATTTTTTCTGTACTTAATAATATAATGTTGTATCTATATTTTACTTAATATAATTAACCATCATCTTCCATGTCTGTTTCACTCCGGAAGTTTTTGTCACATTTCACAGAAATTGCGAAAACTATTCCATCAGCCATCTCACCGCCGGCTGCAGTTCTTTATTCCAATAATCCCAGTCATGCTCGCCCGGCTGCTCGTGATAAAGCACCGGAATCTGGTTTTCTTCCAGATACGCCCGGAAACTGCGGTTTTCATCAATAAGGCTGTCCTCCGTACCGCAGGCAAGATACAGATCCGGAATCTCTCCGCCCGCTTTTTTGATCTGCCCGATCAGATACTTTGGATTTCTGTCACTTTCCCGGAGCTGTCCCGGTTTTCCGAAAATCTCTTTCAAATACGCCTCATTAAACAGCTCATGGGTATAGTCTCCCCCTTTATCCACCATTTCATCCAGATGCAGCGCCGAAGAAAAGGCCATAATCTTCCCGAAAGTTTTATAATACTTCATGCCATTCACAATAGAACCATAACCGCCCATGGAAAAACCACCGATAAACGTATCCTCTCTCCGGTCAGAGAACCCGAAAACCCTTCTCGTGTATTCCACCAGCTCTTTTCCAATAAAGGTACTGTATTTCCCTCCGGTCATTTCCCGGTCCAGATAAAAGCTGTTGTCACCGCAGGGACATACCACCGCAAAATTATATTTCTTGCACAGAGTATGGATATTAGTTCCACATATCCAGTCTGTATCATTTCCTGTGAATCCATGGAGAAGATACAGCGTCTTCATCCCTCTTTCATAATATGCGTTTCCTTCTTTCTCTTCCGCCGACACATCGTTGGGAATCACGATGCTCATCGTTGTAATCTTCTGAAGCGCTTCTGATAAAAAGTCCATTCTTAAATATGCCATTTCCACTTTCCTTTCGTTTATGTTTTTCATTCAGCATACCGCAGCCGCCAATAATTTGCAACATTCTCAAAAAAATTTGCCGGAAAATGATAGATTTTCCTCTGCATTTGCGAATATAAAGTACAAGCGGTATACTAAATCAATAAGGCAGCGACCGCAGGAAGGAGGGGGAGGCTTATGAAAATAACAGAACAAAACTTTGTTCAGGAGCTTTCCAGGAGAAATGAACAGGCTCTTGAATACGTGATGATTCATTACGGAGGTCTCGTGAAGTCTGTGACGCACCGGTATCTGAACGTCCTCTCCCAGTACGAGGAAGAATGTATCAGCGATGTATTCTTCGCCGTCTGGAATCACATTGATTCTTTCCGCCCGGAGAGAAACCCTTTTGCCAACTGGATCGCAGGCATTGCAAGACTGAAAGCGCTGGACTACAAGAGAAAGTACGCCAGACAGCTGATGGAACGAAGCCTTGAACAAGCCGACAATATTTTGAGCGGGCAGCCGCAGGATACAGAGATGTCGTTCTCCGGAGAATCCCCGGAAAGTATACAGACGCAGTTTCTGAAAGAATTCTCCAGAGAAACGCAGGAAATACTCGCCTGCCTGAAGCCCAGAGACCAGGAGCTGTTCTTGAAAGTGTATGTGGAAGAAAAATCCTTTGATGAGATCTCTCAGGAAACCGGAACAGAAAAATCCGTACTGTACAACCGACTGTCCCGCGGTAAACGGAAGCTTCGCAATTTATTTTCCCGCGCAGGACAGAAGAATAACATAGAATCCCGGGAACCCCCGTCAGAAGACGAGGTGACCGTCATAAGAAAAAGAAACGGAGGAGGTCAATAGCTATGAGAGAAGATATTTACATTTTACTCAATGAAATAGATAACCACACGGAAGCCTTTGAGTCCTCCCCGATACAGGAAGAGGAAATCAAGCGGTGGAAACAGGCGGTATCAGCAAAGATACAGGCTCATTCGGCTGCCGGCAGCGCACGTATTGAAAAAGATTTCCCGGCCGGCAACCATACACCTGCCGAAGAAGATTCCACAGCTGTCGATAGTGCACGCACCAGAAAGCTTTCCTGGAAACATTACGCAGCGGCAGCAGCCGTCCTCGTTTTTCTGGCAGGCGCTTTCTGCACACCAATCCGGCAGCGTGTTTACGCAGAATCACAAAAACTACTGTATAATCTGGCTATTTTCCTCGGCATCACAGGAGACATCAGTTCCTATCAGACCGTCGTGGAACAATCCTTTACTAAAGATGGGATTACCGTCGTTCTCCACGACGTCATCTGGGATGACGATACTTTGCTGGTGTCTTACACAGCTTTCCTGGGTGACGATGCCGATCCGGCGCTCAACGAAGATAATTTTGATATTCATCCACAGATTCGCATGAATGGCGAAGTTCTCTCCCGCGGCGGCGGTGGTTCAGTACACCACAGTATGGGGAAACCTTCTTTCAACAGCAGATACACTTTTGATATTCCATCTGCGACCTCTTTGTCCGGAGCACAAAAAATGGAGCTTGTATTTTATATGGATAACCCAGAAGCTTCTTCCAGTTCTTTCCCGATTCGTCTTGACAGCCTGGAATTTACCGTATCCCCAGACGCCCTGCGAGCTGACACCAAAAACGTTGCGCTGAATGTTCCCGCCACTCTCCCGGATGGCACTTTGATCACTTTCCAAAGTTACGCCGGTAATCCTATCAGTCAGAAAGTGAACTACGTTACGGAAGGCCGCGCTCATGATCTCAACTATACTATTATATTAAAAGGAAAGGATAATCTCGGCAATATGGTGGAGCTGTACACAACCCACTACGAATATGATGATAACGGAAACGGGAAAGGCGAAATGGTCAATGATTCTTATATCGATACCTACACCATCGCCACAGAAGCGTCCTCCATCACTCTCACACCATATGCTGCCAACAATTCTGTCCTATATTCAGACACAGGCTACATGTCAGAAGAAGATATTTTTTATCCGATCGGCGATTCCTTTACGATTTTCCTGCGCTAACGAGGAAAACCGGCAGCAGCCAGAATCCCACTGGCCGCTGCCGGTCTTTTTATTCTCACAAATCTTCATTCATTCGCAGGATCAGTAAGCGAATTTCTCTGCGAAGTATGCCTGCAGATCTTCAATCTTCACTCTCTCCTGCTCCATGGTGTCACGGTCACGGATGGTCACGGCTCCGTCTTCCACAGAATCAAAGTCGTAAGTGATGCAGTAAGGAGTACCAATCTCGTCCTGACGACGGTATCTCTTACCGATATTTCCTCTGTCATCGTACTCGCAGTTGTAGGTCTTGGACAGTTCCTGATAAATCTTCTCTGCTCCCTCAGCAAGCTTCTTGGACAGCGGCAGCACGCCGATCTTCACAGGTGCGATGGCCGGATGGAAGTGCAGCACGTTACGCACGTCGCCTTCCTTGATCTCCTCTTCATCATAAGCGGAACACAGGAAAGCCAAAGTCACACGGTCAGCACCCAGAGACGGCTCGATAACATACGGGATGTATTTTCTCTTCTCCTCATCGTCAAAGTAGCTCATATCCTCTCCGGACACTTCCTGATGACGGCTCAGGTCATAGTCGGTACGGTCTGCGATACCCCACAGCTCGCCCCAGCCGAACGGGAAGAGGAACTCGATATCGGAAGTTGCCTTGGAGTAGAAGGACAATTCTTCTTTCTCATGGTCACGAATCCGCATTTCCTCGTCTTTGATACCCAGCTCTTTCAGCCAGTTCACACAGTAATCTTTCCAGTAAGCGAACCATTCCAGATCTGTATCCGGTTTGCAGAAGAACTCCAGCTCCATCTGCTCGAACTCTCTGGTACGGAAAGTAAAGTTACCCGGCGTAATCTCGTTACGGAAGGACTTACCGATCTGTCCGATACCGAACGGAACTTTCTTTCTGGAAGTTCTCTGTACATTTTTAAAATTAACAAAGATACCCTGGGCAGTCTCCGGACGAAGGTAAACGGTGTTTTTCGCGTCCTCGGTAACACCCTGGAAGGTCTTGAACATCAGGTTGAACTGACGGATGTCGGTAAAATTATGCTTGCCGCAGCTTGGACACGGCACATTGTGCTCGTCGATAAATGCCTTCATCTCCTCCTGGCTCCAGCCGTCGATGGATGATGGCAGCTCGATGCCGTTCTCTTTTGCGTAGTCTTCGATGAGCTGGTCGGCACGGAATCTTTCCTTACATTCCTTACAGTCCATCAGCGGATCGGAGAAACCGCCCAGATGACCGGAAGCCACCCATGTCTGCGGGTTCATGAGGATGGCACAGTCCACACCTACGTTGTACGGGCTCTCCTGGATGAACTTCTTCCACCAGGCTCTCTTGACATTGTTCTTAAGCTCCACGCCCAGATTACCGTAATCCCATGTGTTGGCAAGGCCGCCGTAAATCTCGGAACCCTGATATACGAAGCCTCTCGCCTTGGCAAGGGCAATAATCTTATCCATTGTTTTTTCCATAATGTCTACCTCTTTTTTCTTTTAATTTGCCGCTCTTCTAACATAATGCCGGCGCATTTTATAATCGTTTTCTATTCTACCGTGGATAGTGGTTCTTTTCAAGACTTTTTTCCTGTCCCACGGCATTTTGAGCTGCGTTTTCCCCGTTTTCATTTTAACCACGCTTCTTGCCGCGATCCCCTTCGTCCTTTACAGCTCCTCCAGCATCTCCGCCGCCTTGAACCGGTGCTCCACATGAATCCGGAAGAAACGCTTCACGATCCACTGAAATTCCAGGAAAATATCCTCTTTGAGCACGAAGCTGTACAGCCGCTGCAGCGGGATACTCAAAATGTACTGAAGAGTGTAAAGCACCGCCGGTTCCACATGGGTGCCGCCGGACGGATAACTGCCGTTGCCCTGGCGCCCAGTCCCCCGGTCATCCCCGGAAGCTGTCCCGCCCCGGGCGCTTCCGTGGGCGCAGTCACGGCACAGCACGCCTCCCGCCTCAAAGGACAGCGTATCCAGATTTTCCGTCTTTCCGCAGGAAATGCACTGGAATACCTCCATGCCGATGCCATAATACTGAAGAATCTTCAGTTCATAGATGCGTCGAATGAGCAGAAGCGGCACCTTGCCTTTTTCCATGGCCGAGAAGGTCACAAAAAGCAGATTCAAAATGTTTCTCTCGTCCATTCCTTCCACGGTAAAATATTCCGCCAGCTCTGCGAAATACGTGCTGTAATAAATGTTTTCCAGGTCTTCTTTCAGATGGGGAAAATAATTCTTTCCTTCCGCGGAATTGAGATAATTGTATCTGCGTCCCTCGGTGATCATAAATTCACAGTAGATGAGGGGCTGGGTCACGCCAAAAAGAGGGTGATTCGGCTTGCGGCATCCTCTGGCAAATACCTGAATCTTCCCTCTTTCCTTCGTCAGTATGGTCAGACGTCTGTCATTTTCTCCGACGGGATACACGGATAATACAATTCCCGTCACCTTTGTCTGTTCACTCATATCCTCTGCCTGCCTTACCTGTCCTGCTGCCAAACATTCTTGCCCGGCTACAGCTCTTTCTTATTATATCCGTAATTCTTCAGCAGCAGGTCGCTGTCCCGCCAGTCTTTCTTGACTTTCACCCACATTTTGAGATTCACCTTCATGTCAAGAAGATTCTCGATCTCCTGCCGGGCGGTGGAACCTATTTCTTTGATCATAGCTCCCTTCTTTCCGATGATGATGCCCTTGTGGGAATCTCTCTCACAGATGATGGTAGCTTCAATATCCACGATATTTCCTTTCGGACGAATTTTCATGCGCTCGATGACCACAGCGATGCCGTGAGGAATCTCCTGACTTAAAAGACGCAGCGCCTTCTCGCGGATAAGCTCCGCCACGATCTGTCTCTCCGGCTGATCGGTCACCGTGTCCTCGTCATAGTACATCGGCCCCTCTGGCAGATATCTGAAAATAGTATCGATCAAATCCTGAGTATTGGTTCCCTCCAGGGCGCTGACCGGGATGACCTCGGCAAAATTTACTTTATCCTTATAAGCGACGATGGCTTTTAAAATTTCCTCCTCTTTTGCCAGATCCGTTTTATTGATGACCAGAAAAATAGGAGTCTTCACATTCTGAAGCTTTTCGATAATGTACTGTTCGCCGCCGCCGATAAATGTAGTCGGCTCCACCAGCCACAGCACCAAATCCACCTCATTCAGCGTGCGTTCCGCTGCCATCAGCATGTAATCGCCCAACTTGTTTTTAGCCTTGTTGATACCCGGCGTATCCAGAAAGACGATCTGTCCTTCCTCACAGGTGTAGACTGTCTGAATCCTGTTTCTCGTGGTCTGCGCCTTGCTGGAGGTGATGGCGATCTTCTGTCCGATCAGACGGTTCATCAGTGTGGATTTGCCAACATTTGGTCGCCCGATGATCGTTACAAATCCTGATTTAAACTTACTCATATATTCTCCTCTCATAAATGCTCCGGCAGCAATCTTCATTGACGATCACTGTCGGAGCTGTACCATGTTTTTATTACATCAACATCCGTGTATTTTCAAAAATCTCCGCTTCCTGAATCTTCTTGTCATTACCGATGGCGCAGACAGTGCCCGCTTCCATGAGCGCTTCCATGTACGGAGCCAGCGCACGGATGCCGTCCTGGGTGGTGTTCAGCACCTGCTCTCTTTCTTTCTGGAGCATTTCCGGCGTAGTTCCCGTAAGATATCCCATGAAGGAACGGTCGCCAAGAGCCGACGGCTCCAGAGGCTGATCCATGGAACTGATGGTTCCGATAATATATTTGGTCATATCCCGGTCACTCACATCGAAGGTGCGCACATAATCCGCCGCATTCTTGTAGACATCCAGGGTGGCGGTCAGATGCGGGTCACGGTAAGAAACCAGATAGCCGTAGCCGTTTCTGGAGAAACCGCACATACATCCGTAAGCGCCTCCGGTGACACGAATATTTACCCACAGATAATCATAGGAGAAAATAGTCTTTAACACCCGAAGTGCTCCGGTATAATCCTGTCCTTCCCGCTCAAACCGTCCGGCTGTAGCCACATACTGCACTTTACTGGAGGTGCGGAATCCTTCGTTTAATCTGCACATTTCCATCTGCGGAGCTGTCTTGACGCAAGGCACATCATAAAGCTGTGCGCCAAAATGCGTAAAATGCTCTTCCAGAAGGGATTTAAAATTAAACTCTCCTGTCAGACTCACGATCAGATTCTCCTTTCGGAAAATGCACCGGGCGGCGTGAAAAAGATTCTCCACCAGCATTTCTTTTTTCTCTTCAAACTGATGATCCAGGCTCTTTATAAAATCATAAAAATCTATACCTTCGGCAATTTCTTTGTATTTCATCATCGGATCCACATACGACAGTGCGCGGTTGGCCGCATACACATGGCCCGCCGCAGGAATGCGGGTATCCATTCTTGTCCGCATCTCAGAAATAATCTCTTTTAATCGTTTCTCATCATGAAGCTTTGAAGTGAAAAGAATCTCTTCCATAAGCGCCATGCCGTCCGGCACCTGCTCGCCGAGACATTTCATGCGTATACTGAAATACGGACGGAAACCGTCTCTTTTCCATATCAGAGGATAAATACCGGTCTGGAACGCAATGCCGCCGATTTTGAGATTAATCTCTGTGGCGAGATCATTGTAGCTGTAATGCTCTGTATCGACGTAACGATACAATTCCACCAGCAAGGTTGCATACGGAATCAGCTCTTTCGGCAGCTCCGTGGTATCAAAGGAGAAATCCAGATACACAATACCGTTAGTGCGGTAATCGTGAACAACAGCCGGAATCCCTCCAATAATCATCTCTTTATTTTTATACGGAAGAGCTTCTCTTCCGATATCGGACAGCTTCAGCAGAGGAATCTTCTCCAGTTCCTCCTGGGTGGACGGCGTCTCCTGAAACTCTTTCAGTTTTCTGGTCTGTTCTGTCAGAAAATATAATTGTTTCTTATCCAGAGTTCCTTTGATACCCGCAAGCTGCCGTTTTAACTCCGCGTCTGCACGTTCATTTTTGCCCTTTTCCGGATACAGGTTCACAAACGCTTTGTGGGTGTTGTTGAGAAGATATTTCTTCACCAGTTCTTCAAAATAGCCGGTTTCAACCTTCTTTTTGAGATTGGAAAGAGGTGTCAGTGTATCTCCCAGATCCATAGCTCTGTTATCGTCATAGAGCCATGTATTTAAAAAATTCAGACCGTATATGAGACCTTTTGGATAGCGGCCGAAGCTCGCCTCCCGGTATTTGAACTCAAAATTATTAATAGAAGAATAAATTGCCTTTTTATTCATACCATTTTCAGCCTGCTCTGCGAGAGCCTGCTCTATAACTTTTTTGAATAATTCCTCTTTCCCCTGCTGTACATTTTTAACGATAACAGAGAAAACAGGCTGTTGAATACCGGCATCCAGGTAACTGTCCACGTCTTTTCCGATACCAGCGTCAATAATCGCTTTACGCACTGGAGCTCCCGGCATGGAAAACAGCACATACTCAAGAATCTGCAGCGCCAGCATCTCCTCATTATCACTGCTTAATCCGGCCACGGTATTATAACTGAGATAAATACCTTCCCCGGCGTTTTCTTCATCCTCGGACACCGGATACGTATCCGTCACAGTAACCGGCGTCTCAAACGGCTTCTGCAGCGCAATCTCCGAATGAATCTCCTTCTTATCAAAACGGCTCAGATACTCTTCATCAATGAACGACAATTCCCTGGCAAAATCCACATTTCCATACAGATAAATATAGCTGTTGGACGGATGGTAATATTTGCGATGGAAATTCAGAAAACCTTCTCTGGTCAGCTCCGGAATAGCGTCCGGGTCTCCGCCTGACTCGTAGAAATACGGCGTATCCTTCAGAAGCGCCGCCTGAATCTTTCTCTGCAGCAGATCGTCGGCAGAGGAGAACACACCCTTCATCTCGTTGTAAACCACGCCGTTGAACTTCAGCTCCCCGTCGGCGCTGTCCAGCTCGTAATGCCAGCCTTCCTGCTTGAGTATCTCGTCTCTTTTATAAATGTTCGGATAAAAAACCGCGTCAAGATATACATGCATCAGGTTATGATAATCCTGATCGTTGCAGCTGGCGATAGGGTATACGGTCTTGTCCGGATAAGTCATGGCATTTAAAAATGTATTGAGCGAGCCTTTGGCAAGCTCCACAAACGGATCCTTGGACGGAAACTTTGCAGAACCGCAGAGCACCGAGTGCTCCAAAATGTGCGCCACGCCGGTATCGTCCGCCGGCGGCGTCCGGAACGCAATGCTGAACACCTTGTTGGTGTCATCATTGTCGATAAGCAGTACTCTGGCGCCCGAACGTTTATGCTCCAGTACATATCCCACTCCATGCAGTTCTTCTATTTGTTTGCGCTCTTTGAGCACATAGCTTTTTAATTCTGAAATATTCAGCATACAAAACCTCCTGAATAGTTTTTCTTACAGTATCTGCAATACTTTTGTTATCTTGACACTCCCCATATCCAAAACAAAGGGATTCTTGTTTCTACCACTACTGCATTGATCCATACCTTACGGTACTACAATGACTTACACAATGTCCACAAGCTAGATTATACTGTTCCCGTATGCCCTACGGTGCAGTCTTTTCTTTGACTATAGCGGTGTGCTCACCTTGTTGACTGCATTTGCAGTCCTTTCTTCAAGATATTTATGCTTGCATTGGTATCCCTGTTATGGGCGGTATGACAGTTCGGACACTCCCATACACGGATCGCCAGATTTTTAATCAGTGGGTTTTTGTATCCACAACAAGAGCACGTCTGACTGCTTGGATACATGGTTGGCACTTTTACAATTTCATTCCCATACCAGACAGATTTATATACCAACATATCAAAAAACTTACTCCATGATGCAGAAACAATGTGCTGTGCCAGTTTATGATTGCACATCATATTTCTTACTTTCAGTTCTTCTATGCAGATTGTTTGGTTTTCACGGATCAGCATAGTAGACTGTTTTTGTAAGAAATCATTTCGTTGGTTTGTAATCTTTTCATGGATTAAAGCAATCTTGACACGCTGTTTATTGCGGTTATTAGAGCCTTTCTGTTTTCTTGAAAACTTACGCTGTTCACGAACAAGTTTACGCATGGATCTTTCCAGATATTTGGGATTTGGCTGAACATTTCCGTTGCTGTCGGAGTAAAACTCCTTAATACCAACATCAATACCTATTACACCACCATGATTTTCTCTTAGCTCAGGCTCAAATTCCACGTTAAGGACTGCAAAATACTTCCCCGTAGGAGTCTTTTCAATCGTTACGTTGTTAATCTTTTCTACTTCCATTGACTGACGTATTTTGACAAGACCAAGCTTGGGAAGTTTGATATATCTTCCCACAATGCGGATATTCTCCCTTTGATTTATTGTCCTATATGACTGATGGCGGTTGTGCTTGCTCTTAAAAATTGGATGGGCAGCACGTTTCTGAAAAAAATTTACAAAACTTCTGTCAAGGTCACGTAAAGACTGTTGTAACGCAATGGAATCCACCACTTTAAGAAAAACAAAATCTTCACTTTTTTTCAGTTCTGTCAGCATTGCGGAAGTTTGGGAATAGCCAATCTTCTTACCATTCTCATAGGCTTCATTGCGCATGGCAAGTCCTCTGTTGTAAATGAGTCTGCAGCAGCCAAATGTCTTATTGATTAAATTTCGCTGTTCCCTGTTCGGGTAGATTCTAAATTTGATACCCTTTCGCATTATCCCATTTTATCCTTTTGTCTTTGCGATGTCTTCTGATTTTCAATATATTGTTTAATGACTTCATGTGGAGCATCGCCTACTGTAGATACAAAATAGCTGTTTGTCCAAAGGGTTGGCATTTTGGTCTGCAGGAAAAAGAACTCCTGTCTTAAAACCCTGGAAGTATAGCTTTTTAAGGATTTTACAGCTTTATGGATACCGAATTGTGGATCCACCTCCATCAACAAATGCACATGGTCCGGCATAATCTCCATTTCCAGAATATCCACAGACAGATTTACAGCATACTCTTGAAGCAATTCCTTTAATCGTACGTCTACACCATTCGCTAATATTTTTCGTCTGTATTTTGGACACCATACTACATGGTATTTACAAGAATAGACAATGTTGTTATTTGATTTATATATTGTATTCATGTTCGTATTATACTACAATCTATCACCTAATACAAGCTGTTAATTTGCTCCATCTCCGATTACTTTCGTAAATTCGATGGACGCATCTAATACCCCCATCGCTAAAACAAGGGGGCTTTACAACACATTAGATACAACCTCTACATATTCTTGCTTTTGTTCTTCCTGTTCTATTTCAACTATTTCCTTTTTAATCTGTGTCAAAGTACAATTTTTATCCAGCCTTCGAATAAAGTTATCATATTTCTTATATGCATCGCTGCGCCTTTGACAAGATTTGTGGCAGTATCTGTTAAGAATTTTCCATTCTTCCAAACTCCGTTTAATCCTAATATTTCATTCAAATCTTTTCTATTTCTTCATCCCGGAGATCAGTTTTTATAAAACCGACTTTGTCGTATTTAAATATACAGCACTTCTCTCACTCCTCCCAACCATTCAGACGCAGCTCTTCTCTCGCATCACGCACATCCGGATGGTCTGTTCCAAGAATTATTTCCATCTCTCCCACAATTTTTTTGGCTTCTTTTAATTCATCTTCGTCCAGTGCCTTTTCAAACTGCTCTGATAATTTCTTGATTTCTTCCGGCTTTTCTGTTGTTCCCTGGCGGAAATTCAGTACATCCTGCACGGAATATCCGTAAGCATTAGCCAGATATCGCACTTCTTCATCCTCATCAATCAAAATGAGATGTTCATTTTTACATGAAGAAATGACAATTGGAGAATGCGTTGCTAAGATAAACTGCATGTTCGGAAATGTCCGTTCCAAAGCATCTACAATATTCCACTGCCATTTTGGATGCAAATGCATATCAATCTCATCAATCAGAACAATTCCTTCGCTCTCTCCCAGATTATCCGTGCTTTCCGGGTTTAACAAAGCCAGACGATAAGCCAGATTCATAACCATCCATAACAAAGACTGGTATCCCGCGCTCAAATAAGAAATAGGCATTAGCTGGCTTTTTTCCTGATACACAAGTTCACCTAACTGGCTGGAATAATGAATTTGCGGTTTTTCTTCCAACTGACTGATTTGCTGCATAAAACAGGCAACGATATTTTTAAACGCTTCATACTCTTTAATCGGCTTTTTTTTCTGAAAAGCAGTCAATTCCATTTTCAGACACCATGCCTGGATTCCCTTCATATCCAAAGAATAATCCAGGCATCCAATATAACCGCACCGTCTGTCATCCAGCTTTTTTTTCAGTTCTTTACCAAAATCTCCTCTGCGTGTTTGCCATACCCGTGCATCGCTTTGAAAACATAATAGAGGCAGGGAATCTTCCGGATGATTAGATATGTGCTGCATCCATTTCACAATACCGTCATCATCCATCTTTGTTCTTTCTTTTCCATCCTCATTCAACCGATATCTTCTCCAATGATAACTTTCATTTTGCATTTCTAAAGTGCCTGCTATTTCTGTCGGTGTCCAATATCTGATTGCAGACGAAGCATCCCCTTTTTCCTCAATGGTAAAATGAATATCATCCTGCAAAATATTTTTTGTAGGAACTCCCCTGATTCCTTTTAACATTCCAAACAAAGCAACGGCAATGGCTTCCAAAATTGAGCTTTTTCCCACTCCGTTATCTCCTATTAAAAGGTTTACTCCCTCCGTAAAATCTATTTCCATATTGGTGATTGCTTTAAAATTTTTAATATTAATTTTTTTAAGATACATTCAAGCACCTCCTTATATCCAAAAGCATACGCACTCTATATCCAACCATGTATTCCATTGTATCATAGATTTCTATTTCCTGATATGCGAAAATCAGCATCCGAAAAACTTTTTATTTTTCTGCAATATCTGCTTGAATCAAATTTTCAGTATTCAAGACTCGCCCCATAGAATCAGCTTCTTCTTCCACCCTGGCCACCATCCATTCAGAGGGAGCGACCGAACTGTCATAAATATCAAGCAGCTGACTGCAATGATTTTTCACCGACGTATGGGTTCGGGCCGATACATTTTCACTCTTAACGCCAACGTAGGTCCCGTCTCTTTTATCAAACAGAAACAGACCATCCAAAAATCTGTATTTTCCAATTTCCTCTCCAAAAAAAGCTTTCTTTTCCAGCAGTGCCAGACCGCTCACAATGACAAATAATCTCTTTTTCAGTTCCGATAATTTCTTCATTCTGCCGTCCTTGCGTTCTGCCTGTATTCTTTGGGCGTCATGCCAGTCTCCCTCTTAAAATGTTTTGCAAAATAAGCGGTGTTGGAATATCCTGTGCTGGCCGCGATGTTGGAAATAGAAGTATCTGTATAAATAAGCATCTTTTTTGCCTTGTCCATTCTCGTTTTTATGACAAAGTCCTGGAAAGTGATCCCTGCCCACTCTTTAAAAATGTGCGACAAATAGTCCGGATGGATAAAAAACTGTTCCGCCACCTCCGCCCGGGAAATCTCCCTGTTACTGTTTTCTTTAATATATATTTTGGCTTTCTCTACAATTTTTTCTGCGTTGAGCGTTTCTGTATCTCCTTTAAAATCCGGTATATTTCTGGCAGCCTTCTCCAGAGCTCTCATGAGATCTTCCTGCTCCACCGGCTTTAAAAGATAATCCACTGCTCCCAGACGCAGCGCCTCCGTGGCATAAGAAAATTCCGCATGCCCAGTAAGGTAAATCACTTCCGCTTCCACCTCATTTTCTCGAATCCAATGAGTCAGATCCAAACCACTTCCCTGGGGCATTTCGATATCACACAAAATAACCGAAACGGGATATTTACGCAGGATTCCCATGGCCTCCTCCATGTTCTGCGCCACATACACGGCAGAATAAGGAAAGCGTTTTCTGTCAATCAATTTCTGTATAATTTCTGCCTCAAGTATCTCGTCATCCACAATTAATATATTCATGACACACGCTCCTTCCCTGGCATTTCTATTCTTAAATCATAGTATTTCACTTATATATAACAATATACAACTTTTCCACTTCTGATTCATAGAACGATTCCGCTGAAAACTATAACGATTCAGACATAAAACAGCATTTTTCAGGAAAGATTCATCTGCACTTTTCCGTGGGATAGATTTTTAAAGATATTTTCTGCCATAATGCTAAAAAAAGAGAGCTCTTCTTCACGAAAAACTCTCTTTTACTCATAGTTTATAACATTTTTATAACCGATGAATTCCGCCGGTCTGTTATGCTGTCATTCTATTCCGTCCCTCTCAAACCTTCCGGAACCCGCTGAAAACTCTTAGTTATTGATCAGCTTATCTTCATCGCTCCAGCTGTAAAGCTTACGAATCTCTTCGCCAACTTCCTCTGACGGATGCTCTGCCGCAAGCTTACGCATTGCCTTGAAGTGAACCTGTCCGCCTGCACTGGACATATCTAACAGGAAGTCTTTGGCAAAGGTTCCGTCCTGAATGTCGGAAAGAATCTTCTTCATTGCCTTCTTTGTGTCCTCTGTGATGATCTTCGGTCCGGTTATGTAATCACCGTACTCTGCTGTGTTGGAGATGGAGTATCTCATTCCTGCAAAACCGGACTGATAAATCAGGTCTACAATGAGTTTCATCTCATGGATACACTCGAAGTAAGCGTTACGAGGATCATATCCCGCTTCGCACAGTGTCTCGAAACCAGCCTGCATTAATGCGCATACGCCGCCGCAGAGAACTGCCTGTTCACCGAAGAGGTCTGTCTCAGTCTCTGTACGGAAGGTAGTTTCCAGGATACCTGCTCTTGCTCCGCCGATACCCTGACCATATGCGAGAGCCAGTTCCAGTGCTTTTCCTGTGTAATCCTGCTCAACAGCAACCAGACAAGGAGTTCCTTTTCCAGCCTGATATTCGGAACGAACAGTATGACCAGGAGCCTTCGGTGCGATCATAGTCACGTCCACATTTGCCGGCGGAACGATGCATCCGAAATGAATATTGAAACCATGAGCAAACATCAGCATATTGCCTTCTTCCAGGTTTGGCTCAATGCTCTCTTTGTAAAGCTGTGCCTGTTTCTCATCATTGATCAGAATCATAATGATGTCAGCCTGCTTTGCAGCCTCTGCTGCTGTATAAACTTTTAATCCCTGTGCCTCTGCCTTTGCCCAGGACTTGCTTCCTTCGTAAAGACCAATGATAACATTACAGCCGGACTCTTTTAAGTTCAATGCATGTGCATGTCCCTGACTGCCGTAACCGATAATCGCGATCGTTTTTCCATCCAATAAAGATAAATCACAATCTTCCTGGTAAAAAATCTTTGCTGCCATGTTTATTCCTCCTAATGTTAAACAATATTTGCAGCTATTTATCTATATCTGAATCATCCTGATGTTCCGAATTCTTCTGATATGCCGGATCTTTGCATAAATATACAAAAATCTTTCCAGAGGAACCTTCCTGATATGATAAATAACCTGTCTGTTATAATACTACTCTTGCTGTGAGAAATCAAGGCATCCTTATGATTTTTTATAATATTTCTTTCTCCATTATGCAAAAATACTTTTCTCATCCTGCAAAATGAACCGTAAAAATGCCTGAAGGGACATGAAAAACCCGGCGTTTTTATCGTTTCAAAACGCTCATTCCTCTTCCCAGCCCGGTCAATCCGGTTCTCACCAACTCGAGAACTTCATAATCTGACAGCAGATTCAAAAAAGCATCCAGCTTATTCTGATTGCCTGTCAGCTCAATCATTACGGATTCCATGGAGACATCCACCAGCTTTGCCCGGAATACATCAGCAATGGCAATGATATCCTGCTTTTCTTTTTTATCTGCCATCACTTTAACCAGCACAAGTTCACGGCACACAGATTCTTTATCATCCAGTACGATAATTCTCCGCACCTCCTCAAGCTTCTGAATCTGATTGCGGATCTGCTCGAGAATCTGATCATCTCCGCTTACCGCTACAGTAATCCTGGTATATTTCGGACTGTCTGTCACTCCGGCCGACAAACTGTCAATATTGTAGCCTCTTCTGCTGAACAAAGATGCCACCCTGGCCAAAACTCCCGGATTATTGTCAACCAGCAGGGAAAGTACTATCTGTTTCATACTTAACACTCCTTCAACACGTAAAAAATTCTCTTTATACATAGTGCTCTGTGACTTGCAAAAAGACACAGAGCACTGTTGTTGCTATCTTCTTGATATATTTATCAGTACGTGGAGATACCTTCTGTCTTCTCCGGATAATATCCGTCGATAAAGTTATCGTTGCCCACGCCATACTCATCATTGACTCCCGGGTCTTCTCCGGTTCCAAAGATGAAATACTGCAGTGCCTGACTGTTGGCCTCATAATCCACCTGCATAACCCAGGCGCCTGTTCCGCCCAGACGTCCTTCGGTGTAAGATCCTTCATACGGGATTCGCAGCTGCTCAATCTCGGTGGTACCCATAGTGATCACAGATGTCATCAGGCTTCGGATCTGTGTTTCTGTCAGGTCTGTCTTCACATACTGCAGCGCCTTCATGCAGATATTGGTGATCGTCATGATATTCTCACTCTTCAGCTGATTAAATACAGCCATCAGCACCTTCCTCTGGCGGTCCGTACGTCCAAACTCACCGGAGACATCCTGACGGATACGGCAGTATGCCAGCGCCTGATACGGCGTAAGCAGATTGGAACCTGCCACTACATTTTTCTCACCATGTTTGGATGTGGCGTAAGCAGTCTGCAGGAAGTTAGCCTCAGCCTCCGTCAGATCCATCTGTACGCCGCCTAGAAGATCAACTACTTCACGGAAGGCTTCCATATCTACCTCCACATAGCCGTCCAGCTTAATGCCAAAATTCTCGGCAATGGTCTCATAGACAAGCTGCACGCCGCCGTAAGCGTAAGCCGCATTAAACTTGTGATATCCGTACCCCGGAACATCGATGTACATATCTCTCATGAGGGAAGTCAGCTTGAGCTTCCCATTCTTTAAATCCACGGTGGCGATCATGGTCGTATCTGAACGTCCCGCTTCCGTCTCGTCCGCACGTTTGTCCGCACCGATCAGAAGGATATTTACCACGTCCTGGTCGTATACCAGATCGGTCTCTACCACGTCGGCATCTTTGAGCGCAGTCTCTGTGTCAGTCTGAATGGTATTGGTCGCCGCAGTATAATACGCAGCGGCCGCACCGCCAAGTGCAGAGACCGAAAACAGCACCACCAGGAGCAGACAGACAATAACCTGCGCGGCGATTCTTCTTTTTCTGCCGTGCCGCCGTCCCTTTTTTCCCTGTCCATCTTCTTTGTCTATCGTATTCTCCAAGATATTTTCCTGTTGATTATCCAAAATCCGTAACCTCCTATAGAATGATCTAGATAAACTCTTTTTATACATTATACTAATTTCTATGGGTTTGCAAGATAAAAATTCTTAAAATTCAGTGTTTTTCTACATTTTCCAGTAAGACGGATTTAAGGAAATTTTCAGAATCAGCCATTTTGGCAGGCGTTTGTAATTCTGTCCCAGCTTATACCCCAGATATTTCATCCCGTTTTGCATGATGATATGAGGAATCAATGCATACCTGTGTTTTTTTATGAAATAAAGCAGAGTGGTCTTCACCAGACGGATACCTTCCGACTCGGATTTTACCGCAACAAAAAGTCCGCCGTAATCCACCTGGGAGACCGCCAGGTCAAAGTTCCTCTTGCACTGCTCCACTGCGCCGTAATTATGCCAGTGCCAGACCTTTGCATCCGCCGTGTAGGCGATCTTCTTTCCCGCCTCGATGAGCCTCGATGCAAAGATCATATCTTCATTGAAAATGGTATGAAGAGGAAAGCCTCCCATAGCATCATAAACAGATTTCCGATAGGCAGCACAGACATTGGAACAGAAAAATGTCTTGATTCCCAGCACCGGAAGATCCTCTTTTGACTTAATCCTGCTTTCTTTCGGATAGTTGAACGTCCGGGTATACGCTTCCACCGGATTATCTTTCCAGTCCGCCATCTGCCGTCCGTAGGCAGCACAGACCTCCGGGTCTTCAAAAGGCTTTGTGAGGTTTTCCAGAAGATACTCGTCCGCCGGAATGGCATCCTGTGTGAGAAGCACAATGATATCTCCGTCGCACATGGCCGCCGCCCGGTTCCTTGTACCGCCGTGGTCAAACTCCGACTTTTTGATATGGATGATCTCCCCCTGCGGCAATTTTCCAAACTCTTTGCTGTGAAAGAGGGATTCCTCCGTATTGATAATGAGGATGCGGTCCGGCTGCAGGGTCTGCCTCCGGAGCATCCGAAGATTCCGCTCAAATTTTTCATCCGGTTTGTAGGTGGGAATGATTACATTTATTTTCATAGTCCGTCCTCCTTGTGAAAGATATCGCCGGCATTATGCAAAGACCGCACGTCGCCGCACTATTCGCCCAGCAGCGACTGCACCAGCTTCACAGCCTCGGCGGCGTCCTTTGAATATCCGTCGGCGCCGATCTCATCAGCAAAACTCTGAGTGGTGACCGCTCCTCCAATAATCACCTTTGCCTTCAAATTCCTTTTATTTCTTAAGCGAATAGTATCCTTCATCCGCATCATGGTTGTGGTCATGAGGGCTGACAGGGCGATGATGGAAGCGTCATGCTCTTCCGCTGCCGCGATAATCTTCTCCGCCGGCACATCCTTGCCCAGGTCATACACCTGATATCCATAGTTTTTCAGCATGAGCGCCACCAGATTCTTTCCGATATCGTGGATGTCTCCCTCCACGGTGGCAATGACAATGACCGGTTTTTCCTCCCCGTCACTGTCCTCCTGCAGCAGCGGTTCCAGATAGCCGATGCCTTCCTTCATGGCGTTGGCGCTGGCAATGAGCTGCGGCAGGAAATACGCCTGTATATCAAAGAGTCTTCCTACCTCGTTGATGGCAGGAATCAGCATACCGTCAAGGATTTCCTTCGGAGATGAGCCTCCTGCCAGGGCCACCTTCACCCGGTCCACGATTTCCTCCACATTTCCTTTCAGCACCGCTTCAAACACCGGCGTCCGCTCTGCTGTGTCCGAACCGGCTGACTGACTTTGCAGCGTGCTTGTCGAACGGCTCTGTGCACCCTGCGGGTTCCCTGCTCCGGCAGTGTCAACTCCATTGCTTCCGGCGGCGCCGGCGTATCCGACTTTTCCTGGCTCGGTGTTTCCGGCGGTACCGGCAGGCCCGGCACTGGCCGCCTGCTTCTCTTCCATCCGTTTTACCTGCTCAATGTAGGCAATGTCTGCCTGCGGTTTGTTTTGAAGCAGGTCGGAAGCGTAGGAAAGTCCCATCAAGAGCGCGTTGGACGGATTGGCGATGGCCATGGTGAGACCATTTTGAATGGCCATGGCCGCAAAGGCTCCGTTGACATACGCCCGCTCCGGCAGGCCGAAAGAAATGTTGGACAGCCCCACCGTAGTGCACAGTCCCAGTTCTTCCTTACAGTAGCGGATGGTCTCCAGCGTCTCGAGAGCCGCCTTTTTGTTGGCTCCAATGGTGGTGACAAGACCGTCCACGATAACCCGGCTGCGGGAGATGCCGCAGGCCTCCGCCTGCTCAAGCACCTGATGGATCAGCGTCTTTTTCTCCTCCAGACTCTCCGGCAGGCCCTTGTCGGAAAGCGGCAGCAGAATAAACATGGCTCCGTATTTTTTCACCAGCGGCAGAAGTTTCTCAATCTTTTCCTTCTCCATGGAGATGGAATTTACCAGCGCCCGTCCCGGATAAGCGCGGAGCGCCGCTTCCATGACTTCCACATAGCTGGTGTCAATGCACAGCGGCAGGTCGGACACCATAGTCACTTTCTGAATGGCCTTCAGCATCATTTCTTTCTCGTCAATGCCGTTGGTTCCCATGTTGATATCGAGAATGTGCGCGCCCATTTCTTCCTGCTGTTCTGCCATCTCTTCCACCATATGAAGGCGGCCTTCCCTGAGTTCCTGCTGCAGCTTTTTCTTTCCTGTCGGATTGATCCGTTCTCCGATAATCAGGAAGTTTCCGTCCAGAAGGATTTCCTGGCTCTTTCGCTCGGAAGCGAGCATGGCCGGATGCCTGTTATCCGGCGGAAGCACCGCCAGGTCTTTCACCGTCTCTGCCAGCCGTCGGATATGCTCCGGCATTGTTCCGCAGCAGCCGCCGAGAAGCCCCGCCCCGGCTTCAACGAACGCCGGTCCCCAGGAAGCGAACTCTTCCGCATCCATAGGATAGACCGTCTCGCCGTCCACAAGCTCCGGCAGGCCCGCATTTGGCTTTACCATGATCGGCACTTCCGCATATTCTTTCATTTTGCGTACCACCGGAAGCATCTGCTCCGGCCCGGTGGAACAATTGACGCCGATCACATCGGCACCGATACTCTGAAGCACCACCACCGCCGTCACCGGGTCCGTTCCGTACAGGGTTCTGCCGTCCTCCTGGAAGGTCATGGACGCCATCACCGGCAGATTGCAGGTTTCCCTGATGGCGATGACGGCCGCTCTGGTCTCCGCCAGACTCATCATTGTCTCCACCACAAAGAGATCCACACCGGCCTCATAAAGGTATCGGGCCTGTTCTTTATAAATGTCAATGAGCGTCTCCAGCGGCATCGGTCCCACCGGCTCCAGCGCCACGCCGGTCATGGTCATGTCTCCGGCCACAAGCGCCCGGTCTCCCGCCGCTTTTTTACTGATGCTCACCAGTGTTTTATTGATTTCTTCCGTCCGCCCGTCCAGACCGTACTCTTTCAGCTTCTCCCGGTTGCCGGAAAAGGTGGGCGCATAAAGGATATCCGCACCAGCCTCCACATAGGCTTTCTGCAGCTCTATCAAAACCTCCTCATGCTCCATGATCCAGAGCTCCGGACACACACCCGTGGGCATTCCCGCCTTCTGCAGGTTGGAACCCGTGGCGCCGTCCAGGATCAGAGGGCGTTTCTCTATCTTTTCATATAATTCTTCTCTTGTCATACTGTCATCTCCGTCTCTTTTCTGGTATGTGACATTTCTTTCTTCTGTCATCCGGCACTTCAATCACTCTCCGGTACGTGGATTACCATAATCCGTTTTACTCCGGCACACAAGTTTCCATAATCCGCTTGATCAGGGACACCCTGTGGAACGGCGTCATAAAATAATATCCTGCGCCCACATCTTTCCCCGCAGTGATCACCTTTTTTGATATCTCTGCCGCAGTCTGTTCCCATTCTTCCCGGCTTCCATCCGGGCTGTACTGCGCCAGCACCTCATCGGGCACGTGAATGCCCGGCATCTCGTTCTTTATAAAGAGAGCGTTCCGGTAGCTCACAAGGGGCATAATGCCGATGAGAATCTTCGCACCGGTCTCCTTTTGCAGGAAAGCAAGCCTCTCCAGCTCTTCCTCCGAGTACACCGGCTGCGTCAGAAAGAACTGACAGCCGGCATCAATTTTCCGCTTCATTCTCTCGGCGATCTTATCAGGCCGCGCGCCATTTTGGTTCAAAGCACCGCCATAGCAGAACGGGTCGTCCGCGAACAATTCACCGTTAAGACTGTTCAAAAACTCCATCAGCTTGATGGAATTAAAGTCAAAGACACTCTTAGTAAACGTCCGCTCGTCCCGTCCCACTGGGTCGCCGGTCACAATGAGCACATTGCGGATATCATTAACATAAGCTCCCAGCAGGCCGCTCCGGATGGCAATCCGGTTCCTGTCCCGGCAGGCCAGATGCGGCATCACAGGAATTCCGGTCTCCTGCTGAATCTTCACCGCCGTAAGAAGCGCGTCCGCCCGGGATCTCGCCAGCGGAGAATCCGCAATCGTAATGACATCCGCAGGAGTATCCGCCAGAAGGTGCGCGCCATTCATCAGCTTATCCATCTGCGCGTCAAAAGGAGGGTCCAGCTCCACGGCAATAACTGGTTCACCTTTTTTCAGCTTCTGAAGAAATGTATTCTGCCGCAGCACCTTTGTTTCTACAACATTTTTTTCGGCTGTTCTTTTATCTTTTGCTCCGGCCTCAGTCGCTCCGGTCACATGTTTTCGTCTCACAAGGCGAATCTTCGGCATCTCTTTTCCTGTATCGCCCCGCAGTTTTCCGGCGATCTCCCGGATGTATTCCGGCGTCGTTCCGCAACAGCCGCCCAGGATGCCCGCGCCCAGCTCCGCCAGATTCGCCGCCTTCTCTCCAAAGTAGGCGACGCTGTCAGAATACACCGCATGTCCCCGCACAATCTGCGGGTAACCGCAGTTCGGCAGCGCCGTGAGAACCACCTGCTCCGGCATGCCGGACTCCTCCAGCCAGGAACGAAGGAAACGCTCCATGTGGGCGGCGCCAATACCGCAGTTTAATCCCACGCCGTCCAGAAGTCCGCTGCCCGCCGCCTTCTTTAAAACCGTTTTATAATGAAAGCCGGTTCTGCCGTATCCAGTAGGAACGAAAGAAAACTGCCCGATCACAAAGGCGTCCGGCCGTTTTCCCCGAATATATTCTGCCAGAAACAGGACATACCTTTCATCCGGAAATGTTTCCAGCACGAAGATATCCGCGCCCATTTCAAGAAATGCATCAACAATCTCCCGGTATTCTTCCTGCATTTCTTCCTGGCTGCTCTCGCTGTCCTCGTAGATGGGCCCGATATCCGCCGCCGCAAAAACTATCTTTCCATCACGTGCCGCAGACTCTGCGGCTTCTCTGGCAATGGCGTACCCTTTCTGCACAAACCGCACAAAACCGGCGTCATCCGCTTCCTGTCCATGCTTACTCATAATCTCCCGGTATGTTTTCCTGTTGGCAGAAAATGTATTGCTCCGTATGAGCGCCGCTCCCGCCTCAATATAGGATTGGTGAATCCCGGCGATTATATCCGGCTGGAAAAGATTTGCTTCCTCCGAGCAGACAAACTCTCCGCCAGTCTGTTCATCAAAATATGTACCCATTGCACCGTCTGTCAACAGGATATGCTCTTTTAAATAGTCTCTTATCTTCATGGTCTGATATCCTTTCTACAGAAAAAACCTGCATAGCCATTCCGGACATCCGTTGTCCGAGGAACCGGTATGCAGGCTCACAGCAATTATAACGCGGTAACTTTTCCTTCATATTCAAGATTCAGTCGCCCCTTCATCTTGCAGGCCAGACCGATTTTTCTCATGCAGCGCATCATGGAGCGGTTATCATCCACACCGTAACGGTCAATGATATCCACAAACTTGTCGATCATCTCCATGGCCTCCGGATCGGAAAGGTAAAATGTCTCGATGATCTGCTGAATATTATCCTTCTTGGAAGTGGTAAACAGAAGCAGCGTGATCTGCAGCCCCACCAGAATATGATACAATTCTCTGTTATAATCGGACATGCCCGCCTTCAGGAAGGCAAACAGATCGCTCAAGCGCATGGTATCAATATCGTCAATGTGCATATCGTTGGCTTTTAACGTATTCTCCACGTCTATATCCATGATCACAGAACTGATCATCGTCGCTGTCTGATATGCGTCAATATCCTTATCGGACACCGGTGTAAGCACCGGAGCCTGATTGCTCATCTGCCGGCAGTAAATCAAATCCCTTACCAGTGCATTTTCAAAAAGATAATCTTCCAGTCCGCTGTCCACCTTGATGATGAACTCTTTCTTGCCGGTATCCATGGCAACCGGATGGCTGCAGTCCTCCTGGTTCTCTGGGTCCATCTTCAATATCGTGACCGGATAAATCAGCTCTCCCGTAATCTCATTGTACAGTTTCTCTGTTTTCTCTGACAGAGTCTTTCCTAAAATCTCCATAACTGTTGTTCCAACCTTTCTTCTTCCTTGCCGGATCCTCCTGCGCGCAGCCTGCCGCCGCCGTCAGACTCCCGGCTCGCAATACATTTCTTTCATTCTAACAAAATAGAACTTGTGTTTCAAGTATGTTTTTTCTCTGATTGAAATTCCTGAGTTTTTTAAATTTGACTTTTTTTCCTCTTCCGGGTTATAGTAGGCAGTAAACAGCAACGTGACAGGAGGTATCAACACAATGACAGATAAAATTACAGGAACAACCGTGCTGACCGGCCTTCTTGGCAGCCCGGTGGCACACAGTCTCTCTCCCCTCATGCACAACGAAAGTTTCCAGGCTCTCGGCCTCGACTATGCGTATCTCTGCTTCGACGTGGGAACCGACCGGCTGAAAGAAGCCGTTGAAGGCCTGCGCGCCATGGGCGCCAGAGGCTGGAACCTGACCATGCCCGACAAAAATCTTATGTGCGAACTTTGCGATAAACTCTCCCCCGCTTCGGAGATCAGCGGAGCGGTCAATACAGTGGTCAACGATGGCGGCGTGCTGACCGGCTACACCACCGACGGTACCGGCTACATGCGCGCGGCAAAGGAGGCCGGCTTTGACCTGCCGGGCAAAGTGATGACGCTCCTGGGCGGCGGCGGCGCTTCCACCGCTATCCTCGTGCAGGCTGCCCTGGACGGCATGAAGGAAATCCGTGTCTTCAACCGCAAAAGCCCTTCCTTCGACCGCCTTGTGCACATCGCCGGACAGCTGAACGAGCGGACAAACTGCAAAGTAAGCGTTCTTCCTCTGGAAGACACAGAAACCCTCCGGTCATCCATCGCCGAAAGCGACATCCTGACCAACGGCACCAGCTTGGGAATGGCTCCCCGCACCGACGCCTGCCCGATTCCGAACAGCTCCTTCCTGCGCCCGGATCTCATCGTCTCCGACGTCATCTACAACCCGCGGCAGACAAAGCTCCTCAAGATGGCCGAAGAAACCGGCTGCCCGTTCTTCAACGGCCTTTATATGCTGCTCTACCAGGGCGCGGCCGCCTTTGAACTGTGGAGCGGACAGGAAATGCCGGTGGAACGCATTAAAGAGAAATATTTCTCGGAGTGAGTATCTTTTTGTAAAGAAAGGGTAATACACAAGACATCCGTCCTGTATATTACCCTTTTGCAAATCACAATCCCGCAATGCCGCATCCTATTATTGTTGTCCGACCGGTACTTTCAAAGTCTCCCGCAGCTGCTCAATGGCCTCCTCGGAAAGCGCTGTGGCTTCCATAATAAATGCATTGTCTTTTCCCATTTTTATCAGATTGCTCGCCACTTTAGTAACGCCGCGTTCCTCAAACATATCGGATAAATTGCACATCTCATCGACCTCCCTTCCGTAGCCGTTATCCATGGAGATGCCATATTTGTCTGACAACTCTCTTTTTATCTCCTCTTTTGACTTTCGCGAAGAAAACAGCGTGTTCAGCATCTGAATCAACGCATCATCTTTTTCATCCATATCTTCCCGAAGACAGATCTGAATCACTTCCAGTTTATCATATGCAGATTTTTCATCGGGAATCCCCGGAAGTAAATCCTCTTTCTTCATGGAATACCGGCTGATGGCATTACCTATGTACGCCGGCGGGTTAAAACAGATCCAGATAGAATACACTTTTTTCACATCGTCATAATTATCCAAGGTGAACTCCTGGTTGATCTGAGAAGAAATCATTCTGGCACAGTATACGATACCCCTCGTCACAATCTTGTATCCCGGATAAAAATCTTTTTGTGCTTCCACATCAAACAAAATCTTTAATTTATCTTTATCATCTATCACAATATAAAAACGGATATCATAATAGATTGTACTCTCATTAACGGAAACTCCCTCCGTATTATCTCCCGTAATCCTTTCTGGGGTTTCCAACACCGGAACCTCTCCGGACCGCATATTTCCTTCAATAGATGCACGGATCATATCAAGCTCCATGTCCGCAACCTCAGAGACTGTCCGTTTCAAAATCCTGACTAATATCGACTTATGAGATAACACCACTTTACACTGTTGATCCAGCTGTCTCTTCTGAGGGTTCTCATCGATACTTACCGCAACTGATGTCTGCATCAATCCTCTCCTTCCTGATTATAACATACGCATCGGCTCCTTTCTACCTTCCGGCATTTCTCTTTTGATAAATATTTTTAATATATATTATCTATTATAAATAATATTATTTTAAAAATCAAGCAAAAATATATAAAATATCCCATGAAAACTGCGCAAAAAAGCCCCACGGCTTGCGGCCGCAGGGCTTGGGCTGTCTATCGCACTACAATCTTCCCTTTGAACCCGGCTTTTTTCACCTGGTTCTTTACAGTATTATTTTTCACATAGATAGTGCATTTGGACTTGCCCGCAATATCCGCTAAGTCTATCTTCTTCAGCTTTGGAGCGTTGATATAGATTTTCCTTAATTTCTTTAAACCGATCCCGTCGCAAAACAGCGAGATCTTGCGGATATTTTTTGGAAACGTCAGTGTTTTCAGTTTATCGGTACGGTAGAATAAAAACGGGGCAGCTGCCTTCATATTTTTACTGAATTTGATGGACTTTAGATTTTTCATATCACCAAAAGCATATCCACCCACTTTCTTTACAGAAGATGGAAGCTTGATATGCTTGATGTTGTCGTTTCCATAAAATGCGCCGTACTCGATTTTTTTCACAGTCTTTTTGACTTTATAATTTTTAGAGCCGTTTGGCACATCATACAGGATTTTTCCGTTTTTGCTGTAGATATCCCCGTCTACTACTTTATACTTTGGATGATCCGGCGCGAAGGTCACTGTGGTGTTCGGACACCGCCGCAACATTGGCAGTGCATCGACATTGGCCGGGATATAAATGTCTTTCAGATTCGGACAATTATAGAAATACAACTTTCCCATCTTCTCCATATCTTTCGGATCCTCAAATACCACTTCTTCTAAAACAACATAATTGGGGAAAATCGCACGCAAAACATCAATACCCGATTCAATCGTCAGCTTCTTCAAGTGCTTCCAATGATACCAAAAATCACTTGAACCGTTCCGATCTATCGTCTCTTCCCGTGGATCTTCAGGAGGATCAAACTCAAACTTGGTCACTTTGTACGTCCTCCCGTTATAAATAATCTGGTTATGGACAGTGACTTCTGAAAAGTCGGAGCCGGTCGGAATATCTTCTGGTCTCACAGTTTCAATGGATGCCTCTGCCGTTCCATAATCCTCCAGATAATACTTCACACCGTCAATCATCACAGTTTCTGTTGCATTTACTCTTAGAGAAAATAGCAGGCACAGGCCAAAAAACACTGCCGCAAAAAATGTGTGGCTGAAAAATGCTGTGATACCTTGTTTGTTCACTGTAACACCTCCCTTCTTAGAATAAAACATATTGTTTATTGTTTAAATTGATTATACCACAATTTTTTTCTGTGCCGGATGTTGTAAAAAATGGGCTATGTTTTTGTAAAAATTAGACTTTTTTGGATACAACAGATAAAATTCACATAACAAAAAGCTCTTTTCTTATAATTTAAGTCAAATATAGAAATATCCACACAAAAATTCACGGCAGATACAGCAGCACCCGCACGGAGAACATGTTTTTTTCTTTTTCTATTTCCATTTCTCCGTGGTATTTCTGCACGATATTTTCCACGCTGCCAAGGCCCAGGCCGTGCAGTTCTTTCTCTTTTTTGGTGGTGAGGAGCCTGGTCCCTTTCTGGATGAGGGTCCCGTTATAGCTGTTTTCTATGTGGATTTTCAGCACGCCTTTTTCTTCTTTGATGGCGACCGTCAGCTTCTTCTCTTCTGTCTGCCGGGCGGCTTCGATGGCATTTTCCAACAGGTTACCCAGAATGATATTCATATCGAAGGAGTGCCGGCCCGCGTCCGACAGGGATACCTTCGCCTGAACAGCAATCTGCTCTTTCCTTGCTCTTGCCAGCATGTAATTAAGAAGACTGTCCATCTCCACATCCCCGGATTCTATGGCTTCGTCCGGCGTCTGTAAAAAATCTTCCATGGAGGAAAGGTATTCCCGGATTCCCTCCAGGTCGTTCTTCCCGGCCAGAATCCGGATCTCGTTGATATGGTGCTTCATGTCATGGCGCAGCGATTTGATTCTGTCACTGGTCCGGGCAATGATTTCCAACTGGTTGCCATAGGCCTCCAGATTTTGTTTCAGGATAATGTTTTCACACTTTGCCGAAAATGCTTTGATGGACAGATGGTAGAGATAGAAAACGACAAAGTTCATCACCAGAACGCCGATGGAGGCAACCACCGCATCATGATCCATGGAAGAATGTTCCCTGGTCATGTAGCGGAGCATCAGGATGCTGCACACCGGAACGATAAGAAGGAACATGCTGTGAATATCTTCCTGTTTCTCCCGGTACGCCAGTATCTTCTCCACGATGATCTCGCAGGCAAAAAACAGCAGCACGATCATGACCTGATAGATCTGGCTGAACATTTCCCCGTCCCGGTAATCCACAAAGAGCATCACGACGATGACGTCACAGGCCATATTTAACGCACAGATGACAACAGTCACAAACAGCTTCATCCGGATTTTTGAAGGATACAGAAATGTCAGCAGGTAAATTCCAATAATATTACAGGCCAGATTTATGGAGGCCGTGTTAAATATCAGATATAAAAATATATTGACCGCATAAAAGGCGCCGAAAGCCAGGATCATCTTTCGTTCGGATCCCTCTTCTGTCCGGAAAAATGCGTTCATACACCGGTTGGTCACATATATCCGGAACGCATTGGCGCCCATACAGATGATGCTATCTATCATACAGATCATCCTCCCGCAGTATTCTTTCCCGTACTTTCTTTCGGTTACTTTTACTGATCGGCAGACATGTTCCATCTAAAAGCTCTACCGAATCATAGGCATATCTCGCCACAAAGTCGTGGTTTATGATATAGGACTGGTGAATCCCGATAAAGTCCGGCGGAAGCTCCTGTTCTATTTTTTTCAGATTACCATAAAATGTTTCTTCGCCGCGGAGGGTTTTAATTATGATTTTTCTGCCCTCGCTGCCAAAATACAGAATATCTCCAAACGGCACATAATGGTATTCCTTACCGCTCCTGTACTCAAATCTTCGCTTTCTTTTGTCCAGTATTTTTACCGCCAGATCCAGTACCTCCTGCACATTTTCTCTGGTGACGGGCTTCACCAGAAAATCCATGGGCTGTGTTTTAAACAGTTTCTGTGCGTGGGAAGCATTGCCGGATATGTAAATGATCTGCATCCATCGGTTTTCCAGCCGGCTGCGGATGAACTCTGCCACCTGGACGCCGCTCATGCTGAGCAGCTCAATATCAAGAAACAGAATATCCAGCGGACATTCTTCTTCCAGGTATCTGCAGACATCCTCCCCGCTGTACCAGGTCTCCACCTCCAGAGAAAGCCTTCTCTCCGAAGCGTATTGCAGAATCATCTCTTCCAATTCTGCGCATGTATTTTTTCCGTCGTCACAAATCCCGATATGATACATAGTCTCACCTCTAAACAAAGAGTTCCGTAAAAGGAGAAAGAAAAAAAGAGGATTACTCCTCTTTTCTTTCAGTCCCGCAGGCGCGGGACCTTTCATCTGTGTGATTCTCTTTTGCGTGTCATTCTTCTTCCGGTTCCTCTCTTCCGTAGAAGGCGTCCGCTCTGCCGGAGATCTCATTGTAAAATACGGCCTCCGCCGCATTCATGTAAGGCAGAACGTAAAACAACGCCAGCCCGAAGGTCAGGATGCTCAGCAGATACCAGCCAAAGAAGCTGAACCGCAGACAGAACAGTTCCCATTTATGGCCCCGCATGATCTTCCGGGACATTTTCATGGCCTTGCCCACAGTGTAGTCCTGTTTCTCCTCCAAAATGTACGGAACCATGGCGTAGGCATACATGGTGACAATACCCGGCACGATCAGAAGAAGGGTGAAAAACAGCTCGTAGGCAAAGAGCGCAATCTTCATATACAGTCCTTTCCATACCATGGAAAAACGGTTCAGCACCATGGACGGTGCGGCTTCCCTCCTGTCAAGAAGCGCCAGGTTAAAGTCAATGTACCCGAAGCGGGCAGGTCCGCCCGCAAAAAAGAAAAAGACTGCCAGCACAATCCCAATCACAACCATGATCAGAAAATAATGAGGAAGATTCTCAAAAACCCGGATGGATACCCCCATCACAAGCATAAAATGACTGATGAAGAACAGGGAGGTACAAAAAGCTCCCAGGCAGGCGGCGATGAGCATTGCTCCCACAGCTTTGCCCCAGTTTCCTTTCAGTGCCTCCCTGGCAATCTCCTTGTACTCCGATGATGTCAACTTCATAAAGGGTCCTCCTTACCGTCAGTACAGGAATCCATTGACCTTAATCGATATCCCACATTTCTTTTACGCGTACAACCTCATTTAAGGTCATATTCATAAAAGCTTCGTTCTGCGGCTGATTGCTGAATGCGTTTGTCTCTTTTCTGTAAGCGATCTCCGCATTCACATCGTCAATGGTGATTCCTTTCTCTTTTAAAATCTTTGCTGCTTCATAACCTCTCATTTTTACTACCTCCCATATTTCAATCAGAAGCAAAAGCCATTTGCCGGCCTTTGTTACTTCTTGTATTATAATGCATTCTGCACGAATAATCTAGCACTTTTCCTATTCATCATCGCGAAGAAATTGTACATAGGAACGCGGCTCTTTTGTACTTCCCGAAAATCCGCAGGAACGATACAGATATTCCGTATAAAAAGAGAGAAGCGTCCTGGCGTCTTCTTTTTCCGGCACCGGCGTCTTGATCACCATGGTGTACAGATTCTCTTCGTCTGCTTTTACTACTTTGTAAACTTCCAGACTGTTATTATCCTCATAGCCGGTTACCACATAGACGGTATCCAGATGAAGAAGCGTCTCCGCCTCGGTGAGAGATTCCATGTCTTCCTCGTACATTTCTTCCATCGGCGTCCCTTCTTCGGACTCCCCATGTTTCTCCTGTGTATAAGAAAGAAGCGCGTTGTTGCCTTTTCCCAGAAAAGAAACACTGTACCTTCCGGCAGCTTCATCGGCCTCAGCTTCCACGGTATGGTAGAGATTCTTTGGATAAACGAAAGAAAACTTCTCATCCAGCCTGCTGTCAACATCATGTCCGCTGAAAAAACGATAATCTTCTTCCAGCAGCACACGGTGAAAGTCCATTTTCTCCCGGGAGGTGATGCGCAGCCCCCACTGCTGCGCCTGCTTTTCTCCTTCACTTAATTTGTCTCCGGAAGTATTGTCCGCATTATCATTCTGTCCCGTCATACTCTCTGTATCCGAACTGAGCTGCGCATCGTAATCTGTCTCTCCAAAGAGATTTTTACCGCGGATACTCACAAAAACACAGAGAATCGCAAACATTCCGGCGAAGGACACACAAAAAATAATACAAATTCTTTTCAATAATTTTTTTACATATCCAGACATCTTATCTTTTCTTCACCCATTCCGACCTATATCTTTCCATTATAATTTCAATATAGTTTCAAACTCATGATCCCGATATTCCTTCTGTCTTTATATAATCTGACGGCGGTTTTCGTCCTTTTCATTTTCACCCTTGCCAAATCCCAGTTCATCGTACTGTGCCTTTACTTCCTCCCACGGAAGAACATCCCTCTCCTCCTTAAGGTAGGAAAGGATATCAGCGATTCCCTCTCCGGTATACGCACTGGTATAAAAAATCTTATGGCATCCCGCCAGCGTGAGCCAGGCCGCCGCCTGTTCCGGCTCGGCAGCCCAGTGATCGATCTTGGTCACCACGCCGACCACTTCCCGGTTGCACACCGGCGTAAGGTTCGGGGAATACAGGGAAAACGGCTCCGTCGCGTCCATCAGCAGCCCGATGACATCCGCCTCCGCAGTAAATACCGCCAGAGCGGATATCAGATTTTTGGATTGCAGATATTCTCCCGGCGTGTCGATGATCACATCATAATGATTAACATACTGCGTCTTGTGATACGTGATGGTATCTCCCTTCATGGCCTGAGACAGAGTGGTCTTTCCGGCCTCACTGCGTCCGATAAACATGATTTTACGCATGGCGGCCTGTCTCCTGTTCTTTCCATTTTTTCCATTCTTCCATACACTCACTGCAGCAGAAGCGATGCTCCACGCCATCCTCCTCCAATGTGCATATATTCTCATCGTCATCAAACACGTTATCGTAGCAGTTCTCACAGATGATCATTCCCTCTGATTCCGCATTGATAAAATCCTGAAACATGGAATCAATACCCATAAGCTGCTGGATGATACTCTCCACGTCCCCTCCCGGACGCACGGCAGTATCTTTTCCTTCTTTATTCATACTGTTCTTCTCGTTATCCAAAACTGTCTGCCTCCAATTTATTCTGTAATTTTTTATCCTTTTTCTGCCTGCATTACCGTACCCGTACAGACACGGTTTTTGAATATTTGGAATATACCGTCACTCCGTTAATCTGACGGCTCAGTCTCACCTTAAAATAATATCTCTTGCCGGATTTCAGCTTCTTTATCTTGACAGAACCTTTTTTCGCGTTCTTTGTCACAGATTTAAACCTGCCCTTTTTGGACTTGGAATAATAAACCTGGCAGGTTGTCCCCTTCTTCTTCGGCTTCCAGGATACCTTTACCTTCTTCTTTCCGGCAGTGCTCACCTTGATGGTAGGTTTCACAAAAATCTGATCGGAAATCAGGAAATTAATATCCACCGTTCCCTGGATACCTGCGACACGCCCCTGATTGGTCGCCTGCCACATTTGATATGTACCTTTATATCCGCACTGTGCGCTGTAATGAGCCACCCATCTGGCCCACTGATCGAAGGTCTTCTCCGGCAGATCGTTGGTAAAGGAATAATTGCTGGAGTAGATGGCAGCCTCATACCCTGCCGCCTCAATCCTGTCACAGAACGCCTTGGCAATCTTTCCTCTCTGCTTTGCCGTGGTAGAAGAGAAGATGGAGGCGTCCTCCATATCAAAATATACCGGATAAGAAAGGTTCCGCCCATTGATCAGACGAAGCACGTGATCCGCCTCGCTGACTGCCCGGCTGACCGAATCGGCATAGGAATAAATATATACGCCGTAAGGAATCCCTGCCGTCTCGCAGCCCGTTACATTGGCAAGCCACTGACTGTCATCCTGGTCGGTCTGATTCATGCCGTAACCGCAGCGGATAATGGCGAAATCAATGCCGTCCGCCTTCACAGCGTTCCAGTCAATGGTTCCGTTATTACTGCTGACGTCAATGCCTTTGGCATAGGCTCCCTTGATAACCTGGCCGTTGCTGCTGTAGTAAGCATCGCCCGATCTCTGCCAAGCGCCGGCGTTCATAAGTCCAAAAGAAAGGCCCGGCTGCTGCAATGCGCTCGCACCGTACCGGAAGCTGTTTGCCTGATCTCCCTTTTCCTCCGCCTGTACTCCGGTATGCAGGCAAAAAAATGCCGCGCAAAGCAGCATAAAGGAGACGCCGATTTGCTTTAATGAACGATTCCGCATAATATTCCTCCCAACTTTCCGTACAATCCTCAGAGTCTGTAAATATCTTTATATATTCTACCTACGAAAAGGCTCCTTGTCAATGGACAGGTTGGATTTGCATTTGCCATAATGACAGAAGGGAGTCCCGTTCCCGGACGACTCCCTTCCTATTATAATAGGGTGCGACAGATAGCCGCATCAGCCCATACATTTTTTGATACATCACTTTCGCACTTTGATATGCACCTCGCGAAGCTGCATCTCGGACACCTCGTTCGGCGCGCCGCACATCACATCCTGGGCATTTCCGTTCATCGGGAACGGGATGACCTCGCGGATGTTTTCCTCGTTGCGAAGCAGCATAATCATACGGTCAATGCCAGGCGCCATGCCCGCGTGAGGCGGCGCGCCATACTGAAACGCATTGTAGAGCGCTCCGAACTTAGCCTGCAGATCTTCCTCGGTGTAGCCGGCTATTTCAAATGCTCTCACCATGATATCAAGACTGTGGTTTCGCACCGCGCCGGAGGATAATTCCACGCCGTTGCAGACGATGTCGTACTGATAGGCAAGAATCTCCAGCGGGTTCTTTGTATTCAACGCTTCCAGTCCGCCCTGCGGCATGGAAAAAGGGTTGTGCGTGAAGACGATCTTTTTCTGCTCCTCGTCATATTCATACATCGGGAAATCATTGATATAGCAGAAGCGGTACGCATTCTTCTCACAGAGATCCAGCCGCTGCCCGAGCTCCGTCCGGATCTGCCCCGCATAAAGGCACGCCTGTTTTTCCTTATCAGCGATGAAGAAAATGGTATCTCCCGGCACAAGGCCCGCCAGCTCTGCCATCTCTTTCTTCATCTCCTCCGGTATGAACTTGTCGATCGGTCCCTTGTAGCTGCCGTCCTCCATCACTTCCAGATAACCGAGGCCGCCCATGCCGATGGACTGGGCGAACTTCAGGAGCTTCTCGTGGAAGCCTTTGGACATTTTTTCGGAAACCTTGATGGCCCGGACCGTCTGCCCGTGGAACGGCTTGAAGCTGCACCGCTGGAAGAATTCTGTCACATCGATGATGCGGAGCGGGTTGCGCAGATCCGGTTTATCCGTACCGAACGAAAGCATGGCCTCGGCGTAGCTGATCACCGGAAACGGCGTCTCTGTCACCGTCCAGCCCTCCGGCGCAAACTTCCGGAAGGTATCGGCGAGCACCTCTTCGCCCACCCGGAACACATCCTCCTGGGTGGCAAAACTCATCTCAAAATCCAGCTGATAAAACTCTCCCGGCGACCGGTCGGCTCTTGCATCCTCATCCCGGAAACACGGGGCAATCTGAAAATATTTATCAAAGCCGGATACCATCAGAAGCTGCTTGTATTGCTGCGGAGCCTGCGGCAGCGCATAGAACTTACCTTTATATTTGCGGGAAGGCACGATATAGTCCCTGGCTCCCTCCGGCGAGGAAGCGCACAGAATCGGCGTCTGAATCTCCAGAAATCCAAGTTCCGTCATCTTCTCCCGCAGATAACTGATGACTCTGGAACGGAAGATCATGTTGTCCTTTACTTTGCGGTTTCTGAGATCCAGATAGCGGTATTTCAGGCGGGTATTCTCATGGTTTTCCTTTGAGGTCACGATCTCAAACGGCAGCGGTTTATATACTTTTCCAAGCATATCGACCTTGTGAGCTTCCAGCTCAATGGTGCCGGTCGGAATCTTCGGGTTGTAAGTTTCCTCGTCCCGGTGTTCCATGACTCCTTCCACAGAAATGCAGTCTTCCTTATTAATGCCTGCAAGAAGGGATGTATCTCTCATGACCACCTGCAACACGCCGTACATATCCCGCAGGTCGATGAAAGACACTCCGCCATGGTCGCGGATATTCTCCACCCAGCCGGCAGCACGCAGCGTCCTGCCCACATCCTGTTCGCTGATTTTATCTAAAGTGACGTCTCTGTAAATGTTTGATGTATGCATAGTTGCTCCTTTCCTGTCAGGGCTGCCGTCCAAGCGGTCAGCCGGATTATTATTTTGCTTATGGATATTAAGAATAAGAGTTCTGCTAAGCAGAACTCCCGCGCCGAGCGCGGTCGCTTTTGCGACGAATTTCTGCTTCGCGCGAGTGCGCATTCCGCCCGGAGGGCTTTTATTTTACAGAAATTCCAACGGAATTTTCTGTAAAATAAAAAAAACCGCCCTGAACAAAACGTTCAGGACGGAATATTACCGTGGTACCACCCGAATTACCGCAGCCCCGTTGCTGCAGTCACTCAAATATCACTGATGCTGTTTATCGCACAGCTACGGCGCACCTACTCACCGGAGTCTGTCTCCCGCTTTCAGATTGCTGCTGGTGAAGTGTTATTGGCGCCAATTCATTCTGCGGAGTTCTCACTGTCCCCCGCTCACTGGGAGCGATAATTCGCGTTACTTCTCTTCGTCATCGCATTGCTTTATTAAATTATCGTGGCTATCATAACATAATTTTTTTTAATTGTCCAGATAAAATTCTTAAAAATTGCAGGTTTTTATGTCGACTCCTTCAATTTTTACAAAATTTTTTCCCTTATTCTATCTGGATTTTATCCGCCAGAATCTTCTCCACATCGTCCACATCCATATCAAGGGCGATGGACAGTTCATTTAACAGGCAGTCTCTCGCCAGAAAAAGATATTTCTCATCCACTGCGGTGATTCTCCTGCCGGCCGCCTCCCGTTTTCTTTTTCTCTGATATAGAGCTTTCAGAAGACGGAGTGAATCTGTAGAGTTACAACTCTGCAGTATTTCCTTATACTGCTGTTCCTGCGTTCGCGAATCCCGGATCTCCATGTCCTCATACTCAGGAATCCCCTGAAGCAGCTCTCTTGCTTCTTCCTTCGTCATTACTTTCCGCATCAAAACCTTCTGGTTATCCACAGGTGAAAAAATCGTGCTCCCCTTGGAGCGCATCGGCGCCAAAACATAGTAGGTCCTGTTATCTGTCTCTCCTGCTGCATTCATATAATCCTGGACTTCACAAACGCCATTGCTGCCGTAAATAATATATTCACCTTTTTCAAACATTTCAATCAGCCCTCTTTCTTATGAACAAAATGCAGTTATCCGATACTTATATATATAATTTATCAGTTTTTTTTGTAATTTTGCAAGAACTTTTTCTAATTTTTACTTTTCATCCACATTATCATCTAATTTTTAAAATTATTTGTCTATTTTTCCCATAAGATATCTATTCTCACTGCATTGTCACACGATTACCCTGTGCACTGACGCATTTGTCATCCGAACATGGCGGCGGCAGCGCAAGTAGTTTACAGAAGGCCTTCTACTATTCATTCTTCCAATTATTTCTGATTTTATTCCTGCAGACCCTAAATCTCAAGAGGATATTCAATAGCGTAACGAAGCCCGTCCACAAAGGCATTAGCCGCTGCGCGGCAGGCAGATTCGGTTCCGGCAAGGACCGCTCCGCTGGAATTGGCGTGTGACGGAGGGTACCAGTATCGTGCAATACGTGTCTCACCGGCTTTCAGCGCCTTATCAAGAGCATAATTTGTCTCAATGGGTCCGCCCACAAGATAAGCGTAAGCGGTTCCTTCCTCAAGACCGCAAAACTCCTTGAAAAACTTTCCGGAGCGCGGAATACACTGCGCATAAAAGGCAGTACCCCTGTCACCGTCAAAATTACAAAGTTCCGTCCGGTTATCAATAAAATCCTTTACATAGGCAAGCCCGCTCTTCACATCCGCCACTTTCGGACCGGAAAACATAACAAACACACTGCCGCCGTATCTGCTCCATGAACAGGTGGAACCTCCGTAAAACGTCTCCGCCCGTATCACCTTGATATCAGCTTTCTTGGTCGCGTCATCCACAGCCAGATACCCGGCGTCATCGTTGTCCACCGAGAAAAAGCCAACGCTCTGGTGGCCCTCCGGAAGGCTGTACACTCTGGCAAAC